>Ga0164242_10003251_pt1 | contig 18594 bp, 13 predicted proteins | sample OricomgcompostMG_FD_108783 | JGI IMG/M metagenome (GOLD analysis project Ga0164242, IMG submission 108783) | Miracle-Growth compost microbial communities from Emeryville, California, USA - Original compost - Miracle growth compost (MG) ... | reverse complement strand
GCGAATCATCCATATCGCCACAAAATACAACACGCAGGGCGGCACGGCGCAAACTACCAATGTCAGCGGATCCCAAGTTGGCGTGAGAATAGCAACGACAACAAAGATTCCTACAATCACATGGCGCCAATATTTAACCAAAACATCCTGCGACACCACGCCGATCTTATGCAGAAAAATGACAATCACCGGCACCTGGAAACACACGCCAAACACCAGCAACATCTTGGCCAGCAAAGCCACGCTTTGGCCGTAGGAATAATTGGCGACGGAACCCGGCGGCTGAAAAGCCAGGAAAAAATTGAAGAAAATCGGCGACATGTAATAGCCCAAAGCGCAGCCCAGGACAAACAGCACCACGGAAAAGGGAACTAATACAATCGTGAAGCGGCGTTCGCGATGCGAAAGCGCCGGTTCCACAAAGCGCCAGAATTGCCAAAATATAAACGGCATCGAAATGATAATCGCCGCTGCTGTGATAATCTGGAAATAAATCAGCAAGCCCTCGGAAGGGCCGATGGTGATGAGTTGATATTTGATATTGTGCGATTTGAGCGCGGTGCGAATCGGCTGCGAAAACCAATCGGATATTGGATTTCCGAAGTTCCACGTCGCCACCATGGCAACGCACACAAACGCCACGCTGTAGAGAATGCGCGAACGCAATTCTCCCAAATGTTCCATCAAGTCGGATTCTTTATCGCGCGGCGTATCATTTTGGTCGAGCCGTGCCATCTCTTCCAAGCCACGGCGCGAATATCCATCCGGCAAATCAACTCGCGCCAGACTTCCGTTAGCATCCGGTTTTATCTCGATTTCTTGAACTTGTGGTTCAGGGTCTGATTCCAAATTTTCGTCGGGAGTTGGGTTATCTTGATCCATGTAGCAACGATATAAGTTAACTCTATTTTGAGGCGTTTGTCACTTGTAAAATCAGCTCCCTCTCCCCGACGGGGAGAGGGAATTACAATCACCCCGCAAACATCTTTTCCCGCGCGGCATTCAGAAGTTCCAAATCTTCCGTGCCACAAACACCGCCGCCTTCGGCATTTTCTCGAGTAAATTGGTTGCCGTCAAAATCATGCAGCGGATAATAACCAGCGCTCATGGCAACCGTGTTTTGCGGCACATAATGACAAATGAAAGCGCGGCGAAAACGGCTGACGCTGATGTTAGGATAAGAACCGTGAATCAAGCTGCCGTTGAAAAATAGCACGTCGCCCGCTTTCATGCGCATTTCCACCGGCGCCATTCCGTCCGGAATATCCACTTCTTCCACGCTAAAAGATTTGTTGGGATCGGCGGGATGCGGGCATAAAACTTCGATATTTTGAGAACCGGGCACCACAAAAAGCGAACCGTTTTCCAAATCGGTATCATCCACCGCCGCCCACGCCGCGATGCAGGTTCCGGGTTTCACTCGCAAATAGAAATTATCCTGATGCAACGCCTGGCCGCGTCCGCCGGGCGGCTTGAAATAAAACATCGATTGCGCTGCCAACGGTTCTTCTTCGAAAAGTACTTTTAGCACATCTCCGACACGCTGATCCAATAAATATTGCAAACTGGTTTCGTCGAAACGATGCGGCATCATGATGCGTGGAAAATGTTTCAACGCATCGCCATTGCATTCTTCCAAACTGCGCGGCGCATAATGGGAACGAAAAGTACTTTCCGAATTAAGCGCATCGTCGTGTATCGCCATAAAATGCGCGCGCAATCGCGTCATTTCATCCGCGGAAAATAATCCACGGCAAACCACAAAACCGTTTTGCGCCCAATCAGTTGCCAGCATTGTCGAATCAGTCATGGAAATCATTCCTCCAAAAGTACTTTTAGTGTGCCCGGCAAAAGTACTTTTGCAAAGAGCATAATCCGGCGAAATAGGATATTCCCGATCTTGCTTTTGTCATTGCGAGGAGCTTGCGACGTGGCAATCCACCTCATCAGATTGCCGCAGTCGCTGGCGCTCCCTGCTGATGAAGTCCAACGTACTGTCACCATCCTGGTGACAGGCTGGCAGCAGGATGCTGCCAGTACATTTGACTTCATCGCAGCCCTTTTGCCGCTTGCAACATTTGGTACTCGCAATGACAAATCGCGTCATACGAGGTAGTGAAATTCATTGCGAATAGTTCAACACAGAACGCCGCAAGGTTTTTCTGGCGGAGACATAAGAGATATCCGCGTCCACAGGCCAAACAATATTTTCTTGTCGATTACGAGCAACGGCGGGTTTACTTTTCTGGTTTACAAAAGCATCCACATCGATTTGCAGCGCGTCGGCCTTTCCGCCTGCCGCACGCCAGGCGGAAAGCACTGCGGAAGTATCACTTTCGGATGCTGTGGTCACCAGATATAATTGCCCATAACTGGCGACTGCGGGGAAATAATCACGCATCACTTCAGAAAGCTCCCCCACTCTGCTGGCCTGGGCGCGCGCCAGCAAACGCTGTGAAGATGCGAGCGTCAGGGGCACCCCGCGATTTTGCGTATCACCCAACAATACCGGCTCTGCTTGAAGGCATAACAAACTTGCGGGAACATTATTCTCTAAAGCAAATCCCACCAGCGACGCGCAAAACCGCAAGCTCCATTCCAACGCTTCCTGCTGCCGGTTGAAATCGAGGCAACCATCCCAAACCACTAACATACGCGGTTCCAGCGGGCGGGTAAATTCTTTGACCACCAAATGTCCCAATCGCGCAGTGGAACTCCAATGCACATCGCGCAAATCGTCACCAGGCGCGTAAGCACGGATGCCGCGAATTTCATCGCTGTGCTGTCCCCATTTGGTGCTGCCAGGGCCGCTCCAGCTGGTTGCGCGTTCCGGCACAGCCACATTACTTGCCACATCCATCACCACGGGCCCAACCACGAAAGGAGGAATTTCCTCGCTCTCATTTTGATGCTTAAACACGCCGCGTGAAATACGAAATAATCCCAACACGTCCGAGCCCACCAAGCGGATTTCCTGCAAATCATATTCACCACGGGGCAATTTCAACAAGGGAATTTCGGATGCAATGCTGGTGCCGGAAGCCAATGCTTCCAACAAATAAAGACGCTTAAAAGTACTTTTAGCTGTTGTATCTCGAAGCGATATTTCTACAATGACGCCGGTTTTATTCAATGTGCCTACGTTGGAGAATTCCATTAAAATCGACGGCGCCGAAGATTCCTGATCTTCATCCTCGAACGTTTCCTGCGCCAAAAGCCGCCGCGCTTGCCATTTGCATTGTAATCCCGAAAGCGACATAAACGCCATCCCCATCGAAGAAACCAACATGCCAGCCATCAGCCACGTCAAAGCGTAGTAGAACGATGGCAACACATTCACCAAAGCGATGAGATAAAAACAAATTCCCACCACCATAACCAAATAAGCGCGGCGCGTTATCATTGGAATTACGAATTACGAATGAGAGGAAAAACCTACAAAAGTACTTTTGCCCCAATTCGTAATTCTTAATTAACTCTCTCCCCGTATTTCGCGTTTCGATTGACGTTTTTCCAAATTTTGCCGTTTGTCGTAATTCTTACGGCCTTTGCCAACACCAAGCAGCAGCTTCACTTTGCCATCTTTGAAATACATTTTCATCGGCACCAGCGTGTATCCTTTTTGCTGGGTTTGCGCCGCTAATTTTTGAATTTCGGATTGATGCAACAACAATTTGCGTTTGCGCCGGGGATCGCCGTTGTAGGCATGCGCCTCTTTATACGGCGCGAAATAGGCGTTATGCAACCACGCTTCGGAACCACGACCAGCGTGGCGCGATGTGTCGATGGCCGCATAAGCCTCGGAAATTTGCACTTCGGAGCGGCGCGCGCTTTTGACTTCGCTGCCGGCCAGCACCAAACCCGCTTCCACCGTGGAATCGATGTCGTAATCGTAACGCGCGCGGCGATTGACCGACACCGCGCCGTCGGGCTGTTTGGATTTGGATTTCATGCTGGATTATTTGTGCTTGTCGCGATTGATCTCCGCGTCTTTGGACATGGAACTTTGCATGGCCGCCGCGGCATTATTGCGCGCTGCCAAAATAGCCGCTTTGGGCTTGATCGTCACATTGGTAATAATCGGTTGAGGCAGCAATCGATATTCCGGTTTTGGCGCCACTTTTTTGCCCTTGCGCAATCCCGGAAGAACCACGTCGATCAAACTCGTCACCAAGTTTTCATCGTGTTTCCGCTGGCGTTCCAACGCAGGCACAGCGCGCTTATCGCCCATTTGGCCCAACGCTTGAACAACGCCACGGCGCACGTTTTCATGCCGGTCATTCAATGTTTTAATCAACGGAATCACAGCGGCAGCGTCGCCAATTTCGCCCAATGCCAATGCGCAATGATAACGCACGCTCCATTCTTCATCGCGCAATGCGATGCACAACGGTTCGATTGACTTCTTGCTGGTCAACACACCCAATCCCTGCGCGGCAGCCAGACGAACAACCCAATCAGAATCCGTTAGCGCATGATTCAACGGATCAACAACCGTTTTGCCGCCGATGCTGGCAAGCGCTTTCACCGCCGCATAACGCACATCCTGCGTGGGATCTGTCAGCAATGCTTCAATCGCTTTGATCGTTTTCGGATCGCCAATTTCCCCTAGCGCCAACGCTGCGTAACGGCGCACCCGCACATTGCCATCTTTCAATGCTTCTTTCAATGATTCAATAGCGCGCTCATCCTTAATCGCGCCAAGCGATTCCACCACCCAGCGGCGCACAGTGTGATTGGCACTTTTAAGAGCCACGGTCAAATCGGGAACGGCATCTCCACCGATATTTACCAACGCTTCCGCAGCGGTGCGGCGTACATCCACGGAAGGAGAATCCAGGCAGGAAATGAGATCTTTAATTGCTCTGGCATCACCGATTTTCCCCAACGCTTCGGCTGAAAATCGCACTAAATCCATGTTATCGGAATGCAGAAATTGCAATAGTGATACGGTGGATTTGGTGGAACCCAGCTCACCCAAAGAGACAATGGAAGCGCGCTGCACTTCAGACGAAGGATCTTCCAGCAACTTGATAATTTCGTTGGCGACGCTTTTGCGTCCCAACAATCCCAGTACTTCACTGGCCCAGCGGCGCACCGAATCTTCTTCTGACTTCAACGATTTCAACAATGGATCAACCGCCGGCGGGCCCAGTAATGTCAGCGCATGAGCCGCCGCGCGTTGCACGTTGAGCGATGAATCAGCCAGCGCTTTCACCAATGGCGAAACGCATTTGGGATTTCCTAATTCGCCCAGTGCAGTGGCCGAAGCCATGCGCACCTGGAAAGTGGAACCCGAATTCAGCGCATCTGCCAGCGGCTTGATGGCGCTGGGCCCAAGCCCCACGATTTCATCAATGGCAGGACGCTGAGTTGTTTCACTTTTGCCTTCCAGCTCGCTGAGAAGCAAACGAACGCGTTCTTCTTTTTGCGCCTGATTAAGAGGTTTGCCTTTCTTGGCCTTTGCTGGCGCATTTTCTTCTATAATTTCTTCGACAGTTTCTTTTTCTTTCACGATTTTTGCTTTTGTTGTTTTATTTTTTGCTGTGTTGGTTGCTGTGATCTTTGGTGACTTGATTGGTTTCTCTTTCACAGACGTGCTCTTTACAACTTTGAGGGATGACTTTGATTCGACTGGTTTTATCACCTTCGCAGCTTTGGACTCGGCTTTAGATTTTGGTGCGACATTGCTGACAGAGGCTACCTTTTTCACAGCAGGTTTTGCAGCTGCCGGCGTTTTGGCCTTGGACTGAATTGCAGTTGTCGATTTGGCTGATTTCTTCTTTGCCGCAGATTCAACAGCAGTCGCCGGGACTTTGCTCATCGACTTGGTGGCTGTTTTTGTCTTTGGACTTGCAGATGAAGTTGCTGATTTTGCCGTTGGTTTCGACTTGAAAGTTTCTTTCTTAGCCATAGATCTCCTCGACCAAAATTTTGCTGCAACCTAGGATTATACCCGATTTTCGCCTCTTCGTCTATTTTCAACAGTTACTTACTGTAACTTCCCCGCCGCCAAAATTTCGAATGCCTGATCTTGCGCCGCGCGGCAAATATCCGTCTCCGGCCCAAAATTAGTTAAAAACGAAACCGCTAACCGATGGCCATCGCGCGTTGTTACATAACCGGATAAATTGCACGCCGTGCTGAAAGTTCCGGTTTTGGCGCGAACGTTGTTCTGCGCAAAAGTACTTTTCATGCGTTTTCCCAAAGTGCCATCCACGCCGGCAATGGGCAAGGCATCCCAGAATATTTCGCCTTTTTCACGCGGTAATTTTTGCACAGCATTTAATAATTGCGTCATGGCGTTTGGCGTAATTAATGTATATCGGCTCAGGCCGGAACCATCTTCCATGCGCAGGCCGGAGGTGTTGATGCCATTCTTTTCTAATAAGGCGAATAGTTCCGAACGAATTTGTGTCAGATTGTACGTCCCGCAACTCCGCAAGATCACTTCTGCATAAAAATTATCGGAGCGTTTTAACATTCGCGTTAAAAATACTTTTAACGACGGTGCAGGAATTGTATACAGGGGTAATTTAATTGCCCCAAAGATTATTACAAAAGGTTTTTTATCCACTTTTCCATCTACTTTAATCCCTACCTTTTGCAACTCATTCAAAAGTACTTTTGCCGCCATCAATTCAGGATCGCCCAACGCAATTCCTTCCGTGATTTCCTGTCCGGGCGCAACTCTCCCGCTCACGGAAAATCCGTTGCCGTTTCCCTCAAACCGATCCCAGCGCAATAAATCGTCGGCAGACTTATTTTCCAAATCAGCAGTTCCAGTTGAGACATCTGCCGTCATTTGCAAATCAGGCAAAGCCGGAGAATACGTCACTTTTGCAGGATCACCCAACTTCTTTCCACCAGTAATAAATACGTCCACCTGATTGCGATTAATCGCCAATGTGCTAATCGGTGGCGCATAATACCAGAGTGCGTCATCCAAAGTCCAGCCGAAAGGATAACGTCCGCCCAACGTTTCTGCGTTGAACCCGTCAGCAACGATCACATCGCCTGTAATTTCCTCCAATCCTTTTTCTTTCAGTGCCAATGCGGCTTGGTGTAATTGCTCGATATTCAACGAGGGATCACTATGCCCCACAAGATAAAGATTTCCTTTTAACGTTCCGTCATTTTTAATATCAGAATCCGATATTACTTCCGTATTCCGCGCGCTATCCGGCACCTTCGAATTCAACGCGTAAAACGTCGTAAATAATTTCCAGTTTGACGCCGACATATAACTTTGCGCGGCGCGATAAGAGAAAAGTACTTTTGATACGCCACTATTTTTAGCGGGAAATTGTTGCGGGTTTTTCACCGTTCCCAGATCATCAATTTCCAATCCCACCTGCGCGCCGGCATTTTCCAGTTTGCCGATTATTTGATGTAATTTCGCTTTCGTGGCAGCTGGCAATTCAGCGGCGCGCGCATTCCACGTATATAAAAAATTGATAATGAATAGAAATACAAAAGTACTTTTCAACGATGTGATTCTTTTTTCCATTGTGCCCATTCCTTCGCGTAATACGTAATAATCAAATCTGCGCCGGCGCGTTTAATGCTGGTTAGCGCATCGTCCACTAATCCTTTTTCATCAATCCAGCCTTGCGCGGCAGCGGCTTTTATCATGGAATATTCGCTGCTTACATGATAAGCGCAAAGCGGCAATTCAAAACGCTGTTTCGCCTGTTGCAAAATATCCAGGCAAAATAGCGCCGGTTTCACCATCAAAATATCCGCGCCTTCTTCTATATCCAATTCCATTTCCCGCATCGCTTCGCGGCCATTGGCAATATCCATTTGATAACTGCGCCGATCACCAAACGACGGCGCGCTGCCTGCCGCGTCACGGAACGGGCCATAAAACGCGCCGGCATATTTTGCGGCATATGACATGATGACCGTGGAAAAGTACTTTTCGTTATCCAGCGCATTTCGAATCGCCGCCACGCGGCCATCCATCATATCCGACGGCGCGATAATATCAGCGCCAGCTTGCGCATAACAAAGCGACGCATTGGAAAGTACTTCTAACGTCGCATCATTATCCACCGTCTCACCATGCAAAATTCCGCAATGGCCATGATCGGTATATTCGCAAGCGCACACATCGGCGATAACGCACAACTCAGGAAAAGTACTTTTAAGCAGTCTGATGGTTTGCGGAACCGGCCCATCTGGATCATAAGCCGAAGTGCCGGTCGCATCTTTAGAATCGGGAATGCCGAATAATAATACCGCTGGAACGCCCAGCTCCAAAAGTACTTTTGCCTCAGCCAGCGCCGTGTCCGGCGAAAAGCGGAATTGTCCGGGGAGCGAACTAATTGGCTCGTGGATATTACTACCATTCTGCACAAAAAGCGGCGCGATCAAATCGCCCGCATCTACTTGTGTTTCGCGCACCATGGCGCGCAACGTTGCATTGCCGCGCAATCGCCGCATGCGTTGAAAAGGAAATGACATGCGTAGTAGTTTAAGCTTTTCATGATGAGGCGGCACGCACTACAAACTTAGCACTTACGCAAATGATATTGCATTTTTAAAGGTAGGGCGCTCTCGCCAAGAGCGCCGCGCGGCTGGCTCGGCGAGAGCGCCCTACCTGGCGTTGCCATGATTTCGCGTAAGTCCAGAGTACTTTTGTCATATAAAAATTATATGGATCACGACGGGATTTTATACAATTCCACATCATCAAACCACACCTTATCGTTCTCGTTCATTTGGCCGTTAGCGCCAAGGAGGACGAATATTTTTGTGGCTTCGGGGGGAATGGTGACCGGCGTTGCAAGCGTAATCCATTGTCCCTTTTTTCCTAACTCCGGCAAAACGATCAGAAATTTATGCGCATCCGTCCAACCTTTTTGATTTTGAAAACGGATATCCAGGCGCGCTGTTCCGCTACCGCTCTGGCGCGCTCGCGCACGCACATAATATTGGTCGCCTGGTTTCGCCGCTATTCCCTGGATGAAAAACCCTTCAAACATGCCCGCGAGAGAAGCAGCATTGCCACCTTTTTCACCGCCTTTGGAATCAATACTGAACATTCCTGGCTGAAACGTGGATACTTTCTTTTGCCAGGTGCTCCACCCAACTGGCGCGTTCTGGGTCTCCCAATCTGCCGCGGGTTTGGAAGTGTTGGGAGCGCTGTTGGAAAAATCGCTATTCTCTAGCAAATTGGTCAATTTGTTTTGCGCGATTAATTGATCAAATTCGCTTTGCACTTCCGCAGCCGCCAGTTCGGGATGCACCGCTTGCAAAAGTACTTTTGTGGTGCCGGGTAATATTTCATCCCAGGTTTGTGGATTAACGTTCTTGGTATTCGTGGGCCACCAGCGATAATGTTCGCCCCATGTCCACACATATTGATCGGAAGCGGCAATCGCGGATTCGATATTACTCTGCAAGCGATTCAACTGCGAACCGTTCAACGGCGGCAAATAATAACGGCTGGCGGGCGTGTAATAACTATAAGCATCCAGATACAAACCGAAACTCGTCTGAACTTGCGCGCGATATTTCAACCGATTTTCCGGCGCCACCAGGCTGAGGCCGGTATTGCGCATCCAGTTTGCCGTCTTCAAAAAATCATCTGGCGTGTCATAGGTATAGGCCGATTCGCCGCCATCCACAAATGTCATTTGCTGCGGCGCGGCGTCCAGCCAGCCATTGATGAACGCGGGGAATAAATTATAGCGGGAAGCTTGTATATCTTTCGTATAGTTTCTATTGATATCATTCATGCGAAAGGTAAAAAACACCATTCCCGGATAGATTTTAGCAACGGCCTCAATGATCTCGCGCCCACGCCGTCGGGCTTTTTCCTGGTACTCATCAAAACTATGTTGTTTCGCATTCTTCTGCAAACCGTATGTAAAAATAGTGGCGCCGCTATACATTTCCGCATCAAAACAGACGCCTTTCAAATTGCCCTGTTTGGCAATTTCCGCAGCAACTTTCCAATTCTCCACCACCTGTTTCCATCCCGCGTCATCAAACCAATCGGGCGCTTTGGGGCTGACGCTAACGCGCACGAAATTATCGGTGAGTTTGGTGGAATGAAACGACTTTAATTGTTTGATGTCTTGTGCAAACCAATCTAACTTCAAGGGTTCCGGCTCAAAAACACGCGTCTGCAACGGTATAGTTTTTCCCACATCGTCTTTGGCCAGCAGCATCAACACAATGCCGTCATAAGGTGATTTTTCAATTTCCTTTTGATGCTTCAATAAATCAGAAGCATCGGGGCGTTCCCATCCTGCTTCGATGAGTTTCTTTTGTGGCGGATCATAAGCTTGAGCAGCATGTAACGGACAAAGAATCAATCCGCTGGCGATAACAAAAAAAGAACGGCGTATATATCGTTTGATCATAAAAATAATTCCTTCTAAAAGTACTTTTAATCTGAGTTAAGGTAGAGATGGGTCCCAGGCACGTTGATTAATTTGAGCGCTGGAACTATCCACCCGGCAAACAGAACTGGAACCTTGCATGAACCACTTTGCGTGTCCATCTGCAAACGCAACTGTTCCTCCGCCCAAATGTGGCCACATGATGGGATTATAGCTACTACTCGGATTTAAAAAAGAGCTCGAACTACAATAATTCCCCGGAATAGCGTCAACGCTGTAGATAACGGGATAATCCAACGCTAAAATAATTTCGGATGGCCGGTCTATCGCGGCTAATGCTAATGGCGGTCTGGATGGCCATGATGGGCCACCTTTTTTAAGCCCGCTAACAAAGGCGTTATACCCATAACTGGGCGCGCCGCTCTGGGCACTACTTACCTGCACGGAAAATGAAGGGCAAGTAAAGAGTTGCACACTTTTTACATAAGGAAAAATAAAATCCATCCAGGTATATAATTTTCCACTACCACTTCCAGGGCTAACTTTGAAATTTCCTGCAGGTTTTGATGTATCTACAGAACTCGGCGCAACGAAATCAGATGCAGTCAAACTGCCACTAACGCCTGCTTTCTCCCAGAGCGGCGGTGGAAACTGCTCATCATAATCCTGCACATACATCATAAATCCCAATCCAATCTGTTTCAGATTGCTCATGCAGCTGGCGCGTCTGGCATTTTCCCGCGCCCGGGCAAAGACGGGGAATAATATCGCCGCCAAAATAGAAATTATTGCAATGACAACAAGAAGTTCTATTAAGGTGAATCCTCGTTGCTTCCTTGTTTGCTGTTTCATGATGATCCTTCAAAAGTACTTTTTAGCTATATTAATATTATACCTTCATTCCCGTGAAATATAACATCTTTTTTGGGCATTGATCATTAATTTTGGGCATTTTTATACCTACGCATAAGTCACAAAATGGCTGTTACAAAAATAACTCTCCCTTGCATGAATCTTTTAATGAAGAATTTAGAACATTCGCGCAGAAACGCAGAGAATTTTTTACTTTACTCAGTCTAAAAGTACTTTTCGCGAAACGTGCGGTTTATCAGCTAACGGACTTTCGCTTTTGCTGGCGGAATATTAGGGGAGAAACGCCGCTTCGTTGATGGAACAGAGCACGTAAGCGGCCAGGTTTAATCCCCACAAAACCGCTGATGATTTCGATGCTCCAATCTGTATCCCGTAGTAATGTACAGGCTTCTTCATAACGGCAATCGGTGAGATATTTTAAAAATGATTGCCCGGTGTGCAAACGAAACTGATCGCTAAAACGCCGCCGCGACATATAGGCAGTGCGCGCTACGCTGTCCAACGACATATCTTCTCCCAAATGATTACGGATATATCTCTGAGCTTGGATAATAGGATCACCGGAGTTTGATGATGGCAATGTTTGCGGCGCCAAAGTAGATTGCGGCTGTGGCGTTTTTTGTAATTCACGTAATAATAATCGCATCAATGCCACCAACAAAGCGCCGCTGATTTGCTCGTAATGTGCTTGATGAATCACAACTTCTTCACTGAGCGCTTCCATATAAAAAACCGCTTGCCCACACGGCAACCTGCAACTTTCACCAGCATTGCGATGGCTATAATGCTCACCGTTTTTAGTGTGACTCAGCCAACATTCCATGCCAGCGTTATACGGCCGGATCATCAACATTTCACAGGTTGTATTATCCTGCACAGAATCATCCAAAAATAAATGAGACCCATCAAAATGAGCTACGCCAGGAGGAATCAAAACGCCGTGCCCCGGTTTGCAATGCAGCCGATATCCGCCCAGCGGAAAGGCCACGGCTCCATGAAGAATATAGGCAAGCAACGGCGAACGGCCAGATTGCAAATGATCTTCCGGCCAATACGCATCCACCAAAGCTGCGTTGCCATATTGCCTTCTGCCTTTAACCGGCGTGCGTTTGCTGCGTAACGCTTTACGCGTTGCGGTGACGCCATCCGGCAAATCGGCCCCTGCCTGTAAAGCGCGCCACGAAGGCTGTGCAACCGCGATTTTAGACATGCCAAAATGTTCCGCCCAGGGAATAATCTGGTTTTGAAAGACAGATAATAAAGGCAAAGTCATCGGTGAACAATCCTCTTTTGAAACCGGGATTGTTATAAGTTTAATAGATGTAGGGAAAGTACTTTTACACTCATCAACATCTACTTCTTCCGCAACAATGTAGCAGGATTGGTGGAAACCACCGGCATCAATGTATCGCCAAACTTTATATCCACGCCCCAATTAGCATTGGATATATCGATCGACCAAATTTCCGATTGCGATGCATCACTGCGTTCGCCGGTAAATGTGTGAGGCTTTTTATACGCTATTTTTTGCTGATCGATGACTTTGCCTTCCACATTAACCAACGCAACACCCGCATTATTATCTTTGCTCGGCGTAGAAACATCGATCGTAAAATTCTTCACGCCTGCCGGTACTTCAAAATAGAGTTTGCCGCCCGGCTGCGGCAGATATTCGCCGCTGCCTTTGATATAAAAACCGTTGCCGGGAAAGGAGGAATCCACGTCAATTCGCTGCGAAAATGATTGCGTGCGCATCAAGCGATAAATGCCCGTCTGCATTGCGATGAACGTGACCGGATGCGGTTTGTTGTCATACGGAATATCAACCGTCTGGAGCAACTTGCCATCGGGATCGTGTAATTCCACCTGCGTATTTTGCGCATACACTTTTTCGGCTCTGACGTTAATGGTGATGGTTTCGCCTTGCTTCGCATATTGCAGAAAAGTGAACTTGCCGTGTGTATAGATATTATTGTTATCTTTCCTCGGCGCACCTTCAGCGGGAGCTTGCAGGTTGTTGATTCCACCAAAATAAATTTGCTGCTCTTTTGCATTGGCTTCCTGGAAAATATCCGCCGTGTCAAATCCCAGCGGCTGGTCTTTTTCCAATTTTGATTTCGCCGAAGTGATGGCATTCAAAATGCCGTCGGGCAATCCTTTTCCCGTCCACCAATTCATGTGCTGGCCATAAAGCCACACGTATTCATCGCTGGTTTTGAGGGAATAATAGACATTCTGCTCAAACCACTGATTTTGTTGCTGCGGCGTCATGTAGCTGGAAATGTACTTTCGTTCCGGCCGCAGTCCGTAGAGATGATCCGGATAAAGCGCATTGCCGGCGCGGTGATGTTCATCAAACTTTGCCTTTAGTTCATCCGGCACATTCACCTTGGCGCTTTGCCGCATGACTTTGTAGGCATCGGTAAATTCAGCGGGCTTTTCATAATAATAGGATGATTCATTGCCATCGATGAGTTGCGTTCCCGGATTGGCGGCTTCCAACATTCCGTTCAGGAACGGCAACATCAATCCGTAACTCATATTCTGAAAAGCGGCGGCGCGTTTTGCCGCGTCCGATCCATTCGCCGGATCCTGGCTATAGGTGTATAGCAAACTGTATTCGTGCAACGTCAGCACCTTGAGCGACGGCATTTCGCTTTGCATCGCTTCCATAAATTGCCGCCCGCGCTGGCGCACCTTTTCGGCATATTGCGTATACGAATATTCTTTGGCATGCGCCTGCCCTGAGTAAGCCCAAGGGTTCACGCCATAGGGTTCCGTGTCGAGCATCAATCCCACGCATCCAGCGGCTTTGGCCGCTTTGGCGCAAAACTTCACTTTGGCGAGGACCGTTTCCCAGTCCGCATCGCTATACCAATCCATATCGGAAGCGGCATACATGGCGATAAAATTATCGGTAAATTTATCCCATTGAATGGACGAAAGTACTTTTAGCTGCCCCTGCAATTGCTGCTCGCTCGCGCTCCATCCTTTGACGGTAAACACATTACCGCCCTTATCGGGCAATTGCATAATGACGCCTTCAAAAGGTGCCTTTTCCATTTGCCGGATATTATCGCGGGTGTATTCCGGAGACGGCCTGTCCCAGCCATATTCGATTAATTTTTTGCCGGTGGTTTTAGCAAAGTTATCTTCCTGCGCCGCGGAAGCCATCGTGACCGATGCTATTAGCGAACCCACCAACAATGCTTTTCCCAGCAACGCGCAAACGCGATGACAGTTCATAAATTTCTCCTGAGGTAATAATGTAAAAGTACTTTTATAACAAGATTCCGAGCGCAACTCTCTCCGTAGCCATGAATGCACGAATAGTTTTATCCGTGCATTCATGGCTACAGGAATCGCTACGTCGGTGGGAATTACGAATCTAGACCTTTCCAATTTTTATTAATCACGTCTGTGGACAGAAGGCCGATGGGATTATTTTTACTCAGCCACTTCACATGGCCATCCGCGAACGCTATATTATAACCGTCAAGGTGTGGCGCATCAGCAGGGTTCGTTAGCGGGAGAAAAACATCTTGCACCGGTGCATAGACGCAAGAGGCTCCGTTGCAATCCATTAGCATTGCAGTAACGGAAGGATTATTTAATGAGGCCATTTTGACGGGCGGGGACGTTGTCTTGAGATTGTTGATGTAGTAACTATATCCATAGCCGCCATATTGAGGATGTTGCTGTGAAGGACAAACAAAAATTTGCGTACTCTTTGTATAAGGTTGCAATAAATCCATCCAGGACATTATATTTCCGCTGGTAAGGTGGCCGTCGCTAACAGTGAATTCGCCACACGGCATCCCAGTGCAATAGGCGCTTCCGGAAAGTGGCGTAGAGTGATTTACATCAAGATCACCAACAATCCCCACCGGGTATTGTTCATCATAATCCTGCACATACATCATCATGCCAAGCCCGATCTGCTTCAAGTTGCTCATACAACTGGCGCGCCGCGCGTTTTCCCTGGCCCGTGCGAAAACTGGAAACAGGATAGCTGCCAAAATAGAAATAATTGCAATGACAACCAAAAGTTCAATTAAGGTAAAACCGTTTTTATTCTTGTGCTTTTGCACTCTGCGCGTGTTCATACCTTCCTCCAAAATAAGTTAACTACGCTGAGATTATACCACCTGACGCCGCAAATGTAACGCTATTATCCGGCATTCGATATCATTATCCGGCATTATTTTTTAAAGCGTTTTGCCGGTAACGTGCCGGTGAAATTCCGGCGCGTTGATGGAAAAGCGCACGTAAGCGCCCCTGCTTGACGCCCACGAAACTAGCAATTTGCTCAATACTCCAATCAGTGCTTTTCAGCAAATTCATCGCTTCTTTATAACGGCAATCCGTGAGATACTCCAAAAATGATTGCCCGGTGGCCTGCCGGAATTGATGGCTAAAACTGCGTTCCGACATATACGCATGACGGGCCACCTTATCAAGTGTCAGCGCTTCACCAATATGCCCACGAATATATTCTTTCGATTGCTCAATCACATTAGGATTGCGTTCACGAGAAGGTTGTAGCTCATTTTGAATTGCCGGCATCGGCAACAGCACAGGCGAGGTTTCCAATTCCCGCAACAATAAATTCACCAATGCCACAAGCAGTGCGTTACAAATCTTTTCGTAATGTGCTCTACCCTTCAGCGCTTCTTCTGTAAAAGTTTCCAAATAAAAAACCGCCTGCAAATTGGGAATACGGCAACTTTCATCCGAAACGCGATGACTCCAATGTTTACCATTACGCGTGTGGCTAAGCCAGCATTCCAGGCCACCTTTGTAAGGGCGCATTTTCAATATTTCGCAAGCATTATTATGGGCCACAGATTTATCTAACAACAAATGAGAGCCATCCGAATGCGCCACGCCGTGCGGCGTAAGAACACCATATCCCGGACGGCAACGCAATTGATAATCCGCCAGTGGAAACATTACCGCGCCACTCAGCACAAATTCCAACATCGGCGCGCGGCTGGAATGCAAACGATCCTGCGGCCAACGCGCATCAATCAACGCCGCGTTGCCATATTGCTTTCTGCCGCGCACCGGAACACGTTTGCTGATAAACGGTTTTTGAACTGCTTCAAAAGCCGCTGGCAACGCGGATTCGCGCGCTTGCAAATGCCGCCACGAAGGCGCAGCCACAGCAATACGCGACACGCCAAATTGTTCTACCCAGGGAACGATTTGGCGTCGGAAAATTTTGGGCAGGGGCGATGACATAAAAGTACTTTTACCAGAATGAAGGCCACGTTTACAGACACAACTGCGAAAGTACTTTTGTGATTTTTAAAAAAGGCAGATGCCATTTTACCAATCACACACAACTCACAACTCCATCTTCACCTGAGTTTGCACGCTGGCTTCGCGCAATTTCGCGTATTCTAAAAGTTCCGAAACACGCGCGCCTTTATCGCGCCATTCATATACAGATTGTTCACCCAAAAGCACATAATGCCATTCGCGATTTTCGCGTTGTAATGACGGCAGATTATTCAATTGCTCGCACCAGGTCAAGGCCGAGCGGCGTTTGCGTTGCACATTTTCATCGTTCACATCGCGTTGCGCTTTGGTTTCCACCACGTAAATGCAATCAGCGGTTCTCACCAAAAAATCAGGCGAATAGGTGGCCGGAAAACCGTCTTTTTTCAAATAACGGCGATGCAAAAAATAATGTTTGTATTCCTGAATTTTGCATAACGCCAACACGTCGCTATCACTGTCCGCCCATTCCATAAAGGTTTTTTCCAACCCGCCACTGTGCGTGGGATATGGCAATTTGGGATAAATACACTTGCGCACCTCCACGCAGATCTTCGCACGCACTGTGATTTCAGGCACCTCTGAAAGTTTGCGATAATAGACCTCGGCGTTGCCTTTAATTTCGTTTTGCTCCAAGTCCACCAACGCCGTGGCAAAGGTCGAAGCGATGTGATGCGCTACGTCGTCCAGCAATAACACACGCCAATTTTCTTCCTCCAGCGGATTAAACACTGCGCCAAATAGACATTCGCGAATATACGCATCCACCCAACCGGTAATTTGCGGTAATTGCACTTGCAGAAAAGGAAAGCGGCTCATCTCCTTATATTTCGCCGGACTTTGAGTGAGGCCGCTGCCCAATGATTCCGCGATGCGCCGCGTCATGCGGCCCAGGTAATCGTTATATCCCGTCGCCGTCATCACGCCGCCGTTCACGCGATAATCTCCATATTGTACTTTTGTTTGCACATCCTGCGTCACGAACCGGTCGCCTTCCCCAACCAGCTTTTTGAGAAATGCAAATTCCATTTTGTCGAACACTTTCAATTGCAATGGATCCAGCATCGGCTGCGTCAATTCTTCCTCGGCTTCGCGAATAATGATGGGAATCGCGAAATCATATTCCTGATAATCCTCCCGCAAAAGTACTTTTTCCACGTCGCCTGTGACAGTTTCACCGCCTTCATCATCGCCGACTTCCACAGCCAATCCGCCATTCAACAAATCATCATAAAACTGCGCGAAGGCCGGATGTTCGACCACAAATAATACATCGAAAAAATTATTCGGCTCCAGCTTTTTGCTGATGCGCTCGCGCGTTTCGCGTTTGGCTTCTTCGATGCTTTCATCACCGCGCCACATTAACCGCAAACCGCGGCCAATCGTTTGCTCCAGCAAAATGGCTGCGCCGGACGCGCGCAGCGGCACGATGACACAGATATTGTTCACGTCAAAACCTTCACGCAACATCAACACGCTGACAATCACCCTGGGTTGCGCGTGACGATCCACATCAAAAAGCCGTTCGCGCGTTCTATCCCATTCGTCTTTTTTCATCTCGCCTTTCTTGTTGGAATCAACCAGCAAAATATCGTCTTTTCCCAATCCGCTGCTCTGTAAAAACTCTTCCACAAATGGCGTGACGCTGGTGTCTTCGCACACAACCAACATTTTGGGATGTTTATTTTCATTCACTTCCGCGAACTTTTTTTCCAATATATTCAACTTGGTTAAACCGGCGCTCAGCATCACACGCTGGCCTTCCGACAATCCGGTGGTTCTATTCTTTTCATCGCGCTCCGCCTTGAAATCCAACGGCAGCGCGGCCACTTCCTTGCGCTTATCCAGTGCCAGCGCTTTTACCAAACCAGCGCGCATGGCATCGTTCAAATCAAAATCCACCACGATATGCGGAAAGTACTTTCGGCTTTGTTTCTTGCCGGTTCCCACCTGATTAAATGGCGTCGCGGAAAAGTCGATCTGAATAAAACGCTCGCCTTTGGAAGCGGCGATTTCCGTCAAACTTTTCTGCCATTCCACTTCCGTCTGCTCGCCGTCTTTTTTCATCTCGTGAATATGATGC
>Ga0164242_10003250_pt1 | contig 18595 bp, 16 predicted proteins | sample OricomgcompostMG_FD_108783 | JGI IMG/M metagenome (GOLD analysis project Ga0164242, IMG submission 108783) | Miracle-Growth compost microbial communities from Emeryville, California, USA - Original compost - Miracle growth compost (MG) ... | reverse complement strand
CCCTTGTGCGGGCCGTATTTCTCGAACAGCCGGTTCATGATGCCGGTGCCGCGCGTGTCCGACAGGAACTCGCCATGATAGCCGATCAGGCCGCGCGAAGGGGCGGAGAAGGTGATGCGGGTCTTGCCGCCGCCCGACGGGCGCATGTCGGTGAGCTCGGCCTTGCGGATCGACATCTTCTCGACGACCGTGCCCGAATATTCGTCGTCGACGTCGATCACCACCGTCTCATAGGGCTCGGTGCGCTGGCCATTCTCTTCGCGGAACAGCACGCGGGGGCGGCTGATGCCGAGCTCGAAGCCTTCGCGACGCATCGTCTCGATCAGCACGCCGAGCTGGAGTTCGCCGCGCCCGGCGACCTCGAAGCTGTCCTTGTCGGCGCTTTCGGTGACGCGGATGGCGACGTTCGACTCCGCCTCGCGGAACAGGCGGTCGCGGATCATGCGGCTCGTGACCTTGCTGCCCTCCCGGCCTGCGAACGGGCTGTCGTTGACGGCGAAGCGCATCGAGAGGGTCGGCGGGTCGATCCGCTGGGCGTGCAGCGCCTCGGTGACGGAAGGATCGGCGATGGTGTTGGCCACCGTCGCCACCGCCAGCCCGGCGATCGAAATGATGTCGCCCGCCTTCGCCTCCTCGACCGGCACGCGATCGAGGCCGCGGAACGCCATCAGCTTGGAGGCGCGGCCGGTCTCGATCACCTTGCCCTCATTGTCGAGCGCATGGATCGGCTGGTTGAGCTTCACAGTCCCCGAATGGACGCGGCCGGTCAGGATGCGGCCGACGAAATTATCGCGGTCGAGCAGCGTCACCAGGAACGTGAAGGGCGCATCGATATCCACCGTCGGCTCGGGGACATGGTTGACGATGGTTTCGAACAGCGGCGTGAGATCGCCCTCGCGCGCCTCCGGGTCCGTCGACGCATAGCCGTTGCGGCCCGACGCGTAGAGCACCGGGAAATCGAGCTGCTCGTCGGAGGCGTCGAGGCTGACGAACAGATCGAACACCTCGTCCAGCACCTCCTGCACGCGGGCGTCCGAACGATCGATCTTGTTGACGACGACGATGGGGCGCAGGCCCAGCGCCAGCGCCTTGCCGGTGACGAACTTGGTCTGCGGCATCGCGCCTTCGGACGAATCGACCAGCAGGATCACGCCGTCCACCATCGAGAGGATGCGCTCCACCTCGCCACCGAAATCGGCGTGGCCGGGGGTGTCGACGATGTTGATGCGCGTGCCTTGCCACTCCACGCTCGTGCACTTGGCGAGGATGGTGATGCCGCGCTCCTTCTCCAGATCGTTGGAGTCCATCGCCCGCTCCTCCACGCGCTGATTGTCGCGGAAGGTGCCGGACTGGCGGAAAAGCTGGTCGACGAGCGTGGTCTTGCCATGATCGACGTGGGCGATGATCGCCACGTTGCGAAGCGCCATGAGATATTGATCCTGTCGGGAGTCTTGAGCCGCGCGCCCATAGCCGAAATGCGGCGATGCAACAAGGGCGCCCTCTCCACGCGCGCAGCGCGGATTTGGTTCACGCGAAGGCGCAAAGGCGAGAAGGGATTTACCGCCAGGCTCGATTCAGCCCAGTGGCGGGCGAAGAAAAAAGGCGCTGCGCCGACGGGGTTCCCTCTTTACGCCTTCGCGCCTTCGCGTGAACCGGAACTGCCTAACCGTCTCACTTGAATAAAACAGCTATGCCAGCCTATCTTGCGAAGCGAAACAGCCGAGGACAGGCCGGATGGCGACGCAGACCACCACGACCGATACGCCGATCGAGTTCACCCCGCCCGCGCCGGTGGCCGCGGTCGATCCCGATCGCGCGGCGGGGCTGGTGCCGCTCGACGAAGGGCAGAAAAGCAAGCTGGAAACGCGCGTCGACGGCTTCATCGACGAGCTGGTCGGGCTCGATGCCAACAGCCCGGAGTTCGGCAAGAAGGTCGATCAGATCACCAATATGGGCCGGCGCGAGATCGCCGACGCCGCCGGGCAATCCAACCGCTTCCTCGATCGGCCGGTCAAGGCGATGGACCGCGACAGCTCGGTGGGGACCGATCTCGCCGAGCTTCGCCGCACCATCGAGGATCTCGATCCGGGCAAGCGCGGCAACCTGCTCGCCCCGCGACGCCTGTTCGGCGTCATCCCGTTCGGCAACAAGCTGCGCAACTATTTCGACAGCTACAAATCCGCGCAGAGCCACATCGCCTCGATCCTCTCGCACCTCGCCACCGGCAAGGACGAGCTTTTGAAGGACAATGCCGCGATCGACGTGGAGCGCCAGTCGCTGTGGGCGGCGATGGGCAGGCTCGAGCAGATGATCCACGTCGCCAAGACGCTGGACGAGCGGCTGGAGACCAAGGCGGCGGACCTCGACGGGACCGATCCCGCCAAGGCCAAGGCGATCCGCGAGACGGCTTTGTTCTATGTCCGCCAGCGCACGCAGGACTTGCTGACGCAAATGGCGGTGACGGTGCAGGGCTATCTCGCGCTCGATCTCGTCAAGAAGAACAATATCGAGCTGGTGAAGGGAGTGGACCGCGCGTCGACCACCACCGTCTCGGCGCTGCGCACGGCCGTCACGGTGGCGCAGGCGCTCACCAACCAGAAGCTGGTGCTCCAGCAGATCACCGCGCTCAACACGACCACCGCCAACATCATCGATTCGACCGGCGAGATGCTGCGCAACCAGACCGGGCAGATCCACCAGCAGGCGGCGGCCAGCACCATCCCGATCGACACGCTGAAACGCGCCTTCCAGAACATCTATCAGACGATGGACGCGATCGACGCGTTCAAGCTCCAGGCGCTCGACAATATGAAGCAGACGGTGAACGTGCTGACCGATGAAGTCGAGAAGTCGAGGGGCTATATCGCACGCGCGGAAGGCGCGGCGCAGGCGCAGCTCCAGGCCGGCCGCGAGGAGCCTTTCAGGATCGACTGACGCGATGGCCACCAGCGACGACATCATCGAGCACGCCGCCGAGTTCCTGCGGCGCATATCGCCGGAGGGGCGCGCGGCATCCCGGCGGCGGCGCGAGCGGCGGCAGGCGGCGTTCCGGCGCATCGCCAAGCGGATCGTGCTTGCCTGTCTCGCCATTCTGGCGGTGGCGGTGGCGGCGGGGCTGATCCTGGGGCCGATCGGGCCGTTCGGGCTGCTTGCCATGCTGATCGCGATGGCGCTGGTCTCGACCGCGATCATCCTCTGGTCGCACACGCCCGAGCCGACGCCGGAGCGGCTCGCCGTCACCGATCTCGCGCAACTGCCGGCGCGCACCGAGGATTGGCTGGAGCGCCAGCGCCCGGCGCTCCCCGCCCCCGCCCAGCGGCAGCTCGACCAGCTCTCGCTGGGGCTGGAGGCGATCGGCCCGCAGCTCGCCGCGCTCGATCCCAAGCTGCCCGAGGCGATCGAGGTGCGCCGCCTGATCGGCGACGAGCTTCCCGATCTGGTACGCGGCTATCAGCGCGTGCCGCCCTCGCTGCGCCGCAAGCCGGTCGACGGCGGCCCCTCGCCCGACCGCCAGCTCGCCGACGGCCTCGCCACCATCGGCGAGGAAATCGCCCGCATGAACGCCAGGCTCGCCGCCGGCGACCTGAAGGCGCTCGCGACCCAGAACCGCTTTCTCGAAATCAAATATCGCGGCGAGGACGATCTGGGGGAGGAAGAATGAGACGGGTGGGCGGAACGGTTCCGCAGCTCCTGCGCACCAATGCCGTAGCCTTCCGTCAGCTGGGCTGCTCGATGCGGATTATCCATATCTAGGATTTCGTGTCGGCCACTTTCTCGACCGCCGTCTTGAGGGCGGCATAGCCGACGGCGCCGGAGAGGAGCTGGTCGCCGACGATGAAGGTGGGGGTGCCCTGGATACCGAGCGCGCGGGCGGTTTGCAGGTTGGTCTCGATCTCGCGGGCGATCGCCGACGTGTCGGCGGCAGCGGGATCGACGCCGAGCTTCTTCGCGGTGTCCGCCACCTTCTGCACATCGAGCGCGCCGCCCTGATACATGGCGCGATGGAAGGGGAGGAACTTGCCCTCGCTCGCCGCGGCGAGGCTCATCCGCGCCGCGCCGTCGCTTTCGGGCGCGAGGATCGGCAGCTCCTTATAGACCACGCGCAGATCGGGGTTGGCGGCGATCAGCTTCTCGAGATCGCCGACGCTCGCCCGGCAATAGCCGCAGGCATAGTCATAATATTCGGTCAGCGTGACGCGCCCGTGCGGATTGCCCGCGACCGCGCCGGGAAAGGGCGTGGTGATCGCCGCCTTGTTGGCCTCGATCGCCTGCGCGGTCTGCTTCGCCTGAAGGCGCTCCATCGCTTCGGGGATGATCTCCGGATGATCGAGCAGATAGGCGCGGATCGCATCCCCGCCGCTCGCCCCGCCCGAGAAGCCGCCCATGCCGGCGATCGCGATCAGCGCGCCGATTCCGGCGGCGAGCGCGCCGCCGACCATGCCCTGCCAGGAGAGAGTCACTTGGCCCTGCTGTCCATCTTGTTGCGCGAGGTGATCGCGATGTCCTCGGCCCGGATATAATCCGGCGTGCCCTGGGGGATGCCCTTCATCGCGGTTTCGGCGTTCATGCGGGCGAGCTCGTCCTGCCCGTTCATAGCATAGCGTTCGGCGGTGGCGAGCGCGGCGTGGGCGTCATCCCCCTGCCGGGCATAGACGGTGCCGAGCGCATACCAGGCGAGCGGATCCTCGCGATCGCGTGCGACCGAGAGCTTGAGCACGCGCTCGGCCTCGGCGAAGTTCTTCGGGTCTTCGGTGGCGAGCAGGGCGTGGCCCAGCATCGCGCCGATCAGCGGCGCGTCGCTCGAGTTTTTGACGGCGATCCGCAAGGGCGCGAGCGCTTCTTTCGGATGGCCGTTCTCCAGCAGGAACTGGCCTTTCAGCTCGTTGAAATAGGGATCCTGCGGGGCCGTTTTGAGCAGCGCGTCGGCCTCGGCTTCCGCCTTTTCGGGATAGGCGGCGCGCTGCCAGGCATAGGCGCGGGCATAATGGGCGGGGACGCTCTGATCGCTTTCGGGATAGACCCGCAAGGTCACGTCGGGGTCTTTCACGAAGCCGTAGAGCTTGGCCTTGATGCGCAGGAACTCGGCCTGCTTGGCGGGATCGATCGGCGCGTTCCACCAAGGGGATTTTTCGAGGTCCGCCTTGAGCATGGTCTGGCGGTCCGCCGTCATCGGGTGATCCTGCATGAAGGGATCGGTGGAGGCATAGCTGGAGGAAAGGCGATATTCCTCCGCCTTCAGCGTCTCGAAGAAGCTGATCATGCCCTTGCCGGACAGATGCGCGTCGTTGAGGTGGCGCACCGCCGAGGCGTCGGCGCTGCCTTCCTGTTGGCGGCTGTAGTGGAGGAAGTGGGCCATGCCCGCCTGTTGGCCGCCGGTCATGATCGCCATGCCCGCATCCCCCGCGCCCGCCGCCACCGCCGCCGCGCCGAGCAGCAGCGAAAGAAGGGTGATGCGGGTGGACTGCTTGATGGCGTCGCCGGTGCGGACCGCGTCCTCGCCCTCGATATGGCCGAGCTCGTGAGCGATCACGCCTTCCAGCTCGTTGGCGTTCTTGGCGGCGAGGATCAGGCCGGTCTGGAGATAGATGGTCTGGCCGGTGGCGACGAAGGCGTTGATCTCGGGATCCTGGAGGATGACGACCTTGAGCGCGCCGGGCGCGAGCCCCGCCGATTTGGCGAGGGGCGCGGCGATCTTGTTGAGGAACGCCTCCGTCTCGGTGTCGCGCAGCACCTGCGGCTGATCGTCGGCCAGCGCGGGACGGGCGACGATCAGGAAGGAGAGGATGAGCAGCATCAGCGCCCGCACGAAGCGGACGCGCGCAGAACGGCCGAGGCAGGCCCGGATCATGGCCATGCCCCGCCCTGCCCGCCCCCGGCTGAACCCGGTGTGAAGCCGGGCCGAGAGGCTGGGCGACCTTCCCCATGAATCGCCAGTGCGAGCGCAGCGAAGCCATCCAGTCCCGGCCTGGATGGCTTCGCTGCGCTCGCAATGACGGGTAAGGCTCATCTCATTCGACTCTGCCCTCGACTTCGCCCGGCGGTGTCCTGACTGCGGACGAACGGAAATGCGATCAGCTTACGCGAGGCGGAGGCTGAGAGCATTCCCCCTGATCCGTGTCACGCCCCGAAGGTGCGCTGCCACCAGCCGCGGCGGGGCGCTTCATCGGATTCCTCCTCGGCGGAGGCTGCAGCCGGCGCCGGTTCGGCGGGTTCGGGCTCCGGCGAGGGCTCCGGCTCAGGAGCGGCCTCGGCGGCGGGCTCCGGCGTCGGCTCGGCGGCGACCGGCTTGCGGCGGGCGCGGCGCGGCTTGGGTGCCGGGGCTTCCTCCTCGGCGGCGGGGGCGGCTTCGGCCTCCGCTTCCGCCGGGGCCGGCTCGGCGACGGCCGGCTTGCGGCGGGCGCGGCGTGGCTTGGGCGCTTCCTCGGCGGCGGGCTCGGGCTCCGGCGTCGGCTCGGCGGGTGCCGCCGTCTCGACGGCCGGTTCCTCCTTGCGCGCGCGCGGGCGACGGCGGGCGCGCGGCTTGGGCGCTTCCTCCGCCGGCTCCGGCTCGGCCTCGGGGGCGGGCGCGGCCTCGGGCGGCTCGGCCTCGCCGGCCGCCTCGGTGTCGGTCGCGGTCGGGCCGACATCGCCGGCGTCGACGATCAGCGCCTCGCCCTCACGCCGACGACCGCCGCGGCGGCCCCGGCGACGACGGCGGCGACCGCCCTCGCGGCCATGCTCGCCTTCGCCATGCTCCTCCTCCTGCTCACCGGATTCGGGCGCATGATCCTCGCCGGCCTCGGCGGCCTCGGCGGCCTCGGCCGTTTCGGCCTCCCCGCCCTGCTCGGCGGCGCCCTCCTCGCGGCGGCCGCCCCGACGACGGCGGCGACGACGGCGGCGGCCGCCCTCGCGGCCATGCTCGCCCTCGCGCTCGGCGGCTTCGGCTTCGGCCTCCGTCTCGAACTCGTCCTCCTCCTCGATCTCGGGCTCGGGTTCGGGCTCGACGATCGGGGCCAGCCTGGGCGCGTGCGTGGGCGGGGGCCCGGCGATGTCGACCGACATGCGCGCGCCTTCCTCATGATGATCGGGGATGACCTCGATCTCGACGCCGTAGCGATCCTCGATCTCGCTGATCTCGCCGCGTTTGCGGTTGAGGACGTAGATGGTCGCCTCGCGGCTGGCGCGGAGCGTGAGCTGGGTGCCGCGCCCGCGCGCGGCGGCCTCCTCCAGCAGGCGCAGCGCGGAAAGACCCGCCGACGAGGCGGTGCGGACGAAGCCGGTGCCCTCGCAATGCGGGCACATGCGGGTGGAGGCCTCCAGCACGCCGGTGCGCAGGCGCTGGCGGCTCATCTCCATCAGGCCGAAGGAGGAGATGCGGCCGACCTGGATGCGGGCGCGATCATTCTTGAGCGCCTCCTTCATCGCCTTCTCGACCTTCCGGATGTTCGATCCGTTCTCCATGTCGATGAAGTCGATGACGATCAGGCCCGCCATGTCGCGCAGGCGAAGCTGACGGGCGATCTCGGCCGCGGCTTCGAGATTGGTGGCGGTGGCGGTCTGCTCGATATTATGCTCGCGGGTGGCGCGGCCGGAGTTGATGTCGATCGAGACCAGCGCCTCGGTGGGGTTAATGACCAGATAGCCGCCGGATTTGAGCTGGACGACCGGCTGGTACATCGCCGTCAGCTGATCCTCGACGCCGTAGCGCTGGAACAGCGGCACCGCGTCCGCATAGGGCCGGACCTTGCGCGCGTGGCTCGGCATCAGCAGCTTCATATATTCGCGGGCGGCGCGATAGCCCTCCTCGCCCTCGACGATCACCTCGTCGATCTCGCGCGAATAGATATCGCGGATGGCGCGCTTGATGAGGTTCGAATCCTCGTAGATCAGCGCCGGGGCGGAGGATTGGAGCGTCTTTTCGCGGATCTCGTCCCACAGCCGCGCCAGATAGTCGAAATCGCGCTTGATCTCGGGCTTGGTGCGGGAAAGGCCGGCGGTGCGGACGATGCAGCCCATCGTCCTGGGGAGCTTCAGCTCCGCCATCACCGCCTTCAGCCGCTTGCGGTCCGCCGCGTTGCTGATCTTCCGGCTGATGCCGCCGCCGTGCGACGTGTTGGGCATCAGCACGCAGTAGCGGCCGGCGAGGCTCAGATAAGTGGTGAGCGCCGCGCCCTTGTTGCCGCGCTCCTCCTTGACGACCTGGACGAGCAGCACCTGGCGGCGGTGGATCACGTCCTGGATCTTGTAGCGGCGGCGCAGATTCTGGCGGCGGCGGCGCAGCGCCTCGACCTGATCGCCCTCGCCATTGCCCTTGCCGGCCGATTTGGAGCGGGCGGGCCGCGCCTCCTCTTCGCCCTCGTCCTCGCCGTCACCCTCCTCATGGGGATGATCCTCGGCGGCGTCGAGCAGCTCGGGGCTGCCGTCGGTGTCGAGCCGCTCGATCGAGGCTTCGTCGATGTCATGCCCGGCGGCGGCGGCGCGCTCGTCCTCGGCGTCATGCTCCTCGGCGAGCGCGAGCGCCTCCTCGGCCTCCTCGCGCAGCAGCGCCTCGCGATCCTCCTTGGGGATCTGATAATAATCGGGATGGATTTCCGAGAAGGCCAGGAAGCCGTGGCGGTTGCCGCCGAACTCCACGAACGCCGCCTGGAGCGAAGGCTCCACGCGCGTCACCTTGGCGAGATAGATATTGCCCTTGAGCTGCTTGCGCTCGGCGGATTCGAAATCGAACTCCTCGATCCTGTTACCCTTGGCGACCGCGACCCGGGTTTCCTCCGGGTGGCGCGCGTCGATGAGCATGCGCGTCGTCATTGATATGTCTCCAGGCGCGCGCGGGGGCCGTGGGCCTCGGGCGGCGCGCCATATTCGTGTCAGGTGAAAGGGAGGCCGGCACCCAGCGCATCAGGCGCTGCGGCGCGGCCGTGGAAAAAGCCTCGAAACAGGGGGCCGTCGCCTCGCTCCGCCGGACATATGCCGCCGGCCGCCATGCCCGCGTCGCGCCATCGATCGAAAGGCAGCTGCTGCGGGAGGGACAAAGAAACATGCGACGTCAACCTAAGTCGCCGATCCCGGGAGAGGACCGGCACGAGCCTTCGCGTCGGATCGCCTTCGCCTCGCACGGCGGCGGCGGACGCAAAGCCCAGCGGGGTGCTAGCATTCCCATGCCGTCTCGGCAAGGATGCCCCCCACGGAACGAGGCGCGGGCGCGGCGGTTGATCGCCGCGGGCAGCCAAGCGGAGCGGATCGCATGACGAGGATCGCGCGCCGCCTGTTCGTGGAAGGCCGCGTGCAGGGCGTGTGCTTCCGCGACTGGGCGGTGGATACGGCACGGGAGATGGGCATCGAAGGCTGGATCCGCAACCGCCGCGACGGCCGGGTGGAGGCGTTGGCGGCGGGCGAGGCGGAGGCGGTGGAGGCGTTCATCGCGCGCTGTAAGGAGGGGCCATCGGCGGCGCGTGTCACCGGCATGCGGGTGGAGGAGGTTTCTCCGGAGGAGGCGGGGCCGGGCTTCGAGCGGCGGGGGAGCGTTTAAGACTCTCTATCTGCCGTTCGTCCCGAGCGCAGCCGAGGGACAAGCCGAGCGAAGTCGAGGCTTCTCGACAATGCTCGAAGCGGTGTCTCGACTTCGCTCGACACGAACGGGTTGGGGCAGGGATGTACGGTCCTACTCGCCCTTCCCCAGCGTGCGCTTGACCATGTCCGACCATTGCGGGCGGTCGATGTGGCGGAGCAGGGCTTCGTTGATCGGTTCGCGTAACGCGCTGCCCTGCGGGAGAGCGAAGGCGTAGTCCTGCCGGCCGAAGCTGCCGGGGAGCAGCCGCAGCCGCCCGTTGTAGCGGGTGCGGACGACATAGCCGAGCAGCGGGCGATCATAGACGAAGGCGTCGATCCGGTGGGCGGCGACCGCGTCCAGCCCCGCCTCGATGCTCGGATAGCTGGTGAAGCCGATGGTGTTGAGATCGAGCCATTGCTGCGCCGCCGAGCCCCGGATCGAGCCCACCCGCGCATTCTGGAGATCGTCGACCCCGCGAATGCCGCCCAGCCGGCTTTCGGTGAGCGAGGAGGCGATCATGCCGGTGAAGGTGGAGATGATGATGACGGCGGCGAACATCCACACCACCGCGATCAGCCGCCCGGCGAAGGTGCGCGGCGCCTTGTCGCCATAGCCCACCGTCGTCATCGTCACCGCCGAGATCCAGAAGCCCGATCCGGTGCCCCGCACCGGGCCGCCGCCGAACTGCTCCTCATTGTGGCGGCGCTCGGCCAGCCAGAGCAGGAAGCCGACGACCAGCAGCACGGCGGCGAGCAGCAGCACCGCCTGGAGGAAGCCCCAGGTGAAGAAGTTGCGCAGCAGCACCAGCCAGGTGGGCGCGGCGCGATCGGTGACGATGCCGAAGCCGGTGGTGTAGAAGGGATGGGTGAAATCGATCCGCGCCTCGCGATCCGGCGTGACGGTGAGCGCGCCGACGCTCATGCCGAAGCGGCCGTCCGCCACGCCCGCCACCATGTCCTGAAGGCTCGCCTCGCGGAACCGGTATCTGAGGCCGAGATCGCCGGCCATGCCGCGCCACAGCTCGATGGCGAGGCCGGACCAATGCCCGTCCGGCTCGCGGATGACGAAGGGCGGGGCGGGCCGGGTGGCGACGATCAGCGTCTTGGCCGCGGCCGGGGAGGGAGGCGGCGCGGCGGCGCCCGGCGCGGCGATGAGGATGAACAGCAGGAGCGACAGAAGGCGGCGGATGAGGCTTCTCCTTATCGGGCGGGTGGCGCACCCTATGGGAAAAGGGACGCCCAAGGCCAGACGCGCGGGCTATTCGGGTTGGCCGGGCAGGGGCGTGAAGGTGTCGAGCGCCTCGCGGACATAGAGCTTCTTGACCAGCACATAGAGGATCACCGCCAGCGGGGCGGCGAAGATCACGCCTATGATGCCGAACAAGGTCCCCATGCCGATGACGCCGAGCAGGAGGAGGACCGGCGGGATGTCCACCGCCCGCTGCTGGATCAGGGGCTGGAGGATATGGTTCTCGGTCTGGTGGACGAGGAGATAGAGGCCGACGATCCAGAGCGCGAGCTTCGGATCCTGCGCCAGCGCGAGCAGCACCGGCGGGATGGCCGAGAGGATCGGGCCGACATAGGGAATGAACTCGAGCGCGCCGGCCAGCACGCCCATCGCCAGCGCGGAAGGTGCGCCGATCAGCCACAGCCCGATCCCGCTGAGCAGCCCGATCGCCACCATCGCGGCGAGCTGGCCGAGCAGCCAGCGCCGCAGCCCCGACGCGACGGCATCGAGCGTGTCGGCGGCGAGCGGACGGCGCTTCGCGGGTATGAGCTTGATGAACCCGGTGCGATAGAGATCGGGCCGCGCCGCGAAATAGATCGAGGCGGCGAGCGTGAACAATATCTCGGTGATCGCGGTGGCGGTCGAGAGCGCGAAACCGCCGATCTTGGGCAGCGCCAGGAAAGTATGCGCCGTCCGGCTCGCCGCCTGATGGAGATTGACCCTGAGCCCCATCGCGCCGAGGCGTTCGGTCAGCGACTGGAGCGCCGCCGGTATGGCGTGGGAAATCGCGCCGAACTGGGCGGCGAGCCGTTCGCCGAACAGCCAGAACAGGCCGGCGATGAAGGCGATCCAGAACAGCACCGCGAACGCCAGCGCCAGCCGCCTCGGCAGATGCAGCACCCGTTGCAATCCGTGGGCGACGGAGCTGAACAGGATCGAGATCAGGATCGCCGCGAAGGCGAGGATGATGACGTGGCGCAGCTTCCACAGCAGCAGCGCCAGCGCGACGATGGCGAGCGCGATCAGCAACTTCTCGATATATGCGCGCCGCTGCTCCGGGTTCATCGCCTCTCACCTGTCTGAAATGGCTTGCGCTTATTTATTCGATCCTGATGTCCTCCCTGAAAACAGATCAGGAATGTCGCGAGCGCCCGAGGCGCTGTTCGTTCTTCGGCAGAACGACGCACAATGCCTCGCGTTTCCGGAGACCCGCCAGCCTCTTCATTCCCGGCTGTCCGGATCGCGTCCGCTGTCGGAGCGATGAGCGCCTGCCGCGATCGCTCTCCCGGCATGACCCCAGCTTTCGTTGGAATGACGGAAAGGATAGGGAGGGCAACGGCCGGCTATGTGTCGGCCTGCGGACGGGAGGACCGTTCGCCAACAACAGAAGAGCAGGAGCAAGCCCGCCTTGACCACGAAACCCGAGGACGTTCCGGTGCTCGTCGACAAACTGGTCGACGCCTACCAGACCTCCGCCGCCAATCTCCGCCACGCCATCGCGCGCTATCTGGACGACGGGACTTTGCCCGACGCCGAGGCGCGCGGGCGGGGGCTGTTCGCCTATCCCGAGCTGCGCGTCGATTATCGCGCGCCGGCCGAGCTGCCGCGCATCACCCGCGCCTTCGGGCGGCTCAACCAGTCCGGCAGCTACGCCACCAGCATCACCCGGCCCGAGCTGTTCCGCCGCTATCTGGAGGAGCAGCTCGGCCTGCTCGCGCGCGATTATCCGGTGACGGTGACGATCGGCGCGTCGGACCAGGAAATCCCTTACCCTTATGTGCTGGACGGATCGGACGAGCTTTCGCTGGACGGCGCGCTCTCCCGCGATCTGGCGCGCTGGTTCCCCAATGTGCGGCTCGCCGATATCGGCGACGAGATCGCCGACGGGCTGTTCGCGCCGGGCGGCGATCCGACCCGGCCGCTCTCGCTGTTCGAAGGGCCGCGCGTCGATTTCTCGCTGGCGCGGCTCAGACATTATAGCGGCACGCCGGCCGAGGATTTCCGGCCCTATATCCTGTTCACCAACTATATCCGCTATGTCGACGAGTTCGTCGCCTGGGCACTGGCCGAATTGCGGCGCGAGGACAGCCCCTATGAGGCGCTGTCGGTGGCGGGCAATGTCCGCGTGATGGCGGAGACGCAGGACGCCGAGCGGCTGATCGCCGAGGGCAACTGGCGCAAGGTGCAGATGCCCGCCTATCACCTGATCGGCCGGGACGGCGCGGGCGTGACGCTGGTGAATATCGGCGTCGGCCCCTCCAACGCCAAGACGATCTGCGACCATCTCGCGGTGCTGAGGCCGCAGGCGTGGCTGATGATCGGCCATTGCGGGGGCCTGCGCCCCAGCCAGACGATCGGCGACTATGTGCTGGCCCACGCCTATCTGCGCGACGATCATGTCATGGACGACGTGCTGCCGGTGGAGATCCCGATCCCGCCGATCGCCGAGGTGCAGGTGGCGCTGTTCCGGGCGGCCGAGATCGTATCGGGCGAGAGCGGGGACGAGCTGAAGCGGCGGCTGCGGACGGGCACCATCGTCACCACCGACGACCGCAACTGGGAGCTGCGCTACACGCTCTCGGCCCGACGCTTCAACCAGAGCCGGGCGGTGGGGATCGACATGGAATCGGCGACGATCGCGGCGCAGGGCTATCGCTTCCGGGTGCCCTACGGCACCTTGCTGTGCGTCTCCGACAAGCCGCTCCACGGCGAGATCAAGCTGCCGGGGCAGGCCAACCGATTCTACGAGCGGGCGATCAGCCAGCATCTGAGGATCGGGCTGGAGACGATCGCGCTGCTGAGAGCCGAGGGGCCGCGGCTGCATTCGCGCAAGCTGAGGTCGTTCGACGAGCCGCCGTTCCGGTAAATCCCTCTGTCATGCTGAACTCGTTTTCAGCATCCACGGCCGCGCCAGCCATTCGGCCGCTGCGCCCGGAACCACGGTGGATGCTGAAACAAGTTCAGCATGACGGGGGTGGGGCGTGGATTTTGCGCGGGCAATCACAGGAACGGCGCTTGTCCCCCGTCCGTTGATGCGGGGACAAGGAGAGCGATCATGGACGATATCCGCGACAGCCAGGGCTCGCGCCGCGAGGACAGCGATCTCAACCCCGAGTTCAAGACGCCCGCGCAGGGCGGCACGGCGGGCGGGCGACTCGCCGAGGAGATCGGCAGCCGCGACGAGGAGCGGCTGGCCACCGAAGGCGAGCCGGAGCCGACCCGCGCCACCAAGAAGGACAAGGAGCAGCCCTTCATTCCGACCCGGGCGGACAATGAGGGCGCGCAGGAGGTGTGATCGTCATGCCAGCGGAAGCTGGCATCTCGTGAGGCAGGGACCGCCTGACGAGACCCCGGCTTCCGCTGGGGTGACGGAAGGAGATATAACCGGATACGCACTTTCTGCTTGACAGCGTGACGCTGATATGGCACAAGGTGGCCAAGCTGGAAAATTGCGTTCGGGGCCGGACGGCGGGATGCCGCTTCCGGCCCCTTTGCTTTGGGGGGAGCCATGGCGGCGGCCAAAAGGAGGAGGGGCCTCTCGTCGCGCTGGTCGCGCGATCGGGAGATCAAGTTTCTCGAACATCTCGCGCTCAGCGCCAATGTCGCGGCTTCCGAGCGGGTGGCCAAGGTCACGCCGGGCAGCGCCTATCGCCAGCGCAACCGATCCGTCGCGTTTCGCCGCTCATGGGATCTGGCGCTGCGCGACGGCTATGCGCAGCTCGAGCTCGCCATGCTCGAACGCGCGCTCCACGGCACGCCGGTGGTGATCATCGCCCGGGACGGCACCGAGACGCGCAAGACCGAATATTCGGACCGCACCGCCATGACCCTGCTCGCCGCGCACCGCGCCGCGGTGAACGCGATGCGCGCGGCCGACGAGAGCGAGGGCGCGAAGGAGCGGCTCGACCAGGCGCTCGCCGAGATGAGCCGGAAGCTGGGCGATGAAGGCTGAGCGGCTGGCGACGATGTCGCCGGAGGCGCGGGCGAGGGCGCTCGACAGGCTGGGCGAGAGCGAGGCGGCGGCGCTGATGAAGCGCTGGCCCTTCTGGGCGCGGGCCGGGCAGCTCGCGCCGGAGGGTGACTGGCGGGTGTGGCTGCTGATGGCGGGGCGCGGCTTCGGCAAGACGCGGGCCGGCGCCGAGTGGGTGCGGGCCATAGCCGAGGCGGACGGAACGGCGCGGATCGCGCTGGTCGGCGCGACCCTGGACGAGGCGCGGCGGGTGATGGTGGAGGGCGAAAGCGGGCTGCTGGCGATCGCGCCGGCGGCGGAGCGGCCGCGCTTCGAGCCTTCGCGGCGGCGGCTGGCGTGGGCCAGCGGCGCGACGGCGACGCTCTACGGCGCGAGCGAACCCGAGGCGCTGCGCGGGCCGCAGCACAGCCACGCCTGGTGCGACGAGATCGCCAAATGGGCCTACGGCCAGGCGGCGTGGGACAATCTGGCGCTGGGCCTGAGGCTGGGGACGAAGCCGCGCGTCGTGGCGACGACCACGCCCCGGCCGGTGCCGCTGGTGCGCGCGCTGATCGCGCGCGGCGACGTGGCGGTGACGCGGGGGCGGACGGCGGATAACCGCGCGCATCTGCCGGGTGATTTCATCGCGGCGGTCGAGGCGATCTACGGCGGGACGCGGCTGGGGCGGCAGGAACTCGACGGCGAGCTGATCGAGGAGGCCGAGGGCGCGCTCTGGACCCGCGCGACGATCGAGCGTTGCCGGGCGCGCGCCGCGCCCGAACCGGCGCGGGTGGTGGTCGGCGTGGATCCGCCGGCGGGCGCGGGGGTGGGCTCGGACGCTTGCGGGATCGTGGTGGCGGCGCTGGGGCGCGACGGACAGGGCTATGTGATCGAGGATGCGAGCGTGCGCGGCGCCTCGCCGGAGGGCTGGGCGCGCGGCGTGGCGGAGGCGGCGGCGCGGCACGGGGCGGACCGGGTGGTGGCGGAGGCGAATAACGGCGGGGCGATGGTGGCGAGCGTGCTCGCCGCCGCCGACGCGCGGCTGCCGGTGAAGCTGGTCCACGCCTCGCGCGGCAAGAGCGCCAGGGCCGAGCCGGTGGCGCTGCTCTACGAGCGCGGGCGGGTGCGGCATGTCGGCGCCTTCCCGGCGCTGGAGGACGAGATGGCGGGGCTGCTCGCGAACGGCGAATATGTCGGGCCGGGGCGCTCGCCGGATCGCGCGGACGCGCTGGTCTGGGCGCTCACCGCGCTGATGCTGACAGGGAGCGGCACGCCGGGGCTGCGGCGGCTGTGAGGCGAAAATCCTCCCCTGAAAGGGGAGGTGGCGCGCGTAGCGCGACGGAGGGGTATCGCCGTTTGAGGCGGAGCTCTCCCTTTCGATCGGGATACCCCTCCACCACCGCCTGCGGCGGCGGTCCCCCTCCCCCTGCGGGGGAGGATTGAACGGATGCTTGTGCCCTCACCCTCCCACCGCTTCGCGGCGGCCCCTCCCTCTCCCTCTAAGGGGAGAGGAGAAGAAGGAGACATTTATGCGGTTGTTCGGATCGAAGGCGGCGCGGGCGGGCGCGCGGCCGGCTTTGACGCGGGGTTTGGGCGTGATCGGCGCGCCGGCGGGCGAGTGGCCGCAGGGCTATGAGGCGCAGGTGCGGGCGGCGTGCCTGGGCAATGCGGTGGCGCAGCGGGCGATCCGGATTGTGGCGGAGGGGGCGGGGAACGTCACCGTCGATGCGACGCCGGAGGGTTTGCGCATGGCGCGGCTGCTGAAAGGGGCGACGAACGGGCCGCCGCTCATCGAGACGATCGCGGCGCATCTGCTGCTCCACGGCAACGCCTTCGTCCAGATCGGCTGCGACGCGGACGGCATGCCGGCCGAGCTTTATGCGCTGCGGCCCGAGCGGGTGACGATCGAGCCGGACGCGAGCGGCTGGCCCGCGACCTATGTCTATCGCGCCGGCGGGATCGTTTCGCGCCTGCCCGCCCAGCCGGCGGACGGCAGGCCGGCGATCGCGCATATCCGGGGGCTGCATCCGCTCGACGATCATTATGGGCTGGGCTGCCTGGGCGCAGCGGCCGGTCCGGTGGCGATCCACAATGCGGCGACGCGCTGGAACAAGGCGCTGCTCGACAACGCCGCGCGGCCTTCCGGCGCGCTGGTCTATGATCCGGGCGAGCCGGGCGCGAGCCTGTCGCCCGACCAGTTCGAGCGGCTGAAGGCGGAGATGGAGGCGGGCTTTTCCGGCCACGACAATGCCGGGCGGCCGATGCTGCTGGAAGGCGGGCTCAAATGGCAGGCGCTGAGCCTGACGCCCGCCGATATGGATTATGTCAACCTGAAGGCGGCCGCCGCGCGCGAGATCGCGCTGGCCTTCGGGGTTCCGCCGATGCTGCTCGGCCTGCCGGGCGACAACACCTACGCCAATTATTCGGAGGCCAACCGGGCACTGTGGCGGCTGACCGTGCTGCCGCTGGCGGGGAAGATTATGGGCGGCCTGGAAGCGGCGCTGCGCGGCTGGTGGCCGGAGCTCAGGCTGGCGATCGATCTGGATGCGATCCCCGCCCTGGCGGCGGACCGCGAGGCGCTGTGGACGCAGGTGAAAGGGGCGGACTTCCTGAGCGACGATGAGAAGCGGGCGATGGTGGGGTTTTGATCCTCCCCTGAAAGGGGAGGTGGCGCGCGGAACGCGCGACGGAGGGGTATCGCCGTTCGAGGCGGAGCTCTCCCTTTCGACCGGGATACCCCTCCACCACCGCCTACGGCGGCGGTCCCCCTCCCCCTGCGGGGGAGGATTTGGGAGAGATGCGATGGACAGGAATCATGGGCTGCTCGCGCGGCTCGCCGAGGAGGCGGGGGAGCGGGGGGCGGAGCGGGCGCTGGAGCGGCTGGGGTTGGCCGATGCGTCCGCGCGGGCCGATCTCGATGAATTGCGACAGCTCCTCTCCGCCTGGCGCGACGCCAAGCGCACCGCGCGCGACGCGGTGGTGGGCTGGGTGGTGCGGGTGCTGCTCGCGCTGCTGATGCTCGGGCTGGCGGTGAAGCTGGGGCTGGTGGCGCTGGTGCGGGGGTGAGGCGATCCTCCCCTGAAAGGGGAGGTGGCGCGCGTAGCGCGACGGAGGGGTATCGCCGTTCCAGGCGAAGGCCGCCCATTCGGCCGGGATACTCCTCCACCACCCGCTTCGCGGGCGGTCCCCCTCCCCCTGCGGGGGAGGATTCAGATTCAGAAAAGGAGAAAGCCATGACCCTGCGGTTCGCGGGTTACGCGGCGCTGTTCGATCGGCGGGACAAGGGCGGGGACGTGATCCGCAAGGGGGCGTTCGCGCGGGCGGTGCGGGAGAAGGGCGCGGCGCCGCTCCTGTGGCAGCACCGGCAGGATCGGCCGATCGGGCGGATCGAGCGGATCGCCGAGGACGCGCGGGGCTTGCGGGTGATCGGGCGGCTGACGCCGGGCGCGGGCGACGAGGCGGCGGCGCTGCTGCGCGACGGCGCGGTGGGGGGCCTGAGCTTCGGCTACCGGGTGCGGGCCAAGCACGATGCGCCGCAGGGCCGCGAGCTGATCGATCTCGATCTGATCGAGGTCTAGCTCGTCACCTTTCCGATGCAGCCCGCCGCGCGGGTTCACGCTTTTCAGGAGGAGAATGACGCATGACCGATAGTTACGAAACCAAGGCCGATCCGCTGGAGGCGAGCTTCGCGGGGGCGGAGGAGATGGCCGAGCTGCGCGCGGGCATGGCCGAGCTCAAGGCCAAGCTGGACGGGGCGGCGATCGCGGCCGCCCGGCCGGCGCTCTCGGGCGCCAAGGCGGACGGGCGGAGCGCTTCGGCCAGGGCGTTCGTCGATCATTATCTGCGGCGCGGCAATGCGGCCGCGATCGAGGTGAAGGCGATCGAGGGTT
>Ga0164242_10003249_pt1 | contig 18600 bp, 20 predicted proteins | sample OricomgcompostMG_FD_108783 | JGI IMG/M metagenome (GOLD analysis project Ga0164242, IMG submission 108783) | Miracle-Growth compost microbial communities from Emeryville, California, USA - Original compost - Miracle growth compost (MG) ... | reverse complement strand
TCGGCGATGCGGAGGGTGCCGGAGACATCGAGTGTGGTTTGCGGGGAAGTGGTGCTGATACCGACCCTGCCGTTATTGTTCAGCCTCATAAGCTCCTTATTCTGCGAATAAAAGTAAATCCGGCCGAGATAATCGAACTTTGCAAAGGTGGGAAGGTTTTGGCGTAATGTACCGATGCTGATTTGCGGCAAAGTGCCACCGGACCAGCTTGCCTCGATGCCAGCTGTGGTAGACGACGGGCCAGGGGCATAAGATGCCCCGAAATAGATAGCACCGCCAGCGTTAATGCCCCCGCTACCAAAGGCATCGAGGTTGTCACCGATGTAAACATTGTTGGTGTAGGTAGAGGATGTGATTTGCAGGGGGGCAATCGGGGACGTGGTACCGATACCAATGTAGCCGGTTGAGGGATCTACATAGGGTGCGGTGGTGGGGCAGCCGAGGTCGGTTGAGGCGCCGCCGACGCAGAGGTAATTGGCGTTGTTGCCGAGGGTGCTGCTGATGGTGGCGATATCCGTCCATTGGCTGGCGTGGGCGGCGGGGGCAAGCCACGCCACCGCTGCGGCCATGACCACTGCGAAGCTGGACATGCGAAACTTCATGCTCTTATCATGATGTGCGGCTTGGTATACTGCCAGTATTTACGATTAAAATGCCGCCTTATGCGGCAGATTTCACGCGCAGAGGATTGTTGGCAGGAGGCGTGACAGCGGCATGGGTTTGCGCATAAGCTTGCCAGAATAAAAGACCAGACAGAAGAAGGGCCGCACGCATGGATATCTACACTCAGGCCGCGATATTGGGGTTGGTGGAGGCCGCCACCGAATTTCTGCCGGTGAGCAGCACCGGGCATTTGCTGCTGGCGGATGTGGTGCTGGGCTTCCACGGCCCCGGCGGCAAGGTGTTTGAGGTGGTGATTCAGCTGGGTGCGATATTGGCGATTGTGGCACTGTACTTCGGCCGCTTGTGGCATGTGCTGGTGGGCTTGCCGAAGGAGCGCAAGGCGCGGCTGTTCGCGTTTTATGTGCTGCTGGCGTTTCTGCCCGCGGCGGTGATCGGCGCGGTGTTGCACGACTTCATCAAGGCGGTGCTGTTCAGCCCCATGGTGGTGTGCGTGAGCCTGATTGTGGGCGGCGTGATCATTTTGGTTTCCGACCGTTTTTTGCCCACGCGGCCGACGGTGCACACGGTGGAAAGCATGGGTTGGCGCAAGGCGCTGGCCATCGGCTTCGGCCAGTGCGCGGCGATGATACCCGGCGTGAGCCGCAGCGGCGCCACCATTTTGACCGCGCTGGCGCTGAAGGTGGACCGTGTGACCGCCACCGAGTTCTCGTTCTTCCTGGCCATACCGACCATGGTCGGGGCGTGCGCGCTGGATTTGTTCAAGGCCCGGCATGAGCTGAGCGACCATGGTTTGCTGGTGATTGCGGTGGGGTTCGTGGTGGCGTTCATTGCCGCCATTCCCGTAGCCAAGTGGCTGGTGGGGTTTGTAAGCAGGCACGGGCTGGTGCCGTTCGGGTGGTACCGGATTATAGTTGGCGTGGTGGGGCTGGTTCTTCTTTTGGGGCTTCGATAGGATACCTAGGCGTGATTGGCAGGTGCTTGTGGCGAGGGTGGGGGAGGAAGTTCGAAGTCTTCACCGAGGTAGACGCGGCGGACGTCGGGGTTGGCGACGATCTGGCGGGGGGTGCCGCTGGCGAGGATTTGGCCTTCCGCCATGATGTAGGCCCTATCCACCAGCGTGAGGGTGTCGCGCACGTTGTGGTCGGTGATGAGCACGCCCATGCCGCGGGTTTTGAGGTGCAGCACGAGGTTCTTCACGTCGCGGATGGCGATGGGGTCGACCCCCGCGAAAGGTTCGTCGAGCATCATGAAGGCCGGGTTGGCGGCCAAGGCGCGGGCGATTTCCACGCGGCGGCGCTCGCCCCCGCTGAGGGCCGGGGCGGGTGAGTGGCGCACCTTGGTGAGGCCGAATTCGGTAAGGAGTTCGTCGAGGCGGGTGATGCGTTCGGCACGGGTGCGGGTGACCATTTCCAGCACCGCGGTGAGGTTCTGCTCGACACTGAGGCCGCGGAAGATGCTGGCTTCCTGCGGCAAATACCCCAGCCCCATGCGCGCGCGGCGGTACATGGGCAGGTGGATGAGGTCGCGGCCGTCGAGGGTGATGGTGCCGCTATCCACATGGGTAAGGCCGATGATGCTTTGGAAACAGGTGGTTTTGCCCGCGCCGTTGGGGCCGAGCAAGGCCACGACTTCGCCGCGGTTGACGTGCAGGCCGACCTTGCGCAGCAGTTGGCGGGCGCCGATTTTCTTCTGCAGGTCGACGACGTGGAGGCCTTCGGCCAAGGAGGTGGGCTGGTTCATGGCTTGCCTCCCGTGGGCACGAAGCGCGCCTTGACCGGGCCGCCCTTGCTTGTGACCTGCGCGTTGCCGGTGGCGATGGCGTAGACCAGTTTATCGCCGGACAGGGTGCTGGGGCCGCGCACCAGCGTGACGTTGTCGGTCATGGTAAGGGTTTGCGTGGAGGGGTTGTAGGTGGCGGTGCTGCCGGTGGCTTTTTCCGCCGCCTGGCCGGGTGTGTTGCGGGTGATGGTGGCGCCGCCGGTGGCCTGCATCTGGGTGATGTCGCCGCCGCCCTTGGCGTAGCTGACGGTAAGCTTGGGCGCGGTGAGGGTGAGCGTGTTCTGCCTGACTACCACGTTGCCGGTGAACACCGCGTTGCCTTCGGCATTGTGCACGTCGAGCTGGTCGGCGGTGATATCCACCGGGCCGCCCGACGCAAGGCTGGCCGCCAGCGCCGACGGCGCCGCGCAAAAAAACATAAGGGCGAACAAATATTTATACATTACTTCTGGGCCTTGACCGGGGTGAGTATAGCATGGACACCGCCGTTGAGGTTAAGATGCTGGTTGCCTTGGGTCGCGGTTAGCCGAGGGGCTGTGACGTGCATGTGCCACCCCCCGACCACGCCGGTGACGCTGACCCCGCCGGTGGCATCCACCTGGCGGGTGACCATGCTGGCGCTGGCCTGCGGCGCCGTGAGGGTGAGCCCCTGCCCGACCACCACCACGTCTCCATTGAGCTGGATATGGTTGCTTTGCGGATTATATTGGCCCTGGTTTGCCTGCACGGTGAGCGGCGCGGTTTGCGACGGGCTTTGCCACGTGCCGCTGACGTTGGCGAGCACGTAGGTGCTGCTGGCGGCGCTGCCCTGCTGGCTGGCGCTATCGGCCTGCAGTTGCCATTGCCGGCCTTTATCGTCTTGCCCGCTATAGCGCGGCGATTCAAGCAGGGTGGTGGCGCTGACCGTGGTGAGGCTGACCAACGTGGTGCCGCTGACGCGCGCCTGCACCTGCTGGGCGAGGCGTTCCTTCTCGTTGCGCGGCTCGCTGGTTTGCGGATGCGCCGCCTGCGGCTGCACATTCAGGCTGAACAGGTGGGCCTGCTGGACGTTGGCATACAGCACCCAGCCGAGCACCGCCACCGCCATGAGCAGCAGCAAGACAAGGGCGCGGCGGGTGACATGCATGGCGAGGCCCCTTCCCTAGCAGACGCCCGCGTGCAGGCATTCGTGCAGGCGCAGAAGGCCCGCGGGCTTGCCGTTTTGCAGCACCCAGAGGCTGGTGACGTTCTGCTGTTCCATCTGCGCGACGGCGCGGGTGGCGAGGGCATCCGCCTCGATGGTTTTGGGGCTGGCGGTCATGACATCCGCCGCGGTTTTGGAGAGAAGGTCGGGCGCGAAGCGGCGCTTGAGGTCGCCATCGGTGAAGATGCCGGCGAGCGTACCGTCGGCCGCGGTGAGGCCGACGCAACCGAGGTTGGACTGGGTGAGCGCGACCAGCACATCCTGCATGGAGGCGGCTTGGGGCAGCAGCGGGAGGTTTTGGTTAATCATGATCTCCTCCACCCGCAGGAGCTGGGCGCCGAGCTTGCCGCCGGGGTGGAACACCGCAAAATCCTCACGCGCGAAGCCGCGGGCGGTCATGAGCGCGACGGCGAGGGCATCGGCCAGCGCCAGCGCCACGGTGGTGCTGGTGGTGGGCGCCAAATTGAGCGGACAGGCTTCCTTCTCCACGCGCGTGTTGAGCACCTGCGTGGCGGCCTTGCCCAAGGTGCTGCCCGGCCTGCCGGTGATGGCCACCAGCGGGATGGAAAAGCGCGTGGCGTAGGCGATGATGGCCGCGAGCTCCTTGCTTTCGCCACTATGCGAGAGCGCGATGATGACATCCGCCGCGGTTATCATGCCCAAGTCGCCGTGCAGGGCCTCGGTGGGGTGGACGAAGAACGCCGGGGTGCCGGTGCTGGCCAAGGTGGCCGCGATTTTGCCGCCGATATGCCCGGACTTGCCCACGCCGGTGACGATGACCCGGCCGGATTTATGTTCCAGGATGAGGTCGACCGTCGCCGGGAGGGCGGCATCGGTTTGCATGGCCTCGGCAAGGGCGGCGAGGGCCTCGGCCTCGGCTTTGAGTGTGTTGACAGCGGCTTGGGTGGGATTCATGGGGTTTGGTTTAGCATATGCGGCAGGAATTCGGAATTGGGAATTGGGAATTCGGTGGCCACGGCGGTGGCGTTACCAGTTGGTGTGGCTGAAGAGATCGCCTTCGGGGAAGCCGCGAAGGTCGAGTTCCACACGGGTGGGAAGGAAGGCCAGCGCCTGCTGCATGGCGTGGTTGAGGTTCTTTTCCGCCAGCATATCGGCAAGAATGGCATAGAGGCGGTGGAGATAGAGGACGTCGGAGGCGGCGTAGGCGATTTGGCTCTCGCTGAGTTCCGGCGCGGCCCAGTTGGAAATTTGCTCGGTTTTGTCGAGCTCCACCTGCAAATACAGCTGGCAGAGGGTGCGCAGGTTGTGCTTGCCCTCGGTGTGGCGCACCAGTTTGCTGGCGATTTTGGTGCAGAAGAAGGGTTCGACGGCGGGCAGGTCCAGCCACTTCCGCAGCATGGCGAGATCGAACCGGGCGAAGTGGAAGAGCTTGGTGAGGCGCGGGTTTTGCAGCGCCGCCTTAAGGTTGGGGGCGGCATAATCCGACCCGTCGAACTTGACCAGCCAGACGTTGCCTTCGCCATCGCCCACCTGCACGAGGCAGAGCCTATCGGTTTGCAGGCTGAGACCGGTGGTTTCGGTATCCACGGCGACCATGCCGTTGGGAAATGCGAGACCCGCGGGGAGGTCGTTATGGACAAGCTGGATGTTGGGCATGGCGCAACCCTATGCGACAGCGGCGCTTTTGGCAAGGCAAACGCCCCCTCCGGAATGGAGGAGGCGTTTGCGTTTCGCGAGGCCCGGCAGTGCGGGCTCAGGGCTGCGACGGCGGGCGACTGCGGCGGCGCCTTTTGCGCGGGGGGCCAGCCTTCCCTTGGGGGTCTCTCTCCAGCACTTCGCGCGCATACTCACGCGCACGAGACACGCGGCTTTTGATGGTGCCTTCCGCAACGTTTGCGGCCTTGGCCTGTTCGATATAGCCCAACCCCATGACATCGGTGTCCACGATGGGGGCAAGCTTGTCGGGCGGGAGGGAGTAAAACAGGCTGAGGGCATCCATGCGCTCGGCATGGGTGGGATGCGTGGCATGCTTTTCGGCAATGGAGGCCCAGAAGTCTTCATCGCCGCCGATCTCCCTGGTCGCCTTGCGTTTGTGGCTGTAAAAATCGTTACGCAAGATGGTGGAAAGCCACGCCGCCATGTTGGTGCCGGGGGTGAATTTCTCCCGGTTGGCGAGCGCCTTCTCACAGGTTTGCTGCACGTAATCGTTGGCTTCGTCGGTACTTTTGGTCAGCGCGATGGCAAGCCTGCGCAGCAAGGCCATATTGGCCACCAAATCCTTTTCAAAATCGAAAGCTTTCAGGCCCGACGGAGCCCGTGTGTCATGCGACATGGCGGCCTCCCCCGGCTTGAAAAACGGAACGGTGAATGAGGCCCTTTTATAGGGGTATACATCTCTCCCGTCAAGGAAGCAGGGGCGGCCCTAGAGCACGTAGACGAAGAGGAACAGGCCTATCCAGACCACGTCGACGAAGTGCCAGTACCAGGCCACGCCTTCAAAGAAGAAGTGGTTGTGGCGGCTGAAATCGCCGCGCGCAAGGCGCAGGTGCAGGAACATGAGCATGCAGCTGCCCAAGAATACGTGGAAGCCGTGGAAGCCCGTGAGCATGTAGAAGATGGTACCGTAGACGCCGCTGGAGAGGCCGTAGGCGGCGTGGTGGTACTCGGTAGCCTGGCAGGCCAGGAAGATGAGGCCAAGCTGCCAGGTGAGGAAAGTGGCGAGGATGGCATCGCTGCGCCGGTTGTGCAGCACCGAGTGGTGCGCCCATGTGATGGTGGCGCCGCTGGAGAGCAGGAGCAGCGTGTTGATGATGGGCAGGTAGAGATCCATGGTGTGGATGTTGGAGGGCGGCCATTCCGGATTATGCTCGCGCAGGAAGAAATAGGCGGCGAAGAAGGCGGCGAAGAACATCACTTCCGACGCGATGAAGAACATCATGCCGTAGCGGTTGGCGAGATCGAGCACCATGGGCACGGCGGTGCTGCCGAAGCCACGGGCGCGGGATTCGCGCACCAGCATGAAGAACCACTGGAACGCCGCCATGAGCAGGATTGCGATGCCCGTGGCCATGAGGCTGATGCCGATGATTTGCGGATGCAGGTGCAAATACATGACGAAACCGGCCATGCCCATACCCGCGCCGAGGCACGAGATGGGCGGCCAGATGCTGGGCGCGGGGATGTAGAAATCGTGATCGTGGTGGTGGGAATGATTGGCCATGCTATTGGCTGTCCTTGGGTTTTTCGTCGAATTTTTTGGCGTAGGCGGGGTTTTCGTACATGGGGAGTTTGGTGCCGGTGTAGATATAGTTGGTACGGTCGTGGAATTCCTCGATGAACGGGTTGCCCTTGGTGTGGCCCCAGCCGCCGAGGTAGACGATGGTGGCCATGAAATACGCCAGCGCGCCGCCGACACCGAACATGAGCGCCTTGGTAAAGACACTGAAGGTGGCGCGGTAGTCGGCCTGCAGGGCTTCCTTGTCATAGTGCAGGCCGGCGTGGGCCTTGTTACGGGTGGATTTGGTAGGTTGCGGCATAGGTGCCTCCTTGCGGGATTGCAGTTTGATGGTGGGCGTAACGCCAGACAAACACCGACAGCGCCAGGGTGCAGCCGAAGATCCCCAGGGTGATGCCGAGGATGGCGTTGCGGCGGCGGAGTTGGGCATCCATGTCAGCGCGCCTTGTTCATCTTGGCGTAAAGCTCGTGCGGGTAGGCTTCGCTATATTCCCACACCGGAAGCTTTTCAAAGTTGTGCTCGTGCGGCGGCGAGGAGGCGTGCGTCCACTCCAGCGTAACGCCGCCCCAGGGGTTGGCGGGAGCCTTCTGGCCCCTGTAGGCGCTCCAGATGACGTTGATGACCATGAGGAGCTGGGATGCGCCGAAGACGAAGGCGCCGATGCTGCACAGCAGGTTGAGGTCGGCATAGGCGGGGTTGTAGTCGGCAATGCGGCGCGGCATGCCCATCATGCCGAGGATGTGCATGGGGAAGAAGGCGACGTTGACGCTGACGAAGCTGAGCCAGAAGTGCCAGCGGCCGAGGCGCTCCGACATGAACTTGCCGGACATCTTGGGGAACCAGTGGTACAGCCCGGCCATGATGCCGAAGTAGCTGCCGGTGACGAATACATAGTGGATGTGGGCGACGACGTAGTAGGTGTCGTGCATCATGTAATCCACCGGGGCGCTGGCCATGACCACGCCGGAGAGGCCGCCGATGGTGAAGAGCAGGACGAAGCCGACGGCGAATTTCATCGCCGCGGTGTAATCGACCGCGCCGCCCCACATGGTGGCCATCCAGTTGAACACCTTGATGCCGGTGGGCACGGCGATGAGCATGGTCATCATCATGAACAGGGTTTGGGCGCCGATGCTCATGCCCACGCTGTACATGTGGTGGGCCCACACCACCTGCCCCAGAAGCGCGATGGCGATGGTGGCCCAGACCATGCTGGGATAGCCGAACAGCGGCTTGTGGCTGTGGGTGGCGATGATGTCGGAGATCATGCCGAACACCGGCAGGATCATGATGTACACCGCCGGATGGCTGTAGAACCAGAAGATGTGCTGGAACATCACAGGGTCTCCCCCGCCCGCCGGGTTGAAGAAGGAGGTGCCGAAGTTACGGTCCATGAGCAGCATGGTGACGGCGCCCGCCAGCACCGGGGTGGCCACCAGTTGCAGCCACGCGGTGACGAGCATGGCCCAGGGGAACAGCGGCATCTTGAACAGGCTCATGCCCGGGGCGCGCATGTTGAGGATGGTGGTGATGAAGTTGATGGCGCCCAAAATGGAGCTGGCACCGGCGAGGTGGACGCCGAGGATCCACATATCCATGCCCGCGCCGGGGCTGAAGGCTGCTGTTGTAAGCGGGGGATAGACAGTCCACCCGGCGGCGTTGGAGCCGCCCGGCACGAACAGGCTGCATATCATGAGGAGGCCCGCGAAGGGCATGATCCAGAACGACCAGTTGTTGAGGCGCGGGAAGGCCATGTCGGGCGAGCCGATCATGATGGGCACGAAGTAGTTGCCGAAACCGATGAGGCCGGGGATGATGGCGAAGAAAATCATGAAGGTGGCGTGCATCGCCGTCATCTCGTTGAAGGTGGCGCCGCTGACGAACTGATAGCCGGGTTGGGCGAGTTCGGAGCGGATGACCATGGCCATGAGGCCGCCGATGAAGAAGAACATCAGCGACGAGATCATGTACATCTTGCCGATATCTTTGTGATTGACCGTGGTGAGCGCGTGCAAAAGCCAGTTGCGCTTGGCGGCGTGGGGGGTGGAGGTGGCCATGTGACGTTCTTTCCCTACTCAAAAAACAAGCATTTTATACCACCGGCCTAGCGCGGCTGCAAAGGGTGCGCCCCCGTTATGGGCAGGGCTTGTGGCGTTGTTGCCGATGGGCCCAGCACCGCGCGGCGGAGGACGGCGGGCATGGCCGGGTTATCGAGGATGTTGCCATGGCGGCTGCCTTCGACTTTCACGATGGCGGCGGACGGGCGGGCGTTATGCAGCAGGTTGGTGATGTGACCCGGCGGGATGAGGCCGTCGGTGGGCGTGTAGACCATGGTGACGGGGATAGAGGGCGGAACCTGTGGGAGCGTGTGCTCGGTGTCGAAGGGATATTTGATGAGCCATTTGACCGGCAGCCATGGGTATTCCCCTTCGGCGATTTTCTCCACGCTGGCGGGCGGGGCGACCAGCGTGAGGCTTGCCAGCGGGCGCATAGTGCCAAGATACGTGGCCACCGCGGTGCCGAGGCTGTAGCCGATGGCATGGATATGCGCGGGCTTGAGCTGGGCGTTCAGGGTATCGAAGACGGTGAGGCTGTCGGCGTAGAGGGCCTGCTGGCTGGGAAGGCCGGTGCTGGGCATGCCGAGGCTGTTGGGATAGCCGCGGTAGGAGAGCGCAGCGACGGCGACATCGCCCTGCGGGAACACGGTGTTTTTGAGGAAGGTGGCGAAGCCGACCACGTCGTGCGCGTTGCCGCCGAAGGCGAGCACCAGCGTAGGCGAACTGACCACCGCCGGGAAGAGGACGCCGTGGAGGGTGGCGTCGCCATCGGCCGTGGGAATGGACAGAGTTTGGAAGCGGGCCGGTTGGGTGGAAGGCGGTGCCGCCATGGTGCTGACGGTTTGCGGCATGATGAAATGGCGCTGGTTGAGGTAAAAATAACCGGTGATGGCGACGTAGCCGCCTACAAGTGCGAGCAGGGCGTAGAGAAGGCTACGGGCGGGGCGGGGTGTCATTTGAGGGTGGTGCTGACGACTTTGGGGTCTTTAAGGATGCGTTTGTCGTGCGGCAGCGCCTTGAACACGCTGTAGGAAAACACGATGGTGTGCACGCCCTTGGGCAGCTTGGTGGAGACGATGAAGGAGAGCGGCAGGCGAACCTGCTGGCGCGCCGGATAGAACTCCTGCGTGAAGCAGAAGCATTGCTGGAGGTCGATGTAGTCGGCGACGTTCATATCCAGCGGGCCGCCCATGGCGTAGAGCATGTGCACGGCGACGCCGTCGAAGCCCTTGTCGGCGAAGTTCCTGGCCTCATACGCGGTGAGCACCGGCTGGCCGAGGGTGACCTGTTTGCTGAACTCCAGCGGCTGGAACTCCAGCGGCACGCCCGCGCCGACGTTGCCGACGAAGTTGACGGTGACGGTGCGGGTGGAGTGGGCATCCGGCGCGAATTGCGGCTGGCTGGCGGCGGTGACGATGGTGGGCACGGCAATGCCGAAATGATTGCAGAAGGTGCGGTAAAGCGGCACGGCGGAACAGACGAAAGCGACCATGACCGCGAGCACGCACAGGAGAAGCAGGACCAGGCGGGTGTGGGATTTGGGTTTGCGGGGGGCGGGTTTTTTCGGCATGGAAAAGGCTAGACCAAGCTATCCACGACCATGGCGGCGAAGAGCAGCGCAAGATAGAACAGGCTGCGCCGGAACACGGTTTGCGCGGGCGCGCGGACATCCGCCGTGGGGTGCGGGCTGTGGAGGAGACGCCAGGCCGACAGGCTCCACCACACGCCGAGCGCGGTGGCGGTGAGGGTGTAGATCCACCCCAGCGGCGGAAACAGCCCCGGCATGAGCGTGACCGGGATGAGGAGCGTGAGGTAGCGCATCACCGCGAGGCGGGTGGCGGCCTCGCCATGCACCACCGGGTACATGGGGACCTTGGCGCGGGTGTAGTCGGCATTGGCCATGAGGGCGAGCGACCAGAAGTGCGGCGGCGTCCACAAAAAAATGATGGCGAACATGAGCCACGGCAGCGGATGCGCCACACTGCCCTGCACCGCCGCCCAGCCCACCAGCGGCGGAAAGGCGCCTGCGGCGCCGCCGATGACGATGTTCTGCACGGTACGGCGTTTGAGCAGGATGGTGTAGATGAACACGTAAAACAGCGCGCCCGAAAGCGCCATGGCCGCGGTGAGCTGGTTGGCCATGGCCGCGGTGAGCGTGCCCAAGAAGATGGTGCCGATGCCCAGCGAGAGCGCGGTGGCGGGCCGCATGCGCCCTGCAGGAAGCGGGCGGTTTTGCGTGCGGCGCATGAGGGGGTCGATATCGCGGTCGTACCACATGTTCACCATGTTGGCGCCCGCGGCGGAGAAGATAAGGCCGAGGTTGCCCCAGAGGATGGCGAAGAGGCTGAGGTGAAGGAGCTGGCCGTTGCCCTTGGCGGCGACCAGCGAGCCGCACAGACTGGTGATGAGCAGCAGCAGGACGATGCGCGGCTTGGCCAGCGTGATGACATCCGCCACCGGGGCGCGCAGGCTAGCGCTGAGCATGGAAGCGGCCGTGGTTGCCATAGTGCAGGGTGAGGATGGTGCCGAAGGCGGCCAGCCATACCAGCGTGCCCCATGCGAGGTGGGTGGTGCTGAGCAGTTGGTAATAGGCCGGGTAATACGCGAAGCTGTAGAGCGTGGCGATGCCGAGCGCGACCTGCCCCCACACCATGCCGTGGCTGTGCATGGCGCTGGCGCGCAGGTTGGGGCCCTTGGCCGGGGCGGTGCGTTTGGCGAGAATGACGAGGATGACGGAGGTGATGGCGGTGGTGAGGGCGAGGTAGCGGTGCATCATGTTGAGGTGCTGCTGGAGGTCGGCCGGCCACCACTGGCCGCCGCAGCTGAACAGGCCGCCGCAGGAACCGCCGCTGTAGCTGGAGCTGACCATGGCGCCCATGAGCATGGTGACCCACACCACCAGCGCGAACAGGTAGACCACGGCCTTGGTGAAGGCGGGATAGGCCATGGGTTCGCGCCTACCGCCGGAGGCGACGGCGCGGCGCAGCCACAGCAGGGAGGCGAAGAACAGCATGGCGGTGCCGAGGTGGAGCATGACGCTCCAATCGATATTGCCGCGCAGCACGGTGAGGCCGCCGAGGCCGATTTGGATGCCGAGGAGCGCGACCATGGCGATGAGCGGCTTGCGCTCGTGCCGCGGTCGGCGGATGCCCAAGGCGACAAGGGCAAGGACGCCGAGGCTGACCAGCGCGGCGAGGGTACGGTGCGTCCACTCCAGCGCGACCTGCCACCAGTGGTAGTGCAGGCCGTTGACAATGTAGCCGCCGGGAATACGGCTTTCCGGGAACGGGATGAGGTGGCCGTAGCAGGACGGCCAATCCGGGCAACTGACCCCGGCATCGAACACCCGTGTGGCGCCGCCGAGGATGATAAGGGCATAAGTGAGGATAAGGACGGCGGTGGCAAGGTTGCGGTAAGTCATGATTTGCACCTTCGGCCAAAAAAAACGGCTTGGCAAGGCCGCGCGGCTAACGGCGCGGCACCAGCCATGCCTGGGTGAGCTGGTTGGCGCCTTGGGCAAGGACGGGCGCGATTTCGCGCAGTACCGGTTGCCACGTTTCCTCCACCCGGTAAGGCGTGTTGAGGATGATTTGGCCGGTGCCGTGCATGCCCGGCGCGCCTTGCGGATTCCAACTGTAATGCACCAGTTGGGTGGCCTGCACGCCCAGCGCCTTGAGGCCATCCACCAGCGGCTGGTGGCGGTTGCCGGGGAGCAGCGGGTACCAGACCATGACGGTGGTTTGCGGGGCTTTTCTGACGATGGCATCCACCGTTTGTACGGTTTGGGCGTATTCGGTTTTAACCTCGTAGCTGGGGTCTATCAGCACGAGGTTGCGCTGGCCGGGACGGATGAGCGCGGGGATTTGCTTGTGGCCGTCGGCGGCGTGGAAGTGGGTGTGAGCCTGAGCCCTGAGGGCTTCGCGCAAGTGCTGCATTTCGCCGGGATGGGCCTCGCACAAATGCAAAGTGGTGTTGGGGGTGGCCAGCGCGGCAGCGATGGCGGGCGAGCCGGGAATGCTGGTGAGTGCGGCACCTTGCATGGTTTGGTGCACCATGCGCAGGTAGGCGGTGGCAGGGATGGCGGGGTAGGTGGGCAGTTCGGCCAGCAGGCGGCCGAGGCCGTGGCGGTATTCCGCGAGTTTCCGGATTTCCGGCGTGTTGACCGGATAAGTGCCGCGACCTGCGTGGGTTTCAAACACATTGAGCGGCTTGGGGCTGGCGGCGAGGTGCGCGACAAGCTGCGCCCAGAGGATGTGCTTGATGACATCGGCCGGGCCACCGGCGTGGTAGGCGTGCTGGTAACTTAGCATGGGTTATCGGATTTTCGGGTTGTCGGTTTATCGGGCCGGGTTTTGTTGAACTTTTTAGTTGTGTGGAAAGACTATCGGGGGCACGCTTCGGCCAGTTGATAACACAGAAGAAAGACCAAGGCCATGGAAACCCTTTACACCGCCCACGCCAGCGCCACCAACGGCCGCGACGGCAAGGCCGCGACCAGCGACGGGCGCCTGAGCGTGACGTTGAGCCACCCCGTCCAGCCCAACCGGCCCGCCACCGGCACCGACCCAGAACAGCTGTTCGCCTGCGGCTACGCAGCGTGCTACGGTGGTGCGGTGGCGTTTGCCGCCAAGCTTTTGGGCCATGAGTTGACCGCTCCGGTGCAGATCGACAGCAGCGTGAGCCTTCTGAAACGGCCAGAGGGCGGCTTCACCATAAGCGTGGAGCTGGTGGCGCATTTGCAGGGTGTGGACGACGCGCAGGGCCGGGCGATTACCGACAAGGCGCACACGATTTGCCCATACAGCAACGCCACGCGCGGCAACATAGAGGTGAGCACGCAGGTGGTGGCGACTCCGGCGGCGGCCTGACCCTTGGCGGTGACGGCCCCTGAGGGGGCCGTTTTTTGTTGGCTGCACGCGGGAATCGGATTAGGGTTTGATGGTGTTGATTTCGCGTTTATGCGTCGTTCTTCAAAGTGATGGAGTGAACGATGAACCCTCCCGATAAACCGGACAAAGAGGTTGAACATTACGGCCAAGTGCAGAAACGGCGGATAAGCTGGGATGAGTTTGAGCGCGTGACCGGCCTGAAGCGGCCGGAGCCAGTTGAACCTGAACCGCCGCCCCCTGCCCCGGAGCCTCCGGCGCCCGACCCGGCGGTGGCATTTGCCGCGTTGCTGGACACATTGCGTGACACGCCGCGCCAGAAGGCCTTCGGCCAACTGGTGCGGCGGCGGCTGGCGGCCATGGGCATGACCCAGGCCAAGGCTTCGCCACTGGTGGGATTCAAAAACCGGGGCGAACTGGGCAACGCCCTGGACGCCCGCCGCCGCTGGCCCGCGGACAGGCTGAGAAGCCTGCTAGCGGTGCTGAATACCGATGCCGCCAGCATGCTGGAGGTGCTGGAACATGAGAAAGACTAGCGAAAGGCGGCCCGCAGGCCGCCTTTTTGTTTTGAACAAGACTAGGCTGCGGCTTTAATTGTGCTGTTTACCTCATTTTTAAAAAAGCCTTTAAGGTAGCCTAAAACATTATCGAGTTTTTCATATGAGTTTTCTTTTTCAATCCATAATTCACTTATTTTTCCACCTCTAAACCTTCTAAAAGCATGTTTTGAGAAATCGTATGAATAAAGAGAATAAGAAGATAAATCGTCAATGATTTCGCTATTATCCTCTTTATCACGTAAAATCTTAAAGACTTGAAGTCTACGAGGCTCTTTATCTCCTTCGTACAAAAGCTTTGCATATATCTCTGTACAGGCTAACTCATAAAACTCAATATCAGACAAAACCTCTCTCGCCAGCTCTAATGCATATTCGTATATTTCTTGCTGTTTTTCATTGCGCAATATGGCTTTATCTGTCGACAAGCCTATACCTTTCTCAAAAACTCTTTCGGTTTTTTTCTCAAGCTTTTCGTAGTCTTTATCTGATTTACAGAAAGATGCGAGAACTATAGCCTTTTCCTTATCTTCAGAGGATAAACCTGTTTCGATTGAATTATATTTAGTAGGAAGCTTATGAAGAGTTTCTATTGAGAACTCTGGCCCACGGTTCTTGTACAGGTAAGCAAATCCAACGACTAAAAACCCTAATAAAGCAATAATATACAACATAACCTAAGCTAGCTTAACTGTTTCTCCTTTGCAAGCGCTTAGGGACCGCTATCGCTAGCTCTAAATATTCTTCCGCCGGACAACGCAGAGCGAAAGACGGCCCGCAGGCCGCCTTTTGCATTTTGCGGGCGCTAGGCTGAGGCCTCGCGGCGATGGCGCTTGCGGGTGTTGGCATCCAGTCCGCGCTTGCGCAGGCGGATGTTTTTGGGCGTGACTTCCACCAGTTCGTCGTCCTCGATATAGGTGAGCGCGTACTCCAGCGTAATGGGGCGCGGCGGGGTGAGCTTGATGGCGTCGTCCTTGCCCGCGGCGCGCACGTTGGTGAGTTTCTTGGCGTGGGTGGGGTTGACCTCGAGGTCGTCGGTGCGGCTGTTTTCACCGACAATCATGCCGTCGTAGACATCCACCCCGCCGCCGATGAAGAGGGTGCCGCGAGCCTCAAGCTCATTGAGGATGTACGGCGTGGCGATGCCCTGCGCCATGCTGACCAGCACGCCGTTGCGGCGGCCTGCGGGCGTGGATTTGACCGGGCCGTACTCCCTGAACTGGCGGGTGAGGACGCCGGTGCCGCGGGTGTCGGTGAGGAACTCGCTGCGGTAGCCGATCATGCCGCGCGAGGGGCCGACGAAAATGAGGCGCTGCTTGCCGTGGTGGTCGGCCACCATGTTGACCATCTCGGCGCGGCGCAGGCCCATTTTTTCCATGACCACGCCGGAGAATTCCTCGTCCACGTCGACGATGATATCTTCGTAGGGTTCGAGCTTCTGGCCGTTTTCCTCCTTGAAGATGATTTCAGGCCGCGAGATGGAGAGTTCGAAGCCTTCGCGGCGCATGGTCTCGATGAGCACGCCGAGGTGCAGTTCGCCGCGGCCCATGACGCGGAAGGATTCCGCATTGCTGCCTTGTGTGACGGTGAGGCCGACGTTGGTTTCGGCTTCGGCAAACAGGCGGTTGCCGATTTCACGGCTGGTGAGCCTTTTGCCTTCCTTGCCGGCGAATGGGGAATCGTTGACGCTGAAGGTCATCATCATCGTCGGCGGGTCGATTTCCACCGCGGGCAGCGGTTCCATCACATCCTGCGCGCAGAGCGTGTGCGAGACGTAGGCCTCGGCCAGGCCGGCGATGGCGACGATGTCGCCCGCTTTCGCTTCGTCCTGAGGCACCTTCTTGAGGCCCTGGAAGCCGAAAATCTGCACCACCTTGCCGCGGTCCACCTCGTCGCCTTCGCGGGTGAGGGCCTTGACCGGCTGGTTCTTCTTCACGGTGCCGCTGAAGATGCGGCCGGTGACGATGCGGCCGACGTACTCGTTGCGCTCCACCATGCTGACGAGCATTTTGAGCGGCGCGGTTTCGTCCACATCCGGCGCGGGCACGTGGTTGAGCACCAAATCGAGCAGCGGGAAGCAGTTCTGCGTGGGGTGTTTGTAGTCCGGGCCGACCCAGCCATCGCGCCCGACGGCATAGAGGATGGGGAAATCGAGCTGCTCGTGGGTGGCGCCGAGGCTGTCGAACAAATCGAAGGTTTCGTTCACTACTTCGTCGGGGCGGGCATCGGAACGGTCGACCTTATTCACCACGAGGATGGGCTTGAGCCCCAGTTGCAGCGCCTTGCCGAGCACAAACTTGGTTTGCGGCATGGGGCCTTCGGCCGCGTCCACCAGCAGCACCGCGCCGTCAACCATGCCGAGGATGCGTTCCACCTCGCCGCCGAAGTCGGCGTGGCCGGGAGTATCGACCACGTTGATGTGGTGGCCGTTGTAGTTGATGGCCGTGGTTTTGGCGAGGATGGTGATGCCGCGCTCACGCTCCAGATCGTTGCTGTCCATGGCGCGTTCCGCCACCTTCTCGTTGGCGGCGAAGGTGCCGGTCTGCTTGAGCAGGGCATCCACAAGGGTGGTCTTGCCGTGGTCGACGTGGGCGATGATGGCGATGTTGCGCAGGGCGGTGCGTTGGGTCATGCGGAGTTCCTTTAAAGTTGGCCCCTTGTAGCGAGTTTGCGCGCCCGTGGCTAGGCCCTTGGCAAAAGAATTGCTGCCGCGTATGGTGGCCGCATGTGTGGCATTGCCGGATTTTCCCTGAAAAATAGCGCCCGCGCGACCAAGGCCGCGCTGGCCCCGATGGCGAAAGCGTTGGCTCACCGCGGGCCGGATGGTGACGGATTTTTCACCCACCAGAACGTGGGGCTGGCACACCGCAGGTTGAGCATCATCGACGTGGACGGCGGGCGGCAACCGTTGCTGGCCGGGAGCAAGGACGCCCCGGTGGCGCTGGTGGCCAACGGCGAGATTTACAACTACCGGCAATTACAGGCGCTGCTGGCGGAGGGCTCCACTTTGGTGACGCAGAGCGATTGCGAGCCGCCGCTGCACCGCTTCATCGCCATGGGCGATGCAGCGTGGGACAGCCTGGAGGGCATGTATGCGCTGGCGGTGGCCGACGGGCGCGACGGGGCTTTGCACCTGGCAGTGGACCCGTTCGGCATCAAGCCGCTGTATTATTGCGAGGGCGAGCAGGGCTTTGCCTTCGCCAGCGAGCCGCGTGCCTTGGTGGCAGGCGGTTTTGCTACTCCCAGTGTGAACATGGAGGTGCTGGGCGGACTTTTGAACCGGCATTACAGCACGGGAAAAGCCACGCTTTTCAAGGGCATTTACCGCATGGTGCCGGGGGAAAGGATGGTGGTAAAGGACGGCAAGGTTGTGCAACGCAGCCGCAAACTGCCCGGATTGCTTGCCGCCGCGCCGTGGGAAGGCGGCGACGCAGCGGCAGCCTTCGGCAAGGAATTGGAGGCGAGCGTGGCACGGCACCTGCAGGCGGATGTGCCGTACGGCATTTTGCTTTCCGGCGGGTTGGACAGCACCGCGCTGATGGTGGCGATGAAGAGTTTGGGCGCGCCGATCCATGCCTACACCGCGATGATCGACGTGGAGGGTGGCCTGAACGAAGCCGACGTCGCCAAGGCGGTGGCGAAGAAACTGGGCGCCACCCACACCACCGTGAAGTACGGGCGCAAGGACTTTTGGGATGCATTGCCGAAGCTGGCGTGGGCGATGGACGACCTGGCCACCGATTATGCCGCCCTTCCCCTTTTGAAGCTGACCGCGCGGGCGCGCGAGGACGTGAAGATACTGCTTTCCGGCGAGGGCGGCGACGAGATGCTGGCCGGGTACGGCAATTACCGCAAGAAACAGAACCTGCTGCGCTGGTGGAAGGCGCGGCGCGCGGGCGACGTGACGCCGTTCCGCAGGATGTTCCGCACCAGCCTGCCGGTGCCGCCGCCGCCCGTGCAGCCGTGGAGCAGCGCCGGATTCACCGCCCTGCAGAAGAAACAGGCGCAGGACGTCGCCGGGTGGCTGCCCAACGACCTGCTGCTGAAGCTTGACCGCACCACCATGGTGAACGGCATCGAAGGGCGGGTGCCGTATCTTGACGAGCACTTCAGCCGCTTTGCCTTCTCCCTGCCCGACAGCCTGAAAGTGCAGGACAAGTGGGGCAAGCACATTGTGCGCGAGCACCTTGACCGCCACGGTCTTGGCGAGCTGGCGTGGGCGCGCAAGCAGGGGTTCAGCGTGGCGGTGGGCGCCTTCATGGCCGAAAAGACCGGGCAACTGGAGCGGTTGTGGACGCAAAGCGAGGTTTTGCAGGA
>Ga0164242_10003248_pt1 | contig 18605 bp, 14 predicted proteins | sample OricomgcompostMG_FD_108783 | JGI IMG/M metagenome (GOLD analysis project Ga0164242, IMG submission 108783) | Miracle-Growth compost microbial communities from Emeryville, California, USA - Original compost - Miracle growth compost (MG) ... | reverse complement strand
GTCCTTCAGGCCCCACTCCCACTCGCGCTTGGTGAGGAAGCCGTACTGCGACGGGAACGCGTCGTTGTTGAGGGTCGTCTCGATCTGGAAGACCTTGACGTGCTCGTTGATGATCTTGCCCATCCGCCAAGCGCTCGAGTGCAGCTCCGAATGGCGCGGATCCATGAACGACCGCGAGTGGATCATCGTGTGCGCGTTGTGGTGGTGGCGCAACGAGTTGTACGACGCGAGGCCGATCGCAGTCGACTTCCAGCCGCCATCCATCGCGACCAGGTTCACGTTCACGTAGACCAGCAGGTCGGACTCCGCCGCCCGCTTCGAGATCTCGACGTCCTCGCCCTGGTCCGTCGTACCGAGGTGGGCGAGATTCGCGCGGTCCTCGGCGTCGAAGTTGTAGAGGTTGTCGGGCCAGAAGGATCGGTAGACGCGCTCGCCGACGACGGCCTTGATCTCCGCTCCCGTCATGCGACGGTGCAATGCGGTCGCGACGATGAGCTGTACGTCGTCGACACCGGCGTCGGCGGCATGCTGAAGGACGTGTTCGAGGACTCGCTGGCGAATGTCCGGCTTGCGCATCGGCGGCAGCGGAAGGGACAGGTCGTCAAACGCGATCGTCAGCTTCATTCCCGGCTTCAGCAGCGCGGTGAGCGGCTCGCTGTCGATCGGGTTGAGCAGTGCTTGTTCGATCGCCTCGTCGACGTCGACAAGTCCGGGCAACGACTCCGGCGGGTAGACGACGCGGGTACCGAGCGGGAACTCCTGCAGCCGGAACGACTCGCCGGAGTGCATCAGCAGGGGTGGCGTCCGCTCATCGACCGTGAGGACGAATCCGGGGCGGCTCATGAAGCTCTCCTCAGGTCGAACGCAACTTTCAAGGTGCCGAGACGGCCACCGTCGTGCGCGTGGTCGAGTGCCTCTCGCCAGCGGTCGAGTGGATATGCCACCCCGAGCAGGTCATCCAACGGTGCCTCGGCGGCGAGCCGCGTCGCGACGTCGAACGCGTCGCCGGCGCTCGCATAGGCACCGGTGACATCGAGCTCGCGGAACCAAGCCGGTGTCATGTCCACACCCGCTCCGGGCACGCCGCCGAGTACGACGCGGCCGCCGGCCTTGACGGTCCGCAGCGCCGTGTTGATCGATCCGCTCGAGCCGACCGCGTCGATGGCGACGTCGACGCCGCCGAGCAGGAACGCAGGTCCGCGCTCCGGCTCCAGCCGCAGTGCGCGGGTCGATCGGCGTACCGCCTTGGCGACCTCGTTCGGAGACACGACGTCAGTCGCTCCGAGCAGACGAGCGAGCTCGGCCTGCTTGCCGTGCTTCGCGACCACCGTCACGTGCCCGGCCGGTGTGAGCTCGCGCAGTGCGAGCGCGGTGAACAGCCCGACGGCGCCGGCCCCGACGACGAGCGCCGAACCACCGTCGACAAGGGCCGCGCGCCGCGCGATGTGCACCGCGCAGGCGAGCGGCTCGATCAGCACCGCCCGCTCGTCCGGGAGCTCGTCCGGTACGACGTGCAGCTGCGACACGTGGGCGACGAGCTCGCCGCTCCAGCCGCCTCCGGTGTCCGAGCAGTAGCCGGTCTGCAGCCCGGGCGAGAGATGGCCGACCGTGATCCGGTCGCAGCGGTTGCGCTTCGCGCTGGCGCATGCATCGCATGGCTCCAGCCCTCGCGCTTCGCACGTCAACAGCGGATCGATCACGACCCGGCTGCCAGCCGGTATTCCCGGTGCGTCGTCCCGCGTCTCGCCGACGATCTCGTGGCCCGGCACGAACGGCATCGAGACGAGCGGCGTGAAATAGAGAGAGGTGTGACCCGACAGGGTTGCGAGATCGCTGCCGCAGATGCCTGACAGCCGCGGCCGCACGCGCACCCACCCGTCGCCCGGGCTCCGCGGACCGTCGCGGTGGACAAGTCGCAGCGGCGCGAGCGGCCCGGCGAGCAGGCCAGGGACCCGCGGTCCGATGGCACGTGCCGCGACGTACCGGGGGAGTGAGCGGTAGACCTCGAGCGCGGTGATCACTGGCCCGCCGCCTTCGCGGTCGACTTCGTCGACGGCGCTCCGGCGTGCCACAGCTCCACCGGCCACCTTTCCTTTCGCGCTACCCGCGAGAGGACGACGTCCGGGTCGATCGCAACGGGATGACCGACGGCGCGCAGCAGCGGCAGGTCGCTGGCCGAGTCGGCGTAGGCATAGCTCGCCGAGAGGTCCCAGCCTTCCTCGCCGGCTCGGTGCCGGAGCCACGCTCCACGGGACTCGCCGACGAGGGGTGGACGTTCGAGCAGGCCGGTGCACCGGCCGGTGGAATCGACGGCCAGCTCGGCAGTGACGACCTCGTCGAAGAGTGGCGCGAGCGGGCGGGTGAGCGGCGTGATCGCGCCGGTGACGAGCACCAGTCGGTGGCCCGCTGCGCGGTGTTCGCGGATCGCACGGACAGCCGCCGGCGAGAGCTTGGCGAGCATCGAGGTGCGGACGTGCTCGTCGACGATCCGGTTGAGCTCGTCGATCGAGGCGCCTTCGTAGCGGCGATAGACCATCCGCAGGAACGCCGAACGGTCGCGCCGCTCCGTCGCGAGCCAGCGGGGCAAGGCTTTGGCGACGTCGCTGAGCTCCTTGGCCTTCGCCGCTGGACTCAGTTCTCGAAGCCGCAAGGCGAGGTAGGCCTCGACCACGTTGCTAGACAGCAGCGTCCCGTCCATGTCGAAGACGGCGACGACGTTCGACGTGTCGGTCGCGACCTTGCGGGTTGGGTCCGGTCGCGGCCCCCGCATGGCTTGCAGCGCAGTCATCGGCGTGACGACCGCGGGAACGTGCACGTCCTTCAGGTAGTGGCGCCAGTCGATGACCGCCGAGTCGAACCCGAACCTCTCGGCATCCGCGGGGTCGAGTGCGGAGTGCAGCTCGTACGTGGCGGCGTCGGTGAAGTGAAGCGCTGCCTCGGTGTAGGGCTGGTACAGGTCGAAGTACCGGCGCAGGAAGTCGAGCCGGCCCTTCTGCCGATCCAGCGACTTGGCCCATCCGCGCGTCCGGTTGGAGCGTGGCAGCGAGGTGACGACGCGGTCTGCCGTCTGCTGCGCCCGCTCGGCGATCTTGATCAGCTGACCGACTCGTGCCGAGCCTGGCCAGTTCCATTGCGGGACCTTCACCTCGCCGCGGTCGCGCTGGACCATCGGGTGCTCGAGGAAGTACTCGCGGACGAGCTCGTAGAGCATCGCGAAGCGAAGCGGGTTCCGGGCGCCCGAGCAGATCGTGTAGTACGCCGGCTCGCCGATCGGTGGTGTCTGCGCGGCGGCGGCGAGCGTCGCGTTGACGACGAGATCGACCGGAATGATGTCGATGACGCCGTCGGGGATCGCTGGGAACTCAGGAAGATCGCCGCGACCGAACGCCAAGATGATCGGCTCGGCCATCTTGAAACCCTGGATCCAGCCCGGGTATGGCTGTTCGAGCGCGCTCTCGATGATGCTGGGCCGCAACACGGTCACCGGGAGGTGCGTCACGGTGTCTTCGACCGCGCGCTCCGTCATCGCCTTGGTGAACGTGTAGCAGTCGGTCCAGCCGAGGCTGCGGCCTCGTTCGCGCCCGGCATCGACCAATGCCTTGCTGACCCAGGCCGCTCGGCGCTTCTCGGCCTCGGCCGAGACCGACGAGGCGCCGGTCACGTCGTACTGCTTCTCGGCCTCGGCGCTGAACTCGGCGAGCCGGCTGGCGCTTCGGCTCTCGAGCTCGACGCGGTCACGAAGCTGAGAGGCCAGCACGGCTTCGTACTTCCAATCGACGTCGTGGTCGAGGCGACCTTCGCGGATGTGGCCCTGCTGGCGGCCTGCGACGTACGCGGTCGAAACGTGCAGGTAGTGCGGCCGAGCGCCGCAGGCATCGATCGCCGCGAGCAGGTTCAGCGTGCCGTTCAGGTTGGTGGCGAAGCCCTCGTCGATCGGCGGGTCGAACGACACTTCGCCGGCGCAGTGGACGACGACGTCGATGTCGGCCGGCAGCGGCGGGATGTCGTCGAGGTCGCCGGCCACGACCTCGATCCGGTCGCCGATCAGCGCGTCGACGGCGTCGTCGCCGTCACGCTGGCGCAGCCGGCCGAACGCGGCTCCGCGGGTCAGGTTCGCCACCCGCTCCTCGGCGCTGACCCCACCGCGGGGCCGCACCAGCAGCACGAGCCGGGTCTCGGGCAGGTCGTGGAGCACCCGCTCGAGCAGCGCCTCGCCGACAAAACCGGTCGACCCGGTGATCAACATTCGTCGCCCGGCGAGGGCCGCCGAGATCGGCGGGTTGGTCATGAGTTGGCATCCTAGGAGGCATGTCTGGATGGGCGAGAAGTGAGCGGGCCGAGCTGGTCGACCTGCTGCGGCGGCTCGGGCCGGATGCGCCGACTGCCTGCGAGGGCTGGACGACCGCACACATGGCGGCGCATTTGTATGTCCGTGAGCGCCGTCCGGACGCCGGTCCCGGCGTGGTCCTGGGCGGACCGTTCGCCTCGCACACCGACCGGGTCATGGACTCGGTGCTGCGGGTGCATTCGTTCGACGACATCGTCGCGAGAGTCGCGGGCGGGCCACCGTTGCTGTGGCGGCCACTCGACGAGCAGATCAACCACTTCGAGTTCTTCGTCCACCACGAGGACGTACGACGTGCGAACGGCTCTGTCTCAGACGGCGGAGCGCCGCGGGATCTGCCGGACGAACAGCAAGCCGCAATCTGGGAGCGGCTGCGACGCTCGCTGCGGCTGTCGTTGCGGCGGGCCCGCGGCGTACAGGTCGAGGTCGTCGCTGGAAACGGCGGCCGCGCGGTGGTCGGCGGAAGTGGCCCGACGGTGCGCGTGACCGGACCGGTCGGCGAGCTTCTGCTCTTCGCCTTCAACCGCAAGGACATCGCACAGGTCGAGCTGACCGGCGATGCCGACGCGGTGCATCGTCTCCGCGAGGCACGCCTCGGCGTCTAGGCCGTCTTCGTTGCGGACTAACCTCTACGTCGGCATTCGACGACTCGAGGAGCTGGCATGTCCGGGAACGCAAAGATCATCGGCGCGATCGAGGATCGCTTCGACGAGGTGCTCACTCCCGAGGCGATCGCGTTCGTCACAGACCTGCAGCGCACCTTCGGTCCGCGTCGTGCTGAGCTGCTCGAGCGCCGCCGCGCCCGCCGCCAGGAGGCCGCGGACACCGGCAAGCTCGACTTCCTCGCCGAGACCAAGGAGATCCGCGAGGACGCCAGTTGGCGAGTTGCGCCTCCGGCCGACCTCGTGGACCGCCGCGTCGAGATCACCGGCCCGACCGAGAAGAAGATGCTCGTCAACGCGCTCAACTCCGGCGCGAAGGTCTTCATGGCCGACTTCGAGGACGCCAGCGCTCCGAACTGGCGCAACCAGGTCCAGGGTCAGGTCAACCTCACCGACGCGATCGAGCGCCGGATCGACTTCACCTCACCCGAGGGCAAGAGCTACGCGCTGAACGAGCAGGTCGCGACCCTCATGCCGCGGCCTCGCGGATGGCACCTGCCCGAGAAGCACGTGCTGGTCGACGACGAGCCGATCAGCGGTGGCCTCTTCGACTTCGGTCTGGTGATCTTCCACAACGGCCAGCGGTTGCTCGACAAGGGCACCCGGCCGTACTTCTACCTGCCGAAGATGGAATCCCACCTCGAAGCCCGGCTGTGGAACGACGTCTTCAACCACGCACAGGACGCACTCGGTCTTGCCCGCGGCACGATCCGGGCGACGGTTCTCATCGAGACGATCCCGGCGGCGCTGGAGATGGAGGAGATCCTCTACGAGCTGCGCGACCACTCCTACGGACTCAACGCCGGTCGCTGGGACTACATGTTCTCGATGATCAAGACGTTCCGTGACCGCGGCAAGGAGTACCTCCTCCCGGACCGCAACAGCGTCACGATGACGGTGCCGTTCATGCGGGCCTACACCGAGCGGCTCGTGCAGACCTGCCACAAGCGCGGCGCGTTCGCGATGGGCGGCATGGCGGCGTTCATCCCGAGCCGCAAGGACGCGGAGATCAACCGCGTCGCGCTGGAGAAGGTCTCCGCGGACAAGAAGCGGGAGGCGAACGACGGCTTCGACGGCACCTGGGTCGCACACCCGGATCTCGTGGCGACCGCGATGGCAGAGTTCGACGCGGTGCTCGGCGACAAGCCGAACCAGATCGACCGGCTGCGGCCCGAGGTCAACGTGACGGCTGCCGACATCCTCGCCGCGGACCAGACACCGGGCGACCAGACGTCAGCCGGACTTCGGATGAATGTCGACGTGGGCATCCGTTACATCGAGTCATGGCTTCGTGGCGTCGGTGCTGCTGCGATTCACAACCTGATGGAGGACGCAGCAACCGCCGAGATCTCGCGCTCGCAGGTCTGGCAGTGGGTGCACAACGACGTCGTGCTCTCCGACACCGGCGAGCAGGTGACTGCCGACACCGTCCGCAAGGTGATCGACGACGTGATGGCGGACATCCAGGCAGAAGCCGGCGACGAGGCGTTCGGGAAGGGCCGCTGGGCCGACGCGAGGACCGTGTTCGAGCAGGTCGCGCTCGCAGACGAGTTCGTCGACTTCCTGACGCTTCCGGCATACGCCCTGCTTGACTAACCGGCCATGAGCGCGTTGGCGGACTTGACGTCCGCCTGTCGCGCGCGGTTGAAGCCCAGCCAGGTCATCACGGAGCCGGCAGAGCTCCGCACCTACGAGTGCGACGGGCTTTCGTCGTACCGAAGCACTCCCGGGCTGGTGGTTCTCGCCGAGTCGACGACCGACATCGCGTACGTCGTCGCGCAGTGCGCTGCGCTCGGGGTGCCGTTCGTCGCTCGCGGCTCGGGCACCGGACTCTCGGGTGGCGCGCTTCCTCGCACCGACGGCGTGCTCATCGTCGCGTCGCGACTCAACTCGATCCTCGACCTCGCCATTGCCGACGAGCGGGCGGTGGTCGAGCCGGGTGTCATCAACGCGAACCTCACCGCAGCCGCAGCTCCTCACGGCTACTACTACGCCCCCGACCCGTCGAGCCAGCAGGTCTGCTCGATCGGTGGCAACGTCGCGGAGAACTCCGGCGGCGCGCACTGCCTGAAGTACGGCTTCACCGCGCACCACGTCACCGGCCTCGAGGTCGTCATGCCGGACGGTTCGACGCAACGCTTCGGCGGGCTCGCTCCCGATCCGGTGGGGTACGACGTGGTCGGCGCGGTCGTCGGCAGCGAGGGGACTCTCGGTGTGGTCACCGAGGCGACGGTGCGCTTGCTGCGCGCGCCGCAGTCGGTGCAGACCGTGCTCGCTGCGTTCACCACGATCGAAGCGGCGGGTGACGCAGTCAGCGCGATCATCTCGGCCGGGGTGCTTCCCGCGGCGATCGAGCTGATGGATGCGCTGGCCATCGAAGCGGCCGAGGCGGCGGTCCACCCGAACTATCCGGCGGGTGCCGGCGCGGTGCTCGTCGTCGAGCTCGACGGGCCGACCTGCGAGGTCGATGCGCAGCTCGCGGACGTCACGAGGCTCTGCGGCGCCTCTGGCGCCTTCGAGCTGCGGGTTGCCGCTGATGCGGCAGAACGCGGCTTGATCTGGAAGGGCCGCAAGTCGGCGTTCGCCGCCGTCGGGCGAATCAGCCCTGACTACATCGTCCAGGACGGTGTGATCCCGCGCACCGCTCTGGCGGACGTCCTGCAGGCCATCGACGATGTCGCCCACCGGGCCGGCCTGCGCGTGGCGAACGTCTTCCACGCGGGGGACGGCAACCTGCACCCGCTGGTCCTCTTCGACGAGGCGAACGGCGAGACCGAACGCGCAGAAGAGGTCTCCAACCGGATCATCGAGCTGTGCCTCGAGCACGGTGGCTCGATCACCGGGGAGCACGGCGTCGGTCACGACAAGGTCGTGCACATGGGAAAGATGTTCTCTGCGGTCGACCTCGACGTGATGCAACTCGTGCGGTGCGCGTTCGACCCGGCGGGCATCTCCAACCCCGGCAAGGTCTTCCCGACGCCGCGGCTGTGCGGCGAGCGTCCGGGCAAGCGCAGCGGCGTCCACCCGCTTCAGGAGGCGGGCGTGGCGGATGTCTTCTGAGCTGTTTCGGCCGACCTCGATCGACCGGCTGAGCGAGATGCTCGTCACCGCGTCGGAAGACGGCCGGTCGGTGGGCATCCGCGGCGCCGGGTCCAAGGAGTCGTGGGGGCCGCTCGGGGCTCCAGCCGACGTCGTCATCAGCACCCGCGGACTCGACCGGGTCGTTGAGCACGCTGCCGGCGACCTGGTCATCACCGTCGAGGCCGGGACGTTGCTCGCCGACGTGCAGCGCAGGGTCGCCGAGGCCGGCCAGTGGCTCGCGCTCGACCCACCGGAGCCGGGTGCGACAGTCGGCGGGGTGGTCGCGACCGCGGCCAGTGGTCCGCGACGGCTGCGCTACGGCACGCCGCGTGACCTGTTGATCGGAATCACTGTCGTGCTCGCGGACGGGACGGTTGCCAAGTCCGGCGGCAAGGTCGTCAAGAACGTCGCCGGCTATGACCTCGGCAAGCTGTTCACCGGGTCCTTCGGCACACTTGGTGTCATCGCCGAATGCACGTTCCGCCTGCATGCCCGCCCGCCGGCACTTCGTGCCGTCGCAGTTGCCACCGACGATCCGGCCGGGTGCTACGCCGCCCTCCGGGCGACCGGCGCCGAACCGTCCGCGACGGAATGGGACGGCGCCACGCTGACGACCGTGTTCGAGTCGATCGAGTCGGCCGCCGAGGAGCAGGCCCACGCGGCTGCCGCCGCGACTGGCGGCGAGATCGCATCATCGCCTCCCGCCGGATTCGGGACGCGCCCTTGGGACGGCTCATCGGTCGGGCTGAAGGTGACGCATCGACTGGGCGGGCTGCCCTCGGCGCTTCGCGCCATTGACGAGCTGTTCCCGCGGGCGCGCGTTCGCGCGTACGTCGGGTCCGGCGTGGTGTTGCTCGGGGTGGACGCGGCAGATCTTGCATCGCTCGACTCGCTTCGTTCGTCGATCTCAGCACTGGACGGGCAGGCTGTCGTCGCATCTGCCTCCGTCGAGGCGAAACGTGACGTCGACGTGTGGGGCCCGGTGCGTGGACTCGAGGTGATGCAGCGGATCAAGGATCAGTTCGACCCTGCCGGCCGGATGTGTCCGGGAAGGTTCGTGGTCACGTGAGCACCGAGAAGCGGGACCTGATCGCCGACTGCGTGCACTGCGGCTTCTGCCTGCCGACCTGCCCGACGTACCTGCTGTGGGGCGAGGAGATGGATTCGCCGCGCGGGCGCATCTACCTGATGAAGAACCTGCTCGAGGGCGCGCCGTTGGATGACAGCACCGTGCAGCACTTCGATGCGTGTCTTGGCTGCATGGCCTGCGTCACAGCCTGCCCGTCGGGCGTGCAGTACGACGTGTTGATCGAGACGACCCGCGCCGAGGTCGAGGGCACGACCAAACGCGGCCCGGCCGAGTCGGCACTCAGGGGCATGATCTTCGCGACGTTCCCGTACCCCCGCCGGTTGCGGGCGCTCCGCCCGTTGCTGCGCGCCTACCAGAGGACCGGCGCCCAGCGGCTCATGCGCAAGCGGATGACCGGCACGCTGACGACGATGGCGGGACTGGTCCCGCCGCTCGGTGTTCGGCAGCCGGTACCTGCCGTCACGCCGCCCGTCGGCGAGCAGCGGATGCGCGTCGGGATGCTGCTCGGCTGCGTGCAGCGCGAGTTCTTCCCCGGGGTCAACGCCGCTACGGCTCGAGTGCTCGCGGCCGAAGGCTGCGAGGTCGTGGCCCCCGCCGACCAGCAGTGTTGCGGTGCGCTCTCGCTCCACGCCGGGCGGGACGCCGAGGCGGTCGTCCGCGCGAAGCGGCTGATCTCGTCGTTCGAGGCGGCCGCTGTCGACGCCGTCGTCGTCAACGTAGCCGGCTGTGGATCGTCGATGAAGGAGTACGGGCGCCTGCTCGCCGATGACCCGGCGTGGGCGGGGCGTGCTGCCGCATTCTCGGCGAAGTGCCGGGACGTCAGCGAGCTCCTCGCCGAGCTCGGTCCCGTCGCCACGCGGCACCCGCTTCCCGCGGTCGCCGCCTACCACGACGCCTGTCACCTCTCGCATGCCCAAGGGATACGAGCCCAGCCGCGTGAGCTGCTCGCGGCGATCCCCGGCCTGGAGCTGCGCGAGATCCCCGAGTCGGACATCTGCTGCGGCTCGGCCGGCATCTACAACCTGGTCAACCCCGAACCGGCCCGCCGGCTCGGCGACCGCAAGGCCGAGAACGTCCGTTCCACCGGTGCATCGTTGCTCATCACGGCCAATCCCGGCTGCCTGATGCAGATCGACAGTGCCTTGCGACGGCAGGGTGAACCGCTCGCGCTGGCGCACACGATCGAAGTGCTCGACGCCTCCATCCGCGGTGCGGATATTCGCTCTATTGGAGTCAGATCCGCCCGCTAGTGTCGGGCCACGTGGCGAGAGCGAAACAGCAAGACAACGCGATCATCGTCGAAGGCGTCCACAAGGCATTCGGCAAGGTGAAGGCGCTTGACGGCATCGATCTCCAGGTTCCGCAGGGCAGCGTGCTCGGGGTGCTCGGGCCCAACGGCGCGGGCAAGACGACGGCGGTGCGAATCCTCACGACCCTGCTGACCCCCGACGCCGGCCGTGTGGCCGTGGACGGGCGGGACGTCCTCAAGGACCCCGCCGGGGTGCGCAGCCGGATCGGACTGGCGGGCCAGTCCACCGCGATCGTCGAGGAGTTCAGCGGGCGGGAGAATCTCGAGCTGATCGGGCGGCTGTTCCACATGAGCGCGAAGGAGTCCCGGGAACGGGCGGCTGAGCTGCTGGAGAGCTTCGGGCTGGCCGACGCCGGCGAGCGACGTGCGAAGACCTACTCGGGCGGCATGATGCGGCGGCTCGACCTGGCGGCGTCGCTGGTCAACAAGCCGAACGTGCTCTTTCTCGACGAGCCGACCACCGGGCTCGACCCGCGGGCACGTTCGGAGATGTGGGGCGTGATCCGCGAGCTCGTGGCGGCCAAGACGACGGTCCTGCTCACGACGCAGTACCTCGAAGAGGCCGACGAGCTGGCCGACAACATCGTCGTGTTCGATCACGGCCGCGTCATCGCGGAGGGCACAGCCGACGACCTGAAGGACACGATCGGTGGCGACGTCGTCGAGTTCACCGTCGCCGACCCGCGCAAGCTCACGAGCGCGGTCCGCGCCGTCGCCGGCTGTGGCGACGGCGAGCCCGAGGTCGACAAGGACAAGGCGGAGGTGACGGTGCGGGCGGGTCGCAACGGGTCCGCCGTACTGCTCGAAGTGGTCCGGCAGCTCGACGCGAAGAAGATCAAGGTGTTCGGGCTCGGGGTGCGGCGCCCGTCGCTCGACGACGTGTTCCTCGCCCTGACCGGCCACCGAGCCGAGGCTGACGGGGCGGCAACGGAGGGTGACGTGAAGGAGGCCGACGGTGAGTGATCTCACGTTGACCGGGCAGGTGCGCTGGTCGGCCTATGACGCGCTCGTGCTGTCGAAGCGCAACCTGATGATCTGGGCCAAGGTGCCCGCGTTCATCGTGTTCACGATCATCCAGCCGGTGATGTTCACCTTGCTGTTCCGCTACGTGTTCGGCGGCGCGATTGCCACCGGTGCGCAGGGCGGTTACGTCGACTACCTGCTGCCCGGGATCATCGGGCAGACCGCGGCCTTCACCTCCTTCGGTACCGCCATCTCGCTGGCGAGTGAGGCGAAGACGGGTGTGCTCGATCGGCTGCGCGCAATGCCGATCGCCCGTAGTGCGGTGCTGATCGGACGGCTCGGGGCTGACGTCGTACGGCTGTTCGTGACGTTGCTGATCATCGTCGGGGTCGGCTGCGCGGTCGGGTTCCGCTTCCACGGCGGCGTGGGAGGAGCGATCGGCATGTTTGCTCTGGCCTTGCTGATGGGCCTGGCGACGTGTTGTGTCTCGGCGTTCATCGGGCTGGCCATCAAGGACGAGGAGTCGGTGCAGGCCTTCGGTCTGATCTGGGTCTTCCCGTTGACCTTCGTGAGCTCGGCGTTCGTGCCGACCCAGACGATGCCCGGCTGGATGCAGGCGTTCGCCAACAACCAGCCGATCACGCAGATCGTCGACGCGATGCGCGCCTGCGCATTGGGTACCCCGGCCGGCAACCACGTCTGGGCGGGGATCCTCTGGATGATCGGGGTGATGGCTGTGTTCATCCCGCTGTCGGTGAGGGCCTACCGCAAGGTCTGAGCCCGGCGTGTCTAAACCAGACATCCGCCACATCGGTCCCTACCGTTACTGCTGTGAGCGTGGCAGTCGACTTCCAGCCCGCGGAGGTCGTTGCGCGCCTCGAGGCGGTCGAGGTACGCCGCGACGACCAAGTCCCGCTCCACGCCCTCGATTGGTCCGTCCGCGCCGGCGAGCGCTGGGTGGTTATCGGTGCGAACGGCGCCGGTAAGAGCACCCTGCTCGGAGTGCTCGCCGGCGCGTTTCGGCCATCGTCGGGCCGGGTGCAAGTGCTCGGGGAGTATCTCGACGAGGCAGACCTCGACGAGCTGCTGCCGCGAATCGGCTGGGCGAGCGCCTCGCTCGCGGAGCTGCTGCCCGGGCACGAGCAGGTGCTCGACGTCGTACTCACGGCTTCGCAGGCGTGCGTCCGCCGCGGCGACGAGGACTATGCGGCGGTGGATGTCGCCCGTGCCTGTGACCTGCTCGCGTGGGTGGGCGCGCGCCGGCTGCTCGAACGGCCGTTCGGGACGCTGTCGGAAGGTGAGCGCAAGCGGGTACAGCTCGCCCGGGCGCTCATGACCAACCCGGAGCTGCTGCTGCTCGACGAGCCGGCTGCTGGGCTCGACCTGGGTGGCCGGGAGGCCCTGTTGCGCTCGCTCGGCCGGCTGGCGGTCGACCGCGACGGCCCGGTGCAGATCCTGGTTTCGCACCACGTCGAGGAGATCCCGCCCGGTACGACGCATGCGCTGCTGCTACGGGAGGGGCGGGTAGTCGCGTCAGGCCCGATCGCCATGGCACTGACCTCCTCCGCGCTGTCGACGACGTTCGGGATGCCGTTGCGTGTCCTGTCTCACGACGGACGCTGGACTGCGCGCATCGCGTAGTTCGGGTGGGGCAGGATCAGGGCATGGCCCCGATCGATCTGCCGGTCGTGCTGCTCTCCCATCGGGGACCGGCGTCGTTCCAGCGGACGCCGTCCGGTCTGACCGTCAAGCGCAGCGCGGGCGGACTGGTAACCGCTCTCATGGGGCTTGCCGACCATCTCGATCGTGCCGTGTGGGTCTGCGCCGCGACGACCGCCGCTGACGCCGTCGTCGCGACCGAGCACGAAGGGCACGCGGTCGAGATCGCGTTCGACCCGGAGCCGCAGCTCGTCGGTGCCGACCATGATGGCGAGGCGCCGACAATCGGGGTCCGGTACGTCGAGGTGGATGCGCTGCGCCACGAGGCGTTCTACATGCAGATCGCAAACCCGCTGCTGTGGTTCATCCAGCACGGGCTCTACGGCCTCGCGACCGCCCCGACGATCACGGCGGAGACGAAGCGGGCGTTCGTCGACGGCTACGTGGCGGTCAACGCGCAGTTTGCGGATGCCGTCGCCGAGGAGGTCGAGGCGCAGGGCGGCCGATCGCTGGTGTTGCTGCAGGACTACCACTTCTACCTCGTCGCGGAGCGGGTCAGGCAGCGCTGCCCTGACGCGCTGATCAGTCATTTCGTCCACATTCCGTGGCCCAGCGCCGACGAATGGCGAGTCCTGCCCCCCGACATGCGCGAGCCGCTGCTGCGTGGGCTGCTCGGTGCCGACGTGGTCGCGTTCCACACCCGCCGGTTCGCTCGCAACTTTTTGGTGTGCGCCCGGGAGCTGCTCGATCTGCCGGTCGATCTCGACGCCGGCACGGTCGAGGTCGACGGCCGAACCGTCGTCGCCCGGCAGTACCCGATCTCGATCGACGTGGACGCGGTCGAGAAGCTCGCGGCCAGCGAGGAGGTCGCCCGCCACCGCGTCGTGATCGAGGAGCAGCACATCGCGGACGGCGAGCACGGCGAGCGACAGCTGATCATCCGGGTCGACCGCACCGACCCGTCGAAGAACATCGTGCGGGGCTTCCAGGCCTATGACCTGTTGCTGGAGCAGCACCCCGAGCTTCGCGGCCGGGTCACCTTCCTCGCCTCCCTGATGCCGAGCCGAACGGACGTGCCGGAGTACGGCGACTACCTGGCGGCGGTGGGCGGGATCGTCGCCGAGGTCAACGCTCGGCACGCCGTGGGTGGCTGGCAGCCGATCGATCTTCGGCTGCAGGAGGACCTGGCGTTCGCGGTCGCGGCGTACCAGGTCGCCGACGTACTGGTCGTCAACGCGGTCAACGACGGGATGAACCTGGTCGCCAAGGAGGCGGTCCTGGCGAACGCTCGTGACGGCGTCCTGCTGCTCAGCGAGAACACCGGGGCGCACGAGGAGCTCGGCGACCACGCGCTGACGGTTCACCCGTTCGACGTCCAGCAGCAAGCAGACGCGATGTACCGGGCCCTGACGATGCCGGTCGCGCAACGGCACCGGATGCTGATCGACGCTGCTCAGACGGTGCGGGACAACGACGTGGAGCGTTGGCTGCGCCGCCAGATCGACGATCTAGCTGAGCGGCTCCGCTAGGACGCCTTCCGCGTCGTGGATCTCGACCGCGACCTCGCGAAGCCGGGCGGCGTGCTCACGGCCGTGGTGGCCGCAGAACAGCAGGTCACCGCCGCCGGGCAGGACGGCACGCACGATTGCCCGGGCCCCGCAGCGGTCGCAGCGGTCGGCCGGGGAGAGCGGGGGAGCCGCAGTCGTCGCCGTGGTCATCACAACTCCATACAACACCACCCGGGCAACCGGGATTCCACGGCACGCCGTGACGGAAACCACATTGCCGGGGGGAATGCGCAGTACCCAGGCGGGTCGAAGATAAGGTCATCCGGCGGTGCGGGGAATCGCCGCGCGCAGCGAAGTGACGAAGGGACGGCCGCCCGACAATGGCGACGCAGACGGTGGCGACGCAGACCGACAGACCAACCGCCAGGGCAGCGATCAAGGCGAGGACGCTGCGAACGGACCGCTGGTGGCTCCTGCCACTGGTCACGTTCATCGGCTTCAGCGCGTTCATCGTCTATTCGACGTGGGCGGCCTTCGATCACCACAACATCTACGCGGGCCACGCGTACCTCTCGCCGTTCTACTCGCCGTGTCTCACCGACATGTGCCCGCCGGAGGCTCGGTGGGCGGCTTGGAACATCGGCAACTGGGTGTCGCCCGCTCTGATCATCCTGCTGTTCCCGCTGAGCTTCCGGGCGACTTGCTACTACTACCGCAAGGCGTACTACCGCTCGTTCTGGCTCTCGCCGCCGGCCTGCGCGGTCGCCGAGCCGCACAAGAAGTACACGGGCGAGACCCGCTTCCCGCTGCTGATCCAGAACATCCACCGCTACACCTGGTACCCCGCCGCGATCCTCGCCGGCATCCTGACCTATGACGCGGTGGTGTCCTTCATCTACAAGTCATCGAGCGGCGACCACTTCCAGATCGGCGTCGGGTCGTTCGTGTACGTCGTCAACGCGGTTCTCATCATCGGGTACACCTTCGGGTGCCATTCCTGCCGACACATCACCGCTGGGCGCATCAACCACTTCTCCAAGCACCCGTTCCGCTACCGGTGGTGGACGTTGGTGTCGTGGCTCAACAAGCACCACATCCGGTGGGCCTGGCTGTCACTGATCTGGATCGCGCTCGTCGACCTCTACGTCCGGCTGGTCGCCACGAACAACCTGCACGACTACCACCACATCTTCGGGGCGATGCACTGATGGCCCGCTCGACAGGCGCCGCGAGCGCCGATCACGAGGTCCACGACTACGACGTCATCGTCATCGGTGCCGGCGGGTCCGGTCTGCGGGCCGCGATCGCCGCGCATGAGTCCGGCGCACGGACCGCGATCATCACCAAGTCGCTGCTCGGCAAAGCGCACACCGTCATGGCCGAAGGCGGCATCGCGGCGTCCATGGGGAACGTGTGGCCCGAGGACAACTGGCAGGTGCACTTCCGGGACACGATGCGCGGCGGCAAGATGCTCAACAACTGGCGCATGGCTCAGCTGCATGCCCAGGAGGCTCCCGACCGAGTCTGGGAGCTCGAGGAGTGGGGCGCGCTCTTCGACCGCACCAAGGAAGGCAAGATCTCGCAGCGTGACTTCGGTGGTCACCGCTATGCGCGCCTTGCCCACGTCGGCGACCGCACGGGCCTGGAGATGATCCGCACCCTCCAGCAGCGCGCGGTCGATCTCGGCATCGACGTGTTCATGGAGTGCACGATCACGCAGCTGCTGAAGGACGCGGGGCCGGGCGGGCGGGGTGGTCGAATCGCTGGCGCCTTCGGCTACTGGCGGGAGACCGGCTCGTTCATCCAGTTCAACGCGCCGTCGGTGGTCCTCGCCACGGGCGGAATCGGCAAGTCCTTCAAGGTCACGAGCAACTCGTGGGAGTACACCGGCGACGGTCACGCTCTCGCGCTGCAGGCCGGCGCGTCGCTGATCAACATGGAGTTCGTCCAGTTCCACCCCACCGGGATGGTCTGGCCGCTGTCGGTGCGTGGGCTGCTGATCACGGAGTCGGTGCGTGGCGAGGGTGGCGTGCTGCGCAACTCCGAGGGCAAGCGGTTCATGTTCGACTACATCACCGACTACTTCAAAGCCGAGACCGCCGACAACGAGGCAGAGGCCGACCGCTGGTACGACGATCACATCAACAACCGCCGCCCACCGGAGCTGCTGCCGCGTGACGAGGTCGCGCGCGCCATCAACTCCGAGATCAAGGCCGGCCGCGGGTCACCCCACGGAGGCGTGTTCCTCGACATCGCATCGCGGCGCAGCGCCGCCGACATCCACAAGCGGCTGCCGTCGATGTACCACCAGTTCAAGGAGCTGGCCGATGTCGACATCACGAAGGAGCCGATGGAGGTCGCGCCCACCTGCCACTACGTGATGGGCGGCGTCGAGGTCGACGCCGACACACAGGCCGCGACCGTGGACGGGCTGTACGCCGTCGGGGAGTGCTCGGGCGGCATGCACGGCTCGAACCGCCTCGGCGGGAACTCGCTGTCGGACCTGCTGGTGTTCGGCAAGCGGGCCGGAGAGTCCGCCGCGACTTACGCTCAGAAGCAGACCCGGCGGCCGGCGGCGTCCGCCGCGCAGGTCAAAGCGGCGGCGGAGGCGGCACTCGCACCGTTCGACCGCAGGTCCGGTGAGAACGCCTTCACGATCCAGCACGAGCTGCAAGAGATGATGTTCTCGCTGGTCGGCATCATCCGGACCGGCAAGGAGATGACGCAGGCCCTCAAGGACATCGCCACGCTGAAGAAGCGCGCCGAGGCGGTCAGCGTCGAGGGCGGCCGGGCCTACAACCCGGGCTGGCACACGGCGCTCGACCTGCGCTCGATGCTGCAGGTCTCCGAAGCGATTGCCCGGGCGGCGCTGGAGCGCACCGAGAGTCGTGGCGGTCACACCCGCGACGACTATCCGAAGACAGATCCGAAGTGGGGCACGGTGAACCTGATCGTCACCGAGACCCCCCAGGGCGCCGTGAAGATCACTCGTAAGGCGCTGCCCAAGATGCCCGCCGATCTCGCCAAGCTGTTCGAGGAGCCAGCCAAATGAGCCGCGACCTGAAGCTGCACGTCTGGCGGGGGGACTCCAGCGGCGGTGATTTCGTCGACTACACGGTGCCGGTAGAGGAGGGCGAGGTCGTCCTCGACGCGATCCACCGGCTCCAGGCGACGCAGGCCACTGACCTCGCGGTCCGCTGGAACTGCAAGGCCGGGAAGTGTGGCTCGTGCAGCGCCGAGATCAACGGAAAGCCGGGTCTGATGTGTATGACGCGGCTCTCGACGTTCGAGCCCGGCGAGACCGTCACGGTCACGCCGATGCGGACGTTCCCCGTCGTCCGTGACCTCGTGACCGACGTCTCGTTCAACTTCGAGAAGGCTCGGGAGATCCCGGCATTCGCGCCGCCGTCGGACAATGCGGGCGGCAAGTACCGGATGTCGCAGGTCGACGTCGAGCGAAGCCAAGAGTTCCGCAAGTGCATCGAGTGCTTCCTCTGTCAGAACACCTGTCACGTGATCCGCGACCACGAGGAGAACAAGCCGGCCTTCGCGGGCCCGCGGTTCTTCATCCGTCACGCCGAGCTCGACATGCACCCGCTCGACACCGCCGACCGCAAGCTGATGGCTCAGGCGGACCACGGTCTCGGCTACTGCAACATCACCAAGTGCTGCACCGAGGTGTGTCCCGAGCACATCCAGATCACCGACAACGCGATCATCCCGATGAAGGAGCGCGTGGTCGACACGAAGTACGACCCACTGGTCTTCCTCGGCCGCACGATCGGGCTGTTCAAGAAGGAGCCGCGCGAGCCCGTCGGGCCCGTGGCAGGCAGCGGTCCGAGCCCGATCAAGCACCCGGCACCCGCTGCGTCGCAGGAGACGCCTGCGCCGGCTCCGGCTAAGCGCACGACCGCCAAGAAGGCAGCCCCGGCGAAGAAGCCGGCTGCCGCCAAAGCGGTCGCGAAGAAGGCGGTCGCGAAGAAGGCGG
>Ga0164242_10003247_pt1 | contig 18615 bp, 18 predicted proteins | sample OricomgcompostMG_FD_108783 | JGI IMG/M metagenome (GOLD analysis project Ga0164242, IMG submission 108783) | Miracle-Growth compost microbial communities from Emeryville, California, USA - Original compost - Miracle growth compost (MG) ... | reverse complement strand
GCCGAGCGTGCCCGCTTCATGGTTTCGACGCGCAAGGTGACGGCGTCGGATTGATGGATTTCAACGTGTTCGTTTTCCTTCCAGCGGCCAATGCCGATATTGAAACACAGGCGCAGGAGATCCCGCCTCCGCCTCGCATTGCTGACATAGATGCCGAGCACGCCGGCATCCGGATCGTCGGCGAAGGGCAGATGGCCTTCGCCATAAAGATTGTTCGAGACGGATATGCCGGCGGTCGTGGCGATGATCTCCGCATCGTCCATCCGCAGCGTTATGCGGAGCGAGGAAGGGCTGCGGAGCGTGTCGATCATCGCCTTCAGCGATGCATGCATCTTGCCGAGCTTGGACGAAAATTCCATGCGGGAGCGCAGTTCGACCAGACGGGCATGCATTCCGATGGAGAACTGATGCACGAAGGGGCGGCCGTTCGCGCTTCCCATATCGACGGCCCTGATCCTTCCCGTTGCGAAAACTTCCATCGCCTGGTCGAGCCCGAGCGGTATGCCAAGCGATCTTGCAAAGAGGTTCATGGTGCCCGCCGGCAGGACCGCCAGGGCCATCTCGCTGTTCATGACGGAACTTGCCGCGGCGGAGATGGTCCCGTCGCCGCCGCCGGCGAGAAGGACATCGGCCGCGTCGTCCGCGGCGGCTTTTGCAAGCACGCCCGTCACCTCCTTACCCGAAACGATCCTGATGGCCACCGAATGCCCGTGCCCTTCCAGGATCGTCTTCATTCGCCCGGAAAAGGCGTGCAGGTCGGTCGTGCGGAGCGTGCCGCCGTCCTTGTTCAAGACAGCCAGAAACCGCATCGCCGCATGTGTCCAGATCTCATGATGTCCCCTGCTTTTCTTCACGCCTCCCGCGCCGCGCAAACGCAGCTTGGCGAGGAAGGTTCCTTGGAATGGATGGAAGCGGGCGGGAACCCGCACCGGGGAGCGGAGTTCGGTCACGATACGGGACGCGCTCCGGTCGCCTATTCGTCACGCGACCGGAGGTTGCCGGCAACCAGGAGCAGGAGCGAAGAGGATGATCCGGATTCTTTTTGCGGCCACCGCCGTCGCTTCCATGATCGCGACCGGCGCGATTGCCCAAACCACAAATGCACCTGCCGCGTCGCCCACACAGCAGCAGAACCAGCCCGCGAACCCTCCGGGAACGAAACCCGCGACCGAGATGCGGCCCAAGAGCACGGGCCAGGAGGGGGATCATCTGGCGACACAGTTGATGGGCAAGGCGGTCTATAACGGCAATGGCAAGAACGCGAGGAACATCGGCGACGTGACCGATATCGTTATAGGCAAGGACGGCAAGGTCCGGTCGGTCGTCGTCGGCGTAGGGGGTTTTCTCGGAATGGGCGCCAAAAACGTCGCCATCGATTATAACCAGGTGAAATGGGAACAGCACAACGGCGCCTGGACGATCGTGGTCCCCACGACGGCCGATCAGTTGAAATTGCTGCCCGACTTCGACCGCTCGGCTTATGAAGCAGGTCCCGTGGCGGGCACGGGGACCGCCCGCAACAATCCTGGTCCCGCCAATGGCGGAATGACGGCGTCGGGTTCCGGCGTCACGGCCACCGCGCCAGGCTCCAACGCCGCGAATATCTCGCCTGATACCGGCGATACCACCGGCGCCATCGACAAAAATTCGCTCAAGAAAGTGGATGTCGGCACCATCAGCGCCAACGACCTGATCGGGACAAAAGTCTATGGCGCCAACAATGCCGATCTCGGCTCGATCAGCGACGTGGTGCTCGACAAGCAAGGCAAAATCGATGCGATCGTCGTCGATGTCGGCGGGTTTCTCGGCATGGGTACCAAAAGGGTCGCCATCGGCATGACCAATCTGCAATTCCTCGCCGACAAAAACGGCAGGAAATATCTCTATACGCCGCTCACCAAGGACCAATTGCAGAAGCAGCCGACCTATGACAAGGCGGCCTATGCCGCCAATCGCAACAAGATGCGCATGACGGTCCAATGAGGTTTGAGCCTTGAGTTGCGGCAAAGCGAGCGGGGATGGGGGCGCCATGCCACCGCTTTCATGTTGAACGCGCGGTAATCTTCCGGCCGTGACAAGGTTGCCGGCTCCGCGGATTCCCTTCAGCCTCTTGCCCGTCCATCCATTCCTGATATGTGTGCGCCGATCGACATGAATGCTCTTGCGCGTAGCGGAGACGAAATGGCCAAGCACAGCGACGTGAAGAAGGTTGTCCTCGCCTATTCCGGCGGACTCGACACATCCATCATCCTGAAATGGCTGCAAACAGAGCTGGGCGCCGAAGTCGTCACCTTCACCGCCGATCTCGGCCAGGGCGGCGAACTCGAACCGGCGCGCAAGAAGGCCGAGATGCTCGGCATCAAGGATATCCGCATTGTCGATGTGCGCGAGGAATTCGTGAAGGATTTCGTCTTCCCGATGTTCCGCGCCAATGCGCTTTATGAGGGGGTTTACCTCCTCGGCACCTCGATCGCGCGGCCGCTGATCTCCAAGCATCTGGTCGAGATCGCCAGGGAGACCGGCGCCGATGCCATCGCGCATGGCGCAACCGGCAAGGGTAACGACCAGGTGCGGTTCGAACTCTCCGCATACGCGCTCAATCCCGACATCAAGGTGATCGCGCCATGGCGCGACTGGTCCTTCAAATCGCGCACCGATCTCTTGAACTTCGCCGAGCAGCACCAGATTCCGGTGCCGAAGGACAAGCGCGGCGAGGCGCCCTTCTCCGTCGACGCCAACCTGCTGCATTCTTCCTCCGAAGGAAAGGTGCTGGAGGATCCGTGGAGCGAGCCGCCGGAATATGTCCATCAGCGGACGATTTCGCCGATGGACGCGCCCGACAAGGTGACGGAAATCAGCATAGACTTCAAACGTGGCGACGCGGTCGCGCTGAACGGCAAGCCGCTTTCGCCGGCTTCCATGCTCGCCGCGCTCAACGATCTCGGTCGCGACAACGGCATCGGCCGCATCGATCTGGTCGAGAACCGCTTCGTCGGCATGAAATCGCGCGGGGTCTATGAAACGCCGGGTGGCACGATCCTGATCGCCGCGCACCGGGCGGTCGAATCGATTACGCTGGACCGCGGCGCGGCGCATCTCAAGGATGAGCTGATGCCGCGCTATGCGGAACTGATCTATAACGGTTTCTGGTTCTCGCCCGAACGCGAGATGCTGCAGGCGCTTATCGACAAGAGCCAGGAAGAGGTCGAAGGCACGGTCCGGCTGAAGCTCTACAAAGGCAATGTCATCGTGACGGGACGCCAATCGCCGAAATCGCTCTATTCCGACGCGCTCGTCACTTTCGAGGACGACCGTGGCGCTTACGATCAGAAAGACGCCGCCGGGTTCATCCGGCTGAATGCGCTGAGGCTCAGGACGCTCGCCGCGCGGAACCGCAAAAACGGATAGGAGACAAGTGCGGATGCCGGTGCGCCGCCGCCTCGCGCTCGTCTTTCCCGGCTTCGAGCCGCTGCCCGTAGAGGCCCATTGCGCCCGCTTCATTCGTGAGGCGAAAAGGACGGCGGCCGCCTATTCCATGACGCTTTCGATGAGCGACCCCGTCTATTCCGAGGCAGGGCTCCGCGTGGGAACGATCGCGGCCGACGCCTCGGGCGAAGGTTGGCATACGCAAACCGAAATCGTCGTCTATGGGCTCGGCGATCTCAACGCCGCCTATGCCGCGCGCAATCCGGTGATGCGGCTTCTGACGGGGCTTAGTGCGCTGGCCGATTTCATTCTGACGGGCACGTTCTTCCGTTTCGTCTGGACAAGCTGGCGCTACAGTCTCTTCTTCCTCTATCCATTGATCACGCTTTTCGGCGTTCTGGCCATCGCGGTCGCGATCGGTCTTTTCCTGCCGGTATCGGCTGCCATCCGTTGGTGTGCCGCGGCGCTGGTTTTCATCGGGCTGCTCTGGCTGGCCTCGAAGCGGATGTATTTCCTGCTGATGATGGACGATTGGGCTTTTGCGCGCGATATGGCGCGGGAAAAGCGGCCCGACGTGGCGGAACGCATCGCGGCGGTCGCAGCCGACATGGAAAGACGGCTGTCGGCGCCCGATCTGGAAGAGATTGTTCTCGCTGCGCATAGCTTCGGCGCCATCACAGTGATGCTTGCGATGGCTTCCTTGCTCTCGAAAGGGCGCGACATGCGCGGCGCTGGATTGCTGACGGTCGGCTCGAGCCTGCTCAAGGTCGCGCTGCATCCCGCCGCCTCCCGATTGCGGCAGGCCGTCGGCATCATCGCCAAAAGCCCGGTCGCATGGGTGGATTGCCAATCGCTCACCGATCCGATGAATTTCTATGGCAGCAAGCCGCTTCACACGCTCGGGATCGGCGAGGGACGGGAAGCGCGAACCGTTCATGTCCGTTTTCGTACGCAGTTGAAGCCCGAGACCTATCGGGCGATCAAGCATGATTTCTTCCGCGTCCATCGGCAGTTCGTCTATGGGGTCGAGAAGCGCAACCCGTATTCCTTCCATGCCATTCTGTGCGGACCCGAACCATTCGCCGCCTTCGCCGAGCGCGGCAAGCTTTCGGAAAGCTGGCCGCCTTTCTGCAATACGGAAAAAAGCCGATGACATTCGCAGCCGCCGGGAAGATCGCCTGGGTCGTGCTCGTCGTCGCCTGGTACGTGCTGCGGCGTCCGTTCGAACGTCGCGCCCGGCGCGCGGGCCTGTCGCGCGACAATAAGAACGCGGCGGAATGGGCAAGGCTTTCCGTGTCGACCTTGGGCCTTGGTATCCTGCCATTCATCTATGTCGTTTCGAACTGGCCGCGATCGCTCTCTTATCCGCCGCGGCCGATCTTGTTCTCGCTCGGCGTCATCGCGGCTGTCGGCGCACTCATCCTGTTCCGGATGACGCATAAGGCATTGGGAAAGATGTGGTCGGTATCGCTGCAGCTGAAGCAGGATCACAAATTGATAACGACCGGCATCTACCGCCATCTGCGGCATCCCATGTATTCCGCCTTTTGGCTGATGGCGATCGCGCAGGCGCTCCTCCTGCCGAATCTGCTGGGCGGACTCGCGGGACTGGTCGGCTTCGGGTTGCTTTTCGCGCTTAGGATCGGGCCGGAGGAACGCATGATGGAAGAAGCCTTCGGCGATGAATACAGGGCTTATCGCAAGCGCACGTGGCGGATCATGCCGTTCGTCTATTGAGGGGTTCCTCCGCCTGCGGCTCCCAGTCACATTCTTATGAGTTGCCCTGTGCTGCAATTTTTCCGCGTGGCGGCTATAACGCCTTCGCAATCGCAATAACGACATGGAAGTGCATCGTGCATCTTGTTTTGAGAAGTTTTGCCGCGCTGCTCCTCGGAGCGGCGATCGCCGGTCTTCAGATTGTGGCGTCTTCCGCCGCTCCAACTCATCGAAAAGAGACGCACAAGGTGAGCAGCCATCATGTCCGGAAGACGCCGAAGCCAGTGTCCGCTCCGGTTCGCGCCACGCCGGTTGTCGAATTTCCGGAACTCACCTGTGCCAAGTTTGGCAGGCCGATGGGGGTCGACGCTCCGCTGACGGCAAGCCGCGTGCGCAAGGGCGATCCCTACTACATCGAATTCCGCTACCGCTTTTCATACGCCATCATCTCGGGGCATATGTATGACGTGTTCGGCAGGCTCGACGCCAACGGCAATCCCATCACACGCCAATATATAGGACTCTTCCCGGAAGGCGGCATTCTCGGCCTTTACGGCGGCGCTATCCTTCCGGTGCCGGCGGAGGTGCATCCGAGCGTGCGTGACTGCACCTACAAGCCGGGCGCGGCATACAGGGTTTCGCTGACGGCGAGCCAGTACAGGGCGCTTCTCGCCAAGGTTCGCGCCGCGATCGCCCATCCACCGGTCTGGCAAATGGAAGCGTCCAACTGCAACCATTTCGCCGCCGGTCTCGGCTCCGTCGCCGGATTGAGGTTGCCTGAGAACGGGCTTTTGCCTTCCTTTGCCTATATTCACGCCTTCATTCGCGCAAACGGGGACAGGGACACATCCGGCTGAATATCGGCCGCTGCTTTCGCAGGCAATCATGGGGGAGAAAATGGCCGATGGATTTTCGGGGCCCGCACTGTCGGGCATGGATGCGCATGAAGTTGTCGCGCTCCTGAAAAAGGGCGAGGTTTCTCCTTCCGAGGTTCTGGACGCGGCTTTTTCCCGCATTGCCGTGGTTGAGCCCGACGTGAACGCCATCCCGACCCTTTGCGAGGAAAGGGCGCGGGAAGCCGCCAGATCGATCGATGAGAGACGCAAAACAAACGGCGGCGAACCTGGCTGGCTGGCGGGGCTGCCGATCGGCATCAAGGACCTCATGCCGGTCAAGGGCGTGCGCACCACCTACGGAACCATAGGTCTCAAGGATTTCGTCCCGCCGCAAAGCGATCCGCTGGTGGAAAAGCTGGAAGCAAGAGGCGCAGTGGTCGTCGGCAAGACCAATACGCCCGAATTCGGAGCTGGCGGCAACACCTTCAACGAGGTCTTCGGGCGGACGCGCAACCCCTGGGACCTGCGCAAGAGCGCTGGCGGGTCTTCGGGCGGAGCTGCCGCATCGCTTGCGACGGGGGAAGTGTGGCTGAGCCATGGGTCGGACCTGGGCGGCTCTCTCAGGACGCCTGCCGCCTATTGCGGCATCGTCGGCTTGCGGCCGACGCCCGGCCGGGCAGGCGGTGCCGGGCCGGCCAATGCCTTCGCGATCGAAAGCGTCCAGGGGCCGATGGCGCGGACGGTCATGGATACGGCGCTCTTTCTCGATGCGATGACAGGTTTCGATCCGCGCCAGCCCCTGTCGCTCGAGGCGCCGCGCGAGCCATTCCAGGAAGCCGTGCGCCGCGCCTCGCCGAAGGTGAGGATCGCCTATGCGCCGGACCTTGGCGGCTTTGCGCCGGTGGAAAGGGAGATCGAGACGATCATGCGCAGCGCGCTCGAAAGGGCGGAGCGGCACGGCGCGACGGTCGAGGAAGCCTGTCCGCAACTGCCGAACCTTTACGACACTTACATAACGATCCGGGCTGCGAACTGGGCCGCGGGCGCGGGGCGCTATCCCGAAGCCGTTCAGCGCTATTTCAAGCGCACCTTGTCCGAGAACATCGGTCTCGGAAAGAATTTGACCGCCGAGCGGATCTACGACGCGCAGCGCAGCCGTTCGGCGCTCTACGCCAACATGCAGTCTTTCCTCGAAGGCTACGACGTTCTCGCCTGTGCGGTGGCCGGGCTGGAGCCGACATTGGCGGAAGTCGAATATCCCACATCGGTCGCGGAGATGCCGATGGCCGACTATCTCGACTGGCTCCGCTTTTCCTTCCTCGCCACCACGACGGCGCTGCCGGCGCTGTCGCTTCCGGTCGGGCTTACGGCGAGCGGCATGCCGGTCGGCATCCAGCTCATCGGGCCGCCGCGCGGCGAAGCGAAGCTGCTCGCGGTCGCCAAGGCGCTGGAGGATGTCATCGGCTTCCGTGGCCGGACGCCGATTGATCCGCGCATGCCCTGATCAGCCGATCGTGCGCTCCAGCACGCTGAGCCAGTTGCGCCAGGCGATCTTCTCGATCAACTCCCGTCCGAAACCATGAGCGGCCATGGCATCGATCAATTTCGGCAGGCCGGCGACATCGCCGATTTCTCCGGGAATGATGGCGCCATCGAAGTCGGAGCCGAGCCCGACATGATCCTCGCCCAGTCTTTCGATCAGCGCGTCGATATGGCGGACCATGATGGCGAGATCGGTTTCGCGGTTCATCTGGCCGTCCTCGCGTAGAAAGCTCGTCGCGAAATTGAGGCCGACCATGCCGCCGCTGTCGCGGATGGCGCCGAGCTGCCAATCGGTCAGGTTGCGCGCATGTGGGCAGAGGGCATGCACGTTGGAATGGGTGGCGACCAAAGGTGCGTCGCTCAGCGCCGCCACGTCGCGAAAACCTTTCTCGTTCAGGTGAGACAGGTCGACGAGGATTCCGAGCCTGTTGCAGGCCTTGACCAGCCGCCTGCCCGCATCCGTCAGGCCCGGTCCGGTATCCGGCGACGAGGGAAAACGGAACGGTACGCCCTCGGCAAAGATGTTCTTCCGGCTCCAGACCGGTCCCAGCGAACGCAGCCCCGCAGCATGAAGAACCTCCAGAAGGTCAAGCCCTTCGTCCAGCGCTTCGGCGCCCTCGATATGAAACAATGCCGCGATCGACTTGCGCTCCATGGCGGCGCGGATGTCGGCGGCGCTGCGGCAGACGCTGAGCGCACCGCCCGAAGCGCGCTCCAGCCGAAACAGGATCGCGGCCATGGCGAGCGTGGAAGCAAGCGCGTCGGGGCGGGAAAGGTCCGGTGGCAGTTGGGCCTCGGCGTCGTGCCGCGCGCGCGGCTTATCGGGCGTTTCGTTCCGTACGGGCGGCGGGAAGATCGCGAAGAAACCGCCTGCAAATCCTCCGGCGCGCGCCCGTGGCAGATCGATATGGGTTTTCTGATTGCCCTCCAGGAACAGCTTTTCAGGGGAAGGCTCGCCACTCAGATAGAGCTTGAGGAGAAAATCGTTGTGCCCGTCGAAGACGGGAACGGGCTCTGGTTTGTCCATTCTCGCGCGGCTCGTTTCCATGACGTATCCCATATCTCTAGGCAATTAGAACTGGCAGGGCAAATGGCGATGGAATGACCACCCTTGCAGGCAGGGCGTCTTGTGCTGCATAGAAATCCGCATCTGGAAGCCGCAACGAGCCCGAACATGCCCAACACGCTCTATGACGCCCTTTTCCTCCTGCATGAGGAAAGCGACAGGCCTTTTCTGATCCTCAGGGACGGGCGGCAAATCAGCTATCGCGACTTTCTTGCCCTTGCGGCGCGTATCGCGAACGCACTCGCGGGGAAGGGCCTGACAGCAGGCGATCGCGTTGCGGTACAGGTGAAAAAGTCGCCTGAAGCACTGGCGCTCTACGCCGCTTGCGTCAAGGCCGGACTGGTCTTCCTGCCGCTCAACACGGCTTATACCGCGCCCGAGGTCGAATATTTCGTCGCCGATGCCGAGGCACGCCTTCTGGTCTGCGACGAGAGCAACCGGCAGGCGCTCGAACCGGTGGCGGAGACGGCTGACGCAGCGATCATGACGCTCAATGGCGACGGGACCGGCAGCCTGATGGATCTGGCCACATCGATGCCATCCGAAGGCGAAGCCGCGGCGCGCGGGGCGGGTGATCTTGCCGCTTTTCTCTACACCTCCGGCACGACCGGCCGCTCGAAAGGGGCGATGCTCACCCAAGACAATCTGCTCTCCAACGCGGAGGCGCTCGTCGACTATTGGCGCTTTGCCGAGAGCGACGTGCTGCTGCATGCCCTGCCGATCTTCCACACGCATGGGCTTTTCGTCGCCACGAATGTGATCCTGCTTGCCGGCGGCTCGATGATCTTCCTGCCGGGCGTCGTCATGGACGACATCATCGCCGCTTTGCCACGCGCGACGACGATGATGGGCGTGCCGACCTATTATACGAGGCTTCTCGCCGACTCCCGCTTCACGCGCGACCTCGTCGGACATATGCGGCTCTTCGTTTCCGGCAGCGCGCCGCTGCTTGCCGAAACGCATCACGAATTCGAGGGCAGGACGGGTCATCGCATCCTCGAACGCTACGGCATGACCGAAACCAACATGAACACCTCCAACCCGTATGATGGCGAGCGGCGCGCCGGCACCGTCGGCTTTCCGCTGCCGGGCGTGGAACTGCGAATCGCGGAAGCGGAAAGCGGGGAAATTTTGCCCCAGGGCGGCATAGGGATCATCGAAGTGAAAGGCCGCAATGTCTTCAAGGGCTATTGGAAGATGCCGGAGAAAACGGCGGCGGAGTTCAGGCCGGACGGCTTCTTCATAACCGGCGACGTGGCGACGATCGATGCTGACGGCTATGTCTCCATCGTCGGCCGCGCCAAGGATCTTATCATCTCCGGCGGCTACAACATCTATCCGAAGGAGATCGAGCTTCTGATCGACGAAATGCCGGGCGTGATCGAATCGGCCGTGTTCGGCGTCCAGCATCCCGATTTTGGTGAAGGGGTCGTCGCCGCTATCGTGGCGAAGCCCGGCGCGGCGCCTTCCGAAGGTGAGGTGATCGGCGCCCTTTCCGGCAAACTTGCCCGCTTCAAACAGCCGAAGCGCGTTTTCGTCGTCGACGAACTGCCGCGCAACACGATGGGCAAGGTGCAGAAGAATATCTTGAGGGAGCGTTATCGCGATATCTTCGCCGGCTGACGGAACTGGCGAAGATCACATTTCCCGCACGTCGTCCCAGGCGGGGCTGTGTCGGGCGAATTCGTCGGCGACGAACCAGCAGGCCGGCGTGATCTTCACGCCTTTTGCCCTCGCGTCGGCGAATAGCCTCTCGACAAGCATCTCGGCGACGCCGTCGCCGCGATAGGGCGCCGGCACGAAAGTATGGTCGGCGACGATGTGCCCGGGAGCGCGCGTCGCGTAGGTCAACCGTGATTCCTCGCCATTCGGCATAAGGATGGAATAGCGGCCTCGGCCGTCCTTTTCCTCGAATTTGATGTCGGCTTCGGTGACCATTGCGGCGTCACTTCTTCAGGACATCGGCCCATTCAGGATGACGGCGGAACTGCGCCGCCGCGAAAGGGCACAGCGGGATGATCGTTTTCCCCTCCGAACGCGCATCGGCGACGGCTCGTTCCACGAGCCGCAAGCCGATCCCTTGCCCGCGAAAGGCTTCCGGCACCTCGGTATGGTCGATGATGATCTGGTGGACGCCGGCCTTGCTGAAGGTCATTTCGGCCTCGTTGCCGCTGGCACGATAGACATAACGGCCCTTGGAGTCGTTGTCCTCTCGTTCGATCTTGAGTTCGTCGCCGGCCATCTGTCTCTCTTCCTTTTCGGGAATTGGCTGTTCGAACGCGGCAGCCGCCTCGGCTGTTCTATCCTCTCTTGGCTCTGGCAACAAAGCCAATGTTGCGTTAGGCAGGAGCATTCCTGCCGACAAGAGCCCCCGATGACTTTCGTTCCCGATCTCGCCACACTTCTCCAGTTCGCGATCGCGACCTTCATCATCGCCATAACGCCGGGACCGGACATGACCTTGTTCGTCGGCCGCGCGCTTTCGGAGGGGCGTTCGGCCGGCTTCGCATGCATGGCCGGCGCCATGACGGGCTGTGTCATCCACACGTCGCTTGTAGCGCTCGGGCTTTCGGCTTTGATCATCGCTTCGCCGGTCGCCTTCCTGGCGCTGAAGGTCGGCGGCGCCGGCTACCTCGTCTGGCTTGCCTACCACGCCCTCCGGCACGGTTCGGCATTCAAGCCTGTCAGGGACGCGGGGCCGAGCCATTCCTTCTTCCGCAACTGGGCGACGGGGATCGGCATCAACCTGCTCAACCCGAAGATCATCCTGTTTTTCATGACCTTCCTGCCGCAATTCGTCTCGGCGCATGATCCGCATGCGCCGGGCAAGCTCTTCTTTCTCGGCCTGTCCTTCATTCCGCTTTCCCTGCCGCTGACGGTCCCGATGGTGCTGGCGGCCGACCGTTTCGCCGGGCTCATGAAGAAGAGCCCGCGCGTTACGCGGATCGTGGATTATCTCTTCGCTGGTGTTTTTTCCGCCTTCGCGCTCAAGATCCTGAGCGCCCATTCGCGATAGCGGGCCTGCCAGCGACGAGCCAATAGGCGCTGCCGCCGATGATGCCGGCAGCGACGAGAACCGCGATGAAGCGTGGCTCCGTCGCCAATGTCGCGGCGGGGTCGGCGCTCCGCCAGGCGAATCCGTCGACGGCGAGTCCGGCGAGACTTCCTGCCAACGCATAGTAGAGCCAGCTTCTGGCGCCGAGGAACTCGGCGACGAGAACGACAACCAAAAAAGGCAAAAACGCGAAATAGGCGACGAGGATGGCGACAAAAGGGATAGACACCATGGCGCCCCCGGCGAGGATGAAGCCTACTTCGTCAGGCGTGAAGCCGAGGGCGGGGAGGAGAAGGACATGCAGCATGGCGCTGGCGGCAAGCGCCGCCGCGATATAGCCCCCGAGGACGGTAAAGAGGCGACCGATAAGCTGGAAGATATCCGTCACGCCTCGCCATGTCCGGCGATCATCATCGCCTCGAGCGCCAGCCGCTCCGTCTTCTTCAACCGCTCCGATTCCGACTTCAGCTGCCCGCAGGCGGCGAGGATGTCGCGGCCGCGCGGCGTGCGGATCGGCGAGGCGTAGCCGGCAGCATTGATATAATCGGCGAATTTCTCGATCGTCGCCCAGTCGGAGCACTGGTAGTTCGTTCCCGGCCAGGGATTGAACGGGATGAGATTGATCTTCGCCGGGATGCCCTTCAGAAGGCGCACCAGTTCCTTGGCGTCGGCGAGGCTGTCATTGACGTCCTTCAGCATGACATATTCGAAGGTGATGCGCCTGGCGTTGGAAAGGCCGGGATAGGCGCGGCAGGCGTCGAGGAGTTCCTTCAACGGGTACTTCTTGTTGATCGGCACGAGCATGTCGCGCAGATCGTCGCGCACGGCATGAAGCGAGATCGCCAGCATGACGCCGATCTCCGCGCCGGTACGGGCGATGCCCGGCACCACGCCGGAGGTCGAGAGCGTGATACGGCGCTTCGACAGCGACAGGCCATCGCCGTCAGCCGCGATCAGGAGGGCCTCTTTGACGTTTTCGAAATTGTAAAGCGGCTCGCCCATGCCCATCATGACGATGTTGGACACCTTGCGGCCCTCTGCAGGAACGATCGCGCCGGACGGCGTGTCGCGGTCAGGGAAGTCTCCCAGCCGGTCTCGCGCGGCGAGAAGCTGGCCGAGGATTTCCTCCGCCGTCAAATTGCGCACAAGCGTCTGCGTGCCGGTATGGCAGAAGGAACAGGTGAGCGAGCAACCCACCTGGCTCGAAATGCAAAGCGTTCCGCGGCCTTCCTCGGGGATATAGACGGTCTCGATCTCGACCGGCCTGCCGGCGCCGAGGGCGGGAAAGCGGAAGAGCCATTTGCGCGTGCCGTCGTTCGAAACCTGTTCCTCGACGATTTCCGGCCGGGAGATGGAAAAGCGCTCCGAAAGCAGGGCGCGCAGATCCTTGGAGATATTGAACATGCCGGCGAAATCGGAAGCGCCGCGCACATAGAGCCAATGCCAGAGTTGCTCAGTGCGCATCCTGGCCTGGCGTTCCGGCAGGCCGGCGGCGACGAGCGCCGCGCCGAGTCCGGTGCGGGAGAGGCCGATCAGCGACGGCTTCGCCATAAAGCGCGTGCGCGCCTGATGGGCAAGCGCTGCGCGGGCATCATTGGTGGCAAGGTCGAGCGAAACGGTCATCGGGTATGGTGTCTGTCAGGTTTGGCGGATGGCGCAGTGCGACCTTGGTTCGCGGCGGCCGCTATCTTGCGGCGCTGATAGCACAGTCAGATGGGGTGCGTCACCTCCGGGCACAATATCGGGACATCTGCTTCCCGCTGCGCCCATTGCAAAAGGCGAAAGCGAAAACGGGCGGACACAAGCCCGCCCATTCAGATAGCTTCGCCTCATCGGCCGACAGCAAACTACTATTTGCAATTCTTGATCGAATCGAGCGCCGCCGTGATGCCTTTGAGGGAAAACACGTATGAGGTGGGGTTTCCGCGGCTGGAATGCGCCGCCACCTTCATGTCGCTTCCTCCCTTCATGTCGGCGATAAGCTGCGGCTCCTGCGCCGCATTCTCCATCCAGGCCGACTTGCCGCGGGTGAACATCGAATAGCTGTTCTTGCCGACCGTGACGATCACCTTCGTGTTCGCCTGCAAATCATAGCCCGCGATGAATTGCGGCTCGTAGGAGATGTTTTGCCCCGGCTTCTGGCTGACGAAGAAGAAAATGTCGCCATGATCGAGATTGGCGGGTTCCTTCTGCGTCGGAACGGTCAGGACGTAACAGACCTTTCCGGTCTTGGACTGGTAGGAATAGGTGCCCCACGCGTTGTGTTGCCCGATCTTGGTGGCGGACTGAGCAGCCGCCGGAACGGCAAAAGCGAGCAATAGGAGGGCTGAAATGATGGAAAGTCTCGCAGAGTTCATCTTCTCCGTTATCCTTGTCTGCAATCGTGTAACGGTGATCGGGCTCAGTTCTCCAACGGGTCCGAATTCATTCATTTTGATTTAATTTGGGTTATCAAAGGATGAAGTTCGGCAAGAATGCCGCAAGATACCCCGATAGCCCGCCGCCTCATCCACGCGAACATCGGACCGGACTCGGACGAATCCGTGGCTGACGCCCGCGCAAATCCGGGAGAAAGGACACGATTCCAGCGAAATTCCGCAAAAGCCACCGCGCCCCGGATCCGGTTTCCACCGTTCTCCCGACCCGATTCCGTTCAAGGCTAGGAAAACGGCAAGAGTTTGACTGCGGCGGCATAGGCACGTGCGCGATTCGTGCCGAATGCCGCACATCGCAATTGCGCGGGATCAATCTTTCCCGGCCAGCGAGGCGCGGGCGGCGGCGTAATGGGCGGGCGTTATATGGGTGCGAACCGCCGTGATCGCAGCCGATAGCACCGCTACATCGTCGGTAAAGCCAAAGCCGGCGATGAAATCCGGAATGATGTCAACCGGCAGGACGAAATAGGCAAGGGCTGCCAGGAGAATGCCGCGTACCCTGGTCGGCGTCTGCGTATCGAACGCGCAGTAATATGCCGCCACCAGATCTTCCATGAAGGGAATCTGCCGCGCGGCGCGCTTCAGCGTACGCCAGAATTTCGCGCGCACCCGCGCCGCGCGCTCGTCCGAAGCGCGCGCATCCGAGGGGGAAAGGATTTCGTCGATCGTCGCCTTGTTCATGGGCAAGATGTGGAGTGCGGGAGAAGCGTACGCAAGTGCATGCCCGCGCACTCGTCAGGGCAGTTCTCTCCTCAGCGCATGAGGCCGGAGGCGTCCGCCCTCGGTGAAGCCGCCACGCCCCGGACGCCTTCGGCGCCGCGGAGCGGCCAGGCTTCCTCTATCACGTAGGGGCCGCCACCGACGGATTCGCGCGATGACATCAGCACGAAGCGGCCGACGCGGAAAGGCGCGGCGCGGAAATTACCTCGTGAGGAAAGATAAGCCGCCACTTCGAGCGGATTGGCGTTTTTCAGGCGCGCCAGCGTGACATGGGGCATGAATTTGCGTGGATCGCGCGGCACGCCGATACGCTGGCAAATACGCTCGATTTCAGATTGCAGCGCCATGAGATCGGGTGAGGCGACGCACCCGGCCCACAAGGCATGAGGCTTCTTCGATCCGAACGTGCCGACGCCCGACAGGGTCAGCTGGAAGGCCGGGCGGCGGACCCGGTCGAGAGCGTTCGCGATTTCGTCCGCCACATGCCCCTCGACATCGCCGATGAAACGCAAGGTGAGATGATAATTCTCGACATCGACCCAGCGTGCGCCTGGAAGGCCGCCACGCAAAAGGGAGAGGGAAAGCGTGGCGTCACGCGGAATCTCGAGGGCGGTGAAGAGTCGCGGCATTCGGAAGCCCTCCTCGAATCGATATCCCTGATCGCAGCGAATCATCGATTTGCGGGCAGGGCAAGCGGTTTGTTTTATCCTTCCAGAACTCCTTAAGGTCGATCCGGTTCTCGAAAAAGGCGCCATTGGCCGAAGTCAGGATTGTTTTTCCTGGATCCTTATCGCCTTTTCGATGATCGGGAGGGCGCCTTTCACCATCACCGCAACCCCTTTGGCGGTGGGGTGCATACCGTCGGAAAGCTGCAGATCGGGGTGGCCCGCCACGCCCTTGAGAAAGAACGGATAAAGCGGAAGGCGATATTGCTTGGCGAGATCGGGATAGATGGCGTCGAAGGCCGACGTATAGGCGTTGCCGAGATTGGGAGCGGCCAGCATTCCCATCAGGACGACGCCGATCCCTCGCGCTTTCAACCTTTGGATCATCTCGTCCAGGTTCTTCTTCGTGATCGCCGGGTTGATGCCGCGCAGCATGTCGTTCGAGCCGAGTTCGAGCAACACCATGTCGGTTCCGTCCGGGACCGACCAGTCGAGGCGCGCAAGGCCATCACTCGTGGTATCGCCCGAAACGCCGGCATTGGCGATCGCAACGCCGAAGCCGTCCTTCCTGAGCGCGGCCTGCAACTGATCGGTGAAGGACTGGCCGGGCCCGAGCTGATAGCCGGCCATCAGGCTGTCGCCAAAGCCGACGATCGTGAACGTCTTCGCGTAGGAGGGAACAGCTGGAAAAAACGTCGCAATCCCGACAAGGATGGCTGCGACAAAGCGTTTGAAAGCCATGTACAAAAACCCATATGACGAAAGCAATCCGCGTTTTACTCCTCCCATATAGGGCCGAAACGTGACAGATGCCGTTATCGCTTTGAAGGACGTCTCCCTGACGCTCGGGCAGGGCGCATCGACGGTGCATGTCTTGAAGGATGTCCGCCTGGAGGTGATGCGGCAGGAGACGACGGGCATCATTGGCCCATCGGGTTCCGGGAAATCGACGCTTCTGATGGTCATCGCCGGACTGGAGCGCGTCGATACCGGCACGGTAACAGTCGCCGGAGAGATGCTGACGGGGAAAAGCGAGGATCAGGTGGCTGCGTTTCGCGGCCGTACGATCGGTATCGTGTTCCAGTCCTTCCACCTCATCCCGAACATGACGGCGCTCGAAAACGTCGCCGTGCCGCTTGAACTCGCGGGCCGGGCGGATGCTTTTCAGGTAGCCGAGCAAGAACTTGCCGCGGTCGGCCTCGGCGACCGCCTGAGCCATTATCCGGGCGAACTTTCGGGCGGCGAGCAGCAGCGCGTCGCCATCGCCCGGGCACTGGCGCCGCAGCCGAGCATCCTGATCGCCGACGAACCGACCGGCAATCTCGACCAGGCAACGGGCCGTCAGATCGCCGACCTGCTCTTCTCGACCGTCGAGGCGAGGGGAACGACGCTGGTTCTGGTGACGCATGATCCGGCGCTTGCCCTCCGCTGCCGGCGTCAGGTGACGATGCGGTCCGGCCGGATCGAGGCGGCGGAAGCGGCTCTGGCGGCGGCGCAATGACGGAATTGATATCCGGCGTCGATGCTTTCAGGGAAAGGAGCGCCGCCGGCAAACGGTCCGAAACAGGCTTTTTGCGAACGCTCTTGCTCGCGTTTCGCTTCTCGTTGAGGGAAATGCGGGGCGGATTGAGGGGGTTTGCCGTTTTCCTGGCCTGCATAGCGCTCGGCGTCGGCGCAATCGGCGGCGTCAATTCGGTGGCGGAAGCGATCACTGCGGGCGTTGCCGACCAGGGACAGGTTCTGCTCGGCGGCGATCTGCGCTTCGAGTTGATCCAGCGTGCGGCTGATCCGGCCGAACGCGCTTATCTCGCCGGCCTTGGAAGGCTTTCGGAAAGCGCGATCATGCGGTCCATGGCGCGCCTGCCGGACGGCTCGGACCAGGCGTTGGTGGATGCGAAGGCGGTCGATGAGGCCTATCCGCTCTATGGCAAGCTCGAAACGTCGCCCGCGCTTGGCCATCAGGCGCTTTTCGGTGAAAGAAATGGCGTTTACGGGGCCGCCGCGCCCGACCTGCTCTTCGACAGGCTTCATCTCAAGATCGGCGACCATATCACACTCGGCAAGGCGACGATCGCGCTTCGCGCTCGGCTGGTGAGCGAGCCGGATGCGGTATCCGAAGGCTTTGCCTTCGCGCCGCGTCTGCTGATCTCGCTCGATGCGCTGACGGCCTCCGGCCTTGTCCAGCCCGGCAGTCTGGTGAAACATATCTACAAGGTGCGGCTCCCCGCCGGTTCGAGCGAAAAACGGCTGAAGGCGATCCAGCAGGAAGCGGGCCAAAAATTTCCCGCCGCCGGCTGGAATATCCGCTCGCGCCTCAACGCCGCGCCGGCGCTTTCGGCGAATATCGAGCAATTCTCGCAATTTCTCACATTGGTGGGGCTTTCCGCGCTGCTGGTCGGCGGCGTCGGCGTGGCCAACGCCGTACGTGCCTATCTCGACGGCAAGCGCGGCGTCATCGCCACCTTCAAGAGCCTCGGCGCTTCGGGCGGCTTCGTCTTCACCGTCTATCTGACGCAGATCCTCGTCATCGCCTGTCTCGGCATCCTCGCCGGCCTCGTCATTGCGGCGGCGATGCCTTATGCGGCGAGCGCCGCCTTGTCATCCGAGATTCCGGTGCCGGCGCAGCTTGGCCTCTATCCCGGCCCGCTGGCCATGGCGGTGCTCTTCGGTATCCTGGTGACGCTGGCCTTCGCGATCCTGCCGCTCGGCAGGGCGCGCGACGTGCCGGCGACGGCGCTTTTCCGCGAAATGGGGTTCGAGGCGCGCGGTTGGCCGCGCCTGCGCTACGTCGCTGCCACAGTGCTCATCACCGCGCTTCTCGCGGTCCTTTCAGTCCTTTTCGCCGACCAGCGCCGGCTGGCTGTGACCTTCGTCGCGGCTTCGGCCTTTTCCTTTCTCATCCTGCGCGCCGTCGGCATCGCCGTGCAGGCTATCGCCCGCAGGAGCCCGCGAGTCCGGTCGACCGCGCTCAGGCTGGCGATCGGCAATATCCATCGGCCGGGCGCGTTGACGCCTTCCGTCGTGCTTGCGTTGGGGCTGGGACTCACGCTTCTATCGACGCTGGCGCTGATCGACGGCAATCTCAGGCAGCAGGTCGGGGTCAATATCCCGAAAAAAGCGCCGAATTTCTTTTTCGTCGACATACAGGGCGCGG
>Ga0164242_10003246_pt1 | contig 18616 bp, 18 predicted proteins | sample OricomgcompostMG_FD_108783 | JGI IMG/M metagenome (GOLD analysis project Ga0164242, IMG submission 108783) | Miracle-Growth compost microbial communities from Emeryville, California, USA - Original compost - Miracle growth compost (MG) ... | reverse complement strand
CGTCACTGCGATTGCGGTCGCACTCACCCTCGTATCGGTGCTGGTGTGGTTGCAGACCGCTTCACTGCTGGTCGTGGCACCTGCGGCGGTCGGATCAAGCGTCTCGATGCTGTTGGTGCTCGCGATCGCTATCGGGCTACCACTCGGCGCCTCCGAATCGCATATTCGGGGACTGAGGCTGGTCCTTGCTGCGCTCGTCTTGACCGCCCGGCGCCCCGTGCCGGCCATCGGGATCGCCGCGATCGCCGTACTCGGTGTTTGGGCGGCTGCGCAGTTCTCGGGGACGCTGCTGTTCCTGCTACCGGCACCGCTTGCGATCGTGTCCGTGCTGGCCGTTCGCCACATGAGCGCAGGGTTGATGGCGCACTGACCGTTCTGCGGCGGCTCGATCCGTTTGTCTACTTGAATCCGGATGTCTTGATGGGACTCAGGAATCTGCCGCTGGAAGAAGAACAGAATCAGTGCCGGAATAGCGGCCGCAGTCGACGCCGTGATGATGTATGCGCATCCCCGAGTCGTCGTCTTCGGTCTCGCTGCACTGTTCCCGCTCGCATGGATGGCGCTGTCGGGCTTCAGGCTGCGCGTCCCTGGCGCATCCTTCACGCGCATCTTCCTGCCGCTGTCACAGCCCGCCTCACGACCTACAGTGTGGATGCCTCAGGCGCGGAGATCGTATTGCGCAGCACCACGGTGCGCGCCGGCTGCTGGTCGCCGCGGATGCGCTCCAGCAACATCGTGGCGGCTGTGACACCCAGGTGCCGCGCCGGCAGGTGCACGACCGTGATTCCGGCCGGTGCGAGGGCGGCGAACGGCAGGTCGCCGAAGCTCGCCATCCCGACGGCGGGCGGCATCTGTCTGCGCTCGATGAGCACTTGAAGCGCGCCGACGCTCATCAGGTTGTTGGCGACGAAGATGGCATCCGGCGGCTCCTCCATCGATAACAGGGTGCGCATGGCTTCGCGCCCGCCATCGACCCGGAAGTCACTGTTCACCAGGTAGTCCTCTGGCCGGTAGGCCACCTTGGCCGCCGTGGTGGCCGAGCGCCAACCGTCGGCCCGGAGGATGGCTGTCTCGACATCCGCCGGACCGGTGATGCACGCCACCCGCCGGTAGCCCTGGTCGAACAGCGCCTGGGTCGCCGCACGCCCTCCCGCCCTGTTGTCGACGGTGACCGCGTCCACCTCCACGCCGTGCGGGCTGCGGTCGACGGCGACGACCGGGCGGCCGCGGGCGAGGAGGCTGTCGACGTTGCTGTGCTCGTCGGCCGCCGCGATGATGACGCCGCCCATGTCCTCGCTGACCGCGATGTCGAGGTACTTGGCCTCCTTCTCGCGGTCGCCGTCGCTGTTGCACAGCACGACGGAGTATCCGGCATCGTGGGCGACGTCCTCCACGCCGCGGGCTAGCGACGTGAAGAACGGGTTCTCGATGTCCGGGATGACCAGCGCGAGCACTTCCGAGTTGCGCTTGCGGAGCGTGCGGGCCGTGCGGTTCGGCGTGAACTTCAACTCGTCGGCGGCCTTGCGCACGAGCTTCGACTTCTCCGCAGAGACGTTCATCCCGTTGAAGACGCGCGAGACGGTGGCCGGCGACACCCCGGCCAGTGCTGCGACCTCATAGATCGTGGCCATCGACTCTTCCCACCCCATGCTCAGCACCGCCTGACGTGGGCGATGTCGGTACTGTAGCGCCGCCCGTTCACCGAGTTGACACCGGCAGAAGGCGAGCCCTAGATTGACTGAAATCGATTGCAAGCCTACGGGATGTACGGCTTCGCATTCAACGATTCCGATCGGCGCCCGCATCGATTCGACAACGACGTAGAGGAGACATGACGTGACCATCGGCGACCTCGACTCGCTCGCCCGCATTCGCCGGGTGCAGACCCGGTCGATCAGCCCGGAGAACTTCGACGGCTCGGTCGGCGGTGGCGGACGCGCGACGGAAGGCACCGGCGCATCCTGTGCCAGAGACCTCGGCCCCGGATGGAAGATCTCACCGAGCGTCGACATCGCGGCGGGCGAAACCTTCGAGCTGGCGAGCGTCCAGGGCGCAGGCAAGATCCAGCACATCTGGATCACGACGCACACCGACAACTGGCGCACGCTGCTGCTACGTGCGTACTGGGACGGCGCATCCGAGCCGGCCATCGAGGTGCCGTACGGCGACTTCTTCTGCAACGGCTGGGGCCGATTCGCCCAGGTGGACTCGCAGGTCATCGCTGCGAACCCCCACGGCGGCTTCAACTCGTACTGGCCCATGCCGTTCCGCGACGGCGCGCGCCTCACGCTCGAGAACCTCTCCGACGTCACGGTGCGGGTGTATTACCAGGTCACCTACGAGGTCGGCGGCGACTACTCGAGCGACGGATACCTGCACGCCCAGTGGCGCCGCAGCAACCCGCTGGACTATCTGAAGACGCACACTCTCCTGGAAGACATCGAGGGCGCCGGGCAGTATGTCGGCACGTATATCGCGTGGGGCGCCAACAGTGCGGGCTGGTGGGGCGAGGGCGAGATCAAGTTCTACCTGGACTCCGACGACGAATACCCGACGATCTGCGGCACCGGCACCGAGGACTACTTCGGCGGCGCCTGGAACTTCGACGTACCGGGCAAGGGCTACACCGAGTTCTCCACGCCGTTCCTCGGTATGCCGCAGGTGATCCGGCCCGACGGTCGCTATGACAGCCAGCAGCGCTTCGGCATGTACCGCTGGCACCTGGCCGATCCGATCCGGTTCGCGGAGCGGCTGCGGGTCGACATCCAGGCCCTCGGCTGGCGCAGTGGATGGCGCTACCTTCCGCTACGGGACGACATCGCCTCGACATCGCTGTTCTACCTCGACCGGCCGACGGCAAGGCGCCCGAAGACCCCATCGGTCGACGACCTGGAGGTGCACCTAGGCCGTGAGGCCGTGCCCGACCTCGGCGCCACGCCTCCGCGGATGCCCGCGGCCGAGTGACGCACGGATGCCTGTGGGCTACACGTCGACGCGGTAGCCGAGGGCGAGGTCGGCAGCGTTCTGTCCGCGGATGCCCCAATTCACCTTCGGGGTTTCGGTGATCGCGATCTCCAGGCTGTGCGGCTCGATGCCGGCCTTCGTCCGAACGCGATCGATCAGCTCCGCGATGAGGGTTCGCTTGGCGTTCTCCGAGCGCCCCTCGAACATCGAGATCTCGATGATCGTGTAGTCCGGGCCGCGGTCCGCAGGGTAGATGAAGTCGTCGGCGTCGAGCGAGATGAACCGCTGAAACTTCTTCTCCGGTGGGTAGTCGAGTGCGAGCATGATCGCCTCGTGAATAGCATCCGACAGCGCCGTTCGACGCTGAGCGAGCGAGCCACGCCGCCCGTAAACCACCACCTGAGCCATGTCGGTCACACTACCGAGCGCCAACGAGGCCAGCTGGTCTGTGACTACTTTTTCCTCTTCAGATCGGCGCGGTACCAGAACACGTTGTACGGGCCCCACTTCGAGAGCGTGAAGTAGATCGTGCGACCACCGTTCGCCGTGTACTGGGGCAGCATGAACGGCGCGTACAACCCGGGCACATCGGTGGCTGAGACGAGTGTCTTCGGCGTGGACCACGGACCCCACGGATGCGCGCTGTCGCTGATCAGCGCACCGGCTCCGGCGCCGTCCGTGTAGGTCATGAGCCAGCGCTGCAGGTAGACGTTCCACACCACGGACAGCTCACCCACCGTGCCGTCGGCGACCACCTTGGCGTCAGCGATGTTCGCACTCCACTGCGGCGCGCCATCCGGTTTCGTGCCCGTGAAATAGCGGTAGGCGCTCTGCTTCTCGACATCCTTCTCGGGAACCTTCATCAGCTTCACCGGACCGAACCGGCCGTGCGTGACGCCCCAGAAGTAGAGGTCGTCGCCCACCTTGGTCACGCTGACCTGCACGAAGTTGCTGTTGCCGCCCCACCGCGGGGAGGCGAGCTTCTTCCAGGTCTGGCCGTTGTCGGTCGACTTGGCGAGTCCCGCGTAGTTGGTCTCCCACTCGCCAGGATCGCCCCAATGCTTCACTGACATGTAGTCGAGGTACATGTCCCCGTTCGCCGCGAAACCGTACGTCGGGATCGTCGTCATCTCGACCTCGTCGACCTTCTTCGACGAGATCAGCTCCTTCGCCCAGCCCCGCTTGTCGACGATGTAGCCGTCGAGGTGGATGCCGTCCGCTGGGTTCGTGTCTGTCGTGTACGCCATCGCGTTGGAGCGCCACTCGGTTCCGCCGCCGCCCGTCATGCCAGGATCGCGCTGTCCGAAGGTGTCGCCGAAGACGAACCACGTCTTGCCATCCGCCTGGAACATGGATCCGAGGTCCTGTCCGGCGACCTCGAAGCGATCGGTCTTGTTCGGCGACTTCGGCCCGGTGAGCTGCGACACCTGATGAACGTTGGTCACGCCGGCGAGCACCGAGGGCCGGTCCTGGGTCGAGAGCATGGTTGCGGGATCGTCGGACGAGCATCCGGAGAACGCGACGACGGTGACGGAGACCACCGCTACCAGGGGCGTGAATCGTGCCGCAGCGCGAGCATGCGGATGCGCCATCCGTGATCCTCCTCATCGAACCGATCGTGATCAGTGAACGCCATGAAATCGGTTTCGTCAAGTCAATGTCAGGAGGCGCCGACCGCTTCGAGCGCGAATAGAGAGATTTCACGAAACCGATTCCGCGCTAAACAGAGGAGGTCGCGAGCAGACTCAGGTGGTCTTCGGCGAACGCGCGTTCGGAGCAACGATGACGTGATTCCCCATTTCGCGGAGCCGTGCGACATCCGATTTCGACGTCGCATAATCGACGATGATCGTGTCGAAGTCCCGCAGCTGGGCCATCTCGTGGAGCGCCCGCTTATTGAATTTCGTGTGGTCGGTGAGCAGAATGCGCTTTGCCGCCGAGTTGAACATGGCACGCTTCGTGTCCACGGTCTCAGGCGTCTGAAAGAAACATGCATCATCGGTGATAGCTGCTGTCGACATGATGAAGACGTCTGCCCGCAGTTGCGAGATCGCCTGAATCGTCATCGTTCCCATGAATGCACTGCACCAGTTGTAATAGGTGCCGCCAAGGCCGAGCAGTGTGATGCCACGCTGGCCGTTGAGGTCGTTCATCAGGGTCAGCACGTTCGTGATAACTGTGAGCGGCGCCTTCTGTGGCAACAGCTTGGCCAGTTGCAGAACTGTGGTGGAGTCGTCGAGGAACAGCGACTGTCCGGGCTCGATGAGTTCGATGGCGGACGAGGCGATGGCTCGCTTCGCCTCGATCTCTTGTCCCGCGCGATAGACATCGCTGGATTCCACGAGGCTTGACGATTGCGCTGTCGCTACCCCCCGTGACTTCCGCAACAGGCCTCGCGATTCCAGTTCATCCAGATCGCGATGCACGGTCATCAGCGAGATCCCGAATCGTTCTGCGAGCTGTTCGATGCGGGCCGCTCCCTCGGCCATCACTGCGTCGGCGATCGCACGCTGTCGCGTCTGCTGTCGGTTCTGCCGGGCGTCGCCCTTTACATCCCCGGGACTGGCATCCGATTCGAGCATGCGAGTACTCCAGATCAGTCAGCGCGGGCCGGGGAGTGCAGCCACCTCGTCGAGTAGTCGCTCCACTGTACGCGGGTCATGGGCAAATCGGCCCAGGAACAATCCGTCGATCGAACCAGTCAGCTCGGTGAGCATCCCGGGTCCGGCGCTTCCCCCGTAGATCACTGCGGCGTCTGCAATTCGTTCGTCGGCCGCCAAGTGCGAACGCAAAGCATTCGAGACGGCGCGGATATGCTCCGCCGGTGCGGGCGCCTCGGCTCCGATCGCCCATACTGGCTCATACGCGACGATCAATTCGCGAGCCGGCTCCGGCTTGCCAGCGTCCGATTCACCCTTTTCCGGGATGAGCGCCAGCACCTGCTCCAGTTCCTCGAGCGTCTCGCGCTGCGCAATCTCGATGTCTTCTGGAGCGGATTCACCGACGCAGAGCACCGGGGTCAACCCCGTGCGGAACGCCGCGGCGAGCTTTCGTGCCGCAATCTCGCGGCTCTCACCGAACATGCTGCGACGCTCCGCATGGCCGATCTCTGCGTACCGGCACCCGATCGCACGAAGGTCGGCGCCGCTGACACCACCTGTATACGGGCCTTTTTCCTTCCAGAACAGGTCTTGCGCGCCGACCCCGACCGGGCTCTCTGCGAACTCCCGCATGGCGGCCGGCACGGCAGGCAATGACGGAAGCACGAAGAGCCGTGCCGCCCCGGTTGCGAGCGCTGCATGCCGAGCCGCAATCGCCGCGACACTCCTCGACCAACCGATGGTCGTTCCAAGGTCGAAGTACAGCTTCAGGCTTACCCCGAGAATCACGGGCCGAGGGCAGTCAGGTCTGACATCGCCCATGGGAATGTTCACTCGCACGTGTCGTGCTGCTCGTACTCGTCGAGCACGGCGACCTTATCGGCTGAGGCCGACGACTCGTCGAACTCGTATCCGAGCCACTCCCTGGCAAGCCGGCGTGCAAGTTCGAGGCCCACGACGCGCTGGCCGAACGCGAGCACCTGTGCGTTGTTGCTGAGCACGCTGCGCTCAACGCTGAAGCTGTCGTGCGCCGTCACAGCACGGATGCCCGGCACCTTGTTCGCAGAGATCGCGACGCCAAGGCCGGTGCCACAGACGAGTAACGCGCGGTCCGCCTCACCGTCCCTGACCATTTCGGCGGCTGCGATGGCGACCGTGGGATAAGGGGTGTGGCTGTCGGCATCCACTCCGACATCGATGACTTCGCTCACGCGCGGATCATTCTCGAGATCCGCCTTCAGCGCCTCTTTGTACTGATATCCGGCGTCGTCTGATCCGACGACCACCCGCCAGCTGCGGCTCATCGTTCTCATCCCTCATTCGTTTCGGTCGGCCCGGCCCCACCATCGGCTGAGTCCTCTAGCGGGACCGCGAGCGTTGTCGGCTGCGCGGATTCATCTGGTACGGGCGCGTCGGCAGCTCCGATGAGCTCCGCCACAGCCGCCATCGCGAGCGCGAAGGACACGGCCCCTGGGTCAGGCGTTCCGACGCTGTTCTCAGCATGCGGGCGCGCCCGGCCTAGACGGGGAACCAGCTTCGCCGTCGCGTCCGCGGCACCAGATGCCGCCTGCGCGGCAGCGGCCCAGGCTTCTGGCAGGTCGTCGCCAAGACGTGCACGGTCTGTGAGAGTGCTCGCGAACGGAACGAGCGCGTCCACCAGTGTCTTGTCTCCGACCGTGGCTTTCCCGATGGTCTGCACCACTCGGCGAGCTTCCTGCACCGCTTCGGCGATCGTTCGAGTCAACGGAGCGTCGGTGTCGCCGATCCGCTCGCCTGCCGCGCGGAGAGCGGCGCCCCACAGTGCGCCCGACGTACCACCGGCCCGGTTCGCCCAGGCGTTGCCGGCGCATACGAGCACGGTTCCGGCCCCTCCGCCCGCCTCACGCGTCTCCATGGCCGCACCGACGGCTGCCCGTGCGCCACGTTGCATGCCGATTCCATGATCGCCGTCTCCGGCGACGGCATCCAGCCGTCCCAGCACATCAGCTTCGCGGTCGATGACGTCGCGTATTGCCGTAAGCGCTTCGCACACGCACGCCGCTACTCGGCGGGACTCGGCACTGGACTCCGGAAGGGCCGGAGCATCAGCCGAGGCCGTGGCTTCGGACGCCGGCTCTTTCGCCACGGGCGTTACCGTGCCCTTGCGGTAACCAGGGGCGTAGGCGGGCCCGTTCCAAGCCGCCTCCAACTCATCATCGAGCCACATCAGCGTGAGCGAGACGCCCGCCATCTCAAAGCTCGTCGCGAACTCACCCACTTCGGGCTCGACAACGGTGAGTCCGGCACGTTCGAGGTGATCCTCGATCATTCCGTAGAGCAGGAACAGCTCCTCAGATTTGACCGAGCCGAGTCCATTCACGATCACGGCGACCCGGTCAGCACCGTCCATGGGTCGTTCAGCGAGCAGGCGGCTCACGAGCAGTTCAGCAAGCCGCCCCGCGTCGGGCAGTGGCAGCGTCTCGATGCCAGGCTCACCGTGGATGCCCATACCGACCGCCATGTGGCCGGGTGCGATCGTGAAAAGCGGCTCGTCCGCGCCCGGAAGCGTGCAGCCGGAGAAGGCCACGCCGATCGTTCGGGTGCGATCGTTCGCACGAGCCGCAAGCGCTGCAGTCTCGTCCAGACTGAGACCCTGCTCTGCGGCCCATGCTGCCGCCTTGAAGACTGCGAGGTCGCCTGCTATGCCACGACGCTTTTCGCGGTCGTGCGCGCCGCCGCTGAAGATGTCGTCAGTGACTCTTACGGTGACGCACGGGACCCCTTCGGCGAGGAGTCTGCGTTGCGCTTCGTCGAAGTTGAGGACGTCACCTGCGTAGTTCCCGTAGCTGAGCAGAACGCCGGCAGGACCCGCGACCGATCGGGCGACCTCGTACACCTGCTCTGCGCTCGGCGAGGCGAAGACGTTCCCCAGGGCTGCCGCGTGCGCGAGGCCCGCGCCTACGAATCCAGCGAAGGCCGGATAATGGCCCGAGCCGCCGCCGATCACCACAGCGACACCAGGCGCCGGGCCGCTTCGGCGGGAGACTCCACCCGGCACACGCGCGATCAGACTGCGATTGGCCGCGACGAACCCGCGTAGGGCCTCCTCGGCGAATTCCGCTGGGTCGTTGACTACGTGGCTCATGTGCCTCTCTTGTCTCGAGGAGTTGGCCGCTCGTTTCGCCGCCTCGATTCGCGAGGCGGGCACGTGGACCTGGTCGATCGATGATGGCCGGCACGCGGGGCGAACGAACGGGATCGTCCGCCCCGCGCGCGACCGATGGCGCGCTCTGGGGCTAACCGGAGTAGGTGAAAGGCCCCGTCATCTTGTCGACGTTGGCCTTCGTGATGAGGATGCAGTCGAACGACTGCTTCTCCTCCTTCGGCTTCGTGCCGTGCTTGATGTACGCATCCAGTTCTTGCACAGCCTTCTTCGCGAAGGTCGCGACCGGCTGGAGCACTGTGTACGCAAGGTCGCCAGACTTGATCGCGGAGACAGCATCGGGAGATCCGTCGAAGCCTCCGACAACCACGCCGGTCTTCCCCGCTTGCTTGAGGGCAGCGATCGCACCCAGCGCCATCTCGTCGTTGCCCGAGATCACGGCATTCACGTCGGGGTGTGCCTGCAGGATCGACTGCATCTTCTGCTGACCGAGAGCGCGATCCCAGTTGGCGGTCTGCTGCGCAACCTTCACCCATCCGGGGTACTGCGAGATGACGCTCTGGTAGCCGTTCGCACGCGTGGCGGCATTGTTGTCAGACGGCAGGCCGTAGAGCTCTGCGTAGTTTCCCTTGGTGCCGGCAGCCTTGATCCATTGCTGCGCGCCGATCGCCGCACCCTGCGCGTTGTTCGACACGAGCTGACCGAGTGCGACACCGGTCTGGTTGATCTCGGCGTTGACGAGGAACACCGGAATCTTCGCCTTCATGGCCCGCTTGATGTTACCGATCGAGCCGCTGGCATTGGCGGGGTCGAGGATGATGCCGGCAGAGTGATTGGCGATGGCCGTGTCGATGATGTTCGATTCGGTGTTCACATCACCCTTGGATGCCTGAACGCTGGCCTTGTACCCAAGGTCTGTGGCTTCCTGCTTGGCGACGTTTCCCTCCGTAAGCCAGTACGGATTCGAAGGGTCGTTCACCACGATGGTGATGAGGCCGCCGGCTTTACCCGATCCAGTGGAGTTGGACCCGGTCCCGGATCCCGAACACCCTGTCAATGCGAGTGCCGCGATGCCGAGCGCCAACGCTGCCGCGATAGCTTTGCGGGACATATGGTTTCCTTTGCGCTTTTGAGCTGTGCTCGATTGCTGTATGGATTCGTCCTGCGTGTGCGGGACGAGTGCCGCCGTCAGGCGACGGTTTCCTCGGCGGCCGACCTGGCGGTCATGTCGCCGGTCGGCTCCGAGGAAGCTGGTGGAGGCGCCGGAGTCTCCGACTTCGCAGCGGAGCGGCGTCGACGGTACTGAATCCCGTTGAGGAGTACGGCCAGCACGATCACTGCGCCGGTGAATACGGTCTGCACATACGCCGAGACACCCACGATGGTGAGGCCTGCAGCGAGGAAGCCGATCACGAATGCACCGAGCAGTGTGCCACGCACTGTGCCGCGCCCGCCGGTGAGTGCGGCCCCGCCGATCACGACGGCCGCAATGGCCGTCAGCTCATACGACGTACCCTGGGTTGGCCCGGCAGAGGTGAGCTCGCTTGTCAGAATGACGCCGGCGATGGCGGCGCACACGCCCGAGATGACGTATGCCCGCACCTTGACCTTCCGCACCGGCACGCCGGAGAGCTCGGCGGCGCGCATGTTCCCGCCCGATGCGTAGAGCCATCGGCCGTACACCGTACGGTTCAGCAAGAGACTCGCGGCGATGCCGACGACAAGGAGCACCCAGACACCGATCGGGATGCCGAGAAGCGAGTTGAATCCGAGCCAGTCGAATCCGGTGTTGCCGAGCTCCGGCTTGCCGTCGAGGTTGTTGACCGTGAGGCCGTTGGTAGACAGCTCGGCGAGACCCCGAACCACGTAAAGCATGCCCAGAGTGGCCACGAAGGGCGCCACGTTGAGCCTGGCGACGAGGATGCCGTTGACCAGCCCGACCAGGGCACCGGTCGCGACTGCGATGATCACGACGACCCACACGGACGGGTACAGGACCACGCTGCCGAACTTGATCCCCTGCATGCAGAGCCCGGCAACCATGCCGGCCAGGCCGAGGGTGGAACCGACGGATAGGTCGATGCCGCCGTCGAGGATGACCACGAGCATCCCTATGGACAGGATCGCGTACACCGAAACCTGCTGGCACATCACGACGATGTTCGACAGGGTGGGGAAGGCGGTCGGCGCCAGGAGCGAGAAGATCGCGAAGATGACAATGAGCGCCAGGAATGCTCTGGCTTCGAGCAACATCGCTCCGAACGACAACCCAGCGAACGGATTGCGTCTGCGAGTCCTCACCGTTGAATCGGTCATGAGTATGTTCCTTGGTCCTCGTTCTCAGGCCGCGACTGCTTCACCGGAGCTGGCCATGATGTCTTCTTTGCGTACGGTGGGTGGGAATTCGGCCGCGATCCGGCCGCGGCGCAACACGACGATCCGATGCGCGATGCTCAGGCACTCACCGACCTCGCTCGTGGAGTAGATGACCGCGAGACCCGCACGAGCACGGCCAGCGATGAGGCGGAAGACTTCCGCTTTCGCTCCGACATCGATTCCTCTGCTGGGCTCGTCGAGCAGTAGCACGTCTGGTCCGGTCGATACGATCTTTCCGATCACGACCTTCTGCTGGTTCCCTCCGGAGAGCGAGCCGATCATCGCGGCGCCGCCGGCGGTCTTCACGCGGACGTCCTGGATCGCCTCGTTGACGTGCTTGCGCTCAGCGGACCGTGAGATGAACAGGCCGCGCACGAATCCGCTCAGGCTGGACAGGGAGAGGTTCTGCCCGACCGTCATGGTCTGCACGAGGCCGTCACGCTGCCGATCCTCCGGCACGAGTCCTAGTCCCTCGGCGAGGCGTTCTCGAAGCGTCAGCTTCGAGACCTCGTGTTGCTTGAGCTTCACCTCGCCGCCGGCCAAGGGAATGCGTCCCGCCACTGCCTCCATCAGCTCGGTGCGGCCGGCCCCCATCAGCCCGTAGAGGCACACGATCTCGCCTTCGCGTACATCGAGCGAAAGGTGATCGACCAGAAGGCGGTTCGGGTCTCTCGGGTCTGCGACACTCACATCCACGATGGAGAGCGCGACGTCACCGAAGTCGTAGCCGGAGGGCGGGGAACCCAGGTCGAAGTCGTCGCCGACCATGTGCCGCACGATCCATTCCAGATCGATGTCTTTGGCCAGCGCAGTCGCCGTCATCGTGCCGTCCCGGAGCACGACCGCGTAGTCGGTGATCTGCAGCGCCTCTTCGAGATGGTGGGAGATGTAGACGATCGAGACCCCGCGCGAGGTGAGGTCGTCGATCACGTGGAACAGGACGTCGACCTCGGTAGCAGACAGGGCGGACGTGGGCTCGTCCATGATCAGGATGCGCGAGTCTGCCAACAGGGCACGCGCGATCTCGACGAGCTGCTGCTGACCCAGCCGGAGATCGGAGACCAGCATCAGGGGCTCGATCTCGTTGGAGAGCTCGGAAAGGACCGCACGGCTTTGCCGCTCCTCCTCGCGATAGTCCACGGCGCCGAGCGCGTTGCGCAGCTCCCGCCCCATGAACAAGTTGTCGCGCACCGTAAGGTTCGGAGCCAGGCTCAACTCCTGGTGAATGATCGAGATACCCTTGGCCCTCGCATCGTTCGTGTCAGCGAAGACGACCGCTTCACCGTCGAGCAGGATCGTCCCTGAGGTGGGCTGCTCGACGCCCGCGAGGATCTTCATGAGCGTCGATTTGCCTGCACCGTTCTCGCCGAACAGGGTGGTGACAGTTCCCGCGTGCACATCGAAGTTCACGCCTTTGAGGGCCCGGGTCGCTCCGTACGTCTTCACGATGTGTCGCGCAGAGAGCACTGCATTCTCCGCTGCAGGCCTCTGCACAGCGTTCTCGCTACTCATCTGGTCACCCCTCAACCGTGATGGATGCAGGCGTCACGTTCCATTGCTGGGGATTGACCAGCGTGAAAGCGCCCTTCACCGCGATGGTCTTGCCGGTCAGCTGGGTGGAGTCGACCTTCGTGAGCACCTGCTTCTTCAACTGGTCATTGATCGCCGAGCCGGCGTCCTGGAACTGGATCTGGTTTTCGAAGTCGCCCAGGTGGATGTTGCCCGTCACGTCGCGAAGGTCGGTTCCGGTGATGGCCGGACCCAGTTGAAGTCCGATCGCTGTACCCTGCGGCAATCCCTGCACCGTCATCGGGGTGAATCCGGCATCTGGGATCTGACCGACCACGCCGGTGAACTCGATCGGAATGACGTACGTCGCACCGTCCGAAGATTTGCCGTACTTCTTCGCTGCCGCTGCGGGATCCTTGGCGATCGCCGCCTCGAGCACGGCGACACTGACGGCGTGCTTCTTGATGTATGCCTGCTGCTTGGGGAACTGCGACTTGCCGTACTCGGCGGCGACGAACTTGCCTGACGACGACTGCGCGAGGCTGGAATCGGCAGGAACGATTTTCGTACCGAAGAACATGGCCAAGAGCACGAGAACGACGACGAGACCGCCGATGGTGCGCTTCGCGACCGGCGCGAGTCGCTTCGTCCGAGTTCCGGCTGCGGTGGTCATGAGACGAGAACCCGGGACTCGATGTCGTTCGGCCGTATCTGCAGCTTTCGCCCCTCGCCCTTGCGGAACATCTCGAGCGCCTTCTCATAGTCGTCGAGAGTGAAGGAGTGGCTGATCATCGCTTTCGCATTGATGGCGCCGCCCTCGAAGAGCTGTACCGCTCGTCCGAACGAGTTGAGCACAGCCATGGTCCCGACGATGCTCAGCTCGTCTCGATACACACGGAACGGCGAGAACTGAGCCATGCGGTCAGCCGGTGCCACACCGAAATCCTGGAAATAGCCGGCGGGCTTGACCCTCGTGAGAGCATCTTCGATGGCACGGATGTTGCCAGTGCAGTCGATAACCACGTCCCACTTCTCCCGGTCGGCCTCGTCCGCGCTGTTGTACCGGAGGCTGATACCGCACGCCTCCGCAGTCTTCAGCCGCTCACTGTTGAGATCGACGATCGTCACCGTTGCCGCGCCGGCTCGCGACGCGAGCTGCGCCATCAGCAGACCCATCGTGCCCGCGCCAAAGACGAGCACGTGATCGCCTAGACGACGGGGTAACACGTCCCAACCTCGGATCGCGCAGGCGAGCGGTTCGATGAGCGCCGCCTCGAAGAGATCCGTTTCGGGCTTCAGCTTGTACACGTTGCGCGACGGCGCAACGAAGAACTGCTGGGATGCGCCGTCAGAGGCCACGACTCCCAGCCCGTTCCATTGCGGGCAGAGATTCGAGTGCCCGTTGAGACAGAACTCGCACTCGCCGCACGTTGTGCTGGGGTTCACGGCGACGTGGTCACCGACCTGAAAGTCGAAAGCACCGTCGTTGACGCCCTCTCCTAGGGCGACGATCGTGCCGGTCGCTTCGTGGCCCGGCACCAGCGGAAAGACGGTGCCCTCGAATTCGCCGTCGAAGACGTGCGTGTCAGTTCCGCAGATTCCCACCGCGGCGGTCTCGATCAAGACCTCTTTGTAGCCAGGAGCCGGCATGGGCCGTTCCTCCAGCGAGAGCCGGCCTTCCGACTCGAACACAACTGCGCGCATCTTTGCTCCCATTGCCTCGTCCACGCTGACTCAACGCGACATCGTCGCTATTGCCGATCGCACCCGTCCTCCGCCAGCACTGCTTGCCAGGCCCGTGTGATCTTTACGTTATTTTGTTATCATTTCACGTGAGAAATCACCATATGCTGACGAGCGAAACCTGTCAAGCAGGTCGCCACCATAGTTCGGAGGATCCGTGCCAGCGCCTCACCAAGTGGCCGTAGTCGGCAGCATCAACGTCGATCTGATCGCGCACGCTCCACGGCTGCCCGGGCCCGGCGAAACGATCGGCGACGCGTCGTTCATCCGCATGCCAGGAGGAAAGGGTGCCAACCAAGCAGTCGCCGCGAGTCGCCTCGGTGCTGCGACTCGCATCATCGGTGCGGTCGGCGATGACGACGACGGTGCATGGATGCTTCGCGTGATCGGCGCCGCCGGGGTAAGCACCACGGATGTGAGCACGACCGATGGCCAGACCGGAGTAGCACTCATCGTCGTCGACGCGGCGGCGGAGAACCAGATCGTCGTCTGCCCGGGCGCGAACTCAGCGATAACGCTCGATGGGACCCGCTTCGGCGCCGATGAGATCGTGCTGACGCAGTTGGAGACTCCCCCAGCGATCGTTGCCGCTCTGGCTACCGTCGTGCCGGGATTTCTCGCCGTCAACGCCGCTCCCGCCGGGCGGTTGCCGGCCACCGTCATCGACCGCGCTGACCTCATCGTGGTGAACGAGTCGGAATATCAGCTTCAGCCCGAGCTGCGTGAAGGCCGCTCTGTAGCTGTCACGTATGGCGCCGATGGCGCCATACTCCTGGAGCACGGTCGGGAAGTCGCTCGTGCTTCGTCGCCGAGGGTCTCGCCGGTGAGCACCGTCGGGGCCGGCGACGCATTCTGTGCTGCTTTGACCATTGCGCTCGGATCGGGCATGCCGAGCGGGCAGGCGCTTCAGGCTGCCTGCAACGTCGGATCGGCCGCCGTCACGATGGCGGAATCCCAGCCCGAGCTCGACCTGCTCGAGAGGTACATCGGTCCGTGAAGCGCAACTCGCCCACATGCGATGGAATGGCTGCATGACGACCGATCGCATCCCTGCCGTGTTCGAGAGCCGTGACGAGCGATTCGCCGGCATCCGTGGCGACACCGAGTTGCGCATCCTCTTCGACGACGGCCGCTGGCTCGAGGGGCCCGCCTACTCACCGCAGGGTCGGTTCCTGCTGTTCAGCGACATCCCGAACGATCGCGTGCTGCGGTACGACGAGGTGAGTGCCCGCATCGATGTGTGGGCGAGCCCGGCCGGCTTCGCGAACGGACGCACGGTCGACGCGCAGGGTCGGTTCGTCGAGTGTCAGCACGGGCACCGTCGCGTCGTGCGCAGGGAGCACGACGGGTCGGCGTCGGTGCTGGCGGATGGCTACGGCGGGCTCCCGCTGAACAGCCCGAACGACGTCGTCACGCGTTCCGACGGCTCGGTGTGGTTCACCGATCCGTCGTACGGCATCCTCACCGAATACGAGGGGCACCGCGGGGTCGAGGAGATCGGAAGCCGCAATGTGTACCGCTGGGCAGCGGGCGCCGGCACCACGGATGCCTCGCTCACCATCGTCGTCGACACTCTGACCCAGCCGAACGGCCTTGCCTTCTCCCCCGACGAGCGGCTGCTCTACGTGAGCGACAGCGAGCTGCGGACGATCACCGTGTTCGACGTCGACGGCGACGCCTTGCGCAACGGGCGAGCCTTCGCTGCCAGTGACGCCGCCTACGACGGCCTGCGACTCGATGACCAGGGACGCGTCTGGGCCGCGACAGGCGAGGGCATTCACGTCTACGACCCCGACGGCACTCTGCTCGGTCTGCTCCGCCTGCCGGAGATCGCCGCGAACCTCGAGTTCGGCGGGCTCCAGCGCAACACGCTCTATATCACGGCGACCACGCGACTGTATGCGATCCGCGTCACGGTCGAGGGTGCGAAGCGGCTCTGAGCGGGGTGCGCTCGAGCGCATCCCGCCTCGTCCGGCGGGCCCTCGCGCTACGGCCGGAGCATGATTCCGCATGGATGCTTGCGCCGAGCTGTGATTCACCGCTAGGTTTGCCGAGGCCCATCCGGCGGCCAACTCAGTCCGGCTCGCGCGGCATCGTCGCGCTCGAGCAGACAAGGAACACGAAAGGGGAACGTCATGATGCACACCATCACGCACACTCAGCCTCACACCTTCGTGTTCCGCGGCGCCGCCTTGCTGCGCGGTCGTCGTCTCGGCACAGGACTGGCCTGCTGATGCCGGCGCACCGCTAGCACACACCGCTCGCCGCTGCCGCCGGTCGACTAGTCGTCGACCGACGGTGGGGCACCCGCCTGCGTAGCGGGTGGCGTATCAAGAGCTGACTGCTTCGTTTCGATACGCGCGCCACTTCGTGGCCCGGTGCACAACGAGCGGTAGCCGCCCGGCTCCTGCCGCCATCGCCGCACGTCTGCCGACCGCAGAACGTGCCCGCGGCAGAAAACGCCTCCGTGCCGCTACCGGGCGACCCATCGTCTCTTGTATCCGCCCTTTCAGATCGCGACTGACGGCATCCGTCGATGAGTCGCGTGAGCCCCGTGACGACCGGGTCGTCGCGGGCACCCGTCGAACCGGTACACGGCCGTTCGACGTCACCGCGAGACAACCGAACCTAAGGAAACGAACCATGAGTACGCAGACACTCGATCAGCAACGAGCGTCGACGACCGAGGCGATCGCCTCGCTGAGGCAGAACTCGCATCCGCCGAGTCCGCTCGACCGCCTCGCCATGCGGGTCGGCCTCGCGCTCGTGCTGTGGAGCAGGCGCGAGCACCGTGAACGTCCCAGCCGAGACGCGGAATGGGAGCTCATTGCGCGCCGCAACCGCCTCGAGCGGGAGCGGCGGGAACGCGAGGTGAGCTGGCTGCTCGCCATGCACAAACTCCCGCCGCGGTGATCGCCATGAACACGATCACCCTTGGAGGCATCCTGGCCGCTGCCGAGTACATTTCGGCGGCGGCCGGGGTGCAGCCCTCCGGAGAGGGATCCACGTCAGCCGATGACGACCTGGATCGCGGCCTCTGGCGTGTTCACGCGGAAACTGAACGACTCCTCGAGGTACAGGCTCACGCTCTGGGCGTCGTGCGAGCGGTAGCCGATCGCGAGATCCTGGCCGACCTCGAGCACGAAGTCCCCGCCGCGCAGGCTGAGCACGACGACTCCGTCGAGCCCAGGAACCCACTCGACAGGACCGCCGAGGATGTCGCGCAGATGCCGGATCAGCGGGTACCCGCCGCCCTCGTTCGCCTCGATCACGCTCGTCCACTGCGTCGGTCCCAGCGCCAGCGCGTACGGCCCATCGACTCCTGAGCGCTTCAGCGCCGCGATCGCCTGCGTGACCACGTCGTCGTAGTCCTGCGGAGCGCCCTCGTGCACCAGCGGCCGATGCGGCGACGCCGCGACGATGCCCGTGATGCCTGCGGCATCCCATCCGTTGAAGACGGCCGAGTTCTCCACTCGAGCGGCACGAACCGCGGCCTCGTCGAGGGGACCGAGGTCGACATCCTCCGCACCGCGATCGGCATCGTCGAGCTCTTCCCGGTCCAGCGTGAAGTCCGCTCGCACCTCCACCAGCGGCAGCACTTTGCGGCTTCGGGCGATGACGGATTCCTCGGGTGCCGCGACCACGCCTGTCACACGCCCAAGGTTGGTCGCCGAGTACTCCCAGCCGTGCGGTCCGGAGAAGTCGACGAGTTTGCGCGCGCCGAGCGCGACGGGCAGGCGGGCGGATGCCTCGGCATCCAGCAGCGCCCACGTCGCGTCGGTGAGCGGCGCGTGGCCGCGGAGCAGATGGTTCGTCATGATGCCGTCCCTTCCAGTTCGTCAGTGGGAGCGCGCAGCGACCCGATGCCGAGCGAGCCGTCGGTCTCTTCGTTGTTCGACGCCTCGGTCTCCTCATCGCCACCCGAGCTCAGCCCCAGCGTCCCGGCAAGGGCTGAGGGGTCGGCGAGCGCCTGCAGCACCGGGTTCGACGGCACGAAGAACGTGCCACCCGTCACCGGGGTCGACACGTCGAGCAGCTTGTCGTAGAACCCGGGCGGGTCCCCAATGAACATCCGCTCCATCATGCGCATGGTGACCCAGAGCTGAGCGGAGTACCCGATGAAGTAGGTGCCGAACTCGCCAGATCCCGGGCGCCCGAAGGGCATGTTGTCGCGCAGGATGTCGTGCTCGACGCCGTTCTCGTCGACGATCGTCGCCAGCGTCTTGTGCGCCTTCTGGTTCTCGGCGCTGTCGGGCAGTTCGACGTTGTCGAGCTTCGTGCG
>Ga0164242_10003245_pt1 | contig 18616 bp, 13 predicted proteins | sample OricomgcompostMG_FD_108783 | JGI IMG/M metagenome (GOLD analysis project Ga0164242, IMG submission 108783) | Miracle-Growth compost microbial communities from Emeryville, California, USA - Original compost - Miracle growth compost (MG) ... | reverse complement strand
GACTTGAGTCATCCGTACCCGCACCGTTCGTTCGTTCTTACGTGATACCAGGCCGCGAGATGCTGGGAACGGGTCTGTCTTGGCTGTTGCAAGATTTAGGGGGGTTTTTGATGGTTTCAAAACTGATGGAGATTGTTGAGAATACTACTACCTACCTACCTAACATACGACATGTAATGATTTTACCCACCGTTGGACAAGCAGTTGCACGGAGAAGCGCCCAGCCCTTTATAGCCATCGGCTATCAGGTGATAATTTGGCTTATCCCGTATCTTGACGTGTGCATTTCTGTGCTTCTGTATGACGAGGTTAGGCGTGCATTGCGTGTGAGACTGAATGGATCTCACTCTGTCTAGCGACTGGTTTGCGAATACGTCGACGTAGACTCAAGTATCCGGAAGGGAAAGCTTCATGTGATTGCCTCCTAAATGTGTTTCCATGGCCCGATCTAAGAAATCAAATAAATATATTATTGTACATGGATATCCCCGATAAACATGACATCCGACGCCGTGGAGTACTCTGACATTGCCGTCGTAATGGAGCTGCTGCTAGAACAAATTCCTCGTCTGTCCCTCTCCTTGCCGTCACGTTCTTATCCTGGCCCTCGTCTCCTGAATGGTGGCCCGTCCAACTTGTCTGTTTCCTAGTCGCATGCCTTGTCTCGTCTCAAAATAGTAATCTGCTTACTACCGGAAGAACCTCCCAACCATGTTGCTGGCGAGGCTTGAGGCAATGTTGCCCGATAGGAAGGTGTTGCCGGCGTAGCTAGATGCCTGGCTGAACTTGTCGCACCGGGAGAAGGCGAGGCTGTTGGTGATTGTCAAGACGAGAGCAATTACTTCAAGGCCATATAGTCAGCATCATCTCTTCCTCTAGACCATTTATATGCCTGCAGAACACCATCTGGGTTGGATCATGTTAAAGAGATTACTCTGCACTTACCGACCAACGGAAGCCAAATAAGCTTGAAGCGGATAAGCGCCAGGATGGTGAGGGCAATCCACAACAACGGCTGGGCGTATATCGCGAGCCAGAAGAAGCGGCTATCGGTCGGGTTGATGGTCTTGGTGCCCGGCTCGCTGCTCTCGAACACCCACTGCGAGTCGCCCGTCGACGGGTCGACTTCGTTCCACCACCTCAGGCCGACGAGCCGGCGTCCGGCAATGTTCTTGAGGTAGTAAAAGTCGGCGGCGAGGAGAAGGATGGTGACGATGAAGACCATGATCCTAAGGGGTGCGGTGGGTGGTTAGCCTGAGACCTTTTTGCATGTGGAGCCACTTCCCGACTTGCGGGCTCGGGGAGGAGGAGCGACGATAGAAGCATCGTGGAGCAAAGAAGGGGGCGCGTCTTACGTGCTATCCATGAATATCATGAGGCCAAAGAGATAGACCAGAAGGCTTGCTATAGTCGTCATCCGTTAGCCATGGCTCTCTGTGCGGCGCTGACGGGCCACGACTCCCCAAGACTTCGTTCACATACAGACTCGAAAGGCCAGAAAGGTAAGAAGCGTAATCGGGTGCGAACTCAAGCGCCAGCTCAACGAGCCCGGCGCAGGTTGTCCAGCTTCCATCATGTTGAGAGGGAGGTAATCGGTCAAGAGAGGAGGTCGACAAGAGAGGGACTGCGCATCTCTGGTGAAGGAGCTTCGTAATGCTTGGGTGGCCCTTGCGCGTTAACAGGTGGTACGTATCAAGCTACGGTTGCCGTCCCGGAGCGGTGGAGGATGGCATAATTTACGGTGTGCCACCACACACCTCAGCCACGTGAAGGATGAAATTCGTAGGTACGTCCGTACGTCAGGCAGCTTTGGCATTACCTTCCCGCACCTGAAATGACACCGACGTCACTGTAATGGCCAGCGAACTTCATACAATGAGCAACACATGTCTTGCACGCGCCTTTCCCTGGGATAATCCCAACCGCCCTTGCCTGACGGAAACCAAAAAGGCAGGTACGTCTTTACCCAGTAGCGCCTCCTTAAAGTACTACCTAACGTAGGCATAGGTAGGTACCTGGTAGCCGACGCTGGCCGGCAACAAAAATAGGTAGGCGCGATCTACATAGTATCGTACCACCAACCGTGATTTCATCCAAGGGAAAGAGCATTCTCCGACTCCCCCAGTTATGCCCGCTTACTCACGGAAGGTCTATATTCTTGGACAAAGCACCATTCAATCTTCTTAGTCAGAGCAACCAGCGAACACCGAAGAAGGTTCCACATATTATGAAGAGGACTTCCAAGCTAAATGGTTAGCCGAATTCCTTGCATTGGGCCGCATGCCAACCTTGGCTTCGGCGGTGTATTCATCAACGGATTGCTCATCCGGATTTCAAATCGCCGAACACGTCCCTACTCTTCCCCGTCTTCGCTTGGCCGGCGGCATTTAACAGACCTATCTCCCTGCATCGCCGAGGAAGTAAGGTTTGATCCAGAGATCACGCAATATTTAGCAACAAAAAATTGGACCGCTGGGTGCTATAAATCGGGAACAAGGCCCACGAAAAGCATCAATCAATCATCAACGGTCACTCGTCACACAACCCCAGTTCGGCACTTTAGCTCAGCACATTCAGTTCAGCAACCGAACCGGTTGTCTGAAACAGCATCGCCGCCATTAGACCGCCTACGTCCTCCTCCTCCTCCTTCTTCGCAGACACATTCCGAAGCCATGACGGCCCACGATGAACCCATCACTACCCCGCCGAGAGCCCCGTCTCCGGTCCATGGCTTCGGCACCCTGGCAGTGCACGCGGGATCGCCGCACGACCCCACTACTGGCGCCGTGATTGAGGCGCTCTCGCTCTCCACCACCTTTGCGCAGACCGCCGTGGGGAAACCTGTCGGCGAGTACGAGTACAGCCGAAGCAGCAATCCTAACAGGAAGCACTTCGAAAACGCGGTGGCGGCTCTGGAGCACGCCAAGCATGCCCTCGCGTTTTCGTCGGGAAGCGCCACAACGGCCAACATCCTGCAGTCACTTGCCACAGGATCGCACGTCATCTCCGTTTCTGATGTCTACGGCGGGACCCATAGGTACTTTACGCAGGTTGCTAAGGCCCACGGTGTGAAGGTGACTTTCACGCCTGAGATCGAGGTCGACATTAGCGAGCACATCACCGATGCCACTAAACTGGTGTGGATCGAGACCCCTAGCAACCCTACCCTGCGACTGGTGGACATCCGCGCCGTGGCCACACAAGCTCATAAGCACGGCATCCTCGTCGTCGTGGATAACACCTTCCTATCGCCCTACATCCAGAACCCTCTCGAGCTCGGTGCCGACATCGTTGTTCACAGTGTAACTAAGTATATCAACGGCCACAGCGATGTCGTGATGGGCGCGGCCGCCTTCAACAGCGACGACATCTACGAGCGCTTATCCTTCCTGCAAAATGCCATCGGCGCAGTCCCCTCGGCCTTCGACTGCTGGCTCGCCAACCGCGGAGTTAAGACGCTCCACCTGCGCGTCCGCCAAGCAGCGACAAACGCCACCGTCGTTGCCACAGCGCTCGAGAACCACCCAGACGTCATCGCCGTCAACTACCCCGGGCTCGCGTCGCACCCGCACCGCGCCATCGCGCTGCGGCAGCACCGCGAGGGCATGGGCGGCGGGATGCTCTCGTTCCGCATCCGCGGCGGGCACGCAGCCGCCACTCGCTTCTGCCAGCTGACCCGCATCTTCACCCTTGCTGAGTCGCTCGGCGGCGTCGAGAGCCTTGTCGAGGTGCCAAGCAGCATGACCCACGCCGGCATCCCCCGCGACCAGCGTGAGGCCGTTGGCGTCTTCGACGACCTTGTGCGGATCAGCTGCGGTGTTGAGGAGCCCGACGACCTGGAGGCGGACGTCCTGCAGGCGCTGACCCGGGCAGTTGCCGAGTCCACGGGCGGGAAGGTGGCTGAGAACGGCGTTAACGGGGCGTGATCTGCTACGTTTCCTTGGTTTTGACCTGCTTTTGGAGGTTCAGCATGTGTGACAGTTTCTTGGAGGGTTTATGGAACTTGTCTAGAGGGCGTGGGAGATAGACTCTATCCGGGGGAACGAGTGTGTTTAAAAGCATTACGACCACTTTAGATTCCGAGTCAGAAGCCAGCCATGACTTTTGCTCCAAAAAAGCGAGACATTTTCCGAGTATAGACTTAATTTCGGACCTCAAATAATACGCCGACTTTTCTTGGCAATGGAAAGCAATGAGCAACGCTACATCTCTACGCCGTATGTCATACTCCATTAACACCATAACGCCGAAGAAACACCATATCCACAACCCCCCTTCCCTTCATGCACCATACTCGCCTCCCCAGAACAAAATTTGCAGATCCTTAGATTCGGGGCCCGGGTAGTCTCATAATCCCCCTGCTCGCCAACTTCTCTAATCGTCCTTCCACCTCCAGGTGTTCGCGGTGATCCTGAGTTCCGGCGGCTCCGCGACGTTCACCCGGCTAGGGGAGTGCTTGTAGCCGTACAGCTTGATCTTTGAGCGCCTGCCGTGCCGGTGCATCGCGCCGCGCGCGTGCACGTGGCGGTGGTGCGCCGCGTTCTTCCCGCCGACCTGTCGTCTCAGATCCACCTCCTCGGGGACCGGCGGCGGCGGCGGCGGCGGCTGCGGCGGTGTCACGGGTTCGGCCACGGCTCCGTGGCGGTTTTGCCACGACTGGGCCGCCAGTTTGAGAAGAGCCTCGTGGACGAGCCGGAGTGGCTTTAGGCGTATCCTCGCTACGGCAGAGGGTGGGCACTTTGGTTGGTGGTCAGCGGGCGGCACTGTAGTGTCCTTGTCATTGTTGCTGCTGCCGTTGTCTAGGACATGGCCTTCGCTGATGATGAGGATGTTTGGGTTGGCGCCGGGACTGCCGAGTACGTCGTCGAGACGCACATAGGCGGGCCGCTCGCGGTTGTTGAAGGGCAGTCCTATCATCTGGGGGCGAGTTTGGCCATGGTTGTGGGGGCTACGTGGTATGGGGAGGGCGTTGCTCCGGGCGGTAAGAAGGAGAAGGACGAGGAGTATGGTGCTAGTGATTGATCCCACCATCTTGGGGTGTTGATCTGGTTGCGTTCTGGGGATGGGATGCTGTGTAGGTATGGATCTGCTACCGGTGGCAGATTTATGGGAGAGTGCATGGATACGTTGGCAGCGGCTACGAGCCTTTATGAAGTGCAGCAGCACTACTATGGATCCCTAGGGATAGTGGAACAAATACCGGGCTGAGGTTGAGGGGGTCAAGGTGTTGGAATGCGAAAAAATACTCGAATGGGGGTGTAAAAATCAATGTCTCACGTCGACAGGAGGTCGGTTCCATCTCCCTTGCCGATGACGCGGCGTTAAAGGTGTATTCGTAGGCTCCCCAGAGGGAACCATTTTAGTCTGGTATTGAAGAAAGTGGAAACAAATTCCAACCAGTACGATAATACAAAGGAGGTTAGTAGTATCTCAGATTCAACGATGTCTTGGTCAAGCCCTAAATGTGGGAGGCCAATTTCTTGAAGGGCAATCCCTAGAAGTAGATATCTATGAGGCAATGTGATTTAGGAGCTGTAAAAGTTTAGCTTCAAGACTCTATCATCAACGTTGCTTGAATTAGGGGTCTTCAGTAAGAATGGCTGGCGCTAGACTAACCGCCGTCATCCACACAAAGGGTCCTCCTCCTCCTGGGCGCAAGGGCGTTTCAATCGGATTTAGGGCATCCTCACAACGGTACTGAGGTGAAACACGTCTCCACATAGAACAGGGTCAAGGGAAGTGGAAACCAAACGGGTGTTTCCTCGAGTTAGCTGTCTCCGACCTGGACGCATGGGCGACACTCGAGCGGTGGTCACGGACGGACGGGGGTTGATGGACGGCGGGACAAAGTTTTAATCATGTTCATCTCAGAAAGCCTGCCTGCCTGCCTGCCCTCCGTTGGAACGTCGAACGCCTGTCATTTGGGGACCCACTTTCCCGATTTGGCAAGTATGACAGGAAATCCTTGGCAACATGATTTTGACCCAACTTCATGTAATTTGAGAGTTGAGCAGGTAGTTTGACTCTTCCTACTAGGCCATGACGTTGTCCCCGACTGTGTCCCTCTCCCTGGATTGGGTCGCTGGTGAAGACTCGAGGCCTACGACTGCTCAACACAGGAGAAGGTGGCACCCCTATCGTATCCATGTCATTAAACCGTTTGTTGCCTATGAAACATCAACCAGGTTGAACCTGGAGCGGGGCTCTTCAAAGGCGTTCGTGCGTAGGGGAGGGATACGTAGGCGGTCCGGACGACACGCGGCACTTCGGAGGAAGAGCTTGGGATGGTATATTGTGGTGATGTTGCCGGGGATCACGCCATATCTAATGCGAGGAAGGGTTCGGGGTAAGCTCCTAGCAAGTGAACGGGAACCCATCAGACTTGTCTCGAACTGGATGTCACGTTTTCCCTGGCAGGCCTACCCTGTCATGTTGGAGCTTTCAAGGTTTGTGTTGAGTTGTGGTTGTGGGGAGATTTAACTGTGTTCAGGGGCTTGCAGTTAGCCTTGATGATATCTTCAATCTTGAGCAAGTTTATGTGGACCGATGGGTTAGGAATTGTATTGTATTGGGATGGAAATCAAGGGGATGGGTGGATTAGGTGAGATCACCTAGATATGGGATGGTGTGTGGGATGGAGTGGGGCGGTAAAAGGGGCACGTTGCCAGCGGGTGTTGGTTTGTTTACATCAGGGGCTGGGTTGATCGTCAGTAATGGCAGGGTAAGGCGCGATCATAGGAAGGCCGTTTGTAGACGGAGTCGTGGTACACGTGAAATGGGCTTGGGGAGGGTGGTTGGTCACGGGGGTGACCTCAGGGGGAACCATATATATCCTAAATACTGACCAGGCTTTCGGGGACCACAGAGGGCGACGGTTGGGAGGCCGTTCGGGTCAAATCTGTGGTCCTGCGGAGGACGGGGAACTAACTAATCCTAGGAGAGATGTAGGGCGCAAGTGCGCCCGAACTCTTTTTGTTCGAACCACGCCGTGGGCTTCTTTTACTCCTTTTTTTTCCCTGCCCAACCCACCCCTTCTAGATATGCCGCTCCAGTTCAACGCGCAAGAATTTTCGTCTGACGCGCTAGTATCTTGAACTACCTTACCTTGTGTATGTATTTCCATCTGTATTTTGGCTCCCCGCGGCTCAAATATTTGGCTTGGTTTATTGGAAAAAAAGGGGGTGGACCGTATGGGTATCGAACCGCAGGTTGAGATGGAAACGGCATTGCTACTTGGACCTCACTCCTTAACTCCTTGGCCTGGAAGAGATAACGAGGCTAGGTGTCTACAACAGGAGCACCATATCCTCTGCTGGATGGTACGTACCTGGTAGGGTGTGAAAGAGTGAACACGATGTCTCTGAGAATGGAACGGACACTTCATCAAGGCGACATCATTGCGGAGGGATAAAAATGGAAGCATCATTCATCATAGTTGGGACGTATCAGCCTAGCGGCAGGATATAGTACAGTCAGGACCCAACGATCCGATCCTCTCCAAAAGTCTTCCCAACCACGAGCTCCATGTCCCTTTGCCACTCACCCCTTTTTCGGGGCGGCCAGAATATGACGATTAGGGTATCAGTCCAGGATTACTTCCTCCACTCGGCCGTTCAAGACCATCTTCTTTTGTCACTCCTAGTATTGTTCTGAATTGCCGCCAGCAAACCGTCCGATCTGCTGGCCCCGAAGGCGAAGGCCAGCTGAATATAGCTCCGAGGGTTTCGGACCAACTAAACTCTATTTCCACCCCTTTCCTTTCCATCCAGCCTCGCCGGGCAGGAATATATTTTAACGCCTCTCATGATGATTAGGAAAAAAGAAGAGTCATGAGAAAAGCAGATCGAGAAAGCGAAAAAAAAAACGAAAAAGAAAAACTCCCTTTGGATGACGACTTAGACGAAACCCCTGCAAAGATGAGATGAAACCAAGGAAAAAATGGAAAGAAGAAAGAAGTCGGTGGTATTCGAATGCACCAGAGCTGCTCCGTCAAATGCGGGTATCAACCTCCCGTCTCAACCCTCTCAGGGAACGGGGTGTAAAAATCACGCCTGATTATGGTCCGTCGCTGGTATCGCCGTTTCTCTCGCTGTCGTTCAACGCTTCTCCGTGACTTTATGAGTGTCGAGATATAAAATCAGCTGACAAGGATCGTTGTAAAATCGCTTGTTCGCCAGATATGCGTGGCCGTGGGCCAAAAAAATCGCGCCTTCGGGCATTTTTTTTTCTTCCCCCCTTTTCAATTCCTCAATTTCTCATGTATTTTCGCCGTCCATTCCTTTTTTTCTCGCCCCCAAGTTTCACGCAGCCGGGATATTCAAGTCCTCGACCACCCATCGACGTAAACCCTCCCCATCGACCCCCACCACCTCCGATGAAAGGCCTCATACCGCCTCCTAAACCTCGCATCGAGTCCCACATACGCGTACGGCCCGGCTCTCTACGCCGGGCGGCGCACGCCCAGGCCCTCGACGCCGAGCGCGGGGACCTCGACCTCGCTGAGCCCAAGGACGCCCTCGTCGCGCCGGCGGTCGATGAAGCTGTTGCACTCGTTGACGACGAGGCTCCACTCCGCCAGGGCGCGGCCCGCGTACGTCGCCGCGGCCGCAGCGTCGGCTCCGATGGGCCGGGTGGGCTGCACGGTGTTGCGCTGCCGCTCGCGCTCGAGCTCGAGCTCGAAGCCCTCCGAGGAGTAGGACTCGGTGCTGTCGGAGGAGTCAGAGGAGCGCTGGAGGCTGGGGTTGGGGTTGGGCTGCCCTGCGTCGGTGGTGAAGGAGAGGTCGAGGCTGAGCGGGCGGAGTGTGGATTCTCGGGCCGAGGAGAGGGAGGATCTTGGTGACCAATGGTCGTCTACGCTACTGCTGCGGTTATGGCGGCGGCCCCTGTCGCCGGCAGCATTGCTCGCGCCGTCGCCGGCGCCGAGCGTCGGGGTCATGGACCGCCGCCTGTTCTTGCTGTCGGGCAACTCGCTCTCAAGCGGTTTCGCGTTCCGCGCCTCGCTAACCAACCCCGTCTGCGCAAGGCCGCTAACCCGCCTAGTAGGCAGCGGCAGCCCCGCCGCGATGGGCGGCGGGCTCTCGCTCCTGAACACGCTGCTCCCGCCCATCGCCGCCCCTCCTCCCGCCCTCGCATTGAGCGCCGCCGACCGAGCGCTGACCCTCGACTGCGCGGGTGCTGGCAGGCGCGGGCCGGTCAGGATGCGGTCCCTCGGCGGGCCCGCTGCCGCAGCGGCGGGACTCTGCCAGGCGAGGGTGAAGCGGAAGATGTACTGCGCGGCCTCGTAGATCGGGGCCGAGCCGGTGGACGAGGTCGAGTCGGATGATGTCGTCACGCTCGATGAAAGGCCTTGCTTGGGCGGGGGCGGAGGACCCGACAGGAGCTGGACGCCGGCGCGCACCATCCGCGAGGCTGCCGTCTCGCGTCGCGCGTCCTCGAGCTCGTCGTCCCAGGAACGTCTGGCGGGGCCGTTGACGCCGGCTGCGGTGCCTGCCGTGAGTGACAATACCTTGCCTAGCAGTGACCACTTCTTCTTGTACGACGCGGGGTTTCCGTCAGGGCTGCCGGCCGAACCTCTTTCGTTGTCTGCCGCAGCGGTACCGCGGTAGTTTACTCCTGGCGGAGGTGGGTTGGGGAACGCGCCCGAAGACTGGTCGAAGCCGACGAGGAATCCCGGCTGCGGCGTCTGCAGCTCTGTCCGGATAATCATGAAGCGCTTCCCAGGGGTCGGGTAGCAGGGTGCCGTCGACGGCTGGAGGCGGCCAGCGGCGTCGGCAGATTGTTTCAGCCAGAGGTAGTGCGACCAGACGGTCTTAAGGCGCTGAGACACGAGCAGGAAGATCTTAGTATCTAGCTCGTCAGCGCGGCCGGAATCCCTGCATATCCTCCAACACAACAGGCGCATGTAGTAGGCGCGAACCATGGGGCACCAGTTGTTGAAGAACTTAGTAAACACCTCCTCGGAGAGCAGCCAGTCGACGCACACGGCCTCCTTGCGGGCCGGGTCCGCGGCGATGGCATCCCAGATGGCAAAGATGAAGGACAGCATGCGGATCTCGGCCATGGTGTTGTTGGAATTCAGGATCATCTTGCCGACGTCGAACCAGAAGGGCCAGTCGATGAAGTTGACAGTCTCCCCGGAGGGGTTGCTGAACTGGGGGATTGGGGAGGAGGGCGCGTTCTCTTCCCTCGGAGAGGTTGCGTAACTGTTGTTGAGGCCGTTCTGGAAGTAATCGTACGTCAAGAGCGCTTCCTCAAGGAAGTCGCAGAGCATGAAGCACGAGGCGTGCTCATACCGGGATGTGCGCTTCGTCGCGCCCTTGAGAAGTGCCATAAACGCCTCAGCAAACGCGAGCTTGACGCTGTGGACGACCCCGACCGAGTTGTCGGCGAGCATATCCTTGAGGAGGATGATCAACCGGTTCTCGTCCATCCCTCGCAGCAAGTTGTTCGGCGGGAGTGAGAGCGCGGTGATGGAGGCGTCTGCGCCGTAAGGCTGGTCCATCAGCGGCGGGCCAAGGATCGCCTCCATGGCGGCGTGACGGTGGATTGTGCTGTCGAGGGTGGCGAGCAGTTGTGCGTGGAGTAGGACGAACGCCGGAGCGCGTGCCTTCTCAACTAGGGGGAGTTCAGAGGGCATGAACTCCTCGGCGAGGATGTAGTAGTACTTGCAGAAGATGAACAGGAGATCGGTGTCACCACCCCTCCACCTCGACACCCACGGTCCATGCCACGGGATCTTGGCGGTCAGCAGCGGCAGCTTCGTCGCGAGGCGCAACTTGTCCGTCAGGGCCTTAACCGAGGTCCAGCCCAGGCCGCCCAGATTCGGCGGGAACAGCGCCACGATGTCGTCGCTCTCGCCCTTGCTCCGTCTCGGCAGGCCGAACTCGTCGGCGACCCTGCGGACCAGGTCCGGCTTCAGGCCCCAGAGCCTCGCGAGGACGTCGGCCACGCCCGGCACGAAGAAGAAGGCGTAGGCGCAGACCTTTCCGCTCCAGTTGACGATGCTCAGTGGCGCGTGCCGCATGGACATCTTGTCGACTACTATGGACATCTGGGTGAGGAGGTTGGCTACGAACATGGTCCGGACGTTGTGTTCGGCCGACTCGACGATGAAGGCCGAGTTCGACGAGTCCCGGTCGCTATTTTCGCTGGACGAGTCAGTCGAGGACCTCGCCCTCACCCGCTCGAATGGCGAACGGTCCGCGAGCGGCTGGAAATAACTCGTGCTCAACCTCCACTCGGGGCGCGTCATAATCATAGTCGCAGCATCGAGCAACGCCGGGCGGTCCACGCCGGCCACCGGCTGCGGCGGGGTGCCCGCCGCGGTCCTCGACACGCCGAAATCGGTCCTCGACTGGCTCGTGTCCAGCATCTCCAGCAGGCCGTTCCACCACTTGCTCAGGATCGTGGCCCGGCGGTCGACGTCCTCGGGCGTCAGCAGCCGCTTGTCGGCATTCGACGGGTGGTAGGCCGTGTTGCGCAGGAAGGGGACCAGGACGCCCCGGACGGCGGCCATCCTCGCGGCGGTCGAGTTCTTAGCTGCGAACCTGCCGAAGTCGGCGTCGAGGTTGCGGAAGGTGGCCCACAGCGGGTCGCGGGAGCTGGGGTGCGGCATCGTCAGAGCTGTGTCGGCGGTGGATTGGGAGGCGTCCTCGGACGAAGTGCCGGCGTCCGAGGTGCAGGTCGAGGCAGTGTGGGAGGAGTCACGCAGGAATAGGGAGTGGTTGCGGCTCTGCAGCGTAATATTTTCTGCAGCGGGTGTGGTGGTGGTGGTACCGGTGGTGGCGTTGGGCGGAGCCGCATCAGACGTGGCATCAGACGGGGAGGCGGCGTTGTCGGGCTCGATGGTTTTTGCAGCTGCGAGGGACGAAGCTGAAAGAGACGTGGAGGATGCACTTCTGACAAACACGCTTTGTGGCTTTTGTTTGATTTTGGTGAAGTACACGCTCGCACGACTAAGCGCCCGGCCTGTGCTGCTCAGCGAGTCGGCGGATCGGCTCGCCTCCCGGTCCAGGCTGCCCTCGGCACGGGGGCGGGGACTGCCGTCCTTCCGGGCACCTGCCTCGGGAGATGCGGTCCTCGACGTCTTTGTCTTGGATTTCCTGCTATTGGCCGGCAGACCTCGGTCCGGCGAGGTTTTGCCGTTGGGCTTGCTGCTCGGAGACGGGGACCGGGAGGGGGACATCCATGACCGCTTAGCAAACCCGGCAAAGGATTCAACGGTCCTGGACCTCTCAATCGGCTTTGGTTCCGACTTCAGCTCTAACCTAGAGCTCCTGTCCCTTCCTGGGCCACCATTGTCCTTAACCGACGGTCCCGGGGCTTCCGGGTTTACGGATTTTCGGACGTCTGGCGAGGACCTCGAGCTCGGGAGCCACAGGCGGGGCTTGTCAATCATGGATCTGCTCCGTCTGAGGGCCTCGACCTTGGGGTCGAGCGGGTGCTGCTCGGCGCCGGTGGTCCTGATCTCTACTACCTTCTTCTTCTTCTTCTGCTGCTGCTGCTCGGCTGGCGGTGGGTTGTTGCGGTTGGTGTCCAGTTTGCCGTCGAGGCTGAAGGAGGCATGAAACTCGTGATGGTCAAAGTCGAAGTCGGGCAACTCGAAGGCGGGGAGGCTGGGCAGGCTCTTAAGGCTCAGCGACCGCTGGGTGTGGTGCTGGCTATTATAGTGGTGGTCTCGTGGGAGAGAGGAGGCGGAGGTAGTCGGAGGGGGAGCAGTACTGTCGGTCAGCCGGGAGAGGAGTAGGTCGGGTGTGGAATGTGAGCGGTGGAATGGCACATTGGCCTCGACGGCCGGAGCCATCGATAGGGTTGGACCAGTCATCTCATGGCGTGGGTCTTCCGGGCAGCGGGCAGCGGGGGGGCTGTGATCCGTGGGCTTCCCTCCACGTTGTCAGCTCTGTCTAAGCAGCAGTAACCCAGCCAGACGGTCTTCTGGTTTGGGTCGTCCCGAATCAGAGGGATCCGACAAAGCTGCAGCGGAGAGTGGGGAATGGGCTGCGTCTGGTGTGGTGGTAGTGTGTGGCAGATGCTATGGGTTTGCATGTACGATTTCACCACATCTCTCCTCCGATCCCTCTGCGATGTCGTATTACCTTCTTTAGTTCCCCTCTCTCAGTGGCTCTCCCACTCTTTCCTCCGTCGGTCGGCGGAGCTCGAGCTAAGGTTGGATCGAATTGGGACCCTTATGAGGGGGTGTTATTGGAGGTTTTCGGCCAAGGCTGGGTTTGCTGATGGTGCCGCGGGAAGCTGCCTGCTTTTGGTTGCGGTGCGGCGGAAACAGACAGGGGGGCACAGTGAACAGGAGGCACAGGTTGCAGCAGCAAAGACGTAATGCTCGCAGTGGATACTACCCTTCCCCCCAGGAAAAAAAGACGAAGCAGCAGGGCTGCAGGTTTTGGGTTGAGCAGCACCAGATTTGCGGATCAATGCCGGGCGAGATTGATTAAATTGGTCGGAGTGTTTGAATACGGCAGAGGAGAGGGCGTAATTGGTTTGTGGGGAAGAGAGCGAGGGAGAAAGAGTGTTAAGATGCGGGAGGACAATATTGGTTCCGACAAGGAATCAGCTCCAGTTAACGTCTCTTCAGCCTTTCAGCCAGCGCCCACAGTATGAGGTATGATGTAAATTGGGGGTACCGCCCAGATATAAGGGGAGCAGGGGGGGGGAGATGAGCAGGGGAGATAATTGACATCGTCGATCGCCGAGTCCCTAAAAGTGGCCCACCCTCTCCCCTGGCTTCTCGCGATGCGACCCTGAAGGGGGAGCGGAGGGGGTACTACATACTGGGCATAGCTAGTGCAAAAAGGTACCCATTCTCAGCTTGGGACTGAAGGAAGGGTCTCCGTTGTTTTCTCCGAACGGGATTCATAAAAACCACGCGTCTCTCCGTTCTCCAGCCTGGCAAGGAAAGGACCGGACCCCTGCAAATGGAAGAGCATGCAATGGAACAAGGCAAGAATAATCAAAGGCAGCCACACCGGCAACGGACAGACGAGACAAAGTCAAGACAATGGGGGGGGAGGAGAGGGGTCAATGGGAATGTAAACTCTGGTAAACGGGAAAGCAAAAGCCTCCCATGCTTGCAACTCCTCCCTTCTCCTTTCCTCCCTTCCCATTGTGCTAGTGTAAGATGTGCATCTTTGTAGTCTCAATCTTGCAGGCCGGGCGTCTGCGAGGCTTGTCAAACAACGGGGGCGTTTAAGACTCATGCTTCTCCCGCGGCTTCCCTTGGAATTATGGCCCACCCAAAACCGCCGCTGCCACGGACTCTCTCCAGCCGTGACACGGCGAAGAAGATTCGATAGGGCCAAAGCTGCCAACGGATCAGACGCCTCCTTCAAGCCACCGAGTCGCGGGATGGGGTATTTAGTCTGTGCAAATACTCCCTCTCTCCCTCCTCCCCCCTCGTCGTCGGTGACCGTCACGGCCTGGGCCACAAACAAACAAAACAAACAGCAGAATGTGGCAGTGTGCGAGTGGTGATGGGGGGAGCCATGACGCAGCAGAGCCCGAAGATGCCGCTAGAAGGCAGAAAAGTACTGCCAAGGGCTGAGGAGCCGCCGGCAGAACGCTAGCGGACCTTTTTAATATTTCGCGAGATGGACTGCCTCGTCGCGTCAGGGGAAAGGGGGCGTCGGATGCAAGCCACCAACCAGTCTTGCCCAGCGGACCACAGATCAGCACCATCGAACGATGGGACTATGTATCCGCACGAACTAGCAAAATAGCGCTTGCCAACGAAGCCGTGCGCCCTCTCGCGTGCTTACACCACGGACAGTGCGTGCATGCAAAGCTTGGGTTTAGTTGCATGGCAGCTGAAAGTCGAAACCACTCGTCCGAAAATATACCAAATTTGTGCATGTCCCTCCAGAATCCTTTCACCGGCTCCTGGTCACGGTCACGTTTTGCCAAAAACAAGTTTTGAGATGCGTGACTTATGGGTAGGATTTGATTAGATCTTGTCTATCGGCGTCAATCAGATGGAGTTCGAACAGTCGAACTGTCTCTCTGCCCCCCCGGAAATATGGATCGAGTCTTGTCGATCAAACGCCCTGTTCTATGTAAATGTCCACTGCAGAAAATCCCATCAGCACGGGTCCCCGTCTGGTGCGACCATTGGCTCGCATCCGAGGGAGCTGTGCCTCGGAGAAAGGAATACCTCACTCTCAAGCCCTTTTGCCTCCTTTCCTCACGCATAGCCGCCCAACCGCGGCCGGGCTGGCACCAAAAGCTGAGGTTCTTCGGAAGCGAGACCGCCTTATGAGATGGGCTTCCCCCTTGGGCCCCAGGAAAAAAAGGAACGAAGAGCTGGAAGGGTTCTGGCAGGGACCCTTGCACCTGCGTCGTCATCTGAGGGCCAAATCGCGCTAACTCGAGCACCCATGCAGAGTCGCAGATGCAGGGTAAGCCAGCCCGCCAGCTAAATAAAACTCACGTTGAAAAAAAAATACCCAGACAGAGCCACCGAGGAACAATTGGAAGAAAGCCTTGCCTTCTAACCCACCGAGGGCTGTTGCGCTATCGATGCGGAGGAGCAAGTCGACGAGGCTGTACAACGGAGGACGCGCAACCAATCCTACAAATGCAATTGAGAGAGGTTCGAGACAGATGATTCAGGTGTTGGCAGGCAGGCTCTGGTTGCCAAGCTTAAGCCCATGCAGAGCGTGTTCCCAACACACAAGTCAGAGCTCCAACCCCAGAGCTTGATCCCCGCATCCATTTCGTATCATGCAGCTGCTCTCTCGTTTTCGGGATGCGGGCGTACTTTGGCGAGTGCCGACCTTCCGCTTCTTCCCATGTCCGCTCCTCTCGCCTGCGAAATTTGATATTTTAAATTTCACACACCTTCTTTCTTATTTTTCTGTTTAAACTTTCGGGCTACGCGAAAGATGAGTGGATCACATCCAATCGCCCACGATCAGCCGCTGCCCGGGGTGCCCGCGATAGCTCCACCCAAACAGCGAACCACTGCTCTTGGATCGTAGGACCCCTAGGCCGCGTCCTGCAAGGCCCTCCCTTGCAGCACACTCTGCTCCACGATCGTGGCTGCCAGTCTGTCCCCATCGGATGCCTGCCCACCTCGACGGGCTTCTCTCTTCTTGGCCTCGGCGGAGTCGCCTGCGGTGTCTCAAGAACCGAAGGGACCGCCCAAATTGTTATGGGTCTCAGCTCTGAAGCTATTGTCTGACACTCGGTCCACCCCGTGGTTGCTAGCCTTGTCCCGTCCAGTAATTAATAGCTGGTAAAGATAGCTGATGGACACTGACAAAGCAAATGTGAGGCGTGATCGTGCCACCGTTTGGGGCGCCATGGTTCTCGTGGTTTACACATGGTCACCTCAACGGCCGGGCGCTCCACCTCCCGTTTCGGCAGCGTACCGTGGGATTCATTCCGTCAACAGCCCGGAAGGCGTGCCCAAGACGGGACCGGGCAGGAGTGGTCCCAACCAGCCGGTATAGGGACTGTTCCGAGCGTGCACAAAAGCTCCCTACCGGTCCGGGCCCTTACCGCCAACTGCAGTCCGACCTCGAAGGAGCCAGCCATTTTGCAAGTCGGTTTGTCGTACATAACCGATCGGTCGGTAGCCGCTTTGCCCATCGGTCACAACATGTCCTCGCCCGGGTTATTCATCATCGCATCAGCGGCGCTGCTGCACCGCGAGCCGAATGCGGCAATGATGCTCTCCGAATCTAGTTGCGTGCTCGACATATGTTGAACAGGGATAACAATACTAGCCCCTCCGTCATCAGTCGCTTCTCGGGGAAATCAGCACTCGTTTTGTTATGCCATCGATTTTAGCCTCTTTCCATCTTCGCCTCTTGCCATGGCCAGTGACTGTAACCAGGTGCTGAGAGGTTCTAGCCATGCGGCACAGGAAATCCTCGATCATGCAAACAGTGCTTATTATATTATATATATATATATCACATCCGTCCCCACCGGAACGGACTCCACAGCTTAATATCCATAAGCCGGCACCGGGATGGTCCGAATGACCCGACACTTCCTCTCCGGTATGTGCCAATTCCCGGTTCCCCGCACCACCATGCACCGCCATGCCGGGGCTCAGAACCCCTTTCAAAGCAGAGCAAACCCACCTTACACCGCCAGGACGCCATGACCTTCCGCCCCCTGGGAGGATTGCCTACCCTGACGAAGACCTGCCCTAGCGGAAACGTATCCCCGAGAAGACTCGGTGTCCATCAAGTCACACGCTGGCCAGTTTGTGACATGTTCACTACGTAGGAGGCAGTGGTATCACCTCACCATATCGACAACATTTCTTAACCAACGATATTGTATTGACCATGCTATGAACACCCGTTAATTTGCCCAGTAACCCCGTGTTGCGCCCCAAGACGATGGCTAGGGCTCGTAAATCATGCAGTGTTGTTGTTGTTGAAGACCAGACGCTTTTTCATAGAATGTGTGTAAATAGGGGTAACCACTTAACTCTCCGCCAGCCATTCAAAGTTGCATCCCGTTCCGAACAATAGCTACATCGCCATATTTAGGACAGAAAAGTGCACCATGGCCATTCATGATCACTAAGTGCGACGTGTTCGTATTCAGCCAATCTTTGGGCATGAAAAAGTGCCTCCTCAATCCGGTGACGTCCTCGTCGTTGCTTTCTACAGACCCATGCTGCTGCTCTTCATCCACAGAATTGGTTGGTGAGGGCACAGCCGTGGCCGTTAGCACATCCCATGTACACAGCCAGCCTTCGTTGTCGAGAAAAACGAGGTTCTGTCCCTGTACTCCGACCAGGAGCTTTACGTGCTTGGCGAGTGACCTAGGCATGCGAAGAGTGGTGGGCAGGAAACCATTCATATCTTCGGAGACGGGGTTTAAGGGCTGGCCACCCTGGGCCTGTGTGGGATTCGCCGTAAAATCTGCGGCGGGCAGAACTTCAATCTCGCAACTAGCGTGTGTCATCGCGGGCTTGAGGTCGACACCGTTGCCTTGTCGGTGACTGGCGAAGACCAAGTACTGACCGTCTTCTGCTTGAAGTGTTGTGCACCAATGAACACCCTTCTGTCCAAAGCTTGACGGGCTGATTGATCGAGATAATGACCCCCTTCCCTCGCTATTCCTACGAGAAACCGTTCCGTCCATGGACGTGGGTCGAGTCCTGAAAACATCCACCGCTTCGAACGAAGCCCACTGAAATATCCGTAGCTCGGATGAATCTACCCAAATAAGCTCGGCGGGCTTGGTTGGATGCTGCACCCATCGTCTCGTCTGCCTTGGGCCCCAGTTCTGAACGTGCATTTCCTGCTTTGATTTCAGATCACAGACACGATCTTGCACCGGCGTTGAGATTAGGAGGAACTTCTCGCTCTTGCTGAACAGGAACTGATGCGCCAGCTCGGCCAGCTTGACATCGAGGACGGGAAAGACGGCCCATTTACCCTCCTCTTTCATTTGGAGCCGTTTGACAATGACCTGGCCATACTCGTTGCACGAAGCCATATACTTTCCCGAAGGAGCCCACGCTAGCGTGATCACGTCACACGAGGACGTGTGGCCGTATGCCTTGCGGAGCTTGCTGCCGTTGAACGCGTCGGCGATGACCACGGAGCCGTCTTCCCTCCCGCAACAGAAGTACTTATCG
>Ga0164242_10003244_pt1 | contig 18625 bp, 21 predicted proteins | sample OricomgcompostMG_FD_108783 | JGI IMG/M metagenome (GOLD analysis project Ga0164242, IMG submission 108783) | Miracle-Growth compost microbial communities from Emeryville, California, USA - Original compost - Miracle growth compost (MG) ... | reverse complement strand
TCGGCCCGTCCGCCGACGGCGGCGTGCTGGAACTGGACATCAAGGAGGCCGCGCAGGACGGCATGGGTCCGCACGGGCTGATCATCGGCGCCACCGGGTCGGGCAAGTCCGAACTGCTGCGCACGCTGGTGCTCGGCATGGCGACGACCCACGGCAGCGACGTCCTCAACCTCGTCCTCGTCGACTTCAAGGGCGGCGCGACGTTCGCGGGGATGTCCGAGCTGCCGCACGTCGCCGCGGTGATCACGAACCTGCAGGACGACCTGACGATGGTCGACCGCATGCGCGAGGCGCTGTCCGGCGAACTCAACCGGCGCCAGGAGGTGCTGCGCGACGCCGGCAACCTGGTGTCGGTGCGCGACTACGAGCGCGCGCGCATGCAGGGTGCCGCGCTCGACCCGCTGCCGACGCTGTGGGTCGTGGTCGACGAGTTCAGCGAGCTGCTGAGCCAGAAGCCGGACTTCTCCGAGCTGTTCGTCCAGATCGGCCGGCTGGGCCGCTCGCTCGGCGTGCATCTGCTGCTCGCGTCGCAGCGCATTGACGAGGGACGGCTGCGCGGGCTCGAGTCGCACCTGTCCTACCGGATCGGATTGCGGACGTTCTCGGAGTCCGAGTCGCGCGCGGTGCTCGGCGTGCCCGACGCCTACCACCTGCCGAGCTCGCCCGGTCACGGCTATCTGAAGGCCGACACCGCCGAGCTGCGCCGCTTCCGCGCCGCGTACGTGTCCGGCCCGTACCGCCGGGCCGCGGCGCAGGAGGACTTCGACCTGCTGCCCGGCAGCGAGGTTCGCGCGTTCACGGCGTCCTACCAGCCCGTCCTCACCCCGCTCGTCGATCCCGCCGCGGCGGAGGACGCGCCGGTCGAGGACGAGATCGCGCCGGACGAGGCGTCGGTGCTGTCGGTGATGGTCGGGCAGCTGATCGGCCAGGGCGCGCCGGCGCACCAGGTGTGGCTGCCGCCGCTCAACGCACCCGACACGCTCGACCGGCTGATGGGCGACCTGCAGGTCCGTCCGGGCCGCGGCTTCGGCGCCGACCCGTCCGCGCCATACTTGGCCGTGCCGGTCGGCGTGGTCGATCTGCCGTTCCAGCAGCGCCGCGATCCGTTCGTCGTCGACCTCGCCGGCTCCGGAGGCAACGTCGCGGTGGTCGGCGGCCCGCGCTCGGGCAAGTCGACCCTGCTGCGCACGATGCTCGCGGCGCTCGCGCTGCGGCACACCCCGGACGAGGTGCAGTTCTACGCGCTGGACTTCAGCGGCGGCGCGCTGTTCGCGATGGCGGGTCTACCGCACGTCGGCGGCGTCGCCGGGCGGCAGGACGGTGACGTCGCGCGGCGCATCGTCGCCGAGATCGCGGCGCTGGTGGAGCGGCGCGAGCAGAGCTTCCGCGAGCTGGGCGTCGACTCCATGGCCGGCTACCGGCAGGCGCGGGCGGACGGGCGGGTGCGCGACCCGTTCGGCGACGTGTTCCTGATCGTCGACGGCTGGGCCGTGCTGCGGCAGGACTTCGAGGATCTCGAGGGCGAGCTGATGACGCTGGCCGCCCGCGCGCTGACCTACGGCGTGCACCTGTTGCTCAGCGCGAACCGCTGGCTGGACCTGCGCCTGGGCCTGCGGGACCTGGTGGGCGCGAAGCTCGAGCTGAAGCTCGGGGACGCGCTGGACTCCGAGATCGACCGTCGCGCGCAGCAGGCCGTGCCGTCGGGACGTCCGGGGCGCGGCATCACGCCCGGCAAGCTGCAGTACCTCGCCGCGCTCCCGCGGGTGGACGGCGTGTCCCGGGCGGACGACCTGCAGGTGGGCGTCGCCGCGCTCGTCGACGCCGTCCGCGACAACTGGCACGGCGCCGGTGCGCCGCCGGTGCGGCTGCTGCCGCGCGACCTCTCGCTCACCGACCTGCCCGCCGAGGTCACCGCCGGTCAGATCACGCTGGGCATGGAGGGCGTCCGGCTGCGGCCGGTGCTGCTGGACCCGCAGCAGGACCAGGGCCTGGTCGTCCTCGGCGACGCCGAGTCCGGCAAGACCTCGGCGCTGCGCTCGATCGCCCGGCAGGTGCTGGACACGTGGCCGCCCGCCCAGGCCAAGATCGTCCTGATCGACTACCGGCGCAGCCTGCTCGGCGAGTTCTCGGGCGAGGGCGTCCTGGCCTACGCGGCGACCGCACAGCAGGCCGTCGACACCGTGGCCGGCCTCGTCGAGGGCTTCGGCCGGCGGCTGCCCGGGACGGACGTGACGCCCGAGCAGCTGCGCACCCGGTCGTGGTGGACGGGCCCGGAGATCTACGTGCTGGTCGACGACTACGACCTGGTGACCAGCAGCTCGAACCCGCTACTGCCCCTGGTCGAGTTCCTGCCCCAGGCACGCGACATCGGCCTGCACCTGGTGATCACCCGCCGCGCCGGTGGCGCCGGCCGGGCCCTGGTCGACCCGGTCGTCGGCCGGTTGCGCGAGCTCGGCCAGCCCGCGGTCGTCCTCAGCGGGCCGCGGGACGAGGGCTCGCTCTACGGGGTCCGGCCGACCACCCTGCCGCCCGGCCGCGGCGTGCTGGTGCACCGGCGCTACGGCACCGCGCCGATCCAGCTGCTGCGCGCCGATCCGCCCCGCCCGGCCGCGTCCGCAGGCTTCGAGGGATTGTCCGAACAATGACCGAACATCCCCATTTCGACTTGTTATCCACCTGGACCTATGTGCAGTATCGGTACCAAATCGCCGTACCGGACGGCGATGATCGTCATTGTTCGGGTGAGGGGTACAGAGCATGACTCTGAAGATCAGTTTCTCCGAGGTCCAGGCAGCCCAGAAGGTCGTCCAGGACGGCGTGGACCAGATGAACCAGCTGACCCGCCAGATCCTCGCGCAGGCCGGCATGTCCCAGGCCGCCATGCAGGCACCCGCCGGTCAGGTCACCTCCGAGACGTTCGGCGACCTCGGCGGCGGCGGCAAGGCGCTCGCCGAGGTGCTCGCCCAGCTGCAGGCCGACCTCGGCACGCTGCAGCAGGTCGCGATGGAGGGTTCGGACGAAGCGACCCGCGCCGCCCAGGCCGGTGCTGTCGGTAACGGTGCGGCTGTCGCCGCCGGAATGTGACGAGGAGCGGACGATCATGAGCGACACCCTGAAGTTCGACACCGAGCAGATCGCCGCGATCGCCAAGGCGACGCAGGGCCACCAGGCACAGTGGGACGAGATCTGGAACGGCGTGAAGTCGCGGCTGTCCTCGACCGCCGCCGAGGCGCTGAGCCAGGAGCCGGGCGGCTCACTCGAGCAGCGGACGATGGAGTACCACCGCAAGACCCAGCAGTACACCGAGCAGCTGATGACCCAGTCGACCGCCGTCGGCAAGGTCGGCAGCACCGCGACCGAGTACAACCAGAAGATGACCTCGGTCATCGCGGGTCACTGAGCGATCGAGGTGCGCGGACGATGCGGGGCGTCGCGGTCGCGCTGGTCGCCGCGCTCGCCGGGCTGACCGCGGCCTGCTCGTCCTCGAGCAGCGCGGCGCCGCGAACGTCGACGCCTCGCCCGGCCCCGACGTCGGCTCCGACCTCGGCTCCGACCTCGGCGCCTACGTCCCCGGCGGCGGACCCGTCCGGCGGGCCGAGTTCCGCGCCGCGGACGTCCGCCGGTCCGGTGCTCGCGACGTCGCCGACGCCGCACGCGACGGTGCGCAAGATCGCGGACGTGCCGAGCGCGCACCGGGTCGCCGGCCGCGGGTGCACCGACGGCGAGGTGTACCTCGACTCGTTCCTCAACGGGCAGCTGTACCGCTACAGCAGCCCCGGTCTGCAGCGGATCGTCGCCCACAACGCGGCGCCGATGGCAGCACACGAGCTACCGCAGATCGCCGCGGCCCGTCGGGACTGGATCCGCGCCGGGTATCCGGCCGGCTATCCGGTGGTGCGCGACCTCGCCGCCGAGCGCGACGCGGTCGCCGCGCTGGTCCCGCTGCTCAAGCACGGCGAGCTCCGCGCCATCACGCCGGTCGCCGAGCGGCTGGACACCGCACAGAAGCAGTACGACATCGATGTGGAGTCGGCGCACCGGTCCGGGTGTGTCGGCATCTGACCCGCTCGACGGGTCATCGAACAGGAGCAGGGCATGGGTAGTCCCCCCGGCGGCGAACCGACCGCCTACTCGACGCAGACCAGCGACGGCTTCGCCGCCGAGGCGCCGAGTTACAGCGTCACGATCAATCCCGACCAGCTCAACACCGCGGTCAAGCAGGTCCGCGACGATCTCAGCGCGACGCACACGGCGGCGATCCAGGCGCTGCAGGACGCAGTCGCCGCGGACGGATCGTTCGGGCTGATCGCGAACAGCACGAACATGTACACGCAGCTGACCAACTTCATCCATCAGCACATCGCCGCCATGAACGACGCGCACATCAACTCCCAGACGTTCCTGCTCAACGTCGAGGCCGCGGCGCGCATCGGCACCGATGCCGACCCGGCGACCAAGGCCGAGGCCGCGTGGATCAGGCGGCACATGCAGTGACCAGCTCGAGGAGGGCGTGATGGCGGGCTTCGAGGATCTCTACGAGCAGCTGATGAGCCCGACGCCGGTGACCCAGTCGGCGGCCGCGGCGATGCTGCGCGACTTCGCGACCGGCGCCCAGCTGATGTCGCAGCACCTGCGCGGCGGCGGGCGCACCGCAGCCGACGGCACCGGCGACGCCGGTCAGGCCGCGTCCGAGCAGGCCGAGCTGCACGCGCAGTGGTTCGACACCGTCGCGCAGAACGCGCACGACGCGGCCACCAAGCTCGACGCGATCGCCACGCAGGGCACGACGCACCAGGCGACCGCCGCCCAGGCGATGGCCGAGTACCAGCAGGCACTCGCCGAGAACCCGAACGGCGCGCAGGACGAGCACGTCGTGCGGGTCATGCAGTCCGGGCAGTCTTCGATGAACAGCGCGGCTGAGCAATGGGGTTCGGCCTACGGGTCGTTCTCGATGCCGGCACCCCCGCCCGTCCCGACGACGCCCAACAACTCCGGCGCGGCCGCACCGCCCACCACGAGCGCGCCGACGCCCACCGGTGGCACGCATATCGCCCAGCCCGGCAAGCACGGCACCGTCGTCGACACCACGCCGACCAAGCCGCCGAAGCTCGGCACACCCGGGCACAGCACCGGCCCGCAGCTGCCGCCGCCCGGCACCGGCGCGAGCACGACCGTCGGCACGAGCGGCGGCGAGTTCGCCGGGTGGTACAAGGACCCGACGACCGGCTACTACGTCGACCCCGCGACCGGGCGCGAGTTCGACCCGGTCACCTCGCGGTGGATCGACCCCGTCACCGGCCTGCCGTTCGGCGCGGTCACCCAGCACGCCACCCACCTCGAGGGGATCGGCGGCCCGGCCACCACCGGCGGGCTGCTCTCCGACACCGGCAGCGGCGGTGGCACCTTCTCCGGGTTGTTCAACTCCGGCGACACCTCGGGTGTCGCCGCGGGCTACGGCGGCCAGCTGCCGCCGAGCCTGTCGACCGGCTCGGCCGCCGTCGGCAGCCTGTGGCAGCAGGCCGGGCGGTCGCTGTCGGTGAAGCAGCAGGTCGCGGCCGACCTCACCGGGCGCGAGCAGGCGCTGCGCGCCGGCCGGCCGTACACCCCGCCGATCCAGGCAGGTGGCGGCATCGGTTCGCTCGGGTCGCGCACACGTCCCGGCTACGTCACGGCCGAGGAGGACGAGGCCGGGCTGTTCTCCTCACCCACCCGCGCCGGGGGCCGCCGGCCGTACCTGCCCGCCACCCAGGCCGGCGGCAAGGACGAGAAGCGGCGCGCCGGGAAACGTCCGGACTGGTTGACCGACGACGACGTGTTCGGTGCGGGCATCGACGAGGCGCCCGCCGTGCTCGGCGAGTGAACGGAGACCACCATGCCTGACATGCAGTACAACACCGACGACCTGCGCACGGGAGCCTCGCGGGCGAGCACCGCGTCGGACTCCGCGTCCTCGGCGTCCTCGACGCTGCAGGGCGCGCAGGTCAGCTCGAGCCCGTTCGGTCGGGTCAACGGTGCCGAGGACTTCGCCGGCGCCGTCGGCGTCGCGCAGCAGCACCACGCGGTCGGCACGTCCACCGCGTCGAAGAACATGACCGCGGCGTCCGAGCGCGCGTCCGGCACGGCCGGGCTGGGCGATGACAACGAGAGCGAGACCACCCGGCTCGCGCCGCGCATGGAGAACGCGAAGTCGGTCAGCACCGCGATGTGACCTCGCTGCCCCGGGCCGGGCCGCGAAGAGGCTTGCTCAGGTGCTGGGACGTCCCGACGCGTCCGACAGCAGGCGCAGGCCGGCGACGATACCGCCGACCAGGTCGCCGTTCGAGAACGACGAGCGCATCGACAGGGCAGCCAGCGCGCATGCGCGGTTCGGCAGCCGCTCGGCCGACTTCGGGCCGGTGACGATGTGCAGGACGCGCTGGCCCGGCGAGATCGCGAGCAGGACGCTGTTGTCGTCCAGCTTCTCGAACAGCGCCTCGGCGTGCGCCCGGGTCGGCTGGGCGAACTCGCCGACGTAGACCGAGAACAGGATGCCGGTCTCGCGACTGGACAGCGTCAGCGCCTCGTCCAGGCGGCTGAGCTGACGCGTCGTGAACGGGCCCTCGACGGCGCGGTCGCCGACCGGGCCGTACTGGAGCGCCGTGCGGGTTCCGCTGGCCTCACCACTCACCGCTGGCACCTCCGACCGCCGTCGTCGTCGTGGAACCCGAGATCGCGGCCTGCGTCGAGGACGCGGTGGCCGGAACCGCCTCGGGGTGCGGCAGGAACCAGCTCGGCTCGTAGGTCCACGGCCGGCCCGGTCGGTAGCGGTTGGGCTGGTGGACCATCGCGCGGCCGTAGACCGCGAGGGCCAGCACCGCGACGACTCCCAGCGGGATACCGACGAAGACCAGCAAGGTCTCCCAAACAGGCATCGCTCCACCTTCGGCTCGCACGCTCGCGCGCACACGACTGTCAGCTCTGACCGTAGCGAATCGCACCTGTGGGCCTGCAGGCGGCTGGCGGTTCGGACGCGTTCGGGGTGCGGTCAGGCCGTCCAGATCGGCGGGCGCCGGTCGCGCCACGGGGCCGCGGCCTCGAGCTGCGCGGCCAGTGCCAGCAGCGCCGCCTCGCCGCGGGGGCGTCCGACCAGCTGCATACCGATCGGCAGGCCGTCCGCGCTGACGTGCAGCGGCAGCGAGATCGCCGGCTGCCCGGTCATGTTGTACATGGACGTGTACGGCGTGTAGCGCTTCTGCCGCTCGAAGTCGGCGGCCGGGTCGCCGTCCGCGTCGAACCAGCCGACCGGGCGCGGCAGCTGCGCCAGCGTCGGGGTGAGGACGGCGTCCAGCTGTGCGGTCGCCTCGATCGCGCGGCGGGCGTGGACGTTCAGCGCGCCGAGCGCGTTCGAGAACTGCGGCCCGCTGATCGCCATGCCGCGGGCGCGCAGGTGCCGGGTCAATGGCCGCAGCAGGTGCTCGCGGGACCGGTCGATCGGCACGCCGCACGCGGACACCGACCACACCGTCTCGAACGCGGGGACGGCCTCGCGCGGCACCGGCGCGGCGACGTCGACGATCTCGTGGCCCAGACTCGCGAGCAGGCCGGCGGTGCGCTCCCACGCGGTGCGGATCTCGGGGTCGAGCTCGTGGTCCATCGGCGAGTCGGCGAACCGGCCGATCGTGAGCCGCCCGGGATCGCGGTCGCACCAGTCGAGGAACGTCTCGCCTGCGGGCAGCGGCGCGATCGGGTCGGGGTCGCCGGGCTGCGGGATCGCGGTGGCGTCCAGGAACGCGGCGGCGTCGCGGACGGTCCGGGCGAGCGGGCCGTACACCGCGAGCCGGGTCGAGTCGAAGTCCATCGGGCCACGCGAGATGCGTCCCCGTGAGGTCTTCAGCCCGACCAGCCCGCAGGCCGAGGCCGGGATGCGCACCGATCCCCCGCCGTCGCTGCCCTGCGCGAACGGCACGAACCCGCCGGCGACCGCGGCGCCGGCGCCGCCGCTCGAACCGCCGGCCAGCCGCGTCGGATCCCACGGCGTGCGGGCAGGCGCGCCGATGTCGGTCTCGGTGTAGCAGGGCAGGCCGAACTCCGGCGTCGCCGTCTTGCCGATGCTGATCGTGCCTGCGCCGGCGAGCAGCGTGACGACGTTGTCGTCGACCTCCGGCACGAAGTCGACGAACGCGGCGGAGCCGAGCTTGGTCGGGATGCCGGCCGTGAGGTTGAGGTCCTTGATCGCGGTCGGCACGCCGAGCAGCGGAGGCAGCTCGTCCGGATCTGCCGCGTCCAGCACCCGCTGCTCGGCGAAGCGGGCCTGCTTGAGCGCGCGCTCCGCGGTGACCGTGACGAACGCGCCGAGCTGGTCGTCCAGGCGGGACACCCGGTCGAGCGCGTGCTGCACCAACTCGACCGGGCTCACCTCGCGGCGGCGCACGGCCGCGGCGGCCTCGACGGCGGACAGGTCGTGCAGTTCGGACATGGGCCCGAACTTAGCCCTGCGACCCCGGCCTGCCCCGTGGGCCGGCGACGGCGCTGCCGGTCGGTGGCCGACAGCCCGCCGGTGGGATCGCCGGTCAGACGGCGGGCGCGACCGCCGCGTCGTCCCAGGCGCTGGTGCCCGGCCACGGCGCCGCGCCTGCCGTCCCGGTGGACAGGTAGCGGTCCCACACCGGGTCGCGGCTGGCCCAGCCGAGCACGACCGCGACCGTCGCCGGGGGCTGGGTCGGCGGTGCCGGCAGGTGCCAGCCGAGCTCGGACAGCAGGCGGTCGCCCTTGCGGTGGTTGCAGCGCGCGCACGCGGCGACGACGTTGGTCCAGGCGTGCGGCCCGCCGCGCGAGCGGGGCCGGACGTGGTCGATCGTGTCGGCGCGGGTGCCGCAGTACACGCAGGTGTGCGCGTCGCGGTCGAGCACGGCGCGGCGGGTCAGCGGGACCTCGCGGCGGTAGGGCACCCGGACGTAGCGCGACAGCCGGACCACCGAGGGCACCTGGATGCTGGCCGAGGCCGAGTGCATCACGGCCTCGCCGGCCTCGAGCACGATCGCCTTCTCGGCGAGGACGAGAACCACCGCGCGCCGCATCGGCACGACGCACAGCGGTTCGTACGTCGCGTTCAGGACCAAGGCTCCGGACCGCATGCGCCGGTCGTCCTTCCGACGTTCGAGCAGGCTGGCTGCCTGCCCGACCACCACCAGTGAACCGGACAACAGCGTCCAGTGCACGCTCATTCGGGGTTTGTCACCCCCTGGAAAGGTGGAAGGACATGAGCGTGTCTCCCCTGATCGCCGGCAGCTTCGTGCACGACCACGGCAAGTGGATCATCGAGATCCCGGTCCGGATCGTGGTCACGATCGTCATCGGGTTGCTGGTCCGCTGGGCGCTGCACCGGGCGATCGACCGGTTGATCAAGCCGGTGCGCACCGGCGAGGTGCCCCGGATCCTGCGCCCGTTCAAGGACAAGGTCGAGGGGCATTTCTCCGAGTCGAGCACGACGACCGCGCGCCGGGCGCAGCGTGCCGCGACGCTCGGCACTGTGCTGAAGTCGACGGTGTCGTTCCTGCTCGCGGTGCTGGTGGTGCTGCTCGTCCTCAGCGATCTCGAGGTCGACCTGGCGCCGTTCCTCGCCGGGACGTCCATCGTCGGCGTCGCGGTCGGCTTCGGCGCGCAGAGCCTGGTGAAGGACTTCCTGGCCGGCATCTTCATGACGCTCGAGGACCAGTACGGCGTCGGCGACGTGATCGACTTCCAGCAGGCGTCCGGGACGGTCGAGTCGGTCGGGCTGCGCACCACGAAGCTGCGCGACGTCAACGGCACGGCGTGGTACGTCCGCAACGGCGAGGTCGTCCGGGTCGGTAACAAGAGCCAGGGCTACGCGCAGGTCGTCCTGGACATCCCGGTGGACGCCACCGCCGACCTGACGCTCGCGTCGTCCACGATCCTGAACACCGCGCAGCAGCTGCGCAGCGAGCAGGACTGGGCCGACTGCTTCCTCAGCGCGCCGGAGGTGCAGGGCGTCGAGTCACTGACCCGGGACGAAGCGGTGCTGCGCATGGTCGTCCGGGTCAAGCCGCTCGAGCAGTGGCGCATCGCCCGCGAGCTGCGCAAGCGCATCCATCTCGCGCTGGAAGCGGTGCGCATCCCGTCGTCCGCACCGGCCGAGGACGAGGCGACGACAGGCAGCGAATGACGACTCGGCAGAATGGACGCCATGGCTGAGAGCCGTCCGTCGTCGCTGTACGAGGCGATCGGCGGCGAGGAGACGTTCCGCAGACTGGTCGACACGTTCTACGCGGGCGTGGCGGGCGATCCGCCGCTGCGCGCGTTGTATCCCGAGGACGATCTCGGCCCGGCGGCCGACCGGCTGCGGATGTTCCTGATCCAGTACTTCGGCGGGCCGACGACCTACGTCCAGGAGCGTGGGCATCCGCGGCTGCGGATGCGGCACGCGCCGTTCGCGATCAACGAGGCGGCGCGCGACGCGTGGCTGCGGCACATGCGCGTGGCCGTCGACTCCCTCGACCTCGCGCCGCAGCACGAGCAGGCGCTGTGGGGCTATCTGACCCAGGCGGCGGACGCCCTGCGCAACATCCCCGGCTGAGGCGCCGGCTACCGCAGGACGCCGAGCCCGAGGCCGGCCCGCTCGGCGAAGACCGAGCCGTAGGCGGCGGCGACGCGCGTCCACCGTCCGGCGACGTCGACGGCGATGTGCGAGCCGCGCGGCAGGAAGCCCATCCGGGCCAGGGCGCTCAGGCTGCGCAGCGTGACGGTCGCGGTGCGGGCGCCGGTGTCGTCGGTCAGCGTCAGCACGACCGAGTCGAGCAGGCTGTCGGCGACCTCGGCCCGCGGCTGCGCGCCCGGCACACCCTCGCGCTCGGCGGCCTGCTTCAACGTCAGGGCGCCTTGGCGGACGAGCCCGCGCACCACGTCGTCGGGAACGGTGTCGACGCGCTGCCAGCCGGCCGACGGGGGGACGGACCCGCGCCAGGCGTCGTCGTGCGCCGCGGGCGGCTGGGGCCGCGTGCCGTCGAGCCAGCCGAGCAGCTCGTCCGCCCGGACGGTGACGTCGAGATCGCCGGGGTCGTCGGGGTCGTCGGGGTCTTCGGGGTCTTCGAGGTCGGTGGCGATCGTGCGGGCGACCAGTACGTCGAACGGCAGCCGGACGAGCAGCGTGACCCGTCCGGCGGACGAGCGCAGCCGGGCGGCCGCGGCCGGGTCGAGGCCGGCGACCCGCCGGGCCAGCGGTGCCAGTTCGGCGAGGGCCGCGCGGTGCTCGTCGGTCAGGAGCGCGGGCACGGTCAGGGCGTCTTGTCGTCGGCGAAGGCGCGCAGGATCTCGCGCTCCTCGTCGGTGAGTCGGCGGGGACGGTCGGACGTGAAGTCGAACGTGACGCACGTGGTCGCCGCACTCGCGGCGAGGGTGCCGTGGTCGTAGACCTCGTAGTGGACGGTGAACCGCGCACCGCCGATCTCGCCGATCCAGAGCTCGAGGCGCAGCGGGGTGGGGTCGTAGACGATCGGGCGCCGGTAGTCGATCTCGTGCCGCGCGATCACCGTGCCGGACGAGAAGCCCTCGTTGCGGTGGAAGAACATCGCGACGCGGGCCTGCTCGAGGTAGGCGAGGTAGGCGGAGTTGTTGATGTGCCGATAGGCGTCCATGTCCGACCAGCGCATATGGACCTCGTGCACGAATCTCGCCATTGCGTCATGGTGGCAGGCGCGGGGTCAGCCGGTGCGGGCGAACCGGTCCAGTGCGGCGCGGATCGCTTCGGGCAGGCCCGCGCCCTCGCCGTGGCCCGCGCCGTCGATGATCTTCAGCTCGGCGTCCGGCCAGGCCTGCGCCATCTGCCAGGCCAACCGCGGCGACCCGCCGAGGTCGCGGCGGCCGTGGACCAGGACGCCCGGGATGCCGCGCAACCGGGAGGCGTTCGCGAGCAACTCGCCGTCCTCGAGCCAGGCGTGGTTCGCGAAGTAGTGCGCGCAGAGCCGCGCGAACGCCAGCCACTTGCGCGGGTCGGCGTCGTACTGGTGGCTCGTCCGGTGCTGGTCGTCGCCCGCGACGACGGCTTCTTCCCACTCGCACCACGCGCGGGCTGCGTCCTCCCGCAACCTCTCGTCCGGGCCTTGCAGCAGCAGGTTGTACGCGGCGACGAGATCGGTGCCGCTGGCGTTCGGCGCGCCGTCGACGAAGCGGCGGAACCGGTCCCACGCTTCGGGGAAGTAGCGGCCGACCCCGCCGTAGAGCCAGTCGACCTCCTCGCGGCGGGTGTTGGTGACCGCGACGAGGACGATCCCGCTGACCCGTTCCGGGTGCCGCTCGGCGTAGGCGAACGCGAGCGTCGACCCCCAGGAGCCGCCGAAGATCAGCCACCGGTCGATGCCCAGGTGTTCGCGCAGCGCCTCGAGGTCGGCGATCAGGTGGTGCGTGGTGTTCGCGTCGAGCGTCGTGTCGTGGTCGGCCGCGTGCGGCAGGCTGCGGCCACAGTTGCGCTGGTCGACCAGCACCGCGCGGTAGCGCTGCGGGTCGAAGCTGCGGCGCTGCCCGACGCTGCAGCCGCTGCCGGGACCGCCGTGCAGGAACACCGCGGGCTTGCCGTCGGGGTTGCCGACGGTCTCCCAGTAGATCCGGTTGCCCTCGCCGACGTCGAGCAGTCCGCTGTCGTACGGCTCGATCGGCGGATACCAGGCGTCAGCCATACCCGCTCCTAGTCTCGCGTGTTCCTCGCTGCGCTCGTCAACACGCTCAATCGGCTCGCAAGCTCGAGCAAGCTCGGCTTCGCTCGCCTCAATCGCGGGTGAGCTTGCGGTGGGTGACCGAGTGCGGGCGCGCGGCCTCGGGACCGAGACGTTCGACCTTGTTCTTCTCGTAGGACTCGAAGTTGCCCTCGAACCAGAACCACTTCGCGCCGTTCTCGGCGTCGCCCTCCCACGCGAGGATGTGGGTGGCGATGCGGTCGAGGAACCACCGGTCGTGGCTGGTGATCACGGCGCAGCCGGGGAACTCGAGCAGTGCGTTCTCGAGCGAGCCGAGGGTCTCGACGTCCAGGTCGTTGGTCGGCTCGTCCAGCAGCAGGACGTTGCCGCCCTCCTTGAGGGTGAGCGCCAGGTTCAGCCGGTTGCGCTCACCGCCGGACAGCACGCCGGCCGGCTTCTGCTGGTCGGGGCCCTTGAACCCGAACGCCGACACGTAGGCGCGTGAGGGCATCTCGACCTGGCCGACGTTGATGTAGTCGAGCCCGTCGGACACCACCTGGTACACGGTCTTGTTCGGGTCGATGCCGCCGCGGCTCTGGTCGACGTAGCTGAGCTTGACGGTCTCGCCGATGCGCAGCTCACCGGCGTCGGGCTTCTCCTGGCCGACGATCATCTTGAACAGCGTCGTCTTGCCGACGCCGTTCGGGCCGATGACGCCGACGATGCCGCCGCGCGGCAGCGAGAACGAGACGTCCTTCATCAGCAGCTCGCCGTCGAAGCCCTTGTCCAGATGGCTCGCCTCGACCACGACGTTGCCCAGGCGCGGGCCCGGCGGGATCTGGATCTCTTCGAAGTCGAGCTTGCGCGTCTTCTCGGCCTCGGCCGCCATCTCCTCGTAGCGCTGCAGGCGCGCCTTGCTCTTGGCCTGGCGGCCCTTCGCGTTCTGCCGCACCCAGTCGAGCTCGTCGCGCAGCCGCTTCTCGAGCTTCTGGTCCTTCTTGCCCTGGACGACCAGCCGCTCGGCCTTCTTCTCCAGGTAGGTCGAGTAGTTGCCCTCGTAGGGGTACGCGCGGCCGCGGTCGAGCTCGAGGATCCATTCGGCGACGTTGTCCAGGAAGTACCGGTCGTGGGTGACGGCGAGGATCGTCCCCGCGTAGCGCGCGAGGTGCTGCTCGAGCCACTGGACGCTCTCGGCGTCGAGGTGGTTGGTCGGCTCGTCCAGCAGCAGCAGGTCGGGCGCCTCGAGCAGCAGCTTGCACAGCGCGACGCGGCGCCGCTCGCCACCGGACAGGTTGGTCACCGGCGAGTCGCCGGGCGGGCAGCGCAGCGCGTCCATGGCCTGCTCGATGCGGCTGTCGAGTTCCCAGCCGTCGGCGTGCTCGATCTTCTCGAGCAGTTCGCCCTGCTCGGCCAGCAGTTTGTCGAAATCGGCGTCCGGCTCGCCCATCGCGTTGGAGACCTCTTCGAACCGGTTCAGCGCGGCACGCAGGTCGGCGACGGCGTCCTCGACGTTCTCGCGGACGGTCTTGCTCTCGTCGAGCGGCGGCTCCTGCTGCAGCAGGCCGACGCTGTAGCCCGGCGCGAGCGTGGCGTCGCCGTTGGACGCGGTGTCGAGCCCGGCCATGATCTTGAGGACGCTCGACTTGCCGGCGCCGTTCGGGCCGACGACGCCGATCTTCGCGCCCGGCAGGAAGGACAGGGTGACGTCGTCGAGGATCACCTTGTCGCCGTGTGCCTTGCGCACCTTGTACATGGTGTAGATGAACTGAGCCACTGTCCGTCCCTCGTCGAGTGCGTGATCCGCTGCCTTCGGCGTCCAGTGTCCCAGCCGAGGCCAACCGGTGGCTGCCGCGGGTGGCCGACGACCCGGCCGGCCGCCCGCGGCACCGGTGTCAGCCGGCGGACACCAGGTCGCGCACCTCGCCGGTCGCCATGTCGATCTCGGCGACGATCCGGTCGTCCTCGGCGATCGAGGCCTCGGTCTCGTCCGCCTCGCCGGCGGCGGCGAAGGCCTCGGCGGCGTCGATGTAGTGCTCGCTCTCGTCGGCCGGATTGCCGTCGGCGTCGAGCCGGACCGCGCCGGGGACCTGGCGCTCAGCGCGGCTGTAGACGGACGTGCCGCGGGACAGGTCGTGCCCGACGCTGATGGCGTCGAGCTCGTAGGCCGTGCGCGCGGTCTCCTCGGTGACGTAGTTGCGCTGGTAGTACCGGCCGTGGACGACGACCGGCTGGCCCTTCTTCAGCGACTGGGCCGCGTTCTCGGCCAGCGCGCGCCAGCACGTGACGGTGACGAACAGGGTGTCGCCGTCGACCCACTTGTTGGCGTCGCGGTCGAACCGGCGCGGCGTCGACGCCACCCGGAAGTTGGCGACCGCGTGGCCGTTCTTGGTCAGCCGCAGCGACGGCGTGCCGACGACGTTGCCGACGAGGGTCAGGTAGGTCTCGTTGAACATTGGGGTGGTCCGTTCTCTCGGTCCGGAGCTGTCCGGGTGGCGCCCGCCCTGGGCGCTGCGGACAGGCAACTCGACCGAGCCGACGCGCGGCGGCGAGAGACGGCATGTTGTGGACGACGCACGACCTGTGGACGGGGATCGACGGAACTGTCGGTACGTCCTGCTAGCCGGCCACGGCTTCGCGGGAGCGGAACGTGCGGCGGTACTGCGCGGGCGAGACCCCGACGACGCGGGCGAAGTGGTGGCGCAGCATCGCGCCGGTGCCGAACCCGGAGCGCTCGGCGACCGTGTCGATCGGATCCTCGCCCGACTCGAGCATGCGGCGGGCGAGCAGGATCCGCTGCTGGGTCAGCCACGCGTGCGGCGTCGTCCCCGTCTCGGCCCGGAACCGGCGCGCGAACGTCCGGGTGCTCATCGCCGATCGCGCGGCGAGGCTCTCGAGGGTGTGCTCGTCCGCGAGCTCGCCGAGCAGCTCGTCCAGCAACGGCGCGAGCGTCCCGGCGTCGCACATGCGGATCGGGACGTCCACGTACTGGGCCTGCCCGCCGTCGCGGTGCGGCGGCATGACGATCCGCCGGGCCACCCGGCGCGCGATCTCCTCGCCGTGGTCGGCGCGGATCAGGTGCAGGGCCAGGTCGAGCCCGGCGGCAGAACCCGCGGACGTCAGCACCGGGCCGTCGCAGACGAACAGGACGTCCGGATCGACGCGGGCCAGCGGGTAGCGCTGCGCGAGTTCGGCCGCGTGGCGCCAGTGCGTCGTGCAGTCGCGCCCGTCCAACAACCCGGCCGCACCGAGCACGAACGCACCCGAGCAGACGCTCGCCACCTGCGCGCCGCGCGCGACCGTGTCCCGCAGCAGGTCGAGGATCGCCTCGGGGTAGCCGTCCAACTCGACACACGCCGGGACGATCACCAGGTCGGCGTCGGCCGCGGCGTCCAGGCCGTGCCGCACCGTCATGTCGTAGCCGGCGGACGTCTCGACCGTGCGGGTGGCGGCGACGATCTTCGTGTCGTAGGCCGGGACGCCGTCGTCGGTGCGGTCGACACCGAACCCCTCCCACGCGACGCCGAGCTCGAACGGCTGCACGTGGGGCAGGGCGACGATGGCGACGCGCTGGATCGGCACGGATGCTCCCGAGGACCGGTCGGGCCAGAGGTTGGCGCGAAGTCGATACATGTCGACTCTAAGTCACTCGCGGCACGATGTCGATGGTCGGAGACTTCTTGCCATGATGGTGCTGATCGGGTTCCTGCTCTTCTTCGTGCTGATCGGGGCGGCCGGTGCGCTCGGCGTAGGCACCGACAGCCGCGATCCCGAGTTCGGTCTCGGTGCGGTCACGCGCCGGCCGTCGGACGGGCAACCGACCGCACCGACCGGTAAGGTCTGCGAACCGGAGCCCCGGACCATCGCTCCCGGGGAACCTCGATGGGACGCCCCCGTAGCTCAGCCGGATAGAGCAACCGCCTTCTAAGCGGTCGGCCGCAGGTTCGAGTCCTGCCGGGGGCACCGTTGCTCGATCGCGGGACGATGATCGCGGACGATGATCGCGGGACATGCCTGCCGGACGGGTCAGCCGTGCGGGAGCGTCCAGCCGAGCGAGATGTCCAGCGTGGTGGCGAACATCAGGTACATCAGCCACAGCCCGGTGACGATGTGGAAGAAGCCGAGCATCCGCTCGCCGGGATTGTTCGGCTCCGGCGCCTGGGCGCCTCCCTCACCGGACGGTGTCGGCGCGGGCGTCCGGGTGCGGGTCCGCACGCCGATCTCGAAGCTCGCGAGGAACTCGCTGACGTAGACACCGGTCAGCCCGATGAACAGCAGTCCCACCGGCCAGACGCTCGCATCGAAGAAGACGATGATGCCGAGCACCGAGATGATCGTGAACGGGATCGCCATGAAGCCCGTCGGCCGCACGTCGTTGCCCTGGTAGCGGTTCCACCCCAGCGCGAACCAGTGGATGCCATACGCCGAGAACGCGAGCGCGGCGGTGTAGAGCGCCGGGTCCTTGAGCGACTGGAACAGCGTCAGCGCCACGAACAGATAGACGCCGGTGACGAACTGGCAGAAGCCCGGCATCCAGATTCCCCAGACGCCGGTGGCCCGGTCGACGGCGGGGCTGCGGCCGGGGAAGCGGAACAACTCCTGCGGCCCGTAGATGAGGTAGCCCGTCCCGAGACCGAAGAAGCCGAGAACGACCGGGGCGAAGGCTGTCGTAGCGAACGAGACGTCCATGCCAGTACCTCCGATTCCCGGAGTACCCGGCAGGACCCGGCTGCAAACCGACCGATTTCCGGTCAGACCAGGCGGCGCCTGACCCACCACAGCGCGAAGCCGCTGAGTGCCGCGGCGAGCAGGACGAACAGCCCGAGCTCCATCCACTGGAACGTCCAGTACCGGTTCGCCGGCTGGAACGTGACCCGCTCGACGACGGACGACCCGAGACTGCGGATGCACTGACCCATCGGGTCGCCCAGAGCGCGCGCGACGTGGCCGTGCATCCCGACGGGCGGCGGGTTCAGCAACGACGGGCAGGCGGCGGCGACCTGATGCGGGGTCAGCGGGCTGCCGTCCAGGTGCTCGATGTGGCCGGAGTAGACCCAGCCGTTGCGGATGTCCGCACCGCCGGGGACGAGCTGCGGGCCGGCGGGCGTGATGTCGACGCCGATCCCACCCGCCTGCCGGAGCGGCAGCTGTTCGTGCGCGGGCGGCAGGAAGTACCTGCGCACCCACAGCGTGACGACGATCCGCACGCCGATGAACCCCACCAGCGTGAGCGCCATCGCGGGCAGCACCCGCCGCACCACGACGCCGAGCGCGACGCCGAGCGTCACCGCGAACAGCGCGTAGCCGATCGCGACGATGCCGCGTTCGCCGAAGTTGCCGGCGTCGAAGCGGTCCATGCCGAACCGGTCGAACGGCGAGTACCACCAGCTGATCACCCAGCTGGACAACCCGCCGACCGCCGCCGCACCCAGGCCCGCCATCCCCAGCTTGGCCAGCAGCCACCGGCTACGGCTCACGCCTTGCGTCCAGGCCAGCCGGTACGTCCCGGACTCCAGTTCGCGCGCCACGAGCGGTGCGCCCCAGAAGACACCGATCGCGCCGGGGATCAGCTGCGTCAGCAGGCTCAGCGTGTCCTGCAGGAACACGTACCGGTGGCCGAACCGGTTCTGCGCCTGGGCGCAGAGCAGCCCACTCGTGCAATGCAGGACGTTCTCGTCGTACAGGTTGATCGCGTGCACGCCGGTAGGGACGAGCACGGCGGTCAGAGCGACCAGAAGCGCAGCCATGCTGAGGAACTGGACACGGAACTGCCGCCAGCCGAACGCGATCATGACGACACCGCCGAGAGCCGGGCCGACGGCTCGGTGGCGACGCCGGCGCCCATGTACGCGAGGACGAGGTCCTCGAGCCCGACCTCGCTCACCTGCCAGGACGGATCGTGGACGGGCTCACTCGTCCGCACCAGCAACGTGCTCTGCCGGTCGGTGTGACTCTGTTCGATC
>Ga0164242_10003243_pt1 | contig 18626 bp, 19 predicted proteins | sample OricomgcompostMG_FD_108783 | JGI IMG/M metagenome (GOLD analysis project Ga0164242, IMG submission 108783) | Miracle-Growth compost microbial communities from Emeryville, California, USA - Original compost - Miracle growth compost (MG) ... | reverse complement strand
CGCTGCGCCTTTAAGCTTTTAGGCTTTCGACGTTAGCGCTGCGAGAATCAGTGCCCGGTAGGCGAATTGGTGACAGCAGGCGGTGCCCCGCCCGAGGACGAACCCCCACCGGCCGGCGATGACGCCCCGCCGGACGACGCCCCACCGGACGCCGAACCCGACCCGGAGTTCCCCCCGGACGCCGGGGTGCTCGTGTGCGTCACCGGCGGCGGGACGTAGGTGTACTTCTCCGGCTCCGCACCGCTCGACGGGCAGACCGTGATCGTCGAGCCCTTCGGCGCGACCTGCGGTCCGTAGTAGGCGACGCTGCCGATCGGCTCGGCGCTGGCGCACTCGGGCTGGTTGGCCTTGTCGAACAGCGCGAACTTGAAGCCGTCCTGCTTGAGCAGGGTCTTCGCGTCGCTGATCGTCTTGCCGGTCAGGTCGGGCACCGGTGCGCCGGGCGCGTCCGCCGGCGACGGCCACGACCACTGCTGCTTGGACAGGTACGGCGTCAGCGCGTCCAGCCACACCTTCGACGCGTACGCGCCGTAGGCGGATCCGGTCGGCGCGCCGGGCAGCCCGGCGAGCGGCGCGTACGGCTGGTCGAAGTTCTCCAGCGCGTCCACGCCGACGAGGTTCGGCGTCATGCCGACGAACCAGACGGACGCGTTGTCCTTCGAGGACGAGTGGCCGTGCGCATCCGCGGCAACGGCGGTACCGGTCTTGCCTGCCACGACGCTGCTGTTCTGGCTGTACCAGCTCTCGAACGGGACGGAGGACGTTCCGTCGCCCTGGGTGTCGCCCTCGAGCAGCTGCTCGGCCTCCATCGCGACCGACGGCGCGACGACCTGGTGCCCGGCGGAGCGCGGCACGCTGATCACGCGGCCGGTGTCGTCGGTGATCGACTCGACCGGCGCCGGCGCGTTGTACCGGCCCTTGTTCGCGACCGCCGCGTACGCACCGGCGAGTTCGAGCGGGCTGGTGCCGACGTCACCGAGCACGAGTTCCGTGGCGTTCTGGTACTTCAGGATCTGCTGCTCGACGTTGAGCCCCTTCTCGGAGCTGGGCTGCGTCAGGCCCTTCATGCCGAGGCTGGTGGCGAGGTCCATGATCGGCTGCAGGTCGCAGTCGAGCAGCTGGTCCGCGATGCCGACGAAGTAGGTGTTCGAGGAGAGCGCGGTCGCCTGCGCCATGTCGGTGTTCTGCGGGTAGCTGACGTTCGCGTCGCCGTTCTCGACGGTTGCCGTCGAATCCAGGCAGTTCACGAACTGGTACGGACCGGTCGGGTTGCCGTCCTGCTGACCCAGTTGAGTCGACGTGGGAACGCCGATCGACAGCGCCGTCAGCATCGTGAACAGCTTGTACGTGGACGCGCCGTTCGCGGTGTAGGACGTGAACAGCGGCAATGTCGTGTGCGAGGTGTCCTTCTTGCTGGTCGGGTTGCCGTACCGCTTGCTGGTCGCCATGGCGAGAACGTTCCCCGTGTGCGGGTCGACGACCGGCATGACCGAGGTCGCGGGTGACCCCGGGGGGATCGCCTTGAACAGCTTCTTCTGCATGCTGTTCTGCAGCTTCGGATTGAGCGTCGTGACGATCTTCAGGCCGCCGCTCTCGAGCTGAGACGGCGTCACGACGTGGTTGTCCTCGAGCCACTTGACCACGTAGTCGCAGAAGAACCCGACGTTGACGATGGTCGACGGCGAGTTCGCGCAGCCTTCCTGTACAGGTGGCGGCGCGGTGGTGGCGAGCGAGACCGGGGTGCGTGCGTACTTGTCCGCCTGGGCCTGGCTGAGGTCGCCGACGTCGACCATGTTCTGCAGCACCTGGTTGCGGCGCTGGCGCGCGGCGTCGGGGTAGACGAACGGGTCGTACGCGGTCGGCGCGCGCAGCAGGCCGACGAGCATCGCCGACTCGGGCAGCGTCAGGTCCTTCGCCGGCTTGCCGAAGTAGTTCTCAGCCGCCGTCTCGATGCCGTAGGAGTTCTCACCGAAGAACGCGATGTTGAGGTAATTGTCGAGGATCGTGTTCTTCGACTCGTGCTCGGTGTTCTCGATGTACAGGGCACACTTCGCGTCCTCGATCTTGCGGTTCACGTTGACCGCGATCGCGGCGTTCTCGGCGGCGATGCGCTTCTTCGGGTTCTGGATCTCGCTCGCCTGGTAGTAGCGGATCTGCTTGACGTACTGCATCGTCAGCGTCGAGCCGCCCTGCGTGTCACCGTTGGACGTGGACACCGCGCTGCGCAGCAGGCCGCGCAGGTCGACGCCGTGGTGGGAGTAGAAGCGCCGGTCCTCGGTCGCGATCAGCGCCTGCTGCAGCGGCTTGGGCACCTGGCTGAGCGGGATCGGCTGGCGGTCCTGCTTGAAGATCGTGGCGACCAGCGTCTTGCCGTCGCTCGCGTAGATCTCGCTCTTCTGCGGCGGCGCGGTCTCGGTCAGGTTGCACGGGGTGTTCAGGAACTTGACGGCCTCATGGTTGGCGGCCAGCCCGAGCCCGCCGATGTAGGGCAGCAGGAACCCAGCGACGAGGACGCCCGCGGCGACCAGCGCCGCGACCAGCTTGCCGATCGCCGGCCACGGATTCGACTGCTCGGGAGTGCGCGCCACGGGGAATCAGGGTACGTGGCGGGCCTGGGACGGCTGGGACGGTCCTCAGCAAGCCCGGAATCGCGGGGCTCAGCCGTCGCCGAGCAGCGCCCCGATCGCGCGCAGCCCGGCCAGGTCGTGGACGTCCGCCGGCAGGGCCGGTACCCGGACGATCGCGACCTCGGGGTGCGCGGTGGCGAACCGCCGGGTCATCCGGGCGTCGTGGTCGGCCGCAGCCGCGATCTCGGCGTGCACGCGCAGCGCGGCCTCGGCGAGCTCGGCCGCCGGATCGGCCGCCGACTTGGGCGCGAGCTGGTCGGCGGCGGCGTCGGCCCGCGCGGCCGGAAGCGTCGCCGGGTCGTCCAGCGCGGTCGAGCGGACCCGGTTCACCACCAGCCCGGCGAGGGGCATGTGCTCGCTCGAGAGCCGGTCGACGAAGTAGGACGCCTCGCGCAGGGCGTCCGGCTCGGGCGCCGCGACCACGACGAATGCGGTGCCGGGCTGCTTGAGCAGCTCGTAGGTGTGCTCGGCCCGCTCGCGGAACCCGCCGAACATCGTCTCGAGCGCAGCGACGAACGACGACAGGTCGCTGATCAGGTCACTGCCCAGGACCTTGCTGAACACCTTCGCGAAGACTCCGAAGCCCGCCGTCACGACCTTGAGCCCGGTGCGTCCGCCGGCGCGGGCCGGCGCGGTCAGCAACCGGATCATCCGCCCGTCCAGGAACCGGCCCAGCCGGTTCGGCGCGTCCAGGAAGTCCAGCGCCGAACGCGACGGCGGGGTGTCGACGACGATGAGGTCCCACTCGTCCGCGGCGACGAGCTGGCCGAGCTTCTCCATCGCCATGTACTCCTGCGTCCCGGCGAACGAGGACGACAGTGCTTGGTAGAACGGGTTGGCGAAGATCTGTTGCGCGCGGTCCGGCGTCGAGTGCTCGAGCACGACGTCGTCGAACGTCCGCTTCATGTCCAGCATCATCGCGAACAGGCGATCGTCCTCGACGCCCTGAACGGCACGCGGGGTGTTGTCCAGCTCGACGAGGCCCATCGATTGCGCCAGCCGGCGCGCCGGGTCGATCGTCAGCACGACCGTGCGCCGACCGGCCTCCGCGCCGAGCAGCGCCATCGCGGCGGCAGTCGTGGTCTTGCCGACGCCGCCGCTGCCGCAGGTCACGACGACGCGCGTCTTCGGATCCCGCACCAGCGCGGGCAGATCCAGGTGCCTGCTCACGCGTCGGTCCGCTCGTAGAAGCGGGCGGCCAGCTCGCTCAGCTCGCTGAGGGCGACCGGCGGGTTGAGATCCGGCAGCTCGATGTGCGGCAGTTCCAGAACCTGCAGCCGAGCTGCGTTCTCGGCCTGCAGCTCGAGGCGTCCGGCGTACTCGGTCGTCTCGGCGGCCAGTGCCTTCGCGAGCGACACCGGCAGCCCCGCCTTGCGCAGGCCGGCGGACAGCAGCTTGCGGTCGATCGTGTTGCCCTCGCCGAGCTGCTCGGGCCGGATCAGCGCGGGACGGGCCCGGTTCACGACGACCGAGCCGAGGTGGAAGCCGAGCGCGGACAGCTCGGTGGCGGCGTCGATCGTCTCCTGCACCGGCATCTCCTCGAGCAGCGTGACGAGGTGGACGGCCGTCTGCGCGCCGTGCAGCAGTTGGATGACGCCCTCGCTCTGCCGGTGGATCGGGCCGAACTTGGCGAGGTTCGCGACCTCCTTGGTCGCATCGAGGAAACGCGTGATGCGCCCGGTCGGCGGCGCGTCCAGGACGACGGCGTCGTACGCGTGGTGTCCGTCCGCCTCGGTGCGGGTCACCGACTCCTTGACCTTGCCCGTGAGCAGGACGTCGCGCAGGCCCGGCGCCAGCGTCGTCACGAAGTCGACCGCGCCGAGGCGCTTGAGCCCGCGGGCCGAGCGCTTCAGCCCGTAGAACATGTCCAGGTACTCGATCATCGCCTGCTCGGCGTCGATGGCGAGGCCCCACAGCGCGCCGCCGTTCGGTGCGCTCGCCAGCCGCTGCTCCTCGTAGGGCAGCGCGGGGACGTCGAAGAGCTGGGCCAGTGCCTGGCGTCCCTCGGTCTCGACCAGCAACACCTTGCGCCCGCCGGACGCCAGCGCCAGGGCGAGGCTCGCCGCGACGGTCGTCTTGCCGGTGCCGCCCTTGCCGCTGACGATGTGCAGCCGGGCCTTCGGCGGGATCCCTGCGACCAGCCGCGACGACGGCGTCACCGACGTCGTCCGGGAGGTCATCGCTCCAGCGTAATTAGCGCCCCTGCCGATACGGTGAGCGGCATGGTGGACGAGCCGGTTGCCCCGCCGCGCGCGGACGTCCCGATCCGGGACGCCGCGACCGTCGTGCTGCTGCGCGACACGACAGCCGGGCTGCAGGCCTGGCTGCTGACGCGTGTGCGGCAGATGGTGTTCGCGGGCGGGATGACGGTGTTCCCCGGTGGTCGCGTCGAGGACAGCGACGCCGACCTGCCGTTCGCGCCGGGGGCCGAGACCCTCACCGCCGAGCGGTTCGGCTGCGACGAGCGAGCGGCGCGGGCGCTGCTCGGCGCGGCGGTGCGCGAGACGTTCGAGGAGACCGGCGTCCTGCTGACCACCCCGTACGCCGATCTGTCCGGGGCGCGCACCGACGTCGAGGCCGGTCGGGTCGGCTTCGGCGACCTGCTGCGCGGCAACCGGCTGCGCTGCGACGCCGAGGGCCTGCGGCCGTGGTCGCGCTGGATCACCCCGGCCGGCGAGGTACGCCGCTACGACACCCGGTTCTTCGTCGCCGCCCTGCCCGCCGGTGCCGAGGCGCAGGACGTCACGACCGAGTCCGAGACCGCGTCCTGGGTCGGCGTCGGCGAGGCGTTGGAGCAGGCGCAGCGCGGTGAGCGCGGCATGCTGCCGCCGACGATCATGACGCTCGCGTCGCTCGTCGCGTTCCCGACCGTGACCGAGGTGCTGGCCGCGGCGGTCGAGCGGTCGACGGAACCCGTCAGCCCGACGATCAGCCGCGACGACGACGGGACGATCCGCGCGACGCTGCAGGACGGGACGTCCTTCGCGGTGCCGTCGTCGATGTTCGGCTCATGACGCACCCGCAGTACGGGCAGCTGCGGGCGGTGACGCCCCACGCGTCCGTCCTGCTGGCGAACAACCCGTCGCCGATGACGCTGGACGGCACGAACACCTGGCTGCTGAGGGCGCCGGACGCCGACGAGGTGATCGTCATCGATCCGGGCCCCGCGGACGAGGCGCACCTGGCCGCGGTCGCGTCGGCCGCCGGCCGGGTCGCGCGCATCCTGCTGACCCACGGGCACGTCGACCACAGTGCGGGTGCCCGGCGGCTGCACGAGCTGACCGGCGCGCCCGTCCAGGCGCTCGACCCGCAGCACCGCTTGGGCGACGAGGGACTCGGCGACGGCGACGTCATCGCGGCGGGCGGCGTCGAGGTGCGGGTCTGGACGACGCCGGGGCACAGCAGCGACTCGCTGTCGTTCCTGCTCGACCCGCGCGACGGCACCGCCGCGGCGGTGCTGACCGGCGACACGATCCTCGGCCGCGGCACGACCGTCGTTGCGCATCCGGACGGCAACCTCGCCGACTACCTGGCCTCGCTGCGCCGGCTGCAGGCCCTCGGTGACAGCACCGTCCTGCCCGGGCACGGCCCGGAGCTCGCGGACGCCGGTGCGGTCGCCACGTTCTATCTCGCCCACCGCGAGGAGCGACTGCAGCAGATCCGGGCAGCCTTGGACGAGCTGGGCCCGGACGCCTCCGCGCGCGCGATCGTCGAGCTCGTCTACGCCGACGTCGACCAGGCCGTGTGGTGGGCAGCCGAACTGTCCGTCCGCGCCCAACTGGACTATCTCAAGCAGCAGTAACAACGTCGGCCGGGCTGCCAAGGCGGAAGGCCGAGAGCTGTGCGCAGCACCGTCCAGGCCTGACAATGCCGGCAGCGTGGCCGACTCAGCGGGCGCGGCGGGCGAGGCGCTCGCGGTCGAGGATGACGACGGACTTGCCCTCGAGGCGCAACCAGCCGCGCGAGGCGAAGTCGGCCAGCGCCTTGTTCACAGTCTCGCGGGAGGCGCCGACCAGCTGGGCCAACTCCTCCTGGGTGAGGTCGTGGGTGACGCGCAACTGCCCGCCGTCGACCGAACCGAAGCGCTGCGCGAGCTGCAGCAGCTGCTTGGCCACGCGGCCCGGGACGTCGACGAAGATCAGGTCGGCCAGCATCGTGTTCGTGCGGCGCAGCCGGCGCGCGACGACGCGCAGCAGCTGCATCGCGATCTGCGGGCGGTCCTGCACCCACTTCTGCAGCGCGGCCTTGGGCAGCCGGGCGACGCGGGCGTCGGTCACGACGGTGGCCGTCGCGGTGCGCGGGCCCGGGTCGAACAGCGACAGCTCGCCGAACTGGTCGGACGGGCCCATCACCGCGACCAGGTTCTCGCGGCCGTCGGAGGAGCGCCGGCCCAGCTTCACCTTGCCCGACAGCACGATGAACAGGCTCTCGCCCGGTTCGCCCTCGTTGAACAGGGTCGTCCCGCGGGGTGCGTCGATGATCTCGAACTCGTCGGCTAGCGCCTCGACCGACTCCGGGTCCACTCCCTGGAACAACCCGGCTCTGCGCAGGATCTCGTCCACGTCCGCTCCGTCCATTGGCTCGGCACCGCTGCGAGCCGAATCACAACCACCGCGAGTGTAGGGCAAACGTTAGGGAACCTCCGCGCGACGGCGAGGGGTTACCCGTCCGTGATCAGGCGCGCCGGACCTTCTTGCGGCGCTTGAGACCGATGCGCGCCCGGAACCGCGAGAGGCCGGACTCGGTTCCCTCGCGGACGAACGCGTCCAGCTCCTCCGGGTTCGCGTCGTCGAGGAACTGCTCGATCTCGCGCTCGACGGCGCCCTGCGTCAACGGCTCCTCGACCCGCTCCATGAAGAGCAGGAACCCGAGCAGCACGAGGGGGAACAGAAGCACCAGAAGGAACCACATCGCATCCTCATCCTAGGTCCGACCCGCCTCCTAGGCTGACAACCATGCCCAAACCCGGTATGTCCGCCGCCGCCGTCGAGAAGGAGACCCCGCTCGCGCTCAAGCGCCGCGCGCGGCGGATCACCGCCGAACTCGCCAAGACCTATCCGGACGCGAAGACCGAGCTGGACTTCACCACGCCGCTCGAGCTCGCCGTCGCGACGATCCTGTCGGCGCAGAGCACCGACAAGGGCGTCAACCTCGTCACGCCGAAGGTCTTCGCGAAGTACAGGACCGCTGCCGACTACGCGGCTGCCGACCGCGCCGAGCTCGAGGAGCTGATCCACGCCACCGGCTTCTTCCGCAACAAGACGACGTCGTTGATCAAGCTCGGCCAGGCGTTGGTCGAGCGCTTCGACGGCGAGGTGCCGAAGACGATGGCCGAGCTGGTCACCCTGCCGGGCTTCGGACGCAAGACCGCGAGCGTGATCCTCGGGGACGCCTTCGGGCTGCCCGGCATCACGATCGACACCCACGTCGGCCGCCTGGTGCGGCGGTGGCGGTGGACCGCCGAGACCGACCCGGTCAAGGTCGAGTACGCCGTCGCCGAGCTGCTGCCCAAGAAGGACTGGACGCCGTTCTCGCACGTCGCGGTCTGGCACGGACGCCGGATGTGCCACGCCCGCAAGCCGGCCTGCGGCGTCTGCCCGATCGCGAACCTCTGCCCGTCCTACGGCGAGGGCCCCACCGACCCCGAGGTCGCCGCGAAGCTGGTCAAGTCCGGCGCCCAGGTCGAGGTCTCGCCGTGACGGACGCGCTGGTCGACGAGGACGCCGACCTGCCCGAGTGGCTGCAGCCGCTCGCGGTGGCCGCGCGAACCGTCCGCGGCGAGGACATGTCCCGGTTCCTGCCGCCCGAGGACGGCAGCGGACGCGCCTCGGCGGTGCTGATCGTCCTCGGCGAGGTGCCCGACTCCGGCGGGCGATCGCGTCCGTCCGTCCTGCTCATTCAGCGCGCGGCCGACATGCGTACGCACGCCGGGCAGGTGGCGTTCCCCGGCGGCGCGGTCGACCCCGGCGACGACGGGCCGGTCGCAGCCGCGCTGCGCGAGGCCGACGAGGAGGTCGGCCTGGCCGCCGCCAGCGTCGTGCCGTTCGCCGAACTGCCCGCCGTCTTCATCCCGGTCACCGGATTCGTGGTGACACCCGTCCTGGCCTGGTGGCGCGACCCGCACCCGGTCGCCCCGGTCGACCCGTCCGAGGTCGCGCGGGTCGCGGTCGTCGGGCTGGACGATCTCGTCGACCCCGCCAACCGGTTCCGGGTGAAGCACCCGTCCGGCTGGCTCGGGCCGGGATTCGGGGTGGACGGGCTGTTCGTCTGGGGCTTCACCGCGGGGCTGCTCGACCGGCTGCTCGTGCTGGCCGGCTGGTCGCGGCCCTGGGATCCGGAGTCGGTCCGCGATCTGCCCGCGGAGTTCGTCGGCCGGAGGCCGACGCAGTGAGCATGGTCGTCGGCCGCAGGCCGACGCAGTGAGATAGCTCGGGTCGGGCCCTCAGCCGCCGCCGGTACGGTTCTTGGCATGAGGCGTGGGCGCACGATCCGGTCGGCAGCAGTGTTCGGCGCCGGCCTGCTCGCTGCGACCACGCTGAGCGCCTGCTCCAACACCGGCAATCCGGCCGCGCGCGCACCGCTCACGGGATCGTCCACCGCGTCGATGGTGAATGGTGTGCAGCAGGTGACCATCGTCGTCGACAGCGGGTATCGCTTCCACCCGTCGACCATCACCGTGCACCCCGGAAAGGTCCGGATCGTCCTGCGCCACACCGGCACCGGCGCGCCGCACAACTGGTCGCTCGACGGGTTCAAGAACGACTACGTGCCGCTCACCCAGGCCGGCCAGACCAAGACGACCGAATTCGTGGCGCCGCGTCCCGGCAAGTACCGCTTCGAGTGCACGCTGCACGTCCAGCTGGGGCAGGTCGGCACGCTCATCGTGCTGCCGCACTGAGGCGGCGCCGGTGAACATCCTCGACGTCATCATCGTTCTGGCCGCGGTGGCCTACGGCTTCAGCGGCTTCCGCAACGGCGCGGTCACCGGGGCGCTGTCGCTCGTCGGCTTCTTCGCGGGCGCGGCCGGCGGCGCGCAGCTCGCCGAGCCGCTGGGGCGGTGGCTCGCCAACGGCACCGCGCAGGTGCCGGTCGCGATCGTCTGCGTGCTGATGGTCGCGCTGATCGGGCAGCTGCTCGGCGTCTTCGTCGCCGCCCGCATCAAGGAGCGCTGGGTGCGGGCGCGCGGCCGCAAGCTGGACGCCGGCGTCGGCGGCGTGCTCGGCATCGCCTCGGTGCTGCTCGTGTCGTGGATGGTCGCCGTGCCGCTGGCATCCTCGCCGTACCCGGCGCTGTCGTCGGCCGCCTCGCACTCCTCGATCGTCCGCGGCGTCAACGACGTCATGCCCAAGGACGTCCGCTCGCTGTACGGGTCGCTGCGCTCGTTCCTGGACCGCAGCGGTTTCCCGCCCGTGTTCGGCGACCTGCCCGACGCGCCGAACGTCAGCGTCGCGGCGCCGTACGCCAAGCTGCCGAAGACGGTCGCGAAGCGGGTGCGCAAGGACCGCCGGTCGATCGTGATGGTCTACGGGCAGGCGCCGTCCTGCAACCGCGACATCGAGGGCTCCGGGTTCGTCATCGCCCCGCACCGGGTGCTGACCAATGCCCACGTCGTCGCCGGCGTGACCCAGGTCGGCATCGTGCGCAGCAAGAACGACGTGCTGCCCGCGACCGTCGTCCACTACGACCCGCGCCGTGACGTCGCCGTGCTGAACGTCCCGTCGCTCAAGGCGCCCGCGCTGCAGTTCTCGTCGACGCCGGCCTCGACCGGCGACCCGGCGATCGTGGTCGGTTACCCCGAGGGTGGGCCGTTCAGCGTGAAGCCGGCGCGGGTGCGCACGCTCACGAAGGTGTCCGGCGCGGACATCTACGGCAAGGGCAGCGTCCAGCGCGAGGTGTACTCGCTGCGGGCGGTCGTGCGCAGCGGCAACTCCGGCGGGCCGTTGCTCGCCGACAACGGCACGGTGCTCGGCGTCGTGTTCGCGACCGCGCTGGACTCGTCCGACACCGGCTTCGCGCTCACCGCGGACGAGGTCGCTGCCGACGCCGCGGCCGGCATCGTCGCGAAGAAGCCCGTCCCGACCGGCAGCTGCGCCCCCGACTGACCGATCGGCTACTGATGGGCTTTCGCCCAACGCTATTGGTGGGCTTTCGCCCAACGAATGAGTTCGCCGCTCACCAGCTCGGGCACCTCGTTGTGCGGGAAGTGCCCCACACCGTCCAGGACGCGCCACTCGTAGCTGCCCGCCACGTACTGGCTTGAGCCCTGCGCGGTCGTCGGCAGCACGCACGTGTCGAAGTCGCCGTGCAGCTGCAGGACGGGCGCGGCCACCGGCGCGCGCAGCGAACGGGCGAAGCGCCGGCCGTCCTTGCGCGGCAGCGAGCGCACCAGCCACCGGAAGTACTCGGACGCGCAGAACGCGACCGGGTGGATGCGCATCGCCTCGGCGTAGCGCTCGACGTCGGCGACGTAACCGGGCGTGCCGCGCCAGCGCGGGCCCGTCCAGGCGTCGAACAGCTGCCGCGTCCAGCGCGAGTTGCGGGCGAGCAGGCTCTCTGGCCGGCGCGGGAGCTGGAACGTCCGCAGCGCGTACATCGACGCCTGCCGCTGCAGCTTGTCGCGCCAGATCGCGGCACGCAGCCGCAGCGGGTGGGCCGCGGCGAGGACGACCAGACTGCGCACGACCCGGGGCTGGGTGGCGGCCATCGTCCAGGCGAGCAGGCCGCCGACGTCCGTCCCGACCACCATCGCGTCGCTCTCGCCGAGCGCCGACACGAGCGCCGCCATGTCGTTGGCGAGGTTCGGCGCGTCGTAACCACGCGGCGGCTTGTCGGTCGAGCCGTAGCCGCGCAGGTCGACGGCGACCGCGCGGTAGCCGGCATCGGCGAGGTCGACCAGCTGCTTGTGCCAGGCCCACCAGAACTGCGGGAAGCCGTGCAGCAGTAGCACCAGCGGCCCGGTGCCGAGCTCGGCGACGTGGATCGCGATGCCGTTGGCACGCACCGTGCGGTGCGTCCACGGTCCGTCGATCAGGACGATCGAGCTCTCCGGCGTGTTCGGGAACGGGCCGTACCCCATGCGGTCAGGACTTCCGGGTGTTGGCCTTCAGGTACGCCACGGTGTCCTTGCCGGTCTCGATCGTCTTCTGCGGCGCCCGGACCCGCTTGACCTTCCGGATGCCGATGAGGACGAGCAGACCGACCAGGACGAGCAGCAGCCCGAAGACGATCAGGTACGCGGCCCAGCGCCAGATGTGCAGCGCGACCAGGCCCTCGGCCAGCGCGATCAGGCCGAACGTGAGGGAGAAGACGAGCAGGACGAGGGCGCCGATGAACGCGCCCGAGCCGACACCGAGGTTCTTGACCGAGGACTTCAGCTCGAGCTTCGCGAGCTCGATCTCGCCCCGGACGATCGTCGACATGTTGGCCGAGGCCTCGGCCACGAGCTCGCCGAGTGAGGGGTCGGCGGCGTGCCGCGGTGCGGTCGGCGGCTCGTTCGGTGACTCGCTCGAAGCGGGCGTGGCCGTCACGATGAGCGCTCCTCGGGTCGGGTCGGGTTTCCCTGATCCTTCCAGCACCGCTCCAGGGAGTCACCCCGCCCGGGTCGCGCCCGCGCTTCCGGTGGCGGCGAGCCGCTCGAGCAGGGCCGTCCCGTCCGGGGTGCCCAGGCCGGTGCAGGCGTCCCAGCCGGGGCCCGCGTCGTAGCTGCCGTTGCTGCCGGTCGTGATGTCGTGGAACCCCGGCGTCGTGCTGCCCTCGGCAGCCCCGCTGTAGAGCGTCTCGAGGAATCCGGTCAGCAGCGCGCCCCGCTTCTGGGCCATCCGGGCGACGAGGGCGGCCCACAGCGGGGCGACCGCGCTCGTCCCGCCGATCACGGTGTCGCTGCCGTCGATGCGGACGCGGTAACCGGTGCGCGGGTCGGCGACGCCGGCGACGTCCGGTACGCCCCGGCCGCTGGACGGGACGCCCGCCGCGCTCTGCCAGGACGGCCGCGCGAACGTGTCGCTGATGCCGCCACCGGTCGCGCCGCCCTGCACGCCGTCGTTCCAGACGGTCTCGCTCTGGATCGTCCCGGTGGCCGTCGTGTGCAGGCTCGTCCCGCCGCAGGCGAGGACGTGCGGGCTGGCGGCGGGGAAGTCGACGTGGTTCTTGCCGTCCGTGGCGCCGTCGCTGCTGCCGTTGTCGCCGGCCGCGACCGTGACGACGACGCCGAGCGTGACTGCGTCGGCGAACGCCTCGTCCATCGCGGTGCGGGCCTGGGCGGTCCAGCTGTCCTCGCTGCCGCCCCAGCTGATGCTGACCGCGGCCGGTGTCGGCGAGGCGTGGATCGCGTCGCTGACCGCGTCGACGAACCCGTCGTCGGAGTTCGGCGCGAACCACACCGTGATCGCCGCCTTCGGGGCGAGCGCGCCGACGACCTCGATGTCGAGCAGCACCTCGCCGTCGGCGCCCTGCGGATCCTTGCCGCCGCCGTTCTTCGCGCCGTCGACGCCCTTGCTGGTGACCGTCGGCCCGTCGATGCCGAGTTCCTGCCAGTACGCGTCGAGGTCGGTCGTGGCGTAGCCCCCGCCGAGTTCGATGATGCCGACGTGTTGGCCCGTCCCGTCGGTGCCGTCGGGGAACGCGTACGCGGTGCCGAGTTGCAGCGGGGTGTAGCTCACGGTTGCGGTGGCGTTCGGGGCGGCGGCGTGCTCTGCGGTTCGGTGCCCGGCGCGTTGCTCGGCGTCGGCGTAGCGAAACTGGGCGCGCGCCTGCGGGCGGTCGTCGAGCCCGAGCACGGCGACGATGCGGTCGGCGAGGTCGTCGGGCACAGACAGCGTGCCGGTGCGGTGGCGGTGGGTGACCATCCGGCCGTCCGGCGCGCGGCTCTCCGCCTGCTCGAGTTCGGCGCCGAAAAAGTCACTCAGCCTGGCTGTGGTTCCGCGTACGCGAATGCGCCGTGAAGCAGCGTCGCTGCTGACGATGCGCAGCCCGGCTGTAGTCAGTGCGTTGGTCACCGTGTCCAGATCGTCCCGGGACGCACCGATCTCACCCTCAGCCTGCCGGCGCAGCACGACCGTCACCTCGATCTCGGCCGCCGGATCGACGTCCCCGGTGCGCCGGTAACCGGCAGCTGCCCTGCGTTCACTGCCGGGCAGCGCCCGGCGGTTCTGTCCGCTGTTGTCCCCCATGTCCTCGGTGTACGCATGTGACGGCGGCGGCGCAAGGGGTCGGCGCGGTGGGTGCCGGTCGGTGGCATGACTACCGTGCAGCGGGTGACCGACCCGCTCGCCCCGCTGCTCGACCTGCCCGGGGTCTCCGCCGCCGTCGCCGAGACCCGCACGGCCGTCGACGCCCTGCTGACCCACCGCGCGCTGCGCCGCCGCTCGGTCGACGTCTCGGCCGAGTCGTCGCTGCGCGGCGCCTGGATCTCGGCCGTTCTCTCGGGCGCGGACGTGACGCTCGAGGACGTCCGCTCGGGGGCCGCGGCGAGCGACCCGGTCGTGCAGGGCGCGCTGCGGGCTCAGTCGGCGATCGGTGCGCTGGCCGACACCTGGACGCGCGCGCCGCGGCAGGCGCTGGCCCGGCTGCACGCGCTTGCCGCCGCCGATCTGGTCGACGACGCCGAGACGCTCGGCCGCCCGGTGCCCGGTGCGGCGGACCGGCTGGACACCCTCGCCGCGGTGCTCGGCGCGACCTCGGCGCCGGCGGTCGTCGTCGCCGGGATCGTCCACGGCGAACTGCTCGCCCTGGACGCGTTCGCGCCCGCGTCCGGCGTCGTGGCCCGCGCCGCCGTGCGGCTGACCCTGATCGAGCGCGGCCTGGACCCGAAGTCGCTGGTGGTCGTCGAGGCGGGGCACCGCGAGCTGGGCGACGAGTACGCCGCGGCCCTGGACGCCTACCGGACGGGCACGCCCGAGGGCGTCGCGCAGTGGCTGCGGCATTGCGCGTCCGCGGTGGTGGCCGGGGCGCAGGAGACGACCGCGATCTGCGAGGCGCTCGTCCGCGGGTGATCGCGTGAGCAGCCGAACGGCGCCGCGCGCTCTGCTCGCTCTACCGCGCGACGCCGTTCGAGCACGGGCGGCGGGTTACCAAGCGTGCCCTCTGCGGAAATGTCAGGCGCGGGCCGGCAGCTCTCGCGGTCCGCGTCGACTCACCTGTACGTGGTGGGATCGCCGCGTGGGTACCCGTTCCGTCCGTGCTGGACGGAACACCGCTGGGGGCTGGACCGCCATCGACGTTGCCCCGTCCTTGTCTGTAGTGCACGCCCGACTCGCCCGGATGGCAACCCCTTCCCGGCGTGTCGGGCACGCGTCGGTCAGCCGCGGCGCGGACGGGTCCGGCGCTGGCTGGCCCACCAGACGAGCAGCCCGGCCGCGAACGCGGTGGCCACGGCACCGACCGTGATCGTGGGGTGCTGCGGCGCGAGTCCGGAGATCCGCTCGCGCAGCGGCACCGCGTTCGAGAACGTCAGCGTCGGCCATTCGCGCTCGGCCGCGATCTTGCGCAGCGCCCGGTCGGCATTGACCGCGAAGGGGTGTCCGACCGTCTCGAGCATCGGCACGTCCGTGGCCGAGTCGGAGTAGGCGTAGCAGGCCGACAGGTCGTAGCCGCGCTCCTCGGCCAGCTCGCGGATCGCGACCGCCTTCTCGGGCCCGTACGCGTAGCGCTCGATCACGCCGGTGTAGCGACCGTCCTCGACGACCATGCGGGTGGCGACCACGTCGTCGGCACCGAGCATCGCGCCGATCGGGCCGGCGACCTCCTCACCGGACGAGCTGACGATCACCACGTCGCGTCCGGCCGCCTTATGCATCGCGATCAACTCGACCGCCTCGTCGTAGACGATCGGATCGATGATGTCGTGCAGCGTCTCGGAGACGATCTCGCGGACCTGGTTGACGTCCCATCCGGAGCACATGCTCGTCAGGTAGGCGCGCATGCGCTCGATCTGGTCCTCGTCCGCACCGGCGAGCGCGAAGACGAACTGCGCGTACGCGCTGCGCAGCACGGCGCGGCGGTTGATCAGCCCGCCCTGGTAGAACGGCCGGCCGAACGCGAGCACGCTCGACTTGGCGATGATCGTCTTGTCCAGATCGAAGAACGCGGCGGTTCGCGGCGGACGGGTCGCTCCGGCTGGCACGTCCAACGACTCTACGGATCACGCCGTGCTCGCGCGTGCCGAGCTGTCAAACGCGCCGTCCACAGCCGGGCTGGGCGTCCACAGGGTCCGCTCCGCGGCCGCTGCGGCTGTTCGGGGTCGGGTTGGCTCGGGGACGTGGCGGTCGTGGGGGTGCTCGGTGGCAGCGGCGGGGTCGGGGCGTCCGCCTTCGCCGCGGTGCTGGCGCGGGCGTGCGCGCCGTCGACGCTGGTCGACTGCGACGCGGTCGGCGGCGGGGTGGACGTGCTGCTCGGGATGGAGGCGTCCGCCGGCGTGCGGTGGTCGGGCATCGCGGTCGACGGCGGGCAGCTCGACCCGGCCGCGCTCGATGCCGGCGTGCCGCACTGGTGCGGCGTGCGGGTGGTGGCGGCCGACGGCGCTGTCGACCCCGGGGCACTGGTCGAGGTGGTCGGGGCGGCCGAGCAGCTCGGCACCGTCGTGCTCGACCTGCCGCGCTCGCCGTCGGAGCTTCGCGATCGTGCAGCCTGGCTGTGCACTCTGCTCGTTGTCGTCAGTGCGGTGTCGGTGCGTGGGTTGGCCGCCGCTCGCGCGCTCGTCCGGTCACTGCCGGACGTCCCGGTCGGGCTGGTGACGCGTGCTGCGTCGACGGGCTCGCCGGTCGGCGTGCCCGTGCTCGGTGTCGCGTCCGAGATCGACCCGCAGCGTCCGGCGCGTCCGCTGCTCGAGCTGGCGGCGGGCATCCTCGACGGAGTGTCGGCGTGAGCGCGTTCGCGGCGCGGGTGCGCGGCCGGATGGTGGCCGGCGACGACGACCTCGACAGCGCGATCCACGCCGTCCGCGCCGAGTCCGACGGTCTCGTCGACGACGCGGTCTTCGCGGGGCTTCGGCGGGAGGTGCACGCCGAGCTGAGCGGCGCGGGCGTGCTCGAGCCGCTGCTCGCACTGCCCGGCGTCACGGACGTCCTCGTCAACGCGCCCGACGACGTGTGGCTCGACCGGGGCGGGGGGATGGAGCGCGCGGACGTCCGGTTCGACAGCGACGCCGATGTCCGGCGGCTGGCACAGCGCCTCGCCGCCGCGGCCGGCCGCCGGCTGGATGACGCCCAGCCGTTCGTCGACGCGGCGCTGCCCGACGGCACCCGGCTGCACGCCGTGCTGCCGCCGCTGTGCCCGGCGACCACGATCTCGCTGCGCGTGCTCGCGCGCGAGCGGCACACGCTGGACGAACTCGTCGCGCGCGGCGCGATGCCGGCCGAGATCGCGGAGCTGCTCGCGGCGGTGATCGCGGCGCGGCTCGCGTTCGTGATCAGCGGTGGCACGGGGTCGGGCAAGACGACGCTGCTGGGCTGCCTGCTGTCGCTCGCGCCGCCGACCGAACGGCTGCTCGTGATCGAGGACGCGCCCGAGCTGGTCGTCGCGCATCCGCACGTGGTGCGGCTGGCGACGCGGGCGGCCAATGTCGAGGGCGCCGGCGCGGTCGGGCTGCGCGAGCTCGTCCGGCAGGCGCTGCGGATGCGGCCCGACCGGTTGGTCGTCGGTGAGTTCCGCGGCACCGAGATGGTCGACCTGCTCATCGCGCTGAACACCGGGCACGAGGGCGGCGCGGCGACGCTGCACGCGAACTCCGCCGCGGACGTGCCCTCGCGGCTGGGTGCGCTCGGCGGCCTGGCCGGGCTGTCGGACGCCGCGGTGGCCGGGCTGGTGGCGAGCGCGCTCGACGTCGTGGTCTCGCTGCGGCGCCTGCGCGACGGCACGCGCGTGGTGGACGAGCTCGGCGTGCTGCGCCGCGAGGGGGAGCTGAGGGTGCGTCCGGTGTGGCGTCTCGGCGACGGCATCGGTCCGGGCGCGGCGGAGCTGGCGGCCGCGATCGCCGCGCGCGGGGTTCGCGTGCCGCGGGTGCTGCGGTGATCCCATCGTCGGCGGGGACCTGGCTGGCGCTCGGCGCGGCCCTGCTGCTGGTGCCGCCCGTCGATCCGGTGCGCGAGCGCATGCGCGTGCTGGCCGACCGTGGACGGCTGTCCGGTATGGACGCGCCCGGGGCGGCGGGCCGGCGGTGGCGGCTGCCGCGGGTGTCGCCGGGGCCCGTCTTGGTGTGGGTCGCGGCGCCGGGGATCGCCGTGGTGGTGACGGTCGTTGCCGGGCCGGTGCTCGCGGTGGCCGCACTGCTGATCGTCGCGTCGGCCGGGCACGCCGTGCTGCGGACGGTGCGGCGGCGGGCGTCCGCCGCGGAGGCCGAGCGGGTGCTGGGTGCGCTGCGCGTGCTGGCCGGCGAACTGGCCGCGGGTTGCCGGCCGGCGGCGGCGCTGCGGGCTGCCGCGGAGTCCTGTCCCGAGCATGCGGCGTCGCTCGGCGCTGCTGCTGAGCTGGCGGCGGACGGTGCCGACGCGTCGCCCGTCCTCGCCGAGGACGCCGCGTTCGCGCCGCTCGCGCACGCCTGGCGGGTGGCGGCGACGACCGGTGCGCCGCTCGTCGCCGCGGTATCCAGCGTGGCTGCCGATGCCGCCGCCGCGCGGGACCAGGCACGGGCCGTCGCTGCTGCGCTCGCCGGCCCGCGCTCGTCCGCCGCGTTGTTGGCCGTGCTGCCCGTGCTGGGTGTGGTGCTCGGCGCGGCGATGGGGGCGAGCCCGTTGACGTTCCTGGTCGAGCGGCCGGGTGGTCGGGTCGTCTGCCTGGTCGGCGTGGTGTTGGACGTCGCCGGCGTGCTGTGGACGCGCCGGATGACCGACCGGGCCGAGCGATGCTGAGTCTCGCGCTGCTCGGGGTGGCGCTGCTGCTGGTGCCGGCCGCTCCTTCGGGCGTTTCCGGCGCCGGGGGTGTGTCGCGGGCGTCGCGGGCGTCGCGGGCGCCGTCGCGGCGGTCGCTGCAGGGTGCCGCGTCGATCGCCGCGGCGTTGGCCTCGGT
>Ga0164242_10003242_pt1 | contig 18626 bp, 8 predicted proteins | sample OricomgcompostMG_FD_108783 | JGI IMG/M metagenome (GOLD analysis project Ga0164242, IMG submission 108783) | Miracle-Growth compost microbial communities from Emeryville, California, USA - Original compost - Miracle growth compost (MG) ... | reverse complement strand
GCTCGTCGCCTGCGCGAGCATGGGCCTGTTCGCGGCACCGCTCTGGATCCCCCTCGCGCTCTGCGGCTCCTGTCTCACTCTGCTCTTCCTCGAGACCGCGTTCGGCATCTGCGTCGGCTGCGCCCTACAGAGCCGTTTCAGCAAGCAACCGCCCAAGTACTGTCCGGGCGACACTTGCGATACGGGTTCCAGCACCCACTTTGCTGCGCCCTGGTCTGCGCCAGTCGGACACCCGACCCCTGAACCATCCGTCACCACCAGACCAAAATCAAGCTGAAAGGGCCACCCGCCATGCTCCGTTCAATCACTATCTCCCTCTCCGCTGTCGCGCTCCTGCTCGGCTTGGCAGCCTGCTCATCCGCGCCGAACTCGGCTGGCGGTGCGAACCCGGTCGAAGTCGGTGATGCCACGATCTTGCTCGACGTCCGCACCGCCGCAGAGCACTCAGCAGGGCACCTCGATGGAGCCAAGCTGCTCGACTTCAACGGCGGCGACCTCGCCGCCGCGATCCCGAGCCTCGACCCAGACGCCGAATACCTCGTCTACTGCCGCTCAGGCAACCGATCCGGCCAGGCGATCGCGCTCATGGAACAGGCCGGGTTCACGAACCTCACCAACCTCGGATCCCTCGAACAAGCAGCTCAGGCGACCGGGCTACCGATCGTGAACTAAGGACAGACCCTTATCACCTATGGGTATCGGCGCTGCGATGGGCGGCGACGCTATCGGCCCTTACAGTAAAGAGCGTTGCAAAAAGTGCTAACGAAAGTGCTAAGCAACCTGTAGGTCAAGGTATCGCGGCGGAGTTGTCCACAGGTCACATGTCGTAGATCCTTGATTTTATGCGGCAGAACGCTCGGCCCAGATTCGCGGCGCGAGGGGATCGAGGTCAGTTCAAGTCCCCCCTCGCGCACAGTAGGAAATTGATCATCCGGCGTTGGGGAAGAACGCGAGATCGGTGAGGATCAGGTAGCCCAGCCGCCGGAAGAGCGGTACGTCGCGCACGATCTCGGCATGATGATCTCGGTGCGCAGTGCGGCGCCGAATCCTGCGTCAGTCGATGCCGGGTTTCGGATCAGGGAGCAGGCTGATTTCCGCGACGTGCACCCGCTGCGGTGACCGTCTTCGCGTTCGCCTGGGCGACGGTCCACGTCCCCGCGCTCGGGCGTTCACTCAGAGGAACCAGCGACCCCAACGCTCAGGCGGGGATCGCGGAGATCAGGCCGAGTCCGACGCTGATCCGATCGGCAGCCTCGATCGCTTCCTCGGCGAGAGTCTCCAGGTTGCTGTCCCGCATCACGGTCATCCGACCGGAGATCGAGATCGCGGCAACCACGCGCCCGCTTGTGTTGCGGATCGGCGCGGCTATGCAGACGCGCCCGAGTGCCAGCTCCTGGTCCTCTAGACAGGTGCCGCGTTCGTGCGCGTGCGCCAACTCCTTCGTCAGCGCGGAGTGGTCGGTGATCGTGTTGGCGGTGAAGCGCGGGAGGTCCTCGCCGAGTAGCTCGATCCTCTCCTCCTGTGAGAAGTCGAGCAGCAGGCACTTGCCGAGTGCGGAGGCGTGCAGTGGCTGACGCATGCCTACCATCGTGTGCGACTTCGGTGCGAGCGCGCCCTCGAAGTGGCAGAGGTACATCACTGATGTGCCGTCGCGTACCCCGACGTTCACACTCAGGCCGATCTTCTGCGCGAGCTCCTGGGCGGCGGCGCGCGACTCGCGGTGCACGGGGTTCTGGTTCAGCCCCTGGCTGGCGAGGGCGAAGATCGCGGACCCGATCGAATAGAGCTGGCCGTCCGTCTCCTTGCGCACGTAGCCCAGCTCCTCGAGGGTGGTCAGCAGGCGGGCCGTCGTTGACGGGCCGAGACCGATGGTGCGCCCAATGTCGGATGCCCGCAGCTGTCCCGTCTCGGACTCGCCCAAGGCATCCAGCACGGATGCCGCGCGCTGGATGCTCTGGTGGATCTCCGCTGTTGCCATTGCGGCCCTTCGCTCGTGGATGACAGCGCGGGTTGCGCAGTAACCGCAGACTACCGCTTTGTGCCCACTCATGATCGCGGAGAGGACTGGTACACCCGTTCCGCGAGTTAATCTTCCCACTGGATGGTAATTCATGCCTGCTTGGTGGTAGCCTGCTGCCACGACCCGACAACGGTGTAGGAGCCCCATGACGACGACGGACCTTCGGCCCGGAAAGCATTCGCCGCGCCAAGCAGCGGATGCCGACGGCTCTGCCGGCACTCGAGGAACGCGGCTCGGCAACAAGAGCTTCGTCTTCCTGCTGCTCTTGCCCGGTCTGGTGCTCCTGCTTGCGGTCGTTCTCTACCCTCTCGTGCGCTCGTTGATCACTGCCTTCTTCAAGGAGAGCCTGGTGTACCCGGGGTCGTCGTTCGTCGGCTTCAGCAACATCATCGACGTGCTCACAGACGACTTCGGCCAACTGCTCGGCCAGACTCTCATCTTCACGGTGGGCTCGACGGTGCTGTCCTTCCTGCTCGGAATCGGGCTCGCGCTGGTGCTGAACCAGCGGTTCCACGGCCAGCGCTTCCTGCGCGGGGCGTTCCTCATCCCCTGGCTGGTGCCCGGCGTGGTGGTGTCCTTCCTCTGGATGTGGATCTTCGACGCGAATTACGGCGTGCTCAACGGCATCCTGCAACAACTGCACGTCATCGACCACCCCGTCGCCTGGCTGTTTAACACCGATGCAGCACGCACGGCACTGATCATCGCGAAGTCGTGGAGCTCGTTCCCCTGGATGATGGTGATGCTCCTCGCGGGGCTGCAGACGGTGCCGACCGACCTCCATGAAGCCGCGGCGATGGATGGCGCAGGCTCCATCCGTCGGTTCTTCGCCGTGACCTGGCCGCACATCCGTGGCGTGGCCGGCCTCGTCATCCTGCTCGAGTTCATCTGGAACTTCCAGCACTTCGACACGATCTTCGTACTCACCGGCGGAGGGCCCGCCGGAACGACGCAGACCTTCGCGACCCAGGTGTACGACACGGCGTTCAAGGGCTACGACCTCGGTCATGCTGGCGCGCTCGGCCTGCTCTGGATGGTGCTGCTCATGGTGCTCGTCGTGGTCTACGTGACCTTCAGCGAGCGGGGCGAGAGAAAGGACAAGGCGCGATGACGACGCTGCAGACCAAGCCCGTTGCAGCTCGCGCAGAGCTCGCCCTCGGCCCGGTGTCGCGTACGCGCAGGCGTCGACGCCCGCGCTGGGGAATGTGGATCGCGCTGGTCGTGATCGGGCTGTTCGCCTTCTTACCGCTCTATTGGTTGGCAGTGACGTCGATCACTCCGAACGACGAGGCGTTCAGCTACCCGCCCAAGCTGTTCCCCACGCACGTCACGTTCGACCATTACCTCAAGATCCTTCAGACGCCTGCGATCTTCCAGTACTTCCGGAACAGTGTGATCGTCTCGGTCATCACCTCGGTGCTCTCGGTCGCCGTCTCCATGTATATGGGGTACGCGTTCTCGAAGTTCCGGTTCAGAGGACGCAAGTCTCTGATGTACTTCGTGCTCTCCAGTCAGATGTTCCCGCAGGCGCTGTTGCTCGTGACGCTCTACGTCGTGTTCGCGCAGTTCAACCTGTTGAACACCTACGTCTCCCTCATCCTGTCGTTCACAACCTTCACGTTGCCGCTGTGCGTCTGGATGCTCAAAGGCTTCTTCGATGCGCTGCCCGACGACCTCATCGAGGCGGCCAAGATCGACGGCGCCGGTCCGTGGCGCACATTCCATTCGGTGATCCTGCCGCTGGCGGCTCCCGGACTCGTGGCATCTGGGCTCTTCGCCTTCGTGCGCGGCTGGAACGACTTCATGTTCGCCCTCACCCTCGCCGGGCCGGAGAAGCAGACGCTTCCGCCTGGACTGGTCAACATGTTCATCACCGAGTCGAGTACATCCTGGCCGGCCCTGATGGCGGCCTCCCTCCTCGTCTCCGTGCCGGTCAGCGTTGCGTTCATCGCGTTGCAGCGCTTTCTGGTCGGCGGGGTCACGGCGGGCGCGGTGAAGGGATGAACGCCGCGTCCGAACTGCACCACAGAGAAAGAAATCACATTCCATTCAAAGGAGAATCATGACCACTCAGATCAGTAGACGTGACATGTTCCGCTTCACGGCGCTCGGACTCGGCGGCCTCGCCGTTGTCGGCTCGGTGGCGGGATGCTCGACCGGCGGCAGCGGCGGATCTGGCGGCAGCGGCGGATCTGGGAAGCCCACGAACTTCTCGTTCGCATCGTGGGGCATGTCGGAAGAGGCGACGAAGCCCGTCCTGGGTGCCGCGGTTGATACGTTCGCGAAGAAGAAGGGCGTCAAGATCAAGACGCCGAGCTACGACTACAACGACTACCTGAACCAGCTCACCCTGCAGGTGCGAGGCGGTCAGTTCTCCGGCGCGGCGCAGCTCGACGTGGCCTGGGCGTCCGGTCTGGCGGCGCTCGGCAAGCTGAAGGACCTCTCCTCGCTGGCATCCGGACGTGGCTACACGGACTCGGCACTGAAGGCTGGCCAAGTGGGTGGCAAGCAGATCGGCCTGCCCTGGACCATCGCGGCGATCGGCCTCATCACCAACACCGAGATCCTGCAGAAGGCGGGCATCTCCACGCCGGCGACCACGATCGACGAGTTCGAGGATCAACTCCGCTCGATCAAGGGGCTCGGCGGCGGGATGATCCCCTACGCGGCGTCCACGAAGGCGGCGCAGCTGAAGGACATCCTCGTCTGGATGCAGACCTTCGGCTCGCCGCTGATCGACGGCGACACCTGCACGATCGGCGACGACGCATCGGTGAAGGCGGTGACCTGGTACAAGAAGCTGTTCGACGACGGCCTGATCGCGCCGGACGTCGATCGCGCCGCGGCTCGCACCTTGTTCGCGCAAGGCAAGACCGCCATGTACGACGACGCACCCGTCGGCAAGGCCGGGGTCGTCTCGTCCTCTCCGGACAAGGACCTGGCGAGCAAGATGTCGTCGATGGCACGCCCCGTGCTGGCCAGCGGTGACACGCCCGTCGAGGTGCTCTGGGGTCACCTGGTGACCGTGGTCGACGGGCAGGGCGCCGACACCGCCGGGCAGTTCGCGCAGTGGCTGACGAGCGACGAGAAGCAGACACTCGACTACTTCGCCAAGCTCGGGCTGCCGCCCACCACGACGGAGGCGCTCGACTCGAGTCAGGTCGCGAAGGACACCTTCGTCAGCGACTTCACGAAGCGCGTCACGGTGAACGCGTCGGCCGAGCCTCTGTGGAAGTTCCCCCAGTACGGGCAGATGGAGACCGAGATCGCCAACCAGGTGCAGGCCGTGCTGATCGGCAAGGCCTCCGCGAAGGACGCCATGAAAGAGGCCGGCGCGGCCGTGCAGAAGCTCATGTCGTAGCCGAGAACGGGGCCGCGTCGGGCACGCGGCCCCGGGCGTCACTCCCGCCCGTGAACGGCAGCTGAGCCGTCACGTCCGTTTCCCACGACCTCAACACCAGGAAGACATGTACCAGCAGAGCGTAGAGCACGACATCACCATCATCGGCGGAGGCCTCGCAGGCGTTTGTGCCGCGATCAGCGCGGCGCGGCTCGGCAGGTCCGTCGCGTTGGTGTGCAACCGCCCCGTGCTCGGCGGGAACTCGTCCTCCGAGGTGCGGGTGTGGGTGGTCGGCGCGACCGCACACGGTGTGCAGCGCTTCGCCCGGGAGGCGGGCGTGATCGGCGAGCTGTACGTCGAGAACCAGTACCGCAACCCGGAAGGGAACCCCATCCACTGGGATGAGGTGGTGCTGGACGCCGTACGCGCCGAGCCCAACATCCAGTTGTTCCTCAACACCGACGTCCGAGACATCGTCATGGGTGAGGACGACGGCGAGCGCGTCGTCCTCAGTGCGCGCGGCTGGACGATGGGGTCGGAGATCGAAACCACGTTCACGAGTCCGTACTTCTTCGACTGCACGGGGGACGGATTGATCGGCCATCTGGCGGGTGCCGACTATCGGCTCGGCCGCGAGGCGCGCAGCGAGTTCGATGAGGAATGGGCCCCGGAGGTCGCTGTACGCGAGTTCCTCGGCTCGACCCTGCTGTTCTACACGAAGGATGTCGGGCATCCGGTCGAGTTCGTCGCACCGGACTCGACGAAGGACATCACGCAGACCCCCATCCCCGTCTCGCGCGTGATTCGCAGCGGCGACAGCGGGGCGCACTACTGGTGGATCGAATGGGGGGGTGAGCTCGACATCGTTCAGGACAATGAGCAAATCCGCGACGAGCTGCGCTCGGTGATCTTCGGCATCTGGGACTACATCAAGAACTCCGGCAAGTTCGATGCGGCCAACCTGGACCTGGAGTGGGTCGGCTCGCTGCCGGGCAAACGGGAGTACCGTCGCTTCCTCGGCGATCACGTGCTGAACCAGAACGACATCCTCGGCCAGCCCGACTTCCCCGACGCGGTCGGCTTCGGCGGCTGGTCGATCGACCTGCATCCCGTCGAGGGCATGTATGCGACGGAGCCGGGCGCGCACCAGCGCTACTCGGACGGCATCTACGGCATCCCGTTCCGCAGCTACTATTCACGGAACATCGCCAATCTGATGTTCGCCGGTCGGGACATCTCCGCATCGCACGTGGCCCTCGGCTCGAGCCGGGTGATGGCCACCTGCGGTGTCGGTGGGGAGGCGATCGGAACCGCCGGCGCGCTCGCTCTGGAACTCGGAGTGCGGCCACGGCAGCTCGCGGGGGAGCATGCCGCGCAGCTGCAGCAGTTGCTGCTGAAACAGGATGCCTCGGTCTTCGGTGTCGTGAACACCGACCCGGAAGATCGGGCGCGCGTTGCGCGCGTCAGCGCGTCGAGCACTCTCACCGACGTCGACCCCGGAGCAGCCGAACCGGGTGGTGAGTCCACGACGATCCCATTGGATGCCGACCTCGCGGTCATCGTCCCGGTCGACCCGGTGCTGGAGGAGGCGTCCGTTCTGCTCACGGCCGAGCAGGACACGACACTGCGAGTCGGGCTGTGGACGACCGGCAAGCCGCAGAACTGGGTGCCGTCGGTCTGCGAGCGCGAGCTCAGCGTCGAGGTCACCGGTTCGTCCGAACCGCAATGGGTGACGATTCCCGTCCGGTGGCGTCCGGAACGACCGGAGAACCTGGTGATCATCCTCGGCGCCGCCGCCGGGGTGACCGTGCACGCACAGCGCACTCAGGTGCCGGGCGTGCTGGCGCTCCCACACACCCCCGGCGCGGACGGCGATGAGAACGTCGCGATCGAGGAGGCTGAGCTCGTCGTCGCCTGGCCGGCACGTCCGTTGCGTGGAACGACCGCGCGCGTCCGGCTCGATCCTCCGACCGAGGCGTTCTCGCCCGCACGAGCGGTCGGGGGCTTTCAGCGCCCGTACGGCGGTCCGCAGCTGTGGGCATCGGCGCCGAGCGACTTCGCCGAGCCGGAGTGGCTGCGGCTGGACTGGGACGACGAGCAGACGATCACGATGGTCGATCTGGTCTTCGACGACGACGTCGACGTCGAGCTGAACACCCTGCACCACCACCGCACCCCCGACCGGATCTTCCCGGAACTGGCCAAGGACTACGCGGTCGACGTGCTCGACGGCGGCGAGTGGCGCGAGGTCGTCGCCGTCAGCGACAACCGCCGCAGGCACCGTCGGCACGACATCGAGGCGACGCGCGCCACGGGACTTCGGGTTCGCATCCTGAAGACCAACGGCGCCGCCCAGGCCCGGGTGGTGTCCATCCGCGCCTACTGACCGCCATCCGTTCGCGGATCGCTCATACGCAACGACGAGTAAGGAGCACCATGCACCACACCGGAGCACGATCGCGTCTGCGCGCGAGACTCGCCCTCCTGGTCACCGGAGCGCTCGTCGCCTTGCCGGGCGTCGCCGTCGCCGCGGTACCGGCTGCCGCAGCCGATGACTCCGTCGTCGTCACGACGCAGTCGCCGGGCTACGACGAGACGGGCACCTGGTCGACGGCACGCGACCCCAGCTATGACGGCATCCAGCCCCGCTACAGTCGCACCGCCGGCGACACCGCCACCTGGACGATCCCGGTCACCACCGCGGGCCACTACGCCGTGGCCGTCTTCTATCAGAACTCGGTCGACAACGGAAAGCACGTCGGATACAGCTGGACCGGTCAGAGCGGCGGCGCCCTCGACATCGACCAGACCACGGGCGGAGGCGCGTGGCGGACGCTCGGCACGGTCGACCTGGACGCCGGAACCTCATTCTCCTTTACGATCACGGCCAGCACCGGCCAGGCGGTGACGAACACCTCGCTCGGCGCGATCACCCGCGCGGACGCGCTGCGGCTGGCGCCCGCCGGCGCAGCATGCGGCACCGTCTCGACGCCGTCGGAGCCGGTGGTCGCGACCAGCACGAGCTTCGCAGACTATTCGTTGAAGCAGGACGGCACGACCGCGCGGATCGAGACCTCCACCTGGGCGATGCAGGTGGAACGGAACGGCTTCCGTTACTCCTTCGAACGGGACGGCACGCAGATCGCGGGCGCGAACCCCGCCAGCGGGCTCCTGCTCGGCACCGACGCGTCCGAGCTGTGCGGCGCCGTGTCGGCGTCCGTCGAGTCGGCTGACGCCGCCGGTGTCGACTTCTCGGTGCTGTTCTCCAACGGGCGGACCGCGCGTGTGCACGTGGACGTCGCGGCGGCCGACGCCGGCCTCACCGTGACGCCGGACGACGGCAAGCCGAGCGTGATCCGGGCTCAGCTCGCCGGCGGGATGAACCCGGCATACGGCCTCGGCGACCTCGGCGGTGCGCGCGACGATCTCAACGTGTACGGGGTGAAGAATCTCGACTACTACGCGCAGAACTCCTCGGGCACGACCAATCAGCGGTTCGTCTCCGACTTCACGGTCTTCCCAAATCGCGGGTTCGCCCAGGTTGCCTTTGATGACGGACACCTGGCGATCGAGGTCGACGACGCCTCGACGCTTCTCGGTGTGACGGGCACATCGATGTCCGGACTGCACTACTTCTTCGGGGACATGCCCACCGTCTACAAGGCGTATGCGGCCGCCCGCCACGCGGCCGGCTACGCGGACAGCAAACCGGACTATGACTTCTTCGGTGTCGGGTACGAGTCGTACGGCGCGCTCGGCTACAACACGAACCAGACCACGATCGAGAACTCGGTGCAGGACTACCTCGACCACGGCTATCCGATCAGCTGGGCCGTGACCGGATCCGGGTTCTGGCCGTACGTGGGCGACGCGCAGGGCACGACGTCGAGCTTCGGCATGTGGGGCTCCAAGTATCCGGATCCAGACGGCTACAAGTCGTTCTTCGCCGACCGTGGGATCGACCTGATCCTCGGTCTGCGGCAGTCCTTCCCGGCGCTGACCTCCGACGGCGGCACGTACGATCCGGCGAAGGACGGGCCGTACGTGCAGGAGGCACTCGACAAGGGGTACTTCATCACCAACGCCGACGGCACCCCGCGCACGTTCTCGACGATCTCGTTCCCCTCGGGGAAGGTGTACCTGATCGACCCGAAGAACACGGATGCCGTGAACTGGTTCGTGAAGAACGAACGACTGTGGGGCGCGCAGGGCTTCAAAGAGGATCACATGTTCGACGCGACAGCGAACGGCTTCGCGGACAACGACCTGGTGAACGCCGTCGACAAGGCGCTCTCCGACGACGGAGACCTGATGATGGTGCGCAACAGCGCCTTCTCGGTCCCCGGCTCGATCCTGCGCTTGAACGACACCGACTACAACCAGGGCGCGAAGGATCGGGACCGCACCGTCGTCAACGGCCTGGCGTACGCGGCGAGCGGCGAGCCCAACTTCTACCCCGACATCGTCGGCGGTCGGATGATGCCCGACCTGGCGACCAACGCAGACAAGCAGAAGTACCTCACGCGCAACGCGATGATGGCCGCCGTCTCTCCCTCGATGTCGTTCGGCAACGAGCCGTGGGGGATGAGCGATCCGGAGCTGAGGAACGCGACCGTGAAAGCGGCACAGTGGCACGCCGAGTTCCAGCCGTACATCTACTCCGCCGCGATCGACTCCTGGAAGACGGGGTACCCGTCGACCGCGACCCCGCTGCCGATCGCATACCCGGACGATGCGGCGACGTACGACCTCGTCTCCTACGCCGCGAAGCAGTACGAGTGGATGATGGGCCCGTCGCTGCTGGTCGCTCCGTTGTACGGCAGTGACACCGGCAGCGCGAACACCCGTGACGTCTACCTGCCGTCCGGAACCTGGATGGACATCGAGACCGGCGAGCGATTCACCGGCCCGACGACGCTGAAGGACTACGCGCAGCCGTTCGGGAAGATCCCGGCGTTCGTCGGCGGCACCGGCATCCTGGTGCACACGGCCGCCGATGCGCAGAAGAAGGACGCGGCGAGCGCCACCGGATCGCTTCAGGCCGAGGTCTTCCCCGTCGCGCAACCCGGGTCGACCTATTCCTTCACCGCACCGGACGGCTCCACGACCTCACAGGTGACCGCGAAGAACACGAGCTGGAGCGCGGATGACATCATCGTGCGCGACGACGCGGGAGACAGCATCCCGTTCACGGTGGATGCGACGACGGGAGCCGTCCGATTCCCGCTCGTCGCGGGAACGGACTACGTGGTCTCGGACCGCTCGACCGGGCCAGGCGGCAACCCGGGCACCGGAACCGACCCGGGCACCGGTCAGCAGGGGAGCGGACACGCTCCGGCCGGTGACACGGGTTCGGCGGCACAGCAGGACGGGCTCGCGGCAACCGGGTCATCGATCTCTGGATGGATGCTCACGGGCATCGCACTCGTCGTCGCGGGCGTCCTGCTCGGCGCGCTCAGAGCACGACGCAGGCGACGCGTCACGGCGACGCTCCCATACAACGGAAGGCACTGAAGGGGCACATCATGCACGGCACGAAGACGTACCGGCACCACAGGCTCGCGCTTCTGATCGCGGGGATGCTCGCTGCGGTTCCCGCGGTCGCGATCAGCGCGACCCCGGCGGCAGCGGCCGACGACACGACAGTCGTCACCATCGCCGACACGACAGCACGAGGCGACGGCAGCGTGCCGTTCGCGACGACCGGTTCCTGGTCGCCGAGCGCCGTGACCGGGCCCGACGGCACGGCGTCGCTCTATGCGCGGGCGACGACCGCGACCGCGCGGTGGATCCCGGATGTTCCCTCCGAGGGCTCCTACCGGGTCGAGGCCGCCATTCCCGACGCACCGAACTCGGTGCACAGCGCGACCTACGTGATCGGCGCTGCCGACGGTGACGCGAACGTCACGATCGACCAGGATGCGACGCGTGGGACGTGGGCCGATCTCGGCGTCCACCGATTCGTCGCTGGCACCTCCGGCTCCGTCACCGTGACCGGTGCGACGTCGGAAGCACTCAACGTGCGGGTCGGGGCGCTCCGACTGGTGCCAGCACCGGAGTCGGCGCCCGGGACCGGACTGCCCTTCCAGGAGAACTTCGAGACCGGCATGTCCTCGTGGACGGCGATGTCCGCGAGCCTGGACGACTGGAGCGTGCGCAACGACGAGTTCGGGTACACGAGCATCGACACGACGGGTAAGACATCCGGAGAGTACATCCGACCCGCCGCCGCGATCGAACTGCCCGAGAACTATCGCCTCGACACCAGCGTGCGCATCGACCAGATCGCGGGCGCAGGCAAGGTGTCGATCCTGACCGACATGCTGGCCCCGTACAGTTACACCGCGAACAACGTTGCCACGCAGTTCGCCGCACCGAGCGCGATCGGTGACGGCGTCATCCAGATGGCGAACCCGAACAGCAAGAAGACCGTCTGCACCGGATCGGCTCCGTTCTCGTTGGCCGAATGGTTCACCGTCACGGTGCAGCGCGCGGGCGGCATCACGGCCGTCTGGGTGGACAGCAAGCTGGTCGCCGCGATCAGCACGCCCACCGCGGGAGGCACCATCGGCCTCGGGGTCTATCAGGCGAACGCCTCGATCGGGCCGATCTCGGTCACGGCGTTGAGCGCCGTGCCGGACGAGCAGCCCGCCACGGCCGCCGGATGCATGTGGGCACCCGGCTCCACCGACGAGTCCCAGCCGGTGATCGCGAACCAGACGGGTTTCAACCTCGGGCAGGCCAAACGCTTCACCGCACCGAAAGCCGACGACGGCGACGCCTTCGCGATCACCGACGACGACGGAGCGAAACGCTACTCCGGAACGATCACCGCCCACGTGGGTGACTTCACTGCCTTCAACCCCTCTGACACCGGGCCGTTCACCATCACTGTGACCGGTGAGGCGGGAACCGGCACGTCGTTCCCGTTCGGGATCGGGGCCGACTGGATGGAACGGGTCACGTATCAGCGCGCCGTCGACTTCATGACCGACGTGCGCTGCTTCTACGGCGACCTGAGCAAGGCGACCTTCGGCGGCACCGCAAGCGATTGTCTCGCGGGCGTCGGCTGGCGCGACTCGCACCAGATGTCGTTCGAGCTGCCGTCGATGATCGACCTCTTCCTCGCGAACCCGAGCGTGTTCGAGCACATCACCGACCCGGATGCCACGTTCACCGGAGTGCGGTATCCGCTCGCGGCGGACGCGCCCGAACTGGTGCGTCTGATCAGCTGGGGGGCCGAGCTTTACCTGAAGGGACAGGTGAACCACACGCTGCTGAAGGAGCAGCTGGCCGCCTTCCTCTATGCCTACCCGTCCCTGTCGCAGTGGATCCCGGTCGGCCTCTACGACGAGGTGCGCGACTACCTCTTCCCGATCTGGGGCGACACGGCGAAGGACCGGTATGCGTGGCACGACTACACCGCGCACACCGCCGACCTCTTTCAGACGTACACGCAGATCGGCACCGGCAAGGGCGAGTTCCCGGTCGGCCACTCGATCCTCCCGAACCTGCAGATGTGGCAGGTGGCGCAGCGCGAGTCACGTGCCGACGCCGATCGGTACCTGACCGCGGCGATCGATCAGGCCACCTGGATCGTCGACAACGTGGATCCAGCAGACCCCGCCGTGACCAAGGGACAACGGCAGGCGGAGTACCACCTGATGACGAACCTCGCGCTGTTGGCCGACATGGTGCCCGCCGATCGGGTGCCCGCCCAGCTGGCATCCTTCGCCTCGGCCTGGGCGGACACCGCCATCGGGCGGTCGGACAACATGTGGGACTTCCGGAAGTACAGTGACGACCGCTGGACCATCCCGAGCTTCACGGGCGGCTCCAGCAAGGACCCGAACGAGACCGGCAACGTCCTCGGCTTCCCGGCGGCCGCGCTCGCCGCCGTGCACATCATCGGCGACGGCCGCACCGCCGACCGACTGCGCGAGATCGCCGTCGCGCAAGTCGATGACATCTTCGGCCGCAACCCCACCGACCGTGCCTCGTCGTATCGCGGCGCCACCGCCGACTACGGCTTCGAGGGCATCGACCTCGGCTGGTATTCGGAGTTCCAGGGCGGCAACGGCAAGCTGCAGGGCGCTCGAGGAGTGTTCGACGGGAGCCCGAAGAACGCCCATTACCCCTACAACCCCGGCCTCGGCAATCCCGGCCACAGCGAGGGCTGGGTGACCTTCAACACCGCCTGGCTTGAGGCGCTTGCCTGGCGAGCGTACGACGACACCGCCATCACGCTGGCGGCATCCGAGGCGGCACCCGCCGGCAGCGTCACGGTGTCGCTACGGGCGCCGCTGAACATGAACACGTCAGGTGGCAACACCGGCACGGTGTCCGTCGCGGTGAATGGCGCCCCGCGTTCGACGGCGGTCGTGACACAGACGGCCGTGAACGGGCTCGACTACCGGGCGACGCTCGATCTGGCACCGTTGGGCGTGAAGGACGGCGATGTCGTCACCGTCAGCTACGGGCTCGGCTACTTCGCCCGGTCGGCACAGCTGACGGTCTCAGACACCGTATCGCCGACGGACCCAGGAACGCCGACCGATCCGAGCACGCCGGGCACGCCCGGCGACTCCGGCGGTCACGACCCGGCGCAGGCGGCAGGAGGCGGCGAGCTCGCCGCGACCGGCTCGTCGGCACTGGGCTGGGCCGACATCGCCGCGATGCTGATCGCCGCCGGGTTCGGCATCGGGCTGCGGCGTCGGCGCAGGCGCGCGCTGCGCTGAGTCGACCCGAGCATGCACAGGACGAGACAAAGGAGTACGTCATGAAGCACACAGTCGCACAGCGACGGACGCGTGGCGTCGTCGCCGCAGCCTTCATCGCGGCGCTGTCATTGGTGGCTGTCGGCGCCGCGCCGGCGGCGGCCGCGGGTGACCCGCCGCCGGTATCGCACGGGTCCGTCTTTTACGACGACTTCACCTCGGGCATGGGTTCGTGGAAGGCGATCGCGGGCGACCTTGCCTCATGGAAGGTGAGCGACGACCCGCATCCGGTCGTGTCCACCGACACCAGGACACAGGCATCCGGAGACTACATCCGGCCGGCCGCTGCGCTCTCGCTGCCGGACATGTACCAGCTGACCACGACCCTGCGCGTCGACGATGCCCCAGACGACGCGTCGGTCAGTCTACTGTTCGACATGTCCCAGCCGGACAACATCAAAGGCAAGGACATGGCCGTACAGTTCGGTGCATTCGACAGCAAGGGCAACGCGTCGGTCAAGGTCGTGAGCCCACTCGGCGTGACCCGGCTGTGCACCGGAACCAGCCCACTGACGAAGGGCGACTGGCACACCGTGACGGTGAAACACGCCGGCGGGATCACGTCGACCTGGGTCGACGGTCAGCTGATCGCGTCGGAGCCGTCGATCGCGTCCGGCGGCACCATCGGATTCGGCTCCTTCCACAGCGCGTTCTCGATCGGTTCGGTCTCTGTCGACGCGCTGGACAGCGTGCCGAGCGACCAACCCGCGACGGCCGAAGGGTGCTCGTGGTCGCCTCCGATCACACCTCCCGACGACGGCACCGGCTCCGGCACGGTCACGGGCGACGGTGCGTGGGTTCAGGCTGCGCCGGTCAGCGGCGATGCTCCTGGGCATGAGGTCGGCGCCGGAGAGGCCACCATCGGCCTGGATGGCACGTGGCAGTTCACCACGGACCCGAAGGGAACCGGTGCTGACCGCGGCTTCCCGGATCCTGCCACCGACACGTCATCGTGGGACTCGATGACCGTCCCGGGCAACTGGGACACGCACGATGCGTACGGAACCTACCGCGGAGTGGGCTGGTACAAGAGGACGTTCCAGACCGGTGATCTCAGCGCGGAGAAGCATCAGCACGCGATCCTGCGCTTCGACGCCGTGTATTGGGACACCACGGTGTACCTGAACGGCAAACGACTTGGCTCGCACTCCGGTGGCTATACGCCGTTTGAGTTCGACGTGAGCAGGTATCTGGTCGACGGCGAGAACACACTGGTCGTGGCCGCCGACAACACCTACCATCGCCCCGCCTGGTGGCCCTGGGGCGGGATCTCGCGCGACGTGACACTGATCCGCACCGGTGATGTCGTGATGGACCATCAGGAGGTGGTGGCGAAGCCCGACTTGTCCTCCGGGACGGCGGCGGTGACCTCGACGGTCACACTGCGTAACTGGAGCGACGAGGACGCCGACGTGTCCGTGGCGGGACGGGTCACCGACACGGCACTGGACACGACCGTGAAGGGCGCCGGGCAACGCAGTGTCTCGGTGCCGGCGGGCGGCACAGCCGATGTCGTGCTCACCGCGGACCTGACCGCCGGCTCCTATCGGCTCTGGAACCTCGACGACCCGAGCCTCTACCGCTTCGAGACCACCGTCGATGCCGGCGACCGCGGCACGGAGACCGTCAGCGACCGGTTCGGCATCCGATCGATCGTGATGGACGGCACCTCGATGCTGTTGAACGGGCAGAAGGTCAAGCTCGCCGGCGCGAACCGGGTGGCCGACGACCCCATCGACGGCAACGTCGAGCCGGTCGCGCTGGTGCGTCGCGACCTGGATGAGATGAAGGCCGCCGGCATGAACATGATGCGGATCATGCACTACCCGCAGGCCCCGGACTTCCTCGACTACGCCGACGAGATCGGAATCCTCATCATCTCCGCGCAGGCGGTGCAACGCGGAACACAACAGGATGACCCGAAGGCCCTCATCACCGACATCCCCCGTGTGCAGCGGGAGACGAACGAAGCCGTGGACCGGGACTTCAACCATCCGAGCATCTTCGCCTACTCGGTCGGCAACGAGATCGCGTCGAACACGCCGAGCGGCATCGAATACGACAAGACGATGGTCGACTTCATCCATGCAGTCGACCCGAGCCGGTACGTCACGCAGGTCTCGAGCAAGATCGGGTCGATCACGAGCGGCGACCAGGACGGTTCGCAGTTCATGGACTTCGTCAGCGTCAACATGTACGGAGGGTTCGCCGGGGCGGCCGATCATGCGCACGCGATGTACCCGAATGTGCCGATCTTCGTCTCCGAGTACAGCCCGGACGGTTACACGTTCGGCACGAACAGGCAGAGCATCGACTTCACAACCGGGTCGGGGGCGACCTCCGACGCGTTCCGATCGCGGGATTTCGTCATGGGCTGGTCGCAGTGGACCTTCAACGACTATCGAAGCGACTACACGGGCTCGAGCTCGGACCTGGTCCGCGGCTGGGGCGACCGGGATGTCTGGGGACGGCTGAAGAAGTCGTACGATTCCGTGCTGGTCGCGAATGCTCCGATTGACGCGCTGACGCTCACGAACGTGTCCCGCTCCGGTGACGGAGGCGTGGCGATCGCGACCGTCACGCCCCGTGGCACGGCGGACGTCGATGGGCCGGTCTTCGACCTGTCGGGCTACAGTCTGGTGCTTCGCGTCACGGACGCGAAGGGTTCCGTGGTCGGCGGGTCGATCACGCCGCTGGCAGACATCGCTCCCGGCGATCCGAAACGGGCGACGCCCGTGGTGTGGAGCGGCGACGGCTCCGGCGTGAGCGCCGAGCTCACCCTGCTGTCCCCGAATGGATACGAGGTCGATCGGACGACCACCGCACTGACGGTTCCGGCGCAACCGACGATCACGAGCACGGTCGCCGCGTCGACGTCGCTGCGGGTTCGGTTCTCCGACCCTGCCGAGACGAGGAACTACCGCGTGCAAGCGATGGACGCGCAGGGGAAGGTCGCGGCGTCGGTGACGACGGCGGAGTCGTTCGCCGATCTGACGGGGCTATCGAAGGGTACGGCGTACACGGTGCGAGTGTCCGCGGTGAACGATGCGGGTGCCAGCGATCCGGATACGGTTTCGGTGAGTACGACCGGTGGTCTGGCGATGGCTCCGAAGCTCGACGCGTTGACCGCTGTGCAGAACGGTCTCGTTCTTGGTTTCTCGGACAACACGGCCGGCGCCACGTTCGAGGTGCGGGTGGCCGATGCCGCCAGCGGCGAGCAGGTGCAGGATTACACCACGACGAACCGTCCGGGGACGCGGGTGGAGGGTCTGACGCCGGGTACGGCGTATGACGTCTCGATCCGTCGTCTGGACGGTGACGGCAACGCGGCGACCGCATGGAGCGAGCCGCTACGCGGCACGGCTCTCGGCGCGTCGACCAAGCCGCCCTTGGTGGTCGACGGCGTCGTCGCCGGACCCACGAGTGCGGGGGTTGCGATCGACCCGCAGGACGGTGTCGAGCGCTACTCGGTCGAGGTGAGCGGCCCGGACGGCGATCGCTCCGTCGACATCGAACGCGCCGCCGTGAACCTGCTGCCCATCACCGGGCTGGCGCCGTCATCGCACTACCGACTCACGGTGTCCGCGCAGTCGGCCACGGGAACATCCGTCGCCTGGCACGGCGAGGTCACAACCACGGCTCCGCAGACCGCGGTCGGAGCGCCGAGGGACGTCGCATTCCTCAACCGCGGAGACGATGTCTACCTCACCTGGAAGGCGCCGGACGGCCAGAAGCCCGAGGGCTACCTCGTGACCCGCTCGGTATGCGGCGTCACGACCACCGCGTTCAGCCAGACCACGGAGCTGAAGCTCGGCGATCTGGGTTCGAGCGGTGGCTCTTACGCGGTCACCGCCCTGCAGTCCGGTGCCACGTCTGCCCCATCGGATGCCGTCACCGTGCCGGGCGACGAGTCGTGTCCGTACGTGATCACCCCGGAGGACACGGCGCCGCGTGACGACGGGTCGGTTCCGTTCTCGACATCCGGAGGGTGGCAGGCGAGCGCCGTGACGGGAGCCGGCGGGTACTCGTCGCGCTATGCCACGGCGAACGCGCAACCCGGCCCCACCGCGACCTGGACCGCTCCGAGCCTCGGCGACGTGCGGTTCACGGTCGAGGTGTCCCTGGCCGACGGCGCCTCCGTCACCTCCGCGAAGTACACGCTGCACACGGCCGACGGCGACAAGACCGTCACCGTGAACCAGGATGCGAACCGCGGCACGTGGGTGAACCTCGGCGAGTATCACTTCACGTCCGAGATTCCTGGCAATGTCACCCTGAGCGACGGATCGGGCGGCACCTACCTACGCGCCTCTGCTGTGCGATTCACGACGGTCGTGGACGGCGGCGGCGACGTGTCGGCGCCGGTTCCCACGATGGCGAGCCAGACGGTGGAGGTCGGCGAGCCGATCGTGGGCACGGGCACCGGTGTCGGGGATGCGATCACGGTGACGGATGCGGATGGTGCGGTGTTGGGCACGGCGGTGGTCGG
>Ga0164242_10003241_pt1 | contig 18628 bp, 18 predicted proteins | sample OricomgcompostMG_FD_108783 | JGI IMG/M metagenome (GOLD analysis project Ga0164242, IMG submission 108783) | Miracle-Growth compost microbial communities from Emeryville, California, USA - Original compost - Miracle growth compost (MG) ... | reverse complement strand
GGAGCGCCCTGAAGGCGCGGGCACCGAGGGGGCGACGGATGCCTGCGATATCGTGGTCGCGCAGTGTCGGCCGGCATGGCGGAATGGCAGACGCGGAGCACTCAAAATGCTTTGTCCGAAAGGACGTGTGGGTTCGACCCCCACTGCCGGCACTGTTTTGTAGGGCCCTTTTGCCTTGATTTTCCGGGGGTTTCGAGCCCCCGTTTGGTCGGAGCCACGTGTTTTGGCAACACTTTGGCAACAGGCGCAGAGGCCTTCGCGCGGTCCAGAGCGGCGGCCACGGCGTCGAGGTCGTCGTCGAACACATCGGCGTAGGTGTCGAGGGTCATGGCCGCGGATGCGTGACCGAGCATCCGCTGGACCGCCTTGACGTTCGCACCCGCGGAGATCGCGAGACTTGCCGCGGTGTGGCGCAGGTCGTGAATCGTGATGCGCGGGAACGTCGGGTCGGTGGCTTGGGCTCGCGCGACGGCGCCGGCGAGCCAGCCGCCGCCGGTGCGAGGCCGCATCAGGTAGTCGCTGCCGTTGCCGAAGACGAGATCGTCGGCGGTCTTGCCCTCAAGCTGCGCGCGGAGGGCCGCATCGAGGAAGCCGGGATAGGGAACGCTTCGGGTCACGTGCGTCTTCGGTGTGCCGACGTGGATCTTCCGTGCGACCTGCACGGCGTTCTCGGTGACGAATACGCGCCGCTTCGCCGTGTCGACGAAGCCGACTCGGAGGCCGATCGCCTCGCCCCAGCGCAGGCCCGTGTATGCGAGGAAGAGCACGAGGGTCGAGCGCTCGCGCGCTTCGTCAGCCAGCAGCTGGACCTGGGTGTGATTGAGGTACGCGCGCCGTTTACGCGCCTTGCGCGGCAGGTGGACGCCACGGGCGGGATTGATCGGAAGTCGGCGGTCTTTGACGGCGACATCGAGGATGCCCGCGAGAACGCCGTATGCGCGGATTACCGTCGTCGCCGAACTGGTCGCGCTGATGCGCGAGACCCAGCTCTGGACTTCGCTGTGGCGGATCTCCCCGATCGGTCTGCCGCCCCAGACGGGCTGGACGTGGACGCGCCAGGCGATCTCCACCGGGCGAAAAGAGGACGGCTTGAGGTGGGTCTGCGATGACAGCCACTTGAAGCCGAGCTCCGTCACCGTTGCTCGTGCGGCCGACGGATCGACATAGGTCCCGAGCGACTTGTCGATCTCGATGCCGGCGAGGAAGAGCTCGGCCGCACGCTTGGTGCGAAAGCCCCGCTTCTGCGTCTGCAGGTGATCGGGGCGACGATAGAGGACGCGGTAGCGGCGTCCCTTGTTCGTCTCGTAGGGCTCAATGCTGCCCATGCTCGCCCCCATCCCCCGCGATGCCGGAACTGTAACGCTGGCAACTGACATCGGGCGAGTCCATCTCCATCTCCTTGTTCACTGGCGGCTGAGGTGATGCGCTGCTGGAGCGCTGACCAGCGGTTGCGCCGAGACGGCCAGGTCGTGTCGGGCCGCCTCCCGCGATTTGGCAAGCGTCTCCTCCATGGGACGACGCAGCAGCGTGCTCGCCAGTTCCAGCTGTGCGGATGCTTCAGTCGTCGCGACCACGACGGCGCTGTTGTGTTCTCGTCCGCGCGTCAGTCCGACGTACAGCCCCGCGGCGTCGACGCCCGGCCCGACCACGGAGAGATCGGTGGTCTCGCCTTGTACGCCGTAGACGGTTGTCGCGTAGGCCAAGTGCAGATGAGAGGCGGCATACTCACGCGTCACCCGGCGGATGTTTGAGGAATCCGATGCCGATGCGATGACCAGGTACTGAGCGCTCATTCTTCTGACGACCCAGCTCTGTCGGTTCTCGACGTTCGACGACGAGTCGTTGCGGCGGGTCTGGACGATATCGCCGACGTAGATGGGCTGGTCGGATTGCCCGAGCGCGACTTGATCTGTGGCAAGGGTTCCGGATTCGACTCGCTTGGCCTGGATGGCTTCGCTGATCTCTTGAGCTTCCTCGTGGCTCGCGGCGACGAGTGCGAGCGACTTTCCGCGGCGGTTGGCGTTGAGCCACACGTCGACCATTGCGTGCTGGGCGGCCACGTTGCTGGCTGCGAGCGCCACATCGCCGCGCGTGACGAGTTCCTTGGCGACGGCCTCCGCGGCTTGGTTGCCGTCCACCTGGCGGATCCGTGAAGCCAGTTCAGCCCACGCCGGGTCGCGGAACCGGTGAACCGTCGCGAGCTCGACCGCTCGGCTTGCAGAGGCGCGGAAGAGCGCCATCGCGCCGGACTGTCCAACAGGCAGAGCCTGACAGTCGTCGCCGACGACGGCGACGTTGGCACGAGTCCGTCTGATCACATCGAGCAGTGCGTGCGCGGCCTCGAGGTCGAGCATCCCCGCCTCATCGACGAGGATCCGGTCCCCCGGTCGGATTGGGATGCGGGGTCCGTCATAGCGATCGTTCGTCAGCGGGTCCCTCTCCCCCGGCCGCAGGCGCGCCCACTCGGTGTTGCCAGCGCGCCCGTTGGACCACCGCCAGCCGTAGTCGTGCAGCAGCTGGTGCAGAGAGGTGGCGTCGCTGGCGGACTCGCGTCCGGCGACTGAGGCGGCCTTCTTGGTCGGCGCGACGATGATCATCCTGCGCCCGTGGCGCTTCAGCGCAGCACTGGCCACTTTGAGCATCGTTGTCTTGCCCGTTCCCGCCGCTCCCGTGATCGCGACGACGGATGCGGTTCCTGCGATCGCGGCTGCTCCGTCCGTCTGCTCGCGGTCGAGCGATCGCGACGGCTCGAGCACGTGCGCGATGGCATCGATCTCGCGAGTGTCGAGATCAGCACCCGGCGCGGACGATGCCTCGATCTCGTGGGCCACCGCGACCTTCAAAGCAGCTGTCGCAGTCGCCATCAGCCGCTTGACGTGCGCGGGGATGCTCGGTTCGGTGAGCAGCGTCACGGTGTGCGCCATGGTCGCTCTCGCGGTGATCTCCTCGACGACCGGCGCGAGCGTGCGGTGTTCGGCGACGACGCCTGAGGCCGCGAGGGCGCGGGTCGCACCGGCTCGCACATCCAGGATGCTGAACCGTCCGCCGGTCCCGGTCGAGCGGGTATCCGCGTCGACGATCGCTTTCGCAGCCAACAGCTCGAGGTCGAGGTCCGCGATATCGGTTGCTGAGAGTGCAACCGCTCGGCGGCTGACGCGTAGCGCCGGGTCGGCGTGCGTGATCTCGGTGCGGACGACCGCGGCCCAGTCATCCTCATCCACCTTGGTTGGCTTGTCGGGTCGGCCGGCTGCCCATGCCCATCGATCGATCTGATTGAGGATGTCTCGTGATGGCTCTTGCCCGGGGTGCTGCTCCTTCCACCACGCGATTCGCGCGGTCTTGTTGGCTTCGATCTGCGCGGCGCGCTTCGACAGCGGCCGCACGAGATGCGCGAGCTGCTCGATCTCGCCGTCAGCGTTGAGAGTGAACCCCTTCGAGGCGAGCGCGGTGATCCAGGCGGGGTCGGTGCGAGCGGCGAGGTCGCCTTCAGCGTTGATGACGTTCTGGAACCGCAACGCCACTCGCGTATCGAGGTTCGACCACCGGCCGTCCTCGCCTTGGACACGTACGTTCAGCCACAGGTGCCGGTGCTTGTGCGGGTCCAGCGACCGGGACCTCTCGTGCTTGAGCTCGACGACTTCGATGCGGGCGAGGTCCTCTCGGATGGCGCTGTGCACGCCGCGCCGGGCGTTCAGCTCGACCTGCCACGTCTTGATGATCCGGTCACGGAGTCGGTCCTGCAGATCCTCGTAGGCGGCGTTGAGCTCGGGGTCGAGCGTGGCCGCGATCGAGTAGGACTTCGGCGCGTTGATCGTCGCGTCCAGGATCAGGTCCGCGTTCGGCGACTCCAGGTGCCGGCCGCGCAGCTCGCCCGTGAGCGGGTCGAGCCCGTCGACCCAGTCCTTGAGCTGCCCGCGACTGAGGAGGTCTTCGCGGATCGCGCCGTTCTCGACGATGTACCTGGTCATGACAGCGTCTGCATAGTCGTTGGCGGCGATCACCCCGTCTGGGGTCGTCGCCGTCAGCGTCGCGTCGCACACTCCGCCGAAGGCATAGGCGATCGCCTGCCTGACGCCCTGTGACTTCTGCCCGCGCTTCCAGCGGGCCATTCCGCCCCTCACACCCTTAATTGCCGCGAAGGGGCCGAATCCGGTGAGCAGATCCCGAGATTTTTCAAAATCGTTATTTTGTGCCTCATACCTACTCGTTGCGCAGGCACGGCGAAAGCGGCGTGCGAACGGCGCGCACTCGTCTCCTCGCATCACCTGCGTGAGTGCGCTCATCCGGCCGTCGGAGAAGTCGCGCCGGGAGAACAGGAGGGTCGTTGGGTTGGGGGAGCTCGCGATGTGAGAACGATTGGATGATCCCGATCGACCGCGCCGAAGTCCTCACCCCGCGCCGACGAATGATCAAGTACAGAGCAGGTCAGCGAGCCGGTGACTGCGAAACTTTGAGAATGGTCGGTCTGCGCATCACGGTCCTGTTCTTCTTTGCCGCGGCCGCCGAGATCGGCGGCGCGTGGCTGATATGGCATGCCGTTCGGGGCTCCAAGCCCTGGTGGTGGGCGGCGGTCGGGGTCTTCGTGCTCGGAGCGTACGGCTTCATTGCGAGCTTCCAGCCCGACGCATCGTTCGCCCGCGTGCTGGCCGCCTACGGAGGCGTCTTCATCGCCGGTTCGATCGCATGGGGTGCGATCTTCGACAAGTTCAGACCCACCATGTGGGACTACGTCGGCGCAGCCGTCGCCCTCGTCGGCGCCGCCATCATCATCTTCGCCCCACTGGTTACCCGGGGCCGCCCGTGACTGCAGGGACCACGGTGTCAGATTTTTAGATCAGCTGTGCGGTGTCTGCTCGTGGCTCCGGTGGGCGGCGGGTTCGAGCTGGAACGTGGAGTGCTCGACGCTGACGGGGAAGTGCTGGGCGACGCATTCCTGGAGCTGGTCGAGGATCTCGGGGGCGTGGCCGTCGCGGAAGCACTGTGCGTCGACGGTCACGTGGGCGGTGAGTACCGGCAGACCGGTGGCGATCTGGGTGGCGTGCAGGTCGTGGACTTGCTGCACGTGCTCCAGGCGGAGGAGGTGCTCGCGGACCTGGTCGAGGTCGAGGCCGGTGGGGACGGACTCCAGGAGCACGTCGATGGTTTCGCGCAGCAGCTTGAATGCGCGGGGCAGGATGAGCACTCCGATGAGGATCGCGGCGATCGCGTCGGCGCCTTCCCACCCAGTGGTCGCGATCACAATGGCGGCGACGATGACGCCGACGGAGCCGAGGGCGTCGTTGACGACTTCCAGGAACGCGGCCCGCAGGTTTAAGTTCGCGCTGCGCCCGGCGGCCAGGACGAGGAGCGAGGCGATGTTGCCGGCGAGGCCGATGGCGCCGAAGATCAGCAGGCTGCCGGATTCTAGATCTGGCGGCGTGATGAGTCGTTGGATGCCTTCGATGAGGACGAACAGGCCCACCGCGAGCAGCACGGCCGCTTGGGCGGTGGCGGCGAGGACCTCAGCGCGGGCGTAACCCCAGGTGCGGCGGCTGGTCGCGGGCTTGCCGGCCAGGTGCGCGGCGAACAGGGCCATGCCGAGGCCGCCGGCGTCGGTGAGCATGTGCCCGGCATCCACGATCAGCGCGAGGGAGCCGGTGAGGATCGCGCCGACGACTTCGGCCAGGAGGATCGTGCAGGTGATCCCGAACGCGACAGCAAGCCGGGTGCGGTTGCCGGTCTGGGCACCGCGGTCGTGGTCGTGGCCCATCTCAGTCCTCGTCTTCCACCAGTTCGCCTTCCCAGGCTTCGCGGCCCTCGTGGATCGCGAAGGCGGCGATGACGAATCCGGCGACTGGGTCGACCCAGGTCAGCCCCCAGATGGTGAAGACGATCAGGCCGAGGAGGGTGGAGATCGACAGGAGCACGCAGACGCGGGTCTCGGCGGCATCGGCGAGGATCAGCCGGTCACCGAGCTGGCGCCCGATGCGCATCTTCACGGCGGCGAGGACGGGCATGACGATGATCGACAGGACCAGCACGACAATGGAGCCGGTCGAGGTCTCGGGCCGCTCGCCGACGGCCAGGTCGTGGATGCCGACGATCACGACGTAGGCGGCGAGGGCGTAGAAGGTGAGCGCGACGATGCGCAGGGTGCGCTTCTCCGCCCGCTCGTTCGGCTCCCCGCCGCGCAGCCGGGCCGCCAAGCGCAGTCCGACGAGGATCGCGGCCAGCGACTCGATGCCGGAATCGAACCCGAACCCGATCACTGACACCAAGCCGGCGAGAACGCCGAACGCGATCGAGGCGATTCCCTCGGCCACGTTGTACGCGACGGTGAACTGCGCCAGTCCGAGCGCCCGGCGAGTGAGTCGCTTTTCCTCCACAGCGAGGGTCATGCGGCTGGCCCGTCACAGCACACCGGAATGTCCAGCTCACCTTCGCGGTCTTCGCTGTCTTCGACGGCGAGCTCCACGCCGAGCAGGGTGCGCAGGGCCCCAGCCAAGTCGGAGTCCGCCAGCTCGTACCGGGTCGAGCGGCCCTCAGGGACGGCGACGACGATTCCGCAGCCGCGCAGGCAGCCCAGGTGGTTGGACACATTGGGTCGAGTCAGGCCGAGGTGGTCGGCCAGCTGGCCGGGATATCCCGGCCCGTCCAGGAGCTCGAGGAGGATGCGGGAGCGGGTGCGGTCGGCCATCGCCCGACCGAGGCGGTGCATGGTGTCAAGGCGATCCGCAATGGTCAGCATGTACTGACCATACAGCGAGTAGTGACGCGACGGCTGGGAACCGGGCGGCCCACCGACGGCCCTGTTGTCTTTTCCGTGTCAAGCCCGAGCTGGTACGTCTCCGCGTAGGCTCGGGAGGTGGCTGACGTCCGCGCCCTCGGGGGTTTCCACGGCCGAGGAGCGCGCGGTTCTGGTTCGCATCATGGTGCTCCGCGCTTTCGCGTCCGACGAGCTGATGGTGGAGGGTTGAGGCGATGCGCTTCGCGCGGACAGGTCATCGCCGAATCCGGCGGGCCGGTCGTGCTGTGGTGAAGGCCCGCACCCTCGCGCGACAAGCGTTTACTTGCAGTTCTCGACGGCTCGCGGTTCGGCCACGAAAGGCACGTAACCGCGCGCAGAGGGCGATCTCGTCCGAAAGACGCGCCTTGCCGGACCGGGCCCTCTAAAAAGAGCCTGCGTGCATTCGCCCTCGATTCGCCCTCGTCGCTCGTTTCGTGGGGGCGCATGCCCTATTGGCCTAGTGAGCGTGAATGGTTTCTCACGTTTTCTCGTGTGCGCGCATGTCTTGATGGCAGATGCCACGCTCGCTCGGGGAGTGAGTCAGCGGGCGCGCCGTTCGATCAGAACCGTGTCGCGCCACTGCCCCGCCCACGGGCCATAACCCATGAGGGCGATCCGCTCGCGTGATCCGACCGTTCGGAACCCGCGCGAGGCGTGCAGCGCCAGGCTTGCCGTGTTCTCGGGGAAGATCGAGGACTGAATGGTCCAGAAGCCAGCGGCTTCCGCTGCTGCGAGGAACGCATCGAGCAGACGGCCGCCGATGCCGTTGCCGCGCACGGACGCTGCGATGTAGACAGAGTGCTCAACGACGCCGCGGTAGGTGAAACGGGTCGATGTCGGGGAGGCGGCGACCCATCCGACGACCTTGCCATCAAGTTCGGCTACGAGTCGTCCGTCGGCCAATTTGCCTGCGTCGAACGACTGCCAGGTGGGCGTCTGCGGCTCGAAGGTGGCGTTTCCCGTGGCTATGCCTTCTGCGTAGATTTTCTCGACGACAGGCCAGTCGGCGCCCGCCATCGGGCGGATGAGCGGGCGGGTCACGCGGCGCCCAGTGCTGCGGCGGCGCTTGTCAAGGCACCGTCGACGATGGCGAAGTACGCCCATTTGCCGCGCTGCTCGCGGGTGACGAGACCGGCCTCGACCAGGGTCTTCATGTGGTGCGAGACGGTCGGCTGCGACAGGCCGACCGGGTCGGTCAGGTCGCAGATGCACGCCTCGCCGCCCTCCGAGGCCGCGATCAGCGAGAGCAGACGCAGCCGGGTCGGGTCGCCCAGCGCCTTGAACGTGCGGGCGATGCGCTCGGCCTCATCGGCGGTCAGGACGCCGCCCGTTACCGGAGAGCAACAAGTGCCAGCGTCGGTGTCCAGCAAGGGAGGCGTGGCTGTCATGGGAACATGATGCCACGTTGTATTGACATCGGTCGATGAGTTGGCCATTATCGTCACATTGAAGATTGTCTATCTGAGGAGAATGTCCAATGACCGAACAGCTGCCCGTCGTCGTGGTCGGGGCCGGCCCGCAGGGCCTCGCGGCCGCCGCTCATCTGCTCGAGCGCGGAATCGAGCCGCTGGTGCTCGAGCAGGGCGCGGCGGCAGGCGCCGCGGTTTCCGAGTGGGGGCACGTGAGGCTGTTCTCCGAGTGGTCGGAGCTGATCGATGCGGCATCCCGTCGCCTGCTCGAGAACACGGGCTGGTCGGCGCCTGGCGCCGGCTACCCGACCGGCGGCGAGTGGGTGGCGCAGTACCTTGCGCCGCTGGCCGGCGCTCTCGGCGAGTGGGTGAAGACCGGCGTCGCAGTGACGGGCGTCGCGCGGGCGGGCCGCGACAAGGTCGTCGACTCCGACAGAGTCGGCCGGCCGTTCGAGGTGCAGGCGACCGACGCCGACGGGCGTGAGCTGCGCTTCCGTGCGCGGGCCGTGCTCGACGCCTCGGGCACGTGGGGCAGCCCGAACCCCGCCGGCGCTTCCGGACTGCCGGCTCTGGGCGAGAAGGAAGCGGCGGCGGCCGGCCTCGTCTCCTACCGGGTGCCCGCGTCGGTGGCGCACCTCGCGGGCAAGCATGTCGTCGTGATCGGCAGCGGCCACTCGGCGGCCCACGCCGTGATCCGCCTGGCCGAGCTGGTGCAGGGCGCTGAGGGCGCTGAGGGCACTCGGGTCGAGTGGGCGATCCGCCGCGGCGCGCCTTCCGGGCTGTCGAGCGCCGACGACCAGCTGCCCACTCGCGGCGCCCTCGGCGGCCGCGCGCGCGGGGTCGTCGCCGACGGCCTCGTCACCCAGGTGCCGGGCTTCCGCACGGCCACGATCCGCCGCACGGGCGACCAGCTGACCGTGATCAGCGACGACGGCCGGCGGCTGGACGCCGTCGACCACCTCATCGTTCTCACCGGATTCCGCCCTGACCTGTCGATCCTGCGCGAGGTGCGCACGGCGATCGACCCGAGCCTCGAGGCCGTCGCCGGCCTCGCCGGCGAGATCGACCCCAACATCCACTCGTGCGGCACCGTGCGCGCGACGGGCGCGCTCGAACTCGCCCAGCCCGAGGCGGACCTCTACATCGTCGGCGCCAAGTCCTACGGGCGCGCCCCGACGTTCCTCGCGCTGACCGGCTACGAGCAGGTGCGCAGCGTGGTCGCCGAGCTCGCGGGCGACCATGAAGCCGCGGTGCGCAACGAGCTCGTGCTACCTGAGTCCGGCGTGTGCGGCGGCTCGGGCGGATTCGACGACGGCAGCTGCTGCGCGCCCGCGACGAAGCAGACGAAGCAGACGATCGAGCTCGGCACGCGGCCGCTCATCCCGCTCATCTGATGCCACACCGCGCGGTCGAGGCGCCGGCGAGCCGCAGGCTCACGGGCGTGCTCGGCGCGCTGTGCGTGACGGTGGTCATCAGCTATGGCTCGCTGTTCTACGCGTTCACGGTGCTCGCGTCGTCGATCGCCGTTGACACGGGCTGGTCGCAGGTGGCGATCACGACCGCGTTCTCGGTGGCCAGCCTGGTCGGCGCCGCATGCGGCATTCCTGTCGGGCGGATGCTTCAACGCTTCGGCCCAAGGCCGGTGATGGTCTTCGGCAGCGCGCTGGGCGCGGCATCCGTCGCCCTCATGGCGCTCGCACCCGATTTCGCGATCTTCGCCGGTGCGTGGGTGCTCATCGGCACGGCGACGGCGGGGCTCTATTACGCGCCCGCGTTCGCGGCGCTCACCGCCTGGTTCGGCGCGCGGCGCGTGCGGGCGATCACCACCCTGACGCTGGCGGGCGGCTTCGCATCGACGATCTTCGCGCCGCTCACCGCCTTCCTCGACGCTCGGCTCGGCTGGCGCGGCGCATACCTTGTGCTGGCCGGCATCCTCCTCGTCGTCACCTTGCCCGCCCACGCGATTGCGCTGCGGCTGCCTTGGCAGGCCCGCCAGGTGGCGGCGCGCGCACACGACCGCGACGTGCTCCGCAGTCGCCTCTTCGTGCTCGTGTCGGGCGCGGGCACGATCACCGCGTTCGTCAGCTATGCGTCCCTGGTCGCGCTGCCGGTGCTTCTGCTCGGGCGCGGTGCGAGCCCGGCGCTAGCGGCATGGGCTGTAGGGCTTGCCGGTGCAGGCCAGGTCGGAGGCCGCCTCGCCTACCCGATCTTGAGCCACCGACTGCAGCCGCACAGCCGGGCCGCCTTCATGATCGCGCTGCTCGCCGCCAGTTTGCTCGCGCAGGCTCTGGTGCCGGGCCCTGAATGGCTTTCCATTGGGGTCGCAGTCATCGGCGGCGCCGCGCGTGGCCTGTTCACGCTGGTCAACGCGACGCTTCCTGCGGACCTCTGGGGCTCCGAACGCTACGCGGCGATTAGCGGCGTCTACCAGGCGCCGCTCGCAGCAGCCGGTGCCCTCGCCCCAGGCGCCGGTGCCGCCATCGCCGCAGTGACCGGTGGCTACCCGATGCTGTTCAGCGTGCTCGCGGCGACCTCGGCCGGCGCGGCGGTGATTGCCTTGGCGGCTGGAGGAGCGCAGCGGCCGATGTCGGCTGGCGCTCCAGTGAGCGCGGCTCGGTGACGAGTCAGCAGGCAGCTGCGAGCCCGTTCGCGGATTGGTCGCGCTTCGGTGGCATCGAGACCGGCTGGGCCATCGAGCTTCCATTTCTTAGAGCGCTTGCCGGGGAACACCGGGCAGCGGTCGCATGCTCGGCCAGTTGCCGACGCGAGCTGGGCGGGAAACGCTTGATGGTCTCCGAGCCGAAGACCCCCTCGAACTCGCGGGCGAGTCGCTCGGCGCAGTTGATGAGCGCCAGCTCCTGGTCCAGTGCAATAGTGGCGTGAGGCGCCATCGTCCTCACCCCGTTCTTGGTCAGGCCGCGGAGATCCGCGGCGCTAGATCCTCCACGCGTTCAGCGAGCAACTCGACCGCTTCCTCGAACGCATCCCGCGTGCCGACGGCGACGGGGTCCGGGATCGACCAGTGCAGGCCATTGTCGCCGAGCTCCTCGTGCGCGCGATCGCACACGGTGATCACCAGATCGCCCGGGCGCGCGACGTCGGCCAGCGCACGCGGGGTCGCGTCCAGCAGATCCAATCCATGACGACGCGCCGCTCCGATCGCGCCGCGGGCGACTTGATCAGCGGGGTGGGTGCCGGCCGATGCTGAGGGGACGGTGCTGGCCTTGCGCCAGAGCGCGTCGGCCAGGTGCGACCGGGCGGAGTTCGCGGTGCACACGAAGACGATGCGGGGCGCGGCGATTGCCGCACCCGGACTGAGGGCCTCGAGGGCGGCTCGCTCGAGGCGCAGGTAGCTGCGGCGGCGGTCTGCCTCAGAACGGTGGCGACTGATCAGCCCGGATTGCTCGAGCGTGCGCAGGTGGTGCGCCATCAGGTTGGAGGCGATGCCGAGCTCCGTCTGCAGCTCGCCCGGTGAGCGATCCGCGAGGACGAGGCGGTCGACGATCTGCAGGCGCGCCGGATCGCCGAGGGCGGCGTGGATTGCTGCGCGTCGCTCGACCGTCTGTGTTTCCTCAGCGTTCATTGAGTCAAGTTTGACTGAGCGGTATGCCGTCGGTCAAGCTGTTCGCGTGAAGCTCTTGCTCTGGCGGCGCACGGTCGCCGAACTCGTCGGCACCGGCCTGTTGGTGGCGGTTGTCGTCGGCTCCGGGATCGCCGCGCAGCAGTTGTCGCCGCACGACACGGGGCTGCAGCTGCTGGAAAACTCGATCGCGACGGCGCTCGGCCTCACCGTGCTCATCCTCATCTTCGGCCCGGTCTCCGGCGGCCACTTCAACCCGGTGGTTTCGCTCGTCGACTGGGTGGTCGGGCGGCGCACGCGCTCGGGGCTCGGCCTCGGCGAGGCATCCGTCTATCTCGTTGCGCAGGTCATCGGTGCGATCGGCGGCAGCGTCCTCGCAAACGCGATGTTCGAGGTGCCCACCGCCATCTCGACGACGGCGCGGGCGACGCCCGGGCATCTGCTCGGCGAGGTCGTCGCGACGGCGGTGCTGATCGTGCTGATCTTCGCGCTCGCCCGCACCGGACGCGGCGCGCTCGCGGCGCCGGCGGTCGGCGCGTACATCGGTGCGGCGTACTGGTTCACCTCGTCAACCTCGTTCGCGAACCCCGCGGTCACGATCGGCCGCATCTTCAGCGACACGTTCGCGGGCATCGCGCCCGGCTCGGTCGCGCCGTTCATCCTCGCCCAGGTCGCCGGCGGCGCCATTGGCATCCTGCTTCTGGTCGCCCTGTTCCCCTCTGCCGGCGCCACCGCCGGTGACGTCGTCGTTCCTCACGCCGAGGAGTCCGCTCTCGAAAGGCCTACCCCATGACCCACCTGATCGCCATCGGCGGAAGTGACGCCGGCATCTCCGCCGCGCTGCGCGCCCGCGAGCTCGACCCGTCGGTCGACGTGACCGTGGTCGTCGCGGACCGGTACCCGAACTTCTCGATCTGCGGCATCCCGTACTTCTTCTCCGGCGAGGTGCAGCCGTGGCAGTCGCTCGCCCACCGCACCGCCGCAGACCTGGAAGCCACGGGCATGAACCTGCGCCTGGACACTTGGGCGCAGGACATCGATGTCGCCGGGCAGAAGCTGATCGTGCGCCAGCCCGACGGTGGGATCGAGGCGCTCGCCTACGACGAGCTCGTGGTCGGCACCGGTGCGCTTCCGTCGCACGCGGGCATCGCCGGCCTGGACGATCTCGGACCGGAGGACGGCGTGCATGTCATCCACTCGATGGGCGACACGTTCGCGCTGAACCGCTACCTCGACGACCGCGACCCGCTGACCGCGATCATCATCGGCGCCGGGTATGTCGGGCTCGAGATGGCCGAGGCGTTCACGGTCCGCGGCATCCGCGTCACCCAGCTGCAGCGCGGGCCCGAGGTGCTCTCGACTCTCGACCCCGAGCTCGGTGCACTGATCCACAACGAGCTCGACGCGAACGGCGTCGAGGTGGTCGTGAACTCGGTCGTTACCCGTGTCGAGAAGACGGAGGCCGGGCTGACCGTGCACGGCGTGCACGGCGACGCGCCCTTTGCCCGCACCGCCGACCTTGTGCTCGCGGTCGTCGGCGTGCGCCCGAACACCGAGCTGCTCGAACGTGCAGGTGCGACGCTCGGCGCCGGGCGCGCGGTCGTCGTCGACGACGGGATGCGCACCGGCCTTCCGCACGTCTACTCGGCCGGCGACGGAACCGTCACCCACCATCGCCTGCTCGGCGTCACGTATTTGCCGCTCGGCACCACCGCGCACAAGCAGGGCCGCGTCGCGGGCGAGAACGCGCTCGGCGGCGACGCCAGATTCGCCGGCTCCGTCGGCACCCAGGTCGTCAAGGTCTTCGACCTCGTCGCCGCGCGCACCGGGCTGCGCGACCACGAAGCCGTCGCGGCCGGGTATGCGCCGCTGACGACTGCCGCGCGCGCGGACGACCACAAGCGCTACTACCCCGGCGCGCACCCCATCAACTTCCGCATCACCGGCGACACGCGCGACGGCCGCCTGCTCGGCGCGCAGCTCGTCGGCCGCCTCGGCACCGAGGTCTCCAAGCGCGTGGACACCTACGCCACGGCTCTCTACGCCGGGCTCACCGTTGAGCAGATCTCCGAGCTCGACCTGTCCTACACGCCGCCCCTCGGCTCGCCGTGGGACGCCGTGCAGGCGGCCACCCAAGCCTGGTCGCTCGCCGCCCGGAACGCGGTGGTGACGGCATGAGCAAGCCGATCATCCTGTTCCTCTGCACCCACAACACCGGTCGGTCGCAGCTTGGCGCCGCGCTGATGGAACTGCAGGCAGGCGACACTTATGAGGTCCGCTCGGCCGGGCTCGACCCGGCGGCCGAGGTCAACCAGGCCGGCGCAGCTTCATTGCGCGAACTCGGCAAGGAGATCGGCGCCCGCGTTCCGCGCCGCGTGACCGAGGACGACCTGCGGGAAGCAGATGTCGTGGTCGCGATGAAGCCCGGCCTGCGGCTGCCCGCAGAACCGTCAGGCACCCTGATCGAATGGTCGTTCCCCGACCCAGGCGAATGGGACGTCGACAGTATTCGGCCGCTGCGCAACGCGATCGCCATGCAGGTAAGGGAGCTGCGTCGCGGCCTGTCGGTGTAGCGACGCGGTCCGTCCCTATCCCTATGCGGCGCGCATGCCAGCGCGCCAGGTGCGGTACCCGCCGTCGAGGTTGCGAACGGCGAAACCGAGCTGGTTCAGCAGGCGTGCGGCGATGTGCCCGCGCAGGCCTACCTGGCAGTGCACGACGAGCGGGCTGGCAGGGAGCTCGGCGACTCGCTCACGCAGTTCGTCGAGCGGCAGGTTGATGGCCCCAGGGATCGCGCCGGCGGCGAATTCGCCTGGCGTGCGGACGTCGACGACGATCTCTCCAGCGGCGACGGCGGCGTCCAGTTCGTGCCACTGGATCGTCGGCGTTGTGCCGGTGCGGGTGTTGTCGGCAACGTAGCCGAGGAAGTTCACGGCGTCTTTGGCGGAGCCGAATTGTGGCGCATAGGCGAGCTCGAGCTGGGCGAGCTCGGATGCGGGAAGCCCGGCGTGCATTGCGGTGGCGATGACGTCGATGCGCTTGTCGACGCCGCTGCGGCCGACGATCTGCGCGCCGAGAATGCGATCGGATTTCGGATCGGCTAGGAGCTTCATTGACATCGTCTCGGCACCCGGGTAGTAGCCGGCGTGCGAGCCAGGATGCACGTGTACCACGTAATGCGACCGTCCGGTGGCCCGCAGCTGCTTTTCGCTCCAGCCGACCTTGGCCGCGACGGTGTCGAAGACGTTCACGATGCCGGTGCCCAGCGCCGGCCGGGCGGACTCGCTGCGGCCGGCGATCACGTCGGCGACCATTCGTCCATGGCGGTTCGCGAGGCCAGCCATCGTGACCAGCGCTGCCTCCCCGCTGACAAGATCGGCCTTCTCGACGCCGTCACCGACGGCAAAGATATCTGGATCGCTCGTGCGGTTGTTTTCGTCGACCCAAATGCCGCCGGTCTCACCGATGCGCAGGCCCGCTTCCGCTGCGAGCCGACTTTCGGGGACGACACCGGAGGCGTCGACGACGAGGGCAGCCTGGACGCGGGTGCCGTCGCTCAAAACGACGGCATCGCTCTCAACGCGGGTGATCTCTGTGCTCAAGCGCACGTCCACGCCATGGGTGCGGATGACTTCTGTGAGCGGTGCAGCCATCTCCGCATCCAGTGGCGAGAGCACCTGATCGCCGCGCTGGATGAGCGTCACCTTGGCACCGCGGCCGACGAGATTTTCGACGGCCTCGACGCCCGTGTAGCCGCCTCCAACCACCACGACCGGGGTGCCGGGCACGGCGACCGCTGCGTGGATGGCGTCGGCATCAGCAACGGTGCGGAGGCTGCGAGTCGGGATGGTGCCAGTCGGCTCGTCCCATCGGGGCCGGGCGCCGGGCGCGAGGACCAGCGTGTCGTACCGCTCGCTGGACCGGTTCCCCGTGGCCAAGTCGATCACATCGAGGGTCTTCGCGGCCGGGTCGATGCGCATCACCTCGTGCTGTACGCGCACGTCGAGACGGAAGCGGCGGTGCAGGGACTCACGGGTCTGCAGCAGCAGGGACGAGCGACTGGCGATGGCGCCTCCGACGTAGTACGGCAGGCCGCAGTTCGCGTACGAGACTTCGGGACCGCGCTCGACGACGACGATGTCTGCGTTCTCATCTAGGCGCCGCAGTCGTGTGGCCGCAGACATGCCCCCGGCCACGCCGCCGATGATCACAACCTTGTTGTGCCCCGCCACGGTCTACCGCCCGAACAGCTTCGTAAAGAATCCGCCCTGGCCTTGCTCGGTCGGGTGGCCGGTGCACCACTGCGCGGAGGGGACGGTGCGGCGCACTGAGTCGACATGCTCCCCGCACCCGGCCCACGTTGTCTTTCCGCAGGTGTTGCACTTCACGGCGTAGCACACGGTGTGGCTCCTTCTTGCTCCCGAGGTTGCTGGATACCCCCGGGGTATCCGAAGTCATCAAACATACCCCAGGGGGTATCTTGTAGCTGAAGACGAGGTGAAGGCGGTGCGGTGATGCTTGCGGACGAGGCGGCGCAGAGGAAGATCCTCAATCGGCTCAAGCGGGCCAACGGTCAGCTGAATGCTGTGATCGCGGCGGTGGAAGACGGAGCGGATTGCAAGACGGTCGTCGTTCAGCTCGCGGCCGTCTGCTCCGCGTTGGATAAGGCCGGGTTCCAGATGATCGCTGCGGCGATGAAGGATTGCCTTGTCGACTCGTCGTCCCAGGCTCGGAATGCCGACGGGGTCTCGATGGGCGAACTCGAGGCCCTCTTCCTCAGCCTCGCGTAGCCCGCGGCGCCCGCTCGCGCCTGTGCTGCCGGTGGCAATCGGTTCATGCCGAGCATGGAGTGCGCCGCGCGGATCTCCGTGCTCTGTGAGTAGATGACGCTGTGAACGAAGCTGCGGTGGCGTGTTCTGGCTGACTGAGATGTCGGTCCGCGCCGTCTGGACGGCGCTCTGATGGTGCTGGATCGTCAGGGCGAGGAACGTCTTGTCTATTGCTGCGCCTGCCGCAACAGTTGAAAGTAGACGCAACATGTTCATCCTCACCGCGATTGGAAAGGCGCTCGCGATGGCGGGCTCCATGGGATGGGAGATCCTGTGGCCGCTCGTCCTCGGCTTCGCGCTTTCCGCGATCATCCAGGCCGTGGTCCGCAAGGACAAGGTCACCCAGTACCTCTCCGACGACTCGCCACGCTCGATCAGCTTCGCGTCGTTGTTCGGCGCGGCCTCATCGTCCTGCTCCTACGCCGCCGTCGCACTTGCCCGCGCCCTGTTCCGCAAGGGCGCGAGCTTCGCCGCCGCCATGGCGTTCGAGATCGCCTCCACCAACCTCGTCCTCGAACTCGGCCTCATCCTGGCGTTCGTGATGGGCTGGCAGTTCACCCTCGCCGAGTTCATCGGCGGGCCGATCATGATCGTCCTCGTCGCCCTCGGCATGCGCCTGTGGATGCGGGGCAAGATCATCGACGCCGCCCGAGAGCAAGCCGACAAGGGCCTGGCCGGGTCGATGGAAGGCCACGCCTCCATGGACATGTCCGTCCAGTCCGACGCCGGCTTCTGGCACCGCCTGTTCTCCAAGGCGGGGATCACCGCGACGTCCCAGTACTTCGTCATGGACTGGGCGGCCGTGCTGCGCGACATCGTGCTCGGGCTGCTCATCGCGGGCGCCTTCGGCGCGTGGGTTCCTCGCGAGTGGCTGCAGGCCGTGTTCCTTCAGAACCAGCCCGGCCTGTCGTTCGCCCTCGGGCCCCTCATCGGCCCGCTCATCGCCGTCGTCAGCTTCGTCTGCTCCGTCGGCAACGTGCCGCTGGCCGGCGTGCTGTGGAACGGCGGCATCAGTTTCGGTGGCGTGGTCAGCTTCATCTTCGCCGACCTGATCATCATCCCGATCATCCTGATCTACCGGAAGTACTACGGCTGGGCTGCTGCTCTGCGCATCACCGGCATCTTCTATCTCGCCATGGTCATCGCCGGGTATCTCGTCGAGCTGCTGTTCACGCCACTCCACCTCGTGCCCCGGAACCGCAACGTCAGCATCGTCGAGGCGTCCATCACCTGGAACTACACCACCTGGCTCAACATCGCGTTCCTCGTACTCGCCGTGCTCCTTCTGATCGTGTTCTTCCGCACCGGCGGCGGAGGCATGCTCAAGATGATGGGCGGATCCCCTGGTGACGCGCACGGGCATGAGCATGAGCACGGTCGCATGGAGCGGGAGGGCCACACGGAGCAGCACGAGCCAGACGGGTACGGCGGGAACGCCGACTTCGACCTGAAGGCACGCTGGTGATCGAGCATCGCTGGCCCAGGCCCCGCACCAAGTAGGACAGCAACGGACGCCGCCGCGGCCCCCCCGAACACCGCCCAACTTTTACCGATGTCCTGAGACACCAAGTGTTACCGATGTCCTGACACCGATTCGTCACCGATGTCCTGAGACATGACAAGACCGGGCCTTCGCTGACAGACGCTTTTTGGCAACAAAATGGCAACAACCGTAGGACGTCCAATGTGATCAGGTAATGCCGTAGTCATCATAGAACCCGCTAATTCTCGGGGTTTTCGGCCCGCTTCCCCGGATCTTCGGGGCCGCGATTTGGGTTCGACCCCCACTGCCGGCACTGTGGAAGGTCGTCGATCTAGGCGGCCGGGTGAAGCACCACCTTCGTCCACCCGTCGACGCGCTTGTCGAACTGGTCGTAGGCGCGCGGCGCGTCCTCGAGGCCGAGCTCGTGTGAGACCAGCTTGCCCGGCGTCGCGACGCCGCGGATGATCAGGTCCCGAAGCTCGCGGTTGTACCTCTTCACCGGGCACTGGCCCGTGCCGATGGCGAGGCCCTTGGTGAACGCGGTGCCGAAGTCGAAGGCGT
>Ga0164242_10003240_pt1 | contig 18639 bp, 15 predicted proteins | sample OricomgcompostMG_FD_108783 | JGI IMG/M metagenome (GOLD analysis project Ga0164242, IMG submission 108783) | Miracle-Growth compost microbial communities from Emeryville, California, USA - Original compost - Miracle growth compost (MG) ... | reverse complement strand
TATCTCCCGAGATCAAGCGAGCGTGGGCGGCAGCGGCAGAAGCAGTAATGGCACATTTCATCAAGTAGGAGCGAACGATGGCGACCGTATATATTCAGAAGCCTGGTGATGTGGCTGGAGTCAAGCGCAAAGGCGAACCGTTAGCACGTCCCTATGTGGTGCTGAAGGACGGAACGGCCATCCCGTACATGCAGTGGCTTGAACAGGGCAACCCGACGTAGAAGAAAGCACTATGGAAGATGCTTCCAAGTATCTCTACTTCGAATCCTTCTAATATTTCTGACGGTTAGCGATAAGCGTACAGAAAGTTCTTCAAGAGAAAGATTACTATCTCGAATAAGCCTAACGCCTTCATCTGTGCATTTAGATGGACCGGAACGTTCTCCGCAATGCATTCTCCCTTTTGTAATGGCATCTTGAGTATTATCTTTTGCCGTTCCCACCCGAAGATGAAGAGGGTTGAAACATGGGGGATTATCGCAAGAGTGAAGAATTCGCAATCCCTCTGGAATTGAGCCACGAGTGATGATGTATGAAATGCGATGGACTTGATACTTTATCTGGTGAATTGTTAGCTTCCCATAGCCGTTTGGATATGTTCCAAAAGGCCAAACCATACATTCTTGGCATTCCGGCGAATTGGACAATGTTTCTACGATCCACACGAATGCGGTTTTGTCAGGCATGACATTGCGAGGGCTGTTACGCTTTAGATACATCGCTTGAGACCTCCTCAGTCTCGCGGTGTTACTGGCGACCCACTGTTTCCGCAGTGAGGTCGCCTTTTTATTGTACCGAGATCGGAGCATAGAAATGAAGCCTGAATTCAATAAGTTCATGCAATTTCAGAAGATGGAAGATTCCGAGGATGGCCCTCCCGTTATTTGGGGAATCGCCACTCTTGAAGAGCCGGATTCAGATGCGGAAATTGCGGACTACGATACGGCCAAGCCCGTGTATCAAGCATGGAGTTCCAAAGCTCTGAAGCGAACCAAGGGAGCTGGGCAGGAGCCATCTCTCGGAAATTTAAGATTGATGCACGGTTCCGAAATAGGGGGGAAGGCAACCAAACTCGAATTTCGAGATGACGCAAAAGAGATATGGCTCGGGTCTGAGCCTGTCAACGATGCTGTCCATCAGATGCTCAAGGGTGGATTTCTCACCGGCTATTCGCAGGGAGGTTCTTATGCATGGCGAGCCTGCAACGTTTGCGAAGGCCAAATGCCAATGCAGCAGGGTGCGAATTGGTGTGAGACGTGTGGCAAGAACGTAATCGTTCGCTATGGATTGAAGAAATTGGCAGAAGTAAGCTATGTTGATTCCCCCGCCATCGGCATCGGATTCGAAAGCGTTAAGTCAAACGGATCTTGCGAGATCGTGAAATTCCAAAAGAAAACGGAGGCAGTCGTGGCAAAAGACAAAAAGACCAAACGAGTGGCTGGCGAGGACTTGGAGTCAAGTGCCTTCGCCTATGTAGGCGATCCCGATAAGACGGAGACGTGGAAACTGCCTATCAAGTTCTCGAACGACGAGAAGACGAAGCGGCATATCCGCAACGCGCTCGCCCGGTTTGAGCAGACCAAGGGCATTCCCGAGGACAAGAAGGAAGAGGTCAAGGCCAAGATCCATGCCGCCGCTACCGCTCACGGTATCGATGTGACCGAACCGTCTGCCAAGTCCGCCAAGGTTCGCGACATGCTGAAGTCGAAGATCGACGCTCAGGCAGAGTCCAAAGGTCTCCAGAAAGGTCTCTATGCGGTTGGCCAGTTCGCCAATCTGCTCGAGAGCTACGCGTATCTCCTCGAGAGTGCGTTGTGGGAGAGAGAGATGGAGGGAGACGATTCGGATGTGCCGGATGAGATGAGAGATCAGCTCGACGACATGATCGACACGTTCATCTCTATGGCTGAAGAGGAAGCAAAAGAACTTGCCGCCCGTAATGTGGGCAAAACTGAAAAAGGAGATACACCGATGACCCCCGAAGAACTCGAACTTCAGAAGGCGGCAAAGAAATCGCTTGCGACCCACTTTGCCAAGGCTGCTGCTCACCACACCAAGATGGCTGACCATCACGAGGCGATGGAAGACCACCACGAAGAGATCGCCGACGCTCACAAGGCCATGCACGAGAAGATGGCCAAACTCGACACCAACGAAGGCGGACAGGCCGAAGGCGGACCGGGCAAGGAAGTGGTCTCGTCGTTGATCGAGTTCCACAAGGCTGCACACAAGGAACACGAGGGACTCGCCAAGAAGCACGGCCACATGGCGAAGGCCCACGATGCCCACGCCGAGCACTGCGACAAGATGGCAGGTTCCTGTGATGAAGAGACGGCCAAGTCCGTGTCGAAGTCCGAGGCCGAAGCCTACGAGGTCGAGAAGAAGGCTGCCGGCACCGTTGCCGCTCCCGTGGTAAAGACGGATGGCGACGACTTCATCGCTCGTGCGACCAAGCAGGCACAGGAGAACCTGATGAAGAACCCCGAGTTCATCAAGGAACTCGAAACGGCGCAGAAGGCCGCTCTCATCAGCAAGCTCTCGGCCCAGAGCGCGGAAGCACTTGCTCAGGAGCAGGTCAAGCCGACTGGAGTCACTATCGTTCCTCGCGCTGGCGGAACTGATGCGAAGAAGTTCCAGTTCGCTCAGGATGCTGAGACCTCTGCTACCGGCGTCGGATTTTAGTAACCCGGCACTACCCCGCATCGCTCGGCAACAGCGGTGCGGGTCAACCTCAACATAAATCCATCGAACCAGGGAGAATAATCCGATGAGAAGCAATGGAAATGGAGTAGTGCCGGATTTCGTAGCACATGGAATGCAGAAGCAGACCTCCGAAATCGTAGCGGCATATGTCAAATCTCGGGATGCTGGCACGCAGGCGCAGCTTTCCAAACTACGGCGCAACGTTGAAAAGGATTCGGTCTTCATGGACCGACCCAACACAACGTCCGAACTGATGAAGACGCTCGAAGAGGAAGCAGATCGCATCAAGCTATCGAAGGCAATTCTTCGTCAGGCTTGCCATGGAGTCGTAACCGGTCAGGCCAACATGCAGAAGGCTGGCGTGACATCGGCGCTCGGCTTCAACTTCTACGACCTGCGCGGACCCGCTTACCTGCTTTACCCCGTCGTGACCCCATTCCGCAACTCGATTGGTCGTCAGGGCAAGGTGAACGCCGGTGTCGGTACGGCGGCGAACTGGAAGGCGACCCGCAACCCCGGAACCCCGTATCCTGGAGTTCCCGAGGGGCAGCGTGCTCAGGTTGGCACTCCAGATGAGATCAACTACTTTGCCAGTTACAAGGAGCTCGGTGATGAGCGTTCTGTGACGTTCACCGCAGAGTTTGCCGGCGAAGGATATACAGACAACCTCGCGGACGAACATCTGCGCGGCCTGCACTCTCTCTGGCTTCAGGAAGAGTCGTTGATCCTGTTTGGCAACTCGGGTACGGCATCCGGCAACAACGGATTCGCACTTGGAACCGCGCCAACCCCGACCATCACCGCAGCTACTGGCGGCTTCGCCAATGCGTCGACAGTCTCCGTCTGCTGCGTCCTACTGACTGCCATGGGCTATCCTGCAACTGGCCAGTATGGCTACCTCGGCGGCACCAAACCGACGCCGACCACTGGCCTTACCCCAACGTTCAGTTACAACGCTCCCGGCACGGGGACCTCGATCACCATCAATGGTGGTACTTCGGCGGTTTCGGCGATGTCGGCAGTGACGACCGTATCGGGTGGCAATGGTCTGCTGACCGCAACCGTAACCGGATACCCCAACGGCGTCTTCGGTTATGCGTGGTACGTCAACACCACTGATGCATCTGCCCCAACCAAGGCAAACGCGAAGCTGGCGGCGATCACGCAGTTCCCTTCGTACACCTTCGGCGTTGCGCCTCCGTCCGGCAACCAGAATGCGGCTGCTACTGGCCTCAACGTGGACAGCAGCTATGAGCCGTACGACTTCGATGGTCTCTTCACCTATGCCGCCAACTACGGCATTTGGACAGACCTGAAGGGCGCATCGCTGACCACCAACGTGGGCGGCGTCGTCGTCGAGGTTGAGAACATTCTTGAGAGCCTCTATCAGCAGTTCCAGTTGGGCGTCGATGCCATCTGGGGTTCGCCGGATGCGATCAAGTCGTTCTCTCAGGCCATTCTTGCCAATGGGTCTGCCGCAACTGGCTACCTGCTGAGTGTGGATGGAACGAAGTCGAACGGTGTCATCGGTGGCGTCATCGCCACGGGCTACAACTCGCGCTATGCGGCCAACAATCCGACTGGCGCGGGTATCATCCCGCTGAAGATGCACCCCATGATTCCTCCGGGTACGCTGTATTTCGACATCGCCACCAACCCGTATCCGTCGTCCCGCATCCCTGCGGTACGCACCATGCTCATGCAGCGTGACTACTACGGCATCGAATGGCCGCTGGTGTCTCGTGCGTGGACGTTTGGCACGTATGTGCATGAGTGCCTGGCACATTACATCCCCTGGGCTACGGCTGTGCTCACTGGCATTGGACCTTACGTTCCTGCCAGCTAACCGACTTGCCGATGCGGGTTTTGTCCTCGCTTTACTCGCATCGGCCTCTGGCCACGGCGGTACTTGCCTATCGCCGTGGCTCATTGATTCATGAACGTTTTCAAATTAGTGAAGATTCTTGATGTCGTGAAATTATCTACACCGAAGTCGTGAGGACAGTCCATATGACCATCAATCCCAGCCCAATGGACCTCACCACGCTATCGGCGTGCAAGAGTTGGTTGAGCAATACCAGCGCTGGGAGCGACCCTAACCTTCAGGCGTGTCTTACCGCCGCCAGTATCTTCTTTCTACGCCAGACTGGACGCGGACCTCGCAACTGGCAGAATGCAACACAGAGTCCATTCAATGAGCCCGTAGACTACGCTGAGACCTACGACGGCATCTCGGGAGACCGGCTTTACCTCCGCAACTTCCCGATCAATTCAGTATCTTCTCTGTCGATCAGCGGTTACACCGTTCCCGATTCATCCGGACAGAACCAACCCGGATACCTTATTGACGACTCAGGACGCAGCATTCTCATCCGGCTCTCGGGATATGGCTACAACACTGGCGGCGGTGTCAGCGGGTACGGCAATTTTCGTGGTCGTGGCGGCATCGGTGCCGGACGAGCATTCGCAGCGCCTCCGCAGACGATTCAGGTGGAATACAACGCTGGATTTAGTGCGGTTCCTGTCGTCGATGAACTCCATACGGTTATTGCAGGATGGACGGCGAACACGGCGGTTTCGACAGGCGATGTTGTATCAGATGGAACCTATCTCCAGACCGCCCAGAACTCAGGAACAACAGGGACGGTCGCGCCAACATGGTCGCAATTGAAGGCTGGCCAGACCAAGGACGGCACCACCCCGATTCTTTGGATCAATAGCGGCATCCCGGCATCGCCGAACATGATCGTCATCCAGAATGATGTAACGACGCTATCAGATCAGGGGGTCAAGTATTTCAGCACCGGCAATCCGCTGACCAAGGTTTCTATCTCTCCCGCACAGGGGCAATACTTCCTCGTCGCTCCCGGAACCTATCTTTTCAATGCCGCCGATGCGGGTCAGGACATGCTCGTCTCCTACACTTCAGCGGGAACGCCAGCAGACATTGTGCTGGCGGTAATCCAACTCGTCAGCCTCAACTACAAGCGCCGCGACTGGATCGGGCAACGCTCGGTAGCCATGAAGGATGTCGGGTCAACTTCGTACACGCTGGCAATCGACCCATCTATCCAGGCAGTCATCCTCGCCTATACCAGAGCTTCATTGAGCAGCTAAATGTCAGTGACCATCACCGTAAAAACGGCTCAGATTACCGATTACGTTGAGAAGAAACGCGCAACCCTGATTGATATGCTGGCCGAGCGTATTGATCTCGTGGATCAGATGTTCGCAGATAGAGTTCGCGGAAATCTATCGGGAGGCGTTCTCCAGACACAGAGTGGAAAACTCCTCAGTACGGTGATGCAAACGCCAGCACAGATATCCGGCAACCAAATCTACGGTGCGGTCACGGCTGGCGGTACCGATGCTCCCTACGGAATCTACTTCGAGGAAGGTGGAACCGGATACTACGAGATTCGACCAATCAACGCTCGTGTGCTGGCCTTCATGGGTGAAGGCGGGATGATCTTTGCCAAACTCGTCAACCATCCACCGACGCCGAAACTGCCGTGGTTCCAGCCCGAGGTCGATGCCATCCGGCCAGAGATGAATGACCAACTCAACCAAGTCTTCGCTGAGGTGCTAAAGCCGTGAACACCTATAACCAACAGGCCAGCACCGAATCCATCATGCAGGCGCTCTTTGCCCTTGCTCAGACCGCCAACACGCCAGAGACGCCATTCACCATCATGTCACGGAGGATGCGGCACTTCAAAGACGTCACGCCCGAAGAGATACCGGCATTCTTCCAGTTCCAGAATCCGGTTCGAGAGACGACTGGCGGTGTTCGCAAACTCCCAAAGGAGATCATCGGCGTTTCATGGTTTGTCTATCTCCCGAAGAGCCAGAGCATCGACGATGTCGTCTCGCCAGCACTCAACAACTACTACGATGCGCTCTCGAACGTATTGCTCAGTCCGATAGGCGGTTTACCGCAGACGCTGGGCGGTCTGGTGACGCAGTGCTATAAGGACGGCCAAGGATTGACGGATGAAGGACTACTGGATACTCCGTCACTGATTCACATCCCTATCAAGATCATCACTGGAATCTAAAAAACTGCCTTCGGGCTAAATCACAAGGAGTCTCACGATGCCTACTCTTTCCGGTATTCAATTTGGATCTGGAGTAATCTTTGCCACCCCCGTTGCCGGAAACATTGCGGTCGATCCAACCCCGCAAGAAGTCGGCATCATTCAGGACATCTCTCTCACCATCAGCGGCGACATCAAGGAACTCTATGGACAGTTCCAGTGGTCGGTTGACTCGGCGGTAGGCAAGCGTTCCATCAAGGGAACATTCAACTTTGCCCAGATCACCAACGAGTTTCTGAACCAACTCTTCTTCTCCGATACTATTGCGCCGGGCATCGTCGAGACGGCCTATCGCGAACCGCATACCGTTCCCGCGACGACCCCGTTCACTGTGACCATCGCACCCGCCGGCGGCGGGACGTATGTTGCCGACCTCGGCGTTATCAGCCAGTCGACTGGACTGGCACTCGTCAATATCGGTACTGGAACACCATCGACCGGTCAGTACACTGTCGATCTCGCGACTGGCGTTTATACCTTTGCCACTGCCGATGCCAGCGATGCCATCTGGATCAGCTACACCTACACGGCGACGACAACGGGTACAACGTTGACCGTTGCCAATCATCCGATGGGATGGGGTCCGGTGTTGAGCATGACCATCCCATTTTTCTATCAGGGGAATAAGTTTGCATTCAATCTCCCGCAGGTCAGGCTCGGCAAGATCGACATGAAGACGAAATTGGACGATTATGCCATGATGTCGACCGACTTCAGTGCCTTCGCTGGAGCGGGAAACAATCCGTTGAACGTTTACAACGTCGGGTAGGTTTCATTTACAATCATCTGGGCACGGTGTTCTTCGTCTCCTAACGAATTGAGCTTTGTGCGGAATCTCCTCGACAAGGATTCCGCGACGTGCCCCTATTTTATCAACTCCACCAATATGAAGCGAGGGAAATACCGTGACAAAAACTGAATCGTTCGACGGACAGGATTACACACTGGCTACCATCACTGCTGGAACCGCAAAGAAGATCTCACTCTCCTCGAACAACGGCGTTCCGCTCGAGAACCATGAGTTCAACACCAGATTGGTTGCAGCATCTTTGATTGCTGGCGGTCATGATGATGGTGTGGCCATTACAGACTCATTGCCGATTTTCGATGGCAGCACCTTTGGCAGATTCCTCAATGCCGCGCTTGAAGTGAATGGATTGAAGGTCGAAGCCAAGGAGCCGTCGAAGGGGGAAGGTCAGGCCGAAGCCAGTCCGGCTGCGGAATCGACTGGCGACTCATCTACGGAAGACTAGCATCCTCGTTTGGGTGGACGTGGCGCGATATCGATGCCATGTATATGGATGAGATGTGGGAGGCTCTGGAGTACACCAATCTGGAGCCTCCAGTCCATTTGATTATGCGTCCGGTCGCGCAGCTCTTCGGATTCAAGTTCGCAGAAGTCGAAGCCCGCCATAAGCCAAAGAAATACTCAAGTGCCGAGGTCGGCGGTATGATGGCGATTGCCGGCAAGCCGAAACCCAAAGAAGAATTGCCGCTCCATATCCGAAACTCGAAGACATTCAACAGGCTGGTTGCCGAAATGGAGTAGCGATGCCCGATAATCAGCTTTCATTTGAAACTCGGGTTGATCTCTCTGGATTAGAAACGGGAGTCGCTGGTATCGACACTCGGATGAAGAGTGCCGCATCCTCGGTTGAGGACTTCAATCGAAGGGCGGCGGCGGCGCAGGATGCCTATAACCAACAGGCTGCTCGCGGATATAAGATTCAGGAACAGTTGGGCAAAGCCTTCGACGCTGCTAGTGCTTCAGGTGCTTCCTACGTCGAGGCTATGGAGTCAGCAGCAGCAGCGACCAGAGATGTTGGGGTTGCAAGCGAGAAGACATCCACATCCATTCGCAATGTCACTGGCAACATGTATGCGGCGCAGGGAGCGGCTGGGCTACTCGAAGGCAGACTCCCGATCCGTGCTTTTGAGCGGTTTATTACGACAATCCCTGGTGTCGGCGCAGCACTCCAGTTGGCCTTTCCGATTGTAGGTGCGATCGCACTGGGAGAGATTGTCGTAGATCTCGGTAAGAAACTGTACGATGCCTTCGACCTTGGCGGCGAAAGAGCACGTAAGACCGCTGATGATATTCGTTCTGTTACCAACGAACTGAACACCAGCAATACCGCCCTTGATGTCCAGATTGACAAACTCCAGCAGGAAGAAGCAAAGCTGGAGAAGAAGCCGTTCAATGGCATCAAACTTGTTCTGGATGAGGCAGCGCAGGCAGCGCAGAATCTCTCCGATAAACTTGATGGAGTCATCAAGAAGGAAGAGGAAGCTGTCAAGAGCATGTCCGCCAGCATCCCGCAGCGGTTATTGGGAGGATCGCAGACTGGCTATGAGCAGACGATGCTCCAGCAACATGCTAAGTGGCTCGGACAGGCAAAGAACGAGCAGGATCAACTCAACGAGTCTGTTAGCTTTGGCAATTCTCTAAATCAGCGCTTGGCTGAACTTCAACAGAAGCAGAGAGACAGCGCAGAGAGTTCGCAGCTAGCCCTCCAGCAAGGTACTGCCGTCAATGTCACGGATTATTCCAATGAGATCAATGCAGTCAAGCAACTCATCTCATGGCATCAGCAAGAGCAGGCCGAGATTCAAAAGAATATCGACTTGAATAAGCAGCAGGGTGCCACACAGAACGCACGAGATCATGCTGACGACGCTGGTTTGGCGAACAAGGCAGATACGGCACGGCTCAAGGCGATGGAAGTAGCAAGGGATCTGGAGAAGCAGGAAGGTCTCATCACCATCAAGAATGACCATGACTTCTGGGCAGCTCGCATCAATGAGTTCACCGCTGGATCAGAACAGTTCAAGACAGTGATGGACAAGATTACGCAGGATGATGTGGAAGGCGCACGGAAGGCCAGTGAAGCCATCGCAAAACTCAAGTCTTCCCAACTTCGCAGCGCCAATAATCCTGACGTACTCATCGCTGGCCAGCAAGCGATTGACACATGGCTTCTGAAGACTGCCGACGATGCTACCCACAGTGGCGATGCATGGAAAGCGTATAACGCTGAACTCCTGAAATCATTCGAGATCAACACACAGAATGCCGCCGCCTTACAAGAAGCAAACCTTGCGACGGATGTAGCCGAAGGATCGGTGACTCGGGTTTCGGCAGCACATCAACTGGCTGCAATTCATGCCGAAGAGTATCGCGCCAAACTGAAGGCGCTCGAAGATGAGTTGCGATCTCTTCAGGCAGCATCCGCCAATCTTCATCCTGGCGACAAGGACTACGCACAGAACCAAACGCAAATTCAAGGCATACGCAATCAGATAGCGCAGGTTCAAGGTCAGGGTGCGGTGACTGGCGTGAAGGATGCGTCGGCTACGACACAGGCGATTGCATCCCCTTATCTGAATGCATTCGGCCAGATCAATCAGGGATTCCTTCAAGTTCAGTCGAAGATGATTCTGGGAACGCAGAGCATCTCTCGTGACTTCGCCCAGATGGGAGCCAATCTCGTAGTAAGTGTCGCTGGCGCGTGGGAGAAGATGCTGGCGAAGCAGATTGCCTCGGAGATTCAGATGCAGGCGGCTCATGCGGCTACGGCACAAGCTGGAGTGGCGATCACAGCTACAACGCAGGCAGAGTCTACTGCTATCCACAAGTCGAACCTGATCGAGCAGGCATTCGGCGATGCGAAGGCGGCAGCGGTCAAGGCGTTCAAGTGGGGCATGGACCTACCGTTCCCGGTTGATCTTGCCGTGGCCCCTGCATTGGCGGCTGGAGCATTTGCGGGAGCATTGTCGTTGGCTGCGTTCGAAACTGGCGGAATAATCCCTAATACTGGTATAGCCCTTGTCCATCAAGGAGAAGCCGTGATCCCTGCCGGATTGACGAATCTTTTGCTCAATGCGTCCAGCAACACGAATAACAATAGCAGTTCTGCATCCGTCACTAACAATTTCAATGGCGGTAGCGATGCACAATTCAGGCGACAGATGTCACGAAACGCCGACCATGTTGTGAACACGGTACAGCGCGGGATGCGACGAAAGGGGTTGTCCTAAATGCACCTCAATACTGTTTTTGATCCTCCGTTCAGCGCCAACTTCAATTTCCCGTCAAAGACTCCGATGTACAGCACCATCATCCAGAAGCCAGTATCGGGACGTGGCGAGATCCGCGCCAGTTTGCAGCCGTATCCGCTTTGGAAGATTGATTATGAATTGAGTTATGGCCGTGGTGGCGAGCAGATCCCGAACTCGGTCTATCAATACGTCCTCGGCTTTTTTATGAACGTAGGCGGCCAGTTTTCAGACTTTCTTTATGAAGACCCAAACGATAACTATGTGGAGGACGCATTCCTTGGCATCGGCGATGGTGCGACGACGACGTTTCAACTGATCCGGTCGATTGGTATCGGAACTGACATCGTTCAGAATCTCAATGGCGATCCTGTCATCTCTGGAAATGGTTCGGTTATCTCGTCATCGGATTACACATTAAGTTATAACGGCATCATCCAATTCACGACTGCGCCGACGACTGGAACGGTGCTGACGTGGACAGGGAACTATTACTACCGCGTCCGCTTCGGTGACGACAATACCACCTTCGATCAGATGATGGATAAGATTTGGACGAATAACAAGATCAGTTTCCAGAGCGTGATCCTGTGAAAAATATACCGACTCCGCTACTTGAATATCTCCTAAGTACCGATGTTGAGAGTGGCTACGTCTGCGACCTGTTCAGCATCACGCTCAAGTCAGGACAGCAACTCTATGCAACCGATGGCCAAATCAATATCACCTATGGCGGGAATGTCTATCAGGCAACTACGTATGGGGCATGGAAGATAACCAAGGTTCGGACGGCATTGGGCATGACGCAGAGCTCGATGGACTTCACGCTTCAGGCTGGCGTCGATACCATTATCCAGCCGTTCAATATCCCGATCCTTGAAGCCGTCCAGTTGGGGTTATTCGATGCTGCGACGGTGACGGTCTATCGGACATATTCCGAGGTTTATGGCGATACATCGCTCGGGGTTGAGGTCAAGTTTGGCGGACAGATTACCGAGTTCACGAAGAATGGTCGCACCTTGGCTGAGGGAACGGTCGAGGGATATTCGTTTGCACTCAATCAGCAGATGCCGCGCCAGACGCTTCAGCCGGGATGCCGCTGGACATTGTACGACGTCAACACCTGCACCACAAACAAGGCATCCTTTACCTATACCAACGCTGTTGCGACCGGAACGACCAACATCACCATAACGCCAGCATCGGCGATCTCATTGCCAGCCGGGATTCTGCTGGATCAGGGAACCGTGACCTTTACCAGCGGCCAGAACTCGGGACTGTCCATGAGCATTCAGACCTACGATGGAACGATTATCCGGCTGACGAGGCCAATGCTGTTCCCGATGGCTGTAGGCGATACCTTCAGCATGAGTGCTGGCTGTGCTCATACCTTTGCGGCGTGTCAAGCGTTTCAGGGAAGTAACGCTTATACCAATTTTGGCGGCACTCCCTTCGTGCCTTCGATGGAGTCTGCACTGTGAGCGTGATATAATTCTTTGCATGGAAAACTCAGAGCAGGATGAGCGCCAACTGGTAGTCGCCGAGGTCAAGACTTGGATTGGAACCGCATTCCGGCACCAGGGCCGCGTCAAAGGCAAGCGTGGTGGCGTAGATTGCGGCCAGATTATCGCATGTACCTATGAGAACGCTGGACTGACGAGCAAGATTGATCCCGGTTTCTATCAGTTTCAGCATCACATGCACTCTGACCGCGAGGATTACGTCGCTCATCTGTTGCAATACACGCGAGAGATCACGGCGGCAGAAGCGAAGCCAGCCGATATCGTTCTGTACAAGTGCGGACGAACTTTCTCACATGGCGGCATCCTGATTGAGAATTGGCCGGGATTGATTGTCCACTCGCGGACTGGAGTTGGAGTGGAGTATTCGCATGGCGCGACCAATGCATTTCTGAAAGGTCGCGAGAAAAGATTCTTCTCGTTCTGGGGTAAAGATATTGCGGTGACGGGATGAATCGACATCCAAGGAACCCGTAAAGCCTCCCTGATTTGAGCGGTGAGGGAGTCCTGCTGTGGCAGGGGAATAACTCATTCATTGGCAATATGAATCACAGCAAACTGACGGCAGGTTGATAGAAATATCTCACCGCAAAGCATCACCAATGGCCATCCTAAACGGGTGGCCATTCCTTTTGGGAGACGTAACGCATGAGCTTATTTGGGAACTCCAGCGTCACGCCCAAACTCCACTCGCTCCAAGTCACTCAGTCGATCAACGGCATTTGCATTCCCATCGTCTTCGGGACGAATCGCGTTCAGCAGAATCTTCTCGGCTATTGGGACTTCAAAGATGGCCAGCCCTATCAATCAGGCGGCAAGGGACTCGGCAAGAATGGCAGTGGCTACGAATACTACGCTGCCGTGCTTGGGTGCCTCTGCCAAGGCCGCGTCGTCTCTATCCTGAACGTCTACTCCCAGAATGGACGGCTCAACCTCAACAGTACGTCCGAGACCTACACGGTGCCAACGGGAGGCGGCACCTATACCGTAGCGAATGCCTCAATATTCGCTGCCGACGCTGGAGCAGGTGCGATCCTCCCCTATAGCGTCACCGCAGACAACTATGGAGCTCCTGCGCCAGTCACGCTGACTGGAACATACGTCGATCCCCATGATCCAGTCTCGGGTACGCCTGAGGCTGGCCAATACAGTGTGAGCAACGGCGTCTACACCTTCCCGGCATCAAGCGCTGGACTTACGATGACTATCTCGTATGCGTTCTCGCTCTACGTGCTTGGTTCGACCGAAGACGACATCATCCCGAACTCCAGTCCGTACGAGATCACCGTCCAATATGCTCCCGAGTGGCGGTCAGATGAGGGTGTGTTCTTCGTTCTTACGGGGGCAGCTCTGACGAAAGTTGGCGGCAGTCCAGCTCCGGGCCAGTATTCGACCGATGGCAACGGAAACTATTACTTCAACTCTGCCGACGCCAATCAGACGGTAGCCATCAACTACACATGGCGGCAATCGAACTCCAACATTGATCCCGCATCCCAATTGCAATTTGAGCTAATCGAAGGGAATCAGGGACAAGGGCCTTGGACATATCTCTCCAGTTTCCATGCATCGCAGGCATATGGTTATTCGACCATGGCTTGTGTCGGTGCGGAGAACATGGATTTGGGCGAATCGGCGACGATCCCAAACTATAACTACGAAGTGATGATGGATTTGACCTTCGGGGCTGGAATTCTGGATGCTCCAGTTGCGCAGTGCATTCTCGAGCTGCTGACCAATCCGTATTACGGAGCCCAGTTTCAAGGATCGATCGATTCGAGTCTCATCACCGTCGCTGCCGACTATTGGAACTCGAACAGCTTCTTCATCTCTCCCGTTTTGAATACCGCGCAGACCTGCTCCAGCATCATCGAGCAGTGGACGAATGCTGGCAATACCGGAGTCTACTGGTCCGAAGGCTTGCTCAAGTTCATTCCCTATGGCGACACGACGACCGTAGGCAACGGCTACGAATACACGCCGCAGACGCATCCCGTTGTCGACCTGAACGACGACGACTTCCTCGCCGGTCAGGATGAAGATCCCATCAACATCACCAGAACGCCATGGCAGGATGCTTACAACTCGGTCAAGGTTCAATTCACCAACCGACTCAATGCCTACAACCCTGACATTGTTCAGGAGACCGACGACTATGCTATCTCTCTGTTTGGCCTGAGGCCAGAGGCGCAGCAGGACTATAACTTCCTATGTACCGCGACTGCCGCTACCTTCGCTGCCAACATTCGCATCAAGCGGCTTGTTTATATTCGCGGGAAATACGTATTCACGGTGTCGGCAATTCGGTACTGCTTTCTGGAGCCGATGGATTTGGTCACGCTAACCGATGAAGACCTTGGACTTAACCTGACGCCAGTTCGCATCATTGAGACCGAAGAGAACGACAGCTACGAACTTCAGGTCACCGCAGAAGAGTTTCCATGGGGAACGGCAACCGCGACCCTTTACCAAAAGCAGCCAGCATTACCGCCGCCGCCGCCGCCCGCCATGGCCGATCCGGGCAATGCCAACGTGGTATCCATCTTCGAGCCTACGACACGCGTAGCGACTACCCTCGCAAACTCTGCATTCCAGATATGGATTGCACTCAATGGAGGTCCGAACTGGGGAGGATGTAACGTCTGGCTCTCTCGCGATGGCCAGAGTTATCAGCAGATCGGTACGCAATTGGGGGTATCGCGCGCAGGAGTTATCACTGCTGATCTTCCTGCAGCAGCTTCTCCCGATACCACCAACACGCTCAAGGTATCGATCAGCGGACAACTCTTCAACGTCACGGTACAGCAGGCTGCGGCATACTCCACGCTCTGCAAAGTCGGTAGCGAATATCTGTCCTATGCCAATGCCAACATTACCGGAACCGATGGGGTGGGAACGAACTACTACGATCTCAACGACCTCTACCGTGGCGCGTTCTCTACTCCCGATATCTTCCATGATCATACAGATCCAAACGAAAATAGTTTCATTCGACTGGACAGCCAAATTTTCCAATACAGCTTTGACCCATCGTTGGCTGGCAAGACTGTTTATTTCAAATTTACATCATTCAACCTTATCCAGAATCAGGTGCAGTCTCTCGCAGATGTCTCTGCATACCCCTACACCATCAATGGAGTAAACCTGTCGGCCAACATGACCGTGGATGCGGTCATTGATATCAGCGGAACCACTGCGGATATTCGCATCTATCAATACGGTCAGGCAGTCGGCACCCCAGGCTCGGCAGAGCTGAACAACGGATCTTTGATTACCCTTCCTGCCCAGACTATTACCGGCGAGGCATTGTCTACGCAATATTACGTCAACTTCAATCCCAATACCTCTGCATACGTTGTCTATACCGATCAGAATCAGTGGCTGCTCGATGAAGAGGTAAGCAACTACATTCGTATCGGTCAGGTCATCACGCCTGGCGAGTTTTCTTATATCCCGCTTCTCGGTGGCGGAACTCTCGCAATTGGGGCTGGAGCCAATGCAAACGGAGCATCGATTCCGCTGCCATCTGGATATACGGCAGCAAACATGGTGGCATTCGTCAGCCCTGGTGCTGGATGGTCACCGGGAACACAGATGAGCGGCGTCTACCATGCCACGCAGAGCGGTGGCGTACTCTCCTCGGCCTTCCAGAATCGTTCTGGCGGTATTGGTGTAACTGCAGAGGCAAACTGGGTCGCCGCAACATGGACGGCTGGCGCATCGGTCACCATCTCCTCCATCGGCAGCATTACCTATGTCAGCTTCACGACCGCGAACGGAGATGATCTGTGTATCGCCTGCGGAAATCTCTTGAGCGGCAGCGTTTCTGTCCCGGCTGGGTTCTCGTCAGCACAATGCGTGACGATGGCTGGAATGGCTTCAACGAATCCCACAGGGAATGCCTTCCAGTATGTGCGATCCTGCCAGTTGGATGCCTATCTCAATCTGACGGCCATCTACGACGATAACCAGGGAGACCGGTTCGGCGGCTCCGCGAATGTGTTCTGCGTCTTCTGGAAGACGGGTGGAGGGGTTACCTCTTCTACGGTCGCGGGAGGACGCGCTATCACCATTCCGCTACTTTCTGGTCACGCCATCGCGCTGGTGCAGGCTTACCTGCCCAGCGGTTCAGCCTTCGGACTTCCCTCGGGATTCGGCAGCGCAGGGGTTGTCTCCACGGCAGCGATGGGAAACTTCACTACCACCAGCGGATCGAACGATGCTCACGGCTGGACGGCCTGTCAGACCATCGGCTTCACATTTACCGGGACGTATGCAGACGGCTCAGGCCACACATGGGCTGGCGGCGGAAACATTTTTGCAATTGCCACAATATAAAAAGGGACATCAATGAAAAACTTCGCTCTCGCGGCTATGCTGATGGTCTTGTCTTCGTTCGCCTTCGGCCAGTCCTATACGACAGTGACTGCGCCAAACGTTACTGTAGATAACGGCAGCGGTACGGCAGTCAATCCTCCGAGCGGATCATCTCTATGCTTTCTAGGCGTCAATAACACTGGTGCGGCTATCACCTACACTCCATCGGGCGGCTCTCCTATAAGCGGTCCGGTTTGCCAGACGCTCGATGGTTCTGGAAATCTTACGGGAAGCCTGCAAGTGGCGAATCAGGCTACCGCATCGCCTGTCGGTCTGCGCTACACCATTACCGTGGTGGATGGGGGAACGACCTATCTCACTATTCCCATCGTGCAGTTTTCAGGAGCGTTGTTTCAGTTCAACACCTTTGCGCTTCCCGGAAATGGACGCGCAGGAGGAATCGGCTATCCTCATCTGGCCTGCAATGCCGGGGCCGCATGGAGCTCCACGACGCTGCCCTCAGGACACGACGCTTCAGTATGTACCATGATTAGCGGAGTCGGTTCATGGGTTTCGTATCCGCAAGCTCCCTATTGCGCGGCGAACATGGCTTACCAGACACCGCAGATCAGTGGTGCCCCGTTCTGCCTTGCTCCAGTGGAATCCGGCAATGGAGCGCCTACCGGAGCCTGCACGAAGACGAGCTTCTATTTTCAGCAAGATGCGCCCGGAACTATCTACGGCTGTTATAGCGGATCATGGTCGATCATCTCGGGAAGTGGTAGCAGTGGAATCACCAGTTTTCAGGGAAGAACAACGCCGGGGGCGACTTTGCAGGCTGCCGACCTGTCGTCCGTTATGGCTAATAGCCCGTTTGGGCTGACTGGGAGCACAAGCCTTTTATTGGATGGAGCATCCGGAACTCCGCAGCCGACTTCTTCGTGGAAGGTCGACTCTGGAAATCTGACTGGAACAGGTACATTTTTCCTGAACAACGGATCGGCCAACACCGTCTCCATAAATCCCGCCACGGGCGCGACGACCTTGGCAAACGGAAATTTTACGACTTCTTCAAGCGGAGCTACGGCATGGGGAGGCGGCGCAAGCATTGCATCTTCTGGGGTGCTGTGTCTTACCGATGGAACAAACTGCCCATCGGGGGTGACTCCGCAATACCAGACGATGCAGAACTCAACGGTAAGCCTGACACCACGCTCGAAGCTGAACTTTATCAACTCATCTGGCGTTGTGGGAACGGATAACTCAGGGAATGGTTCGACTGATATTTCGTTGGCGGCGATCCCGAACTCTGCCCTCGCAAATAATTCAGTGACGGTCAATGTCACGGGAGGAGCGACCGGTGGCGGCACGATAGCCCTCGGTGGGTCGACGACAATTAATGTGACTGGGAGTGGGGCAGTCGGTCCGCAGTATGCCATTTCAGGATTTACGGGATCTGGGAGCGGCTCCAGTTATGCCCTTGGACAGACGAACTCCTATACCGATTCGACAGGCAATAATCTGACGGTGCCCGGGGCGTTGACCGGCAAGATCACCAACGGCGGCCTGAACAGCGATATGTATGCGACCGGGAGCGGGAACAACGGCATCGCCAACGCGCTGGCCAGCTGCGGATCGCCCTGCACGGTGAATGTTCCCGCGACCAGCACCGATACGGAAACCCCTTACACCATCAATACTTCAGGGAACCACATCTTCGACCAGCGCGGACAGAGTAACGGGGATTTCTTCTACAACCCTGCGGTGGGCGGCGGTGCCGGATACAACCCTGGCGGCCAGCCTCACTCCGGAGCCGAGGAGATCTACGGCAAGTGGGATATTCCAACTCAGGCACCAGACTTCACCCAGACCCAGATAGGGCAATCGCTCAACCTGAGCTTCAACTCTCCCGGCTGGAACTTCGGCACGGACACCGGATATACGGG
>Ga0164242_10003239_pt1 | contig 18641 bp, 14 predicted proteins | sample OricomgcompostMG_FD_108783 | JGI IMG/M metagenome (GOLD analysis project Ga0164242, IMG submission 108783) | Miracle-Growth compost microbial communities from Emeryville, California, USA - Original compost - Miracle growth compost (MG) ... | reverse complement strand
TGGTCGCGTTAGCCAGCTCGGCCCGTTCGGCCGCGCTGGGACAGCCGTCCGGTCCGTGGGTGAGAAACGCCTCGACCCCGAGTGCGGATAGTCGCCCGACCAACCGCCGGGCCAGGTCGGCGACAAGGTCGCGCTCCGTGAGATCGCCTGCAGTCCAGCCGGTTTCGTCCCCTCCGTGCCCGGGGTCGACGACGACCTTCTTGCCGGCGAGGCGGGGGCCGCGGTGGCGCAGTGCCTCCGCCTCCCGCAGCTCATAGCGCCGTCCGCTTACCACTGACCGGGACAGTTGACGCAGCGCCCGGATGGTGTCCGGACCGACCGTTCCGTCTACAGCGAGGCCGTAATTGCGTTGGAAATCACGCAGCGCGGCCGCAGTCTGGGCTCCGAAGTGCCCGTCTGGGCGTCCGACATGGAAGCCGAGCTCGGACAGCCGCTGCTGGAGCACCAGCACGTCATCGCCGAAGAACGGGTGCGACACGTGGTGATGCAAGGTACGACCGCCGAGCTTCCAGCGCGCGCCCTCGAGCTCGCGGTAGGTCTCGGGACCCACCCGACCGTCCACATGCAGCCCGCGCTGTTGCTGAAAGGCGCGGACCGCTGTCTCGACCGCGGGAGTGAAAGCCTCGGCGGCCTCGCCCGTATCCGGATCGAGCAACCTGAGCTCCAGTAACCAGCCACGGACCTGCGCGACGGCTGGGTCGCGGGAGCCAAGTCGAAACACGGGCACGGTGTCGGGGTCACCTCTTTGCGTCGACGATGTCGATCTTCAGCGGCAGTCATTGCTGCCGGTTTGGTCCTACGGCTTGGTCCTATGAAGCTCTCACAGCATGACGCACCCCGGAGGGTCACGGCGCCTTCACGGACCGTTTGGACGGTCGGGCGTGTCTGTACGCGGGCCCGCGGCCGCGTGGGCCCGCTTTAGAGGTAGTCCTCCAGCTCCCGAACCAGTGCTGCCTTCGGCTTGGCGCCGATGATGGACTTCGCCACCTGACCACCGACGAACACCGACATGGTCGGGATCGACATGACCTGGTAGTTGCGCGCCGTCTGCGGGTTCTCGTCGATGTTGAGCTTGACGATCGAGATCTTGTCGGCGTGCTCGGCCGCGATTTCTTCGAGCACCGGCGAGACCATCTTGCATGGGCCGCACCACTCTGCCCAGAAGTCCACCAGCACGGGCTTGTCGCTGCTGAGCACGTCCTGCTCGAAGGTGGCGTCGGACGTGGCCTTGGTGTTGGCACCCATGGGTGTCTCCGTCTCTACTTCGGGGTGGATGACTTCGGGCTGGATGACTGGGTCGGGTCAGCGGACCTGGGCCGCGGCGTAGATCTCGTTCGGGATCAGGGTGACGGGCTCGCCGTGCGCAGCCAGCCAGCGCTCCGCGTCCAGCGCGGCGGCGCAGCCGGTGCCCGCGGCGGTGATCGCCTGGCGGTAGACGTGATCCACCACGTCACCGGCCGCGAAGACGCCGTCGATGTTGGTGGCCGTCGTCGGGTGATGCACCAGGATGTAGCCCTCGTCGTCCAGGTCCAGCTGACCCCGGACGAGCTCTGAGCGCGGGTCGTGCCCGATCGCCACGAACAAGCCGGTGACCGGGAGATCGCGTGTCTCACCGGTGACGGTGTCGCGCAACGTCAGGCCGCTCACCGCGCCGTCCCCGTGGATCGCGACGACCTCGCTGTTCCAAGCGAACGAGATCTTCGGGTCGTTGTGGGCTCGCTCCTGCATGATCTTGCTGGCGCGCAGTGCGTCACGCCGGTGCACGACCGTGACGGACCGGGCGAACCGGGTTAGGAAGGTCGCTTCCTCCATCGCGGTATCCCCGCCGCCGACCACGGCAATGTCGCGATCCTTGAAGAAGAAGCCGTCGCAGGTAGCGCAGGCGGACACCCCGCGGCCGAGCAGTTCCTGCTCCCGCTCGATGCCGAGATAGCGGTAGGCCGAACCGGTGGCGACGATGACCGTCTCAGCCCGGTAGGTGGTGCCGTCTTCGAGCGTCACGACCTTCGGGGTGGCGGCAAGGTCCAACGCCACCGCATCGTCGGTCACGAAGCGCGCACCGAAACGCTCCGCCTGTGCGCGCATCGACTCCATCAGCGCCGGACCCATGATGCCGTCCGGGAAGCCCGGGAAGTTCTCGACCTCGGTGGTCTTCATGAGCGCGCCGCCACCGTCGATCGCGCCCTCGATGACAACGGGGTTCAGCTCGGCGCGTGCGGTGTAGAGCGCGGCCGTGTAACCGGACGGTCCGGAGCCGACGATGACGACCTTCTCGACGGCGCTCTGTTCGATATCACCGGATTCGGGTCCACTGGGTTCGGTGCCGCCGTCGGTGGGTGCGGAGCTGCTGGTCACAGGGGCGCCTTTCTGCCGCTGATACCTTGGCGTGATCGTCGGGATGTGATCGTCGGAGGTACTGCCGGTTGGCCGGCGCTCCGCATAACCGATGCTACCGGCGGCGTGTTCCCGCCTGCCGACCTGGGACAGTGATCCTCATGGGCGACGACGGTGCGGGCATCCGGCGGCAGGGTGCCCCGGTGCCGCGTTGCGCTGCACACCCGGGGCGTCCGGCCGCGGACCGGTGCCCCAACTGTGGCCGGCTGCGCTGCGCGTCCGACATCCCGGTCTGGCAGGACGGGTGCCTGGTCTGCCGATGGCGCCTTGGGCCGAGCGCGCGGCCAAGCCGCCGCGCTGCGGCCGGTGACGTCCGCGTGACCCGTCCGGTCGTGCTCGCCGGCATCGTGCGGGCCGCGCTCGCCGGCTGGCTGACGTGTCTGATCGGCGCGGTGATTGCCTACAACTACGTCGGGGCCGAGTTCTTCTCGGTGCTGGTGCCGGGCCTGGTCGGCGCGGCCTGCGCGGTGTCCGCGCGCCGTGCCGCCGGACCGGTCTCGGCGACGTCCACTGTGCTCGGGCTCGGGGTCCGTCTGGTGAGCGGCGGTTACGCCGTCCTCTCGGCGCTGTACGCGTTTCAGTTCGCGGACGAGCCATACGGTCCCGCCGGTCGGTGGCTGCCACCGGTGGCGGCCGCGCTGGTGGGAGTAGCAATCGGGGAGCTGTACGCGGCGCCGCCGCGCCGGCGCCGCTCGCGGGTAGCCGGCACTACGAGCCGAGACTGACTTGGTCGAGCACGCGAGGCTGGGTGTCGGTGCAGCTTCCCCCGATCGCGACGGCGAGGCCCCGCTCGGGTGCTTGCTGGCTGCTGGCGCTGGGCGCCGTACTGGCGGTGTAGGCCGTGAACACCCCGTCGGGTACTGAGGTGTCGCGGAACACCAACACCGTGGCCGGAGCGCTGTCGTAGCGCGCCGCCTCCACTGCGACCAGGGAGAGCTCGGTCGAGGAGCCGGAGGCGAGTTCGTCAGCGAGCGCGTGCAGGCAGGCGTCGGTCGGTTCGGTCCGATGCTGACTTGCGGCAGGCATAGCGCGTATCCCGTTCCGGACCACGGCCGTATCGGCGAACAGGTCGACGACCCCGTCGGCGAGGGTGGCGTGGTGGTAATCGCGGTCGCGCGCGATCAACAACAGGTCGCCGGACACCACGACCAGCGGGGCGCGCCGCGGTGCGGTGGTGCCGATCGAACTCGTCGCGGTAGCCGATGACGGACTGTCGCGGGTGAGGCCGAGGGCGCTCGCCGAGGTCTCCGCGGTGGGTGCTCCCGGCGCCCCCCCATTGCCGCCTCGGACCGCGACGCTGACCAGCCCGGCCGCGAGCGCGAGCAACGCGGCCACGGTCAGGTGCCGCGGCGTGAATCGTTCGGCGCCAGCGCGGCGGCGCGGTCGCCACGAGCGTCGCGGCACCGACGGACCCTCGTCCTCACCGCTGAGCCGAGCCTGGATGCCGTCGAGCACGCCGGACGGGACCGGCGGCGTCGGCAGTGTGGACAGCGCGCGGCGCACTTGGGCGAGATCGTCGTAGCGCCGCTGGCAGGTTCGGCACGACGCCAGGTGCGCGGTCACCTGGTCCTGGGCATCGTCACCATCCTGGGCATCGTCACCGGCGATGCGGCGGGCCGCGAGGGCGGTGAGCTGCTCGTCGCCCAGATGCGCACCCACGACCTGTCCTCCGTTCCCTCGTCGCCGGGTCGGCGCGCGGCCGTGCCCGGTGCGGCTGCACACCCCTCCCAAGAGGGACGTACGTGCGCGCGGCAGCGTTCCCGGCCGGGCTGACCGATCAGTGCCGGAACGCCATCTCCGCGATGGCTCCGCGGTATCCGCCGTCGACGTGCGGAAGCCGGGTCAGCCACACCAACCAGTAGCGACTGACCGTACCCGCCGGTGGCGTGAGCACGGCGGCCCGTGCGGCATCGCGGTGCTGGGCCACCGCGGCGAAGTCTGCGAGCACGGTGCCGGGACTGGTGGCCGACGCAGGCATCGCACGCAGTTCGACGTCGGTGCCCTCGTTGAGGAAGGTGAGGTCGACCCGGCTCACCTCTTCGGCGGTCCCCAGGTCGACCAGCAGCCCGACGCCGGGCTTGATATTCCCGAGGTCGGCAGTGGTGTAGCGCTGCGTCTGCCAGGCGGTCCCTTGTTCGCCGTCGTGTGCGGCGAACGTCTCAGCGGGGTTCTCACTGCCGTCCCCGGGCGGCGGATCGAAGCTCGCCACCGATTTGATCGGGATCAGTGCGTTCGAGCCATTTCCGGCGCTCGGCTGCGCGGAGAACGCCGGCACGTCCGGCCCCTGGCTGGGAACCCGCCCGAGCGATTGCCCGAGGGACCACCCCACTCCGGCCAGCACCAACACGCCCACCCCGAGGACGGCCCGCAACCGCCACGGGTGCCGCCGCCGTTGCCGGCGGGTGTCCGGTGCCCGCGGCTCGACCAGGTCGGTCTCGGCGGTCGGGAGCGCGGCGAGCGCGGCCGCAACCGCGGCAGGCGTACGCAGTGGCGGCGCGTCCTGCCGGGGATCCAGATCGAGAATCCGCGAGACCACGGCGTCTAGCTCGCGCGGGACACCGGCCCGCACCTGTCGGGCCGGCAGTGGCGGCGCGTCCGGGTCGGTATTCGCCCGGGGCGCCGGCGCCAGCCCCCGCCACGTCCCGTCCGGCCACCGTCCCGTCAGCGCGGCGTACAGGGTGCGACCGAGGCCGATCGTGTCGGCCGTCATCAGGTCGGCGGTCTCGGTCTCGCCCGCTAGGGCAACGCCCACGGCTGCGTCGCAGAGCCGGATCTGCCCGTCCGTGCGGACCAGCACGTTCGCCGGGTGCACCCGTCCGTGCGCGTAGCCGGTCTCGTGCACGTGCGCCAGCGCCGCCGCAGTGTCTCGGAGCACGGCGGTGGCGCGCTCCGGCGACAGCGGTCCGTCGAGCAGCACGTCGCGCAGGGTCTGCCCGTCCACCCACTCCCGCACCAGGAAGCAGAGTGGCCGCGGGTCGGAGGCGGGGCCGGCGGGATCGTCGTCGGCGGGAACCGGGGATTCCGCGGCGGCGTCGTACGTCGCAGCGACGAGCGGGTCGGTGCAGCGCCCGGTCCCCACAGCCGCGGCGAGAAAAGCGGCCCGGGTCGACGGCGGCGAGGCGACCAGCAACCGCACCACCACCGGCCGGGACAGCACCTGGTCGTGGGCTCTCCACAGCACCCCACCGTCGGTCCGGGTCACGTCCGTTTCCGGGCTGCGCAGCAGGCGCTCGAGTCGGTACCGACCCCCGATCAGGGCGCCGGCGGTCGGGCCGAGGTCGCCGCCGGCCCCCGGGGCCGGGACTGCCCCGGTTGCCCGCGCGGATGTCGGGGGTCGGACCACGTATTCATCGTAGGGACGGAAGGCGCACATCGGCGTCATCCGACGACTGTCGCGTGATCCGGCTCAGTTCCGTTGTCCGGAGGACCACATCGGGCCGGGTACCTGGGCGGCCATGTTCGCGACCGGTCTGGTCGCGCCGGCGTACCCCTGCCACCAGACCCGTTGCAGTCGGACCACGTCGCCGGTGTGGTTGGCGGACACCATCATGCTGGCGCCGGCGTAGATCGCGACGTGATCGATCGTCGCCGGATTACTGGGATTTGCAGCCCAGAATAGGAGGTCGCCCGGACGGAGGTCGGCCAGCGGGACGTGCGGACCGGCCCGATATTGCTGGGCCGCGGTACGCGGCAGCCGCAGGCCGGCCGCGGCATACGCGGCGCCGGTCAGCCCCGAACAGTCGTAGCCGTTTGGTCCGGTGCCACCCCAGACGTATGGCTTGCCCTGCAGTGACTCAGCCGCCGCGAGCGCCTTCGCGGCGACCGGGGAAGAAGCCTGGCCGGCGCCACCCGGGTCGGACTGGATCGCCGCGGCCAGCGCCGCGGTGAAACCGGCGCTGTCACGGGCGGCACGCTGCAGTTCTGCCTGCGCCGCCAGTGTCCGGACCTCTGCGTTGGCAGCGTCGAGCGCGTGCTGGGCTTGGGCGAGCGTCGCGCGGATGGTGCTGACCTGGTTCGCGAGCTGCGTCTCCAGGCGGGTCTGGCGGTCTGCGAGCGACTGCGCACGCTCGTCCGCTTGCTGCGCGGCTGCGCTGGTCGCTTCGGCGGCGGTCGCGGCCGCGCGGCTGTCCTGGAGCACATGGTGCGCCGCGATCAGTCCGGTCTGCAGATTGGTGAAGTCACCGCTACCGGTGATCGCCTGCAGGTAGAGCGCGCCAGGTCCGCCGAGCATGTAGAGGTCGCGGACCCGTTGTGCGGCCTGGTCGCTGCTCGTCGCTTCGGTGACGCGAGCCTGTTCCGCTCGCTGCTGGGCGAGGGAAGCCTGTGTGACGACGTTTCCGAGCTCGCCCTGCGTCAAGTCGTATAGCTCGGTCGCGGCCTCCGCCCGGCGCTGCAGGTCGTGTACCTGCTGCGCGAGCGCGGCGGCGCGCTGTGCAGGTGTGTCCGCCCGGGCCGGGCCCGCAAACAGGATGCCGGTGAGCACCAGCGTGCTGGCGAGCGCGACCGGCAGGATCAGCAGCTGCCTGCACCGTCTGCCAAGCACCGTCACGGTGTCGCCGCCGAGGCCGAGCCGGTGACGGTGAAGCCGGTCAGGTCCTTCGCCTTGGGGATGTCCTTGGTGACCAGCGTCACCACGTGCCGCCGGATCCGCAGCGTGACTGCACCGGTCGGCGAGATGGCCAGACTGCCGGGCACCAGTACTTCTGTGTCGGTCAGTGATTGCTGGGCTGCGAGCGTGGCGGCGTTCCAGTTGTGCGACTGCGCCCAGGCGCTCGCGGCCGCCTGGGCGGCCTGATCCGCGTCGTCCGGCGCACCGGCCCGGGACGCCGCCAGCGAGATCCCGTCGTAGCCGAGCACGCCGAGGATCACCAGGACCACGACGAGACGGGTCAACCAACCGATCACCACCCCGGTGGTGTCGACCGCCGCGAAGGCGGTCTTGATCCGCCGTCAGCGGCGCCGGCCGGGGACCGGCAGCAGGTTCAACAGACTGGTCAGTTCCCGGATCCGCATCTGCCGGGCCAGCCAGATGTACACCGCGATGCCGAACGCGGCGGCGACCAGGGTGGCGATGATCGCCGGACCAGGGCCGGCGCCCCACTCGCGGATGATGTCCGCGACGATCCGAGCCCCAGCGGCGGCGACCAGTGCGGCGAGCGAGGCCCGCACCGACAGCCGTAGCACGCGGTACCCGTCGAGACCACCGAGTGACCGGCGCAGCAGCCTCGCCGCCACCGCCGCGCCGACGAGGTAGGCAACGGCGAGCGCCGCCGCGAGCCCGGGGACGCGCAGATGCGGGGGCAATGTCAGGGCGAGGATCACCGCGGCCACCACGTTGACCACGTTGCAGACGACGTTGATGAGCGTCGGCGTCCGACTGTCTTGCTGGGCGTAGAACGCGCGTAACAGCAGCTGGTAAGCGCTGAAGAACGGAAGGCCGATCGCGAACGCCGCGAGCGTGTCGGAGATGGTCCGCGCCGCCTGCGCTCCGGTCGCGCCGTACTGCAACGCACCGGTCGCGATCGGCTGCGCCAGCGCGGCGAGCCCCAGTGCAGCCGGCAACAGGAAGACGAAGGTGAGTCGCAGGCCGCGGGAGAGCTGGTGTCGAACCCCGGCCAGATCACCGACCGCGGCCGCGTGCGACAGCCCTGGCATCAGCGCCGAGATCACCGAGACGGCGATGATGGCGTGCGGCAGTTGGAACAGCTGGTAGGCGGTGGAGTAGATGGTGAAATCGCCGCCGTGTCGGGTGGCGAGCTGGGTGATCACCAGGAAACCGAGCTGGTTGACGACGGCGTAGCCCACCACCCAGCCGCCGAGGCGCGCAGCCATGCGCAGCCGGGGCTCGCGCCAGTCCGGGATGAAGCGCACTCGGACGCCGGCAGCGCGCATCGACGGCACTAGCGCAAGCGCCATGGCGACGACCCCGAGGGTGGTCCCGATTCCGAGCAGCAGCATCTCGCCGTGCGGCAGCCCGTTGTGGCCGAGGTGCTTGCGGTCCGCACTGGCGATGAAGATGCCCGCGATCGCAATCACGACGAGGTTGTTGATGACCGGGACCGCGCCGACTGCTCCGAACTTGCCGCGCACGTTGAGCACCGCGCCGATCAGTGCGGACAACGCGTAGAAGACCAGTTGCGGCATGAACAACCGGATGAAGCTGACCGCGAGAGCGCGGTCGGCATCGGTGGCTTCCCCGCTGACGTAGATGCGCATCAACAACGGCGCGGCGAGGATCGCGACGATCGTGACCGCGACCAGAGTGATCATGGTGACGCTGAACAGGACCGAGGTGAAGCGCTCGCCGGCGTCCTCGTCCTCGCGCCGGGCGCGGACGAGCAGTGGTACGACGACGCTCGACAGGATCCCGCCGAGCAGCAAGTCGTGGATGATGTTGGGTGTCGTGTTCGCGACGTTGTAGGCGTCGGCGACGCCGGTACTGCCGAGCGCAGCCAGCAGGGCGGCTGTCCGCAGGAAGCCGGTGATACGCGACAGGACCGTCCCGATCGCCATCGCACCGCCACTGCGGGCGAGCCCGCGGGAGGAGGCAGCGGGAGCTACGGTGGTGGTGGCGCTCACGCAGGATCCGACGCGCGGGGGCGGGGGTGGGCACGCCACTGCCGGAACCGGCGCGAGAACCGGATCAGCAACGCGATGACGAGCACCGCGAGCGCCACGGCGGTGATGACGAGCGTGATCGTGCCGTAGGCCGAGGAATGCACCACGAGCGGGGTGACGGCGATCGTCAGCCCGCTCGGGGTGGACAGCGTCAGCCGAACGCGGAAGCTACCTGCGCGCTGGGTGTCCGCGGGCAGCAGGATCCGCTGCTTGGACCCGGCGGCGATGGTGTAGGTGCTGGCGCCGGGCGACGCGAGCTTGGTGCGGTCCGCGCTGTTGAGGGTCAGCGCTACCGTGACCGGCTCGGACAGGGAGTTCTCCACCGTTACCGGAACCTTGCCGTGCCGGCTGGCGAGGGTGACCTGGCCCGCGACGCCGGCTCGTACCCCCCCCAGCAGGTCGGCGATCCGGGCCGCGACGCCGTCCCGCAGAGTCCGGCTGTCGGTCTGCGCGGCGCCGCGCCCGGCAGCTTCTCCGCTGCGCCAGGCCACCGACTCGGCCCGGGTCAGCGCCTGGTCGAGGGGGCGGGTCAGCGTGTCGTCGCGGAACATCCCGCGCAGCTGCGACACCGTCTTGCGTAGCGCGGCCACCGTCCCCGGTGCACCGGTCAGCGAGCTCGCCGGCAGCTCGGCGGCGGCCGCAGCCCGTGGATACGGCTGCAGGTCCTGCCGTGCGCCAACGGGATCGTCCGCGGTGTCCGAGAGCGTGATCGGATGCAGCCACTGTTGGGTGGCGGTGTCGTGCAACAGCGCGCGTGCCCAGGTCGGGTCCGGCGCGAGGTTCCTCGGCATGGCCAGGACCAGATCACGGCTGGGGAGTTGGTTCGGCTGCTCATCCACGACGACTGCGAGCAAGGCGAGTAGTCGCTGCGCGGCCATCCGAGCCGTGGGCTGGTCCTTGCCATTGCCGGCGAGCAACTGTTGGGCGAGCGGGTCGAGGGCCAGCGCACGCACCGTCGGGCCCGCGGTGTCGATCGTCGTCGGCGCGCTGGGAGTCGGTGAGCTGGCATCGTCACCGGCCGGCAGCTGGTCGCCGTTGATCAGCACGCTGGTGGCCCCGGCGGCAACGTAGGCGTTCACCGTGGCCTGGTCGACAGCGCCGCCGGGTGGCCAGGCCACGCCGGCAACGTGCGCGGCTGGCAGCGCGTTCGTCACCTGCGCACGACCGAGCGCGATGGCGTTGGCGAGATCGCTGGTCAGCCCGGCGCGGACCAACGCCACCGCGTCGACGTCGCCGTAGGGCAAGGGGATCACGTCGGCGCCATCGGTGCGCTGGCGCAGATCGGTCAGCCAGGACGCGGCGGCGGCGTCCGCAGCTTGCGCCTTGGTGCCGTCAGTACGCGTCCACCCGGATCGCGCCACGGTCTGCGCGGTCTGCAGCAGGGATGGTTCCACGGCCCAGGTCACCGGGGCGTACTGCGCGGCTACGCCGGTCGCGCCCTCCGGTGGTTGGGTCAGATCCAGCAGCCCGCGTAACCGCCCTCCCGCCTCGAACGTGCCGGGCACGGTCGCGTCACCGATGCTGTCGGTCGTGCTGAGCGCCGGCGCAGCGTCCAGCGGCCAGAGCCAGACGACGCGCAACGGTGCGGCAACCGAGCCGGGGAAGTACGGCAGGAAGGTGTCGGCATGGCCGAGACCGGTGCCACTGTCCCCGTCGAACCGCACTTCGAGCGGGTAGACCGTCGCGTGGTCTCCGTCCAGGCTGTTCTCGTGCACGTTCACGCTGACGTGGAACGGGGAGCTCCCGCCGGGCGCCAGCGACGTCGGTGCCGATGAGGTTCCGACCGTGCGCAGGGTGCTACTCAGCCCGGGCGAACGTGCCAGATCCGCGCTCAGTGCATTCCGGTTACGCACCTCGTGCCCGACACCGACCACCATGCTCAATCCGTCGACGGGTTCGTCGCTCGGATTGGTGACCGTGCCCGCGAGCGTCACCGTGTCGCCGGGCCCGACACTTACCGGCGACATCGTGGTGAGCGCGACGCGCAGCGACGCGCTGCCGTCGGCAGCACCCATCCGGTACGGCGCGGCAGTTGCCGGGCGCATCGAGCCGAGGATCATGACCGCCACGGCGAAGAGCGAGGCGCCGACTGCGAACAGGCGCATCCGTCGCAGCGGTACTCGCCGCAGCGCCCGGGCGCCCGGCTCAGGCGATCCGGGCGAGGACATCCGGGACCCGTTGCAGCAAGGCGCGCTCGGTGGCGTGTGCCAGCCGACCGGAGGCCTGCGCGAGCGGCACCCACGCCACCTCGGCTACCTCCACGTCCTGGTCGGACAGTTCACCGCCTACCGCGAGCAGGAGGTAGTGGTGCACAGTCTTGTGGATGCGCCGGCCCTCCGCGGTGAACCAGAAATCGATGCTGCCCAACGGCGCGACGATACGGCCGGTGATGCCGGTCTCCTCTGCGACCTCTCGCACCGCCGCTGCTTCCTGCGTCTCGCCGGGCTCGAGATGTCCCTTGGGCAGCGACCACAACAGCCGACCACGACGGTCTAGCCGGCCGATCAGTACCGCGGAGGCGTCTGGTGACCGCCGGTCCAGCAGCAGCCCGCCTGCGGACGTCTCTTCGATCCGGCGGAAGAAACGGCGGCCGGGCGTGCCCCGACCCTTCCCGCGGCGGCGTGGCGCGGCAGTCCCGTCGTTCTGCGCGCCCGCACCACCGTCAGCCGCCGCCATGCTCCGATCGTAGACAAGCCAGCCGCCGCCAGCTGCGGTCGTGAGCCGACCGTGTCCTGGTGGCGGTTCGTGTTGGGCGCTGCCGCCGCCGCCCCGTACCCTGCGATCCTGTGTCCTCCACTCCCTCGCCGGTGACGATCGACCTGCGCGCGCCCCGGGACGGCTCCGAGCAGGCGATTGCCGACCTGCTGCAGCTGCCTCCGGTGGCGATCGACCTCGGTGCACGCTTCGCGGCGGCCGGTCACGAGTTGCACCTGGTCGGCGGGTCGGTGCGGGACCTGATCCTCGGCCGTTCCACAGACACGCCGGATCTGGACTTCGCGACCGATGCCCGACCCGAACAGGTGCAGGAACTGGCACGCCGCGAGCGGCTGGAGCACTGGGACGTCGGGATCGAGTTCGGCACGGTCGGCATCGGTATCGGTAGCCAACGGTGCGAGGTGACCACGTTCCGCGCGGAGGCGTACGACCCTGGCTCCCGCAATCCGCAGGTCAGTTACGGCAGCAGTCTGTCCGGTGACCTGGCGCGCCGGGACTTCACCGTGAACGCGATGGCCGTCGCGGTGCCCTCACTGCGGTTCGTCGATCCGCACGGCGGCCTGCGCGACCTGGCCGCCGGGGCGCTGCGTACGCCGGGGACGCCGGTGGACTCGTTCAACGACGACCCGTTGCGGATGATGCGGGCCGCGCGATTCGTATCGACGCTCCGGATGCGGCCCGCACCTGAGGTCGTGGCCGCGATGCGTGCGCTGGCGCCACGCCTGGCGATCGTGGCCGCCGAGCGGGTTCGGGACGAGCTGACCAAGCTGGTACTCGGTGTCGAACCCGTGGCCGGCCTGGACCTGATGGTCGACACCGGTCTCGCCGATGTGGTGTTGCCGGAACTGCCGGCTATGAAGCTGTCGATCGACGAGCATCACCAGCACAAGGACGTCTACGTGCATAGCCTCACCGTGCTGTCGCAGGCGATCGCGCTGGAGGACCGGCTACCGGAAGGTGGTCCGGATCTGGTGGTCCGTCTCGCCGCGCTGCTGCACGACATCGGCAAGCCGGCCACCAAGAAGCTGATGTCCGGCGGGAAGGTTTCCTTCCACAAGCACGAGCTGGTCGGGGCCCGGATGGTGCGCGACCGGCTGCGGGCACTGCGGTTCTCCAAGGACGTCGTCGGACCGGTCCGTGAACTGGTCGCCCTGCACCTGCGGTTCCACGGGTACGGCGAGGCGGCGTGGACGGACTCGGCGGTGCGGCGCTATGTCACCGACGCCGGCGACCAACTCGACCGGCTGCACGTGCTGACCCGCGCCGACTGCACGACCCGCAACCAACGGAAGGCGGCGCGGCTGGCGCAGACCTACGACTTGCTCGAAGCCCGGATCGACCGGCTCGCAGAGGAAGAGGATCTGAAGGCGTTGCGTCCGGAGTTGGACGGCAACGCCATCATGCAGGTCCTGGGCCTGTCCCCCGGTCCGCTGGTCGGCAAGGCCTATGCGTATTTGCTCGAGGTCCGGCTCGACCGAGGGCTGATCGGCGAGGACGCGGCACGTGCGGAACTGCTGCGCTGGGCCGGCGAGCACGGCATCGCGCTCGCCGTGCCGCCGTCGGAACGGCCGGCCGGATCGTGACCGCCCCGCGATACGTCGTCTGTTCTGGTCAAATCGGGCTATATCCCGCTGTGACCGACGTGCCGACGATCGAAGAGTGAAGTCCGCACGGGTGGCGCGCGCCACCGGCCTGGCTGCCTGCTGCCTGCTGCTGGCGGCAGGCCTGGGTGGCTGTGGCGGCTCCGTCTCGGACGCCGTGACCGAGCTGAAGACCGCAGGAGCCACGGTCGTCGGACCAGGCGGTGCCCGGCACGTGGGCGTCGCCGGCGAGCGGCTCCTGGTCGGAGACAGCGTCATCGCGAGCGAGTCCGTCGCGGTGCTGCAGACCGGCGGGCGGGTGACCACATTGGCCCCCCGGGCACGGCTGCACCTGAATGGTCGCTCGGACTACGCGCTGGTTTCGGGATCGGTGGTGGTCGATCGCCGCCGGGGTCCCGACCTGACGCTGTCCGCCGGACCGGTGACCGTGCAGGACATCGGTCGGACTGCGGTCCGGCTCCAGCGCGCCTTCTCGGTGCGACTCGCCGTCTACGACGGTGGCAACGCGACGGTGGGTGCGGCGGAGCGCACCCTCGCGGTCCCGGCGCTGCATCAGGTGGTCATCCCCGGTGACAGCCTGCCGTCGACGGTGGCCCCACTTGCTCTTGACGACGACCAGCTCGATCGCGCGGCCGATCCGGCGCTGGTGACCGCGGACACCGCGTTGCGCAACCGTGCTGCCGGCCTCGACGGTCCGGGTGGCGCGCCCGTCTCGGCGGCACTGCCCGCGTTCGTCCCCACCGTGCTGCCGGCCGCGTCGGTCGTGGCCGCTTCGTCGGCGCCCCTGTCCGAGCGGGTGCTGCCGATCGCTATCGCCACTGCCGCGCCCGGAGATCACGTCCAGGCGTACGACCGAACTCGCGCGTTGCGCGGCAGCGGTGGTTCCTGGGGTGTGGTCGCGGCACTGGTCGGCTCGCCGGTCGCCGGGGTGCAGCGGCAGATCACAGTCATCGCGGATAGCGCGACCGTGACCGGTCCGCCGGCCAGTGCGGGGCCCCCGGCCGCGGCGGGCGTGACCGAGGCAGGCAGCCCAGGCTCGGTGCAGACGTTGCTCACCGGCGGTGTACACACCACGCCTCCGGCAGCCCCGGTCACGCCGGTAGCGGGAGCGGCGCCGGCGCCCGGTTCGGGTTCGTCCGGCGGCGGGAGTGGCGGGAGTGGCGGGAGTGGCGGAACCGGGGACGGCGGTGTGGCGTCTCCGCCCCCGGCGGCTGCGCCGACTCCCACCCCCACCCAGGGCTTGGTGGGCGGCCTACTCGACGGCGTAACCGGCGTGCTAGGCGGCCTGGTGGGCGGCCTGCTCGGCGGGGGCTGACCCGATTCGGACGTGCGCGAAGGCCCGACCCAGTCTGGGTCGGGCCTTCGGCGGTGATCTGCTGTCGGAGCCGGTCTCAGCGCTCGACGGTACCGGCGATGAATGACTCGACCGCCTCGCGGGCCTCGTCGTCCGAGTACTGCACCGGCGGGCTCTTCATGAAGTACGACGCGGCAGACAGGATCGGGCCACCGATGCCGCGGTCCTTGGCGATCTTTGCGGCGCGGATCGCGTCGATGATGACACCGGCCGAGTTCGGCGAGTCGTGCACCTCGAGCTTGTACTCCAAGTTCAGTGGGGTGTCACCGAAGGACCGGCCCTCGAGCCGGACATACGCCCACTTGCGGTCGTCCAGCCAGGGCACGAAGTCGGACGGACCGATATGCACGTCCGCACCCCTCATCTCGTGCGGGATCTGGCTGGTGACGGATTGCGTCTTGGAGATCTTCTTGGACTGCAGGCGCTTGCGCTCCAGCATGTTCTTGAAGTCCATGTTGCCGCCGAAGTTCAGCTGATAGGTGCGGAGCAACTCGACACCCCGGTCCTCGAACAGCTTGGCCAGCACCCGGTGGGTGATGGTCGCGCCGACCTGGCTCTTGATGTCGTCACCGATGATCGGCACGCCCGCGTCGGTGAACTTCTGCGCCCACTCGGGATTGCTGGCGATGAACACCGGAAGCGCGTTGACGAAGGCGACCTTCGCGTCGATCGCGCACTGCGCATAGAACTTGTCGGCGTCCTCGGAACCCACCGGTAGGTACGACACCAGCACGTCGGCGCGGGTGTCCTTGAGTACCTGGACGACGTCCACCGGTGCCTCGTCGGACTCCTCGATGGTGTCCAGGTAGTAGTCGCCGAGCCCATCCAGCGTGTGCCCGCGCTGCACCGTCACCCCGGACGGCGGCACGTCGCAGATCTTGATGGTGTTGTTCTCGGACGCGACGATTGCCTCGGACAGGTCACGGCCGACCTTCTTGCCGTCGACGTCGAAGGCGGCCACGAACTCGATGTCCGAGATGTGGTAGTCGCCCAGCTGAACGTGCATCAGCCCGGGGACGCGGACGCCGGTGTCGGCGTTGCGGTAGAACTCGACGCCCTGCACCAGCGATGAGGCGCAGTTGCCGACGCCGACGATGGCAACGCGAACGGACGGGCGAGCGGAACCCATGAGGGTCTCCTCCGTGGTGTCGACCCGGCGACTGCCGGGCGGGGTGGTGGTCATCGTGCTTTCGTCAATCTTTGGGCGGGGTGGTGGTCAAGTGGCTGCGCTCGGAGTCGATGAGCTCGGTCAGCCAGCGCACCTCGTGCTCGACCGACTCCAACCCGTGCTCCTGCAGCTTGAGCGTGTAGCTGTCGAGCCGTTCCCGGGTGCGGGAAAGGCCGGCCCGCAGGCCCTCGCGCTTCTCCTCGACCCGGCTGCGCCGGCCTTCCAGGATCCGCAGCCGGGTCGCCGCGTCCGTCTGGGCGAAGAAACGCATGTGCACCCCGAAGCTGTCGTCCTCCCAGGACGAGGGCCCGCCTTCACCGAGGAGGGCGGTGAAGTGCTCCTTGCCCTCGGCGGTGAGCGTGTAGACGACCTTGCTGCGGCCGGAGAGCTTGCTCGCCGCGGCGCTGTCGTCGACGGTGATCAGGCCCTCGCCTTGCAACCGCCGCAGACAGGGATAGAGCGAGCCGTAAGAGAACGCGCGCAGCGAACCGAGTGACGCGTTCAACTGCTTGCGAAGCTCGTACCCGTGCAGCGGGGATTCGTGCAGCAGGCCGAGGACCGCGAAATCCAGCACTCGCGCGGCGGGAGCCGCGGCGCTGGAACGGTCCGTCTGACGCACGACGCCGACCTCCGGAGACTGGCTAGTATGGGCAGTTATCGCGGCGACACCTCCACTGGGCATACCCGATGGATGTATCGCGGCGATAGGTCAAACGATAGGTCATGGTGAGCCGGGGCGCAAACCCCGGGTGTCCTCGGCGTGTCGCACTCGGTGCCGTAGCGACGTAGCCTGGTTCGGTGTCTTCCGCCGAACCGATCGGGGCTGCTCGCTCGCCGCGCCCTCGGCAGGTTGTCGACTACGGCTTGGCCCGGCGCGCGTTGCTCGCCGACCTGTTCAGCGGGCGGCGCAGCAGCCTCGAGGTCTGCGACGCGCATCCATATCTGCTGCGGGCGGCGCGTTACCACGGTGAGACGACCAGCGTGCCGTGCCCGGTTTGCCACCGTGGCAGCCGGTCCGGGCAGCACCCGTTGACGCACGTCACCTACGTGTTCGGGGACATGCTGGGTGTTGCGTCCGGGCGTCCCCGTGCCAGCAAGGATCTCGAGCGGATCGCCCGGTTGCATCCGGGTGTCCAGGTGTACGTGGTCGAGGTGTGCGCGGATTGTTCTTGGAACCATTTGGTCACGTCGTACGTCCTGGGAGAAGGTGACCCGGAACCGGCGCAGTCCAGGACCCGCCGCAAGTCCTGACCCGGGCGCACCCGTGAGCGCCGTCATCTCGGAAAGGCACAGTCCGCGCGTGATGCAGCGATGAGACGCCCGCGACCGCTGCGAGCGATCCACCGCTGGTGGTCACGACGGCGTCGCCGCACCAAGGTGCTTGTGCTGTCGGCATTCCTCGTCCTGTTCGCCGGTTTTCTCGGGCTGTGCTCGATCGTGTACTCCGCGGTCCGGATCCCGTTGCCGCAGAATGTGACGCTGCCGCAGCAGAACACGTTGACCTATGCCGACGGCAGCACGATGGACAGCATCGGGTCGGTCAACCGGGTGAGCGTGCCGCTCGCCCAGGTCCCGGCCGGGGTGCGACAGGCGGTGCTGGCCGCGGAGGATCGCGACTTCTACTCCGAGCCGGGCATCTCGGTCCGGGGCATCGGCCGAGCGTTGCTCGCAGACGTCACCGGTGGCGGCATCAAGCAGGGTGGGTCAACGATTACCCAGCAGTACGCCAAGAACGCATACCTGGGTCAGCAGCGAACCTTCACCCGCAAGATCAAAGAGATCGTGCTCGCGGTGAAGCTGTCCCGGAAGTACTCGAAGGACCAGATCCTCGACTTCTACCTGAACACGATCTATTTCGGCCGTGGCGCCTACGGCATCCAGGCGGCCAGCCACGCGTACTTCGGCGAGGACGTCAGCCAGCTGACGTCGGCGCAGGGGGCGGTACTCGCCGGGCTGATCCGAGCCCCTTCGGTGCTGGATCCGCGGGTCAGCCCGCAGGCGGCGAAGCAGCGGTGGACGCAGGTCGTGGACCAGATGGTCAAGGACAAGGCACTCACGTCGGCTCAGCGGGCTGCGCTGGTCTACCCGACCACGATCCCGGCGCAAACGGCGGCCGAACGAGCGGCGAGCCGGGGACCGACGACGTTTATCGACCAGCAGGTCGATGCTTTCCTGGTCGACAAGTTCGGTCAGGCCACGGTCGATCTGGGCGGTCTGACCGTGACTACCACCATCGACAAGAAGGCACAGGCTGCCGCGGTCACCGCGGTGCAGGCCGAGAGCGCGGGTGCGCCGGCCGGTCAGCGCGCTGCGCTCGTCGCGGTGAATCCCAGGACGGGTGCCGTGGTGGCGTATTACGGCGGATCCGACTACACCCAGGCCGATGCCGCCGGCTACCTCACCGCCCCACCCGGCTCGTCGTTCAAGCCGATCACGTTGGCTGCCGCGCTCGCCGGCGGTGCGTCGCTGAGTGACCGGTACTCAGGGGTGTCGCCGCAGCAGTTCGGGGCCGATTCGGTGCACAACTTCGACAACGAGCAGTTCGGTGACATCGATCTGGTCAGCGCGACCGCCCACTCGGTGAACACGGTGTACGTCCGGCTCGCTCAGCAGACCGGCCCGGCCACGATCGCTGCGCTGGCGCACTCACTGGGAGTGCCGGATTCGGTCCGGCTTCAGCCGGTTCCGGAGATCGCGCTCGGTACCGAGTACGTCCGGGCGCTGGACATGGCCGGCGTGTACACCGCGTTCGCGAACGGGGGGAAAGCCGCCACCCCGTACTTCGTCAGCA
>Ga0164242_10003238_pt1 | contig 18643 bp, 15 predicted proteins | sample OricomgcompostMG_FD_108783 | JGI IMG/M metagenome (GOLD analysis project Ga0164242, IMG submission 108783) | Miracle-Growth compost microbial communities from Emeryville, California, USA - Original compost - Miracle growth compost (MG) ... | reverse complement strand
GCTCGCGGCCGACCCGGCGTTGCGGACCGTGGCGGGACGGCGGCAAGCTCACGACCTGATCGACACTGCGATCGAGTCCTGGACACGAGACCAGGACGGGGCCGTCGTCGAACGCACGCTGCGCGAAGCCGGCGTTCCGGCGGCCGTCCTGGTCCAGCCGCACGCATTGCCGGGAATCCCGGAGGTCACGGCCCGGGGGAGCTATGAAATGGTCGATAACCCGGTGCTCGGTACGGTCCCGATCGTCGCCTCGCCGATCCGGCTCGAGCGCGGCCCGCACCGGCATCATCGTCGTCGCGCGCCGCTGCTCGGCGAGCACAACCAGCAGATCCTGCAGGACCTGCTCGGGCTCACGCCTGCACAGATCGCCGCACTGGAGGCAGACAGCGTCATCGGCACCCAGGCTGCCACCGCCACCGCTTGGTAAAGGCCGGCCCGACCGTTGCCTGGAACTCAGGCAACGGTCGGGCCGGCGTGCGGACGTCGGGTCAGTCGCACACTGCCTGGTAGCCCCGCGGTGCCGTCAACTGCCCGTCCTTGATGCCGGCGATCCAGACACATGACCCTGGGCTCGATGCCTTGCCCTTGGTGAATGTGAGCGGCTGGGTCCACCCGCCATAGGTGCTGTTCGGCGGCTGGGCCCACATGGCGTCTGCCACCGTCTGCGAGGTGACCGTGTCGGGGGCGTGCGCCATCGCGGCGCCGAAGACGACGGCTGACTGCCAGCCGAGGGTCGCGAAGCCGTTGAGCGCCTCATCCGGGTACAGCTTCGTGTAGGCGTCACGGAACTCCCGGGTGAATTCGGCGTTCCCGAACCACAGCGGCGCGACGGAGATGCCGACAGCCCCGTCGAAGGCCGAGTCCTCCAGCATGTTCTTGTCGATGAGTGCCGCGGCCATCACGATCGCCGGCTTGTACTGCTGCGTCGCGCACGCATCGATGACCCGTACCGCGGTGGGACCAGCGACTTCGGGGAGCACCACGTCGGCACCCGCCTGCTTCAACGCCGCGCACTGCGCCGTGTAGTCGGGCGCAGTCGCCGCCACGAATTGCGCACCGGCCCAGCCCACGCCGACCTTCTCCGCGGAGGACTTCAGCAGCGGGATCGCCTGCTTGCAGTTCGCCAGTTCTGCGCACAGCAGCAGGCCGGCCTTGGTGCCCGTATTCTTGGCCAGTCGCATCTGCGCGAGGTCCCAGCCGGGGTTCGTCACGTTGGTCGAGAACCACAATGGCCGGTTCTCCCACGCCTGGTCCAGCGACTGGCCGCCGATGACCGGGATGCCCTTGTCCGTCACGTATTTCGCCCACGCGATGTCGGTTCCCGGGGCTTCTTGCCCGATGATCGCGACGATGTGGTCCTTCTCCACCATCTGCTTGACGTACTGGAGCGACTTCGCCGGGTCGCCTTGGTCGTCATGGCTCACCAGCTTCACCGGATGGCCGTTGAGGCCGCCTTTGCTGTTCGTGAGATCCACCCAGGCCTGGAGCGCATGCACGGTCTGCACGTATTGGCCGCCGAAGGAGCTACCGCTGTAGAGCCCGATGTTGCCGATGACGATCGTCGACTTCCCACCCGAGGTGCTGCTGTTCGTCGCCGAACCCGTCGCGTTTCCACCGCTGCTTCCGCAGGCTGCCAGCGCTATCAGCGGTATCGCTGCCAGCGCCACCAGCAGCCGGCTTCGTCGCTTCGGCATATTCATCCTTGTCCCTCCAGAGAGTTCACGATTGGCTTGCGGGCTGAACGACGAGGTCGGCGAGTCATCCGCCGGCGGTAATCCGGTAGGTGCGGGTCGCGGTGCCGTGGAACAGATCCGCCCGCTCGGAGTCCGTGTAGTCCTTCGTGATGCGCTTGAACGCATTCCACAACGTCGCGTAGTCGAGGTTTCCCTTGTCGACAGGGAAGTTGCTCTCGAACAAGCAGCGCGCCGGCGTGAACGTGTCGATGCAGTACCGGACGTCTGCGCCCCAGTGCGCGGCGAATTCCGCCGAGGTCACCGGTGTGGCCCGGCCGTGCCACGGGACGTCGACCGGGTGCATGTTGAGGCCGCCGATCTTGAGCACCACGTTAGGGCAGGCCGCGACGCGCCGCAGCGCCGCCCGCCAGGCGTCGAGGGTCTCGCGGCGCCGTCCTTGGTACGGCGGCGCCAAGATCGGCGTTCCCACGTGATCCAGGACGAGCACCTGGTCCGGCAGCTGCTGCGCCAGTGCCACGACGTCGTCGAGCTGGTGGTAGTACACCCAGCAGTCCAGGGTGAGGTTGCGCTTGCCCAGCTCGGCTGCGCCGCGCTGCAACGTCGGGTCACGCAGCACACCGCGGTCCGGCTTATTGATGGGGATGCGGTACTGGGCGTCTTCGTCCCACGCCGCCATGAAGCGGGTACCGGCGAAGCGGGCGCCGCCGGCATCGAGGTGCGCATCGAGGACCTCACCGACCTGCTCGCCCAGGCGCAAATCGGCGTAGCCGACGATCGCCCCGAGAATGCCGGCGGACGCGGGCTGGGCGACGACGTAGGAGGTTTCCCCGACGCACCGCAGCTGCTCCGGTCCGGTCGTGCGGTAACCGGTGCCGCAGTCGATGTACACGCTGCTCACCAGCCGATGGCCGGAACCGGCGTCCCGCAGGAAGTCGTCGAGCAGGTAGGCGTGCTCCTCGCCGACTTCGAGGACGTGGTTCTTCGGGTCGATCAGGTGGTGGTGGGCATCGCAGATCGCGAGCTCAGGATCGAGGATGTCTTCCATGCCGGCTCTCCTGCGGGTCGTTGGCATGTGGCGGGATCGGGAAAGGCAGGGGCGTTCAGGGCGTACGTTCGCGCAGCGCGCTATCGGGCGGACAGGTCGTCCAGCACGGACGTGATCCCTGCCGCGGACGCGCCGAGGCCGCGAAGGACGAACCCGGCGAGATAGCGCTTGTCCTCGTCCGTGGGGGGCGTCCGGAGCGCGATGTGCTCGCAGAACGCGTATGCGGTGATGTAGCACACGGCTTCCTCGGCCTTCAGCACATCGGTGTCGGCGGGCAGGTCACCGAGGGCTACGCCCGTGCTGATGGCACGACTCAGCGCGGACGTGAGATTGCGCCTGGCCTGCAGCCGCGCCCCCTTCTCCTCCGCGAGCAGCCGGAACTCGTCGATGACGAAGAAGTGGTGTCGACCGGCCCGCACCGGCTCTGCCGCCTGGTCGAGAAATCCGGTGACCCAGCGGACTATTTGCGCCAGCGGCGGCTCCCCCTGCATCCCGCGTTCGAGTTCCCGAGCGAGGTGCCCGATCCCGATCGTCCGCACTGCGCCGAGGAGGGCGTCCTTCGACTCGAAGACCTGGTAGAAGCGGGCTCGCGAGATACCGGTGCGTTCCAGGAGCTCGACCAGGTGCAGCGGTGGGTGCCCCGGCCGTTCGTCGTCGGACGCCGCGATCATGGTGAGCGCTGTCTCGACCAGAGTCTTCTTGACGACGGCATCGCTGGATCTGGCGCGGTTGTTCGCTTGGTTGGCGGGCCGGGACGACCGTTTGGTCGGCGCCGTGCGTTGCCGTCGGGCCGGCGCGCCAACGCCAGCGCTCACAAGATGACCCCTTGTTGCTTGAGTTCGCTGATCTGCTCCCAGCTGTAGCCCAGCCCCAGCAATGTTTCCTCGGTGTGCTGGCCGTACTGCGGCGACGGCTGCACCGGCCCCAGCGGGGCGTTGTCGAACTGCGCCGGGGTGGCGATGATCCGGTATTCGCCGCCGGCATGCTGCAGCGGCGGGAGATAGCCGTTGATCCTGGGTTGCTCCTCGTCCAAGATCTCCGCGGGGCTCAATGCCGGTGCCCACACGCCCCGCAACGTGGTGAACCGCTGTCGCCACTGATCGAGCGACTTGGTCGCGAAGACCTCATCGAGGATCTCGCGCAGTGCCACCGCGTTGGCGGCCCGCTGCGCAGAGTCCTTGAACCGCTCGTCGTGTACCAACTCGCGCTTGTCCACATGCGTGCAGAAGTCTTCCCAGTAGGGGTCCGACTGCATCATGCACAGGAATAGCCAGCGACCGTCGGCCGTCCGGTACCCGTTGACCAGTGGGTTGACGGGCACCAGCCGGTCGGGCGAGTACGCCGGCAAGCCGAAGGCGGCGGCGGTGATCGCCGGCCCCATCATCCACATGCCGGTGGCGAGCAGCGAGACGTCAACGACGCTGCCCTCCCCGGTTCGCTCCCGCCGGAAGAGCGCTGCCGTGATGGCACCGGCCGCGGCCAGTGCGCCGGTGAGGTCGCCGAAAGACGCGGCCTGGAAGGACGGCTCGGTGGCGTCCGGGCGGGTCATCGCGTAGCTCGCGCCGCCCGAGGCCCACGCCGCGGCCAGGTCGAATCCCGGCCGGGACGCCTCCGGGCCGAGCGGTCCGTAGCCGGATGCGCGCGCGTACACGATGGACGGCTTGACCGCCTGAATGTCGTCGACATCGATCTTGAGCTTCTGGCGGACCTTCGGCAGCAGATTGGTGGTGAAGACGTCGGCTCCCTCGATGAGTTCGTAGAGCAACTCGCGGCCGCGGGGGGAGGACACGTCCAACCCGATGCTCTGCTTGCCCCGGTTGCCCACTTCGAACATGGGCAGCGGTGCGGCGGAACTGCCGCCGCCGGGTTGCGCGAGGCCCCGCATCGGGTCTCCACCTTGCAGGCTTTCGACCTTCACGACGGACGCGCCCCAGTCAGCCAGGATGACCCCGGCCGACGGCAACAGCAGCCACGACGACAACTCGATCACTGTGACGCCGTCGAGCAAGCCGTACATGGTTCCTCCGTCGATTCGCGCCCGGCAGAATCGGTTTCTGTGTAGATTGGACCACAATTCTTGACCCGTCAAGGGATCAGACGGCTGCCGCAGCCGACGTGGGATTTGCCTCGTACGGGGCCGTTCCGGCGAGGCTGGCTGGAACCGATCCGTCTCGAAAGGAAGTCGCCGGCATGGAAGAAGTGATCGATCCCGACCTCGAAATTTGCGATCCGCATCACCACCTGCTGGACGTCTATGGCTTCCAGTACATGGCCGGCGACCTCGCGGCCGACGTCGGCTCGGGACACAACGTCACCAGCACCGTGTACATCGAGTGCACGATGCGCTACCGACAGGACGGGCCCGAGCACCTTCGCCCGGCGGGCGAACTGGATTTCGTCGTCGACCAGGACCTGCGCCCAGGCCTCGCAGCGGGCATTGTCGGCTTCGCCGACCTGCGGCTGGGGGACCGCGTCGACGAGGTTCTGGACGCGCACGAGGAAGCCGGTCGTGGACGCTTCCGAGGTATCCGCTTCATGACCCCGTGGGCCTCGGACCCGGCGTTGCGGATCGCGCCGGTCGGGCCCGGCGAGCATGCGCTCCAGGACGCCGACATCCAGCGCGGTGCCGCAGCGGTCGGCCGGCGCGGGCACACCGTCGACTGCTGGCTCTACTCGCACCAACTCGACGACGTGGTGGCAATCGCCCGGGCACTCCCCGATCAGGTCTTCGTGCTGGACCACCTGGGCACCCCGGTGCTCACGGATCGTGATCGCAAGCAGACCGACGCGGTCCGGGCCGAGTGGTTGCAGGCGCTGGGGCGAGTCGCGTCCTGCCCGAACGTGGTGCTCAAGGTCGGCGGTCTGAATATGCACGCCATGGCCGCGCCTTGGGTAGAGGGCGACACGCCCGTGACATCAGCGGAGGTGGCGCAGTACTGGGGCGACGACGTGCGGCGGTGCATCGACCTGTTCGGACCGAGTCGGTGCATGTTCGAAAGCAACTTCCCGGTCGACCAGGTCAACATCGACTACGTCACGTTGTGGAACGCGTTCAAGCTCATCACCCAGGGTTACAGCCGGAGCGAGCGAGCATCGCTGCTCCATCAGACCGCCGTCCGGACTTACCGCATCGGCGGGTGAGCCAGCGCGTCGCCGGGCGATACCGCCGCAGCCGGCTGCGTCACAGGTAGAGGCCGGTGCCACCCTCGTCGACGCGGGGTGAGGCGATCGCCGCGAGGTCGCGCTCGCGCAGGATCAAGTAGTGCACGCCGTGCACCTCGACCTCGAACCGATCCTCCGGATTGAACAGCACCCGGTCGCCGGGCTCCACCGCGCGCACGTTCGGACCGGTCCCCACTACCTCCGCCCAGGTCAGTCGCTTGGCCACCTCCGCCGTAGCCGGAATCAGGATGCCGGCCGAGGACCGGCGCTCTCCCTCGGCCGCGGGAGACGCCACGAGGACGCGGTCGCCGAGCATCTTGATCGGCGCCTTCGGATCAGGATCGGGAGCCGGGGTCGCGGGAGTGGAGGCAGGCACCCCGAAACGGTATCCGGCCGACCCCCGGACACGCCCGGGGGATCGGCCCCGCGGGGCACGCCCGCTCGATGCCCGGCCGGTTCGCGCGGCTACCCTAGGCAGGTGAAACCGCAGCGGGGGACGGCTCTCGACGGGATTCTCGACGGCGTGCGCGCCGATCTGATCGAGCGCGAGAGCGCCTGTCCGATGGACGAGATGAAGAAGCGCGCCGCCTCGGTGCGCCCACCCCGGGATGCCCTCGCGGCGCTGCGCGGCGAGGGGGTGTCGGTGATCGCGGAGGTGAAGCGGTCTTCGCCCAGCCGCGGCGAACTGGCGCAGATCGGGGACCCGGCAGCGCTCGCCCGTGCCTACGCCGACGGCGGCGCCGCGGCCGTCAGCGTGCTCACCGAGCCGCGGCACTTCGGCGGAAGCCTGGCGGACCTGTCCGCGGTCCGCGCGGAGGTCGCTATCCCGGTGCTGCGCAAGGACTTCGTGGTCAGCCCGTATCAGGTGTTCGAAGCGCGCGCGCACGGCGCGGACATGGTCTTGCTGATCGTGGCCGCGCTGGACCAGAACCGGCTCTGCGGGCTGCTCGACCGGGTCGAGTCACTCGGCATGACCGCGCTGGTCGAGGTACACGAGGACATCGAGGTGGTGCGAGCCCTGGATGCCGGGGCGAAGGTGATCGGGGTGAACGCACGGGATCTGCGCACTCTCCAGGTAGACACCAAGACCTTCGCGAAGGTCGCGCCCGAGATCCCGGACGGCATCGTGAAGATCGCCGAGTCGGGTGTCACCGGTCCCCGTGACGTGATGGCCTACGCAGCGCACGGCGCCGACGCGGTGCTGGTCGGCGAGGCGCTCGTCACTCGGGGCGATCCACGGCAGGCCGTCTGCGATCTGGTCGCCGCCGGCGCCCACCCGGCGTCCCGTTCCGGGGGAGCCCGTGAGCACTGACGGCGGACAGCTCCCGGACCGGGCAGGCCACTTCGGTCCGTACGGTGGCCGGTTCGTGCCGGAAGCGCTGGTCGCAGCACTGGACGAGCTGGCTGCCACCTTCGCCGCAGCACAGCACGACCCGTCCTTCGTGGCCGAGCTCGACCACCTGCAGCGCACGTACGCCGGGCGGCCCACCCCGCTCACCGAGGCGCGCCGGCTGTCCGAGCAGCTCGGTGGGGCGCGCGTCCTGCTCAAGCGCGAGGACCTCGCGCACACCGGCTCCCACAAGATCAACAACGTGCTCGGGCAGGCATTGCTCACCCGGCGGATGGGGAAGAAGCGGGTCATCGCGGAGACCGGCGCCGGCCAGCACGGCGTGGCTACCGCGACGGCATGCGCTCTGTTCGGCTTCGCATGCACGGTCTACATGGGTGAGGAGGACACGGTTAGGCAGTCGCTGAACGTGTCCCGGATGCAGTTGCTCGGCGCCGAAGTGATCCCGGTCAGCAGCGGCTCGCGCACCCTCAAGGACGCCACCAACGAGGCGTTCCGGGACTGGGTCGCGAATGTCGACGACACCCACTACATCGTCGGATCGGTGGTCGGCCCGCACCCGTTTCCGATGATGGTGCGCCAGTTCCAGCGGATCATCGGCGTCGAGGCGCGCGAGCAGTGTCGGGAGCTGACCGGCCGGCTCCCGGATGCCGTGATCGCCTGCGTGGGCGGCGGCTCCAACGCCATCGGCGCCTTTCACGCGTTCATTCCGGACGAGGCGGTCGCGTTGGTCGGGTGCGAAGCCGGCGGCGAGGGAGTGGCGACCGGCCACCATGCCGCCCCGCTGACCGCCGGGACTCCCGGGGTGCTGCACGGTGCGCGGTCGTACCTGATGCAGGATCCGGACGGCCAGACGTTGCCGACGTTCTCGATCTCCGCCGGGCTGGACTACCCCGGCGTCGGACCTGAGCATGCCTGGCTGCGCGACAGCGGCCGGGCACAGTACCGCGGGGTGAGCGACAACGACGCGATGGACGGGCTCGAGATGCTCGCCAAGACCGAAGGCATCCTGTGTGCCATCGAGAGCGCGCACGCGATCGGCGGTGCGCGGCAGTGGGTGGCCGAGCAGGTGACCGCCGGTCGGGACGCGAGCGAACTGCTCATCGTGATCAACGTCTCCGGTCGCGGCGACAAGGACTCCGCCACCGCAGCCCGCTGGTTCGGGCTCGGCCAAACGTGAGCGAGGAGCTGTGCGTGGCGACGAGCGAACAGGTGTTCCAGTGAGCGCCTTGGAGAAGGCCTTCGCCGCGGCGAAGGCCGAGGGGCGAGCTGCACTCATCGGGTACCTGCCGGCCGGCTTCCCGTCCGTTCCCGGTGCTCAGGCGGCGGTCGCGGCGATGGTCGAGGCGGGGGTGGACGTGGTCGAGGTCGGCCTGCCCTACACCGACCCGGTCATGGACGGCCCGGTCATCCAGGCCGCGGCCGACGCTGCGCTGCGAGCGGGCACCACCACCGCCGACGTGTTGCGAACCGTCGAGGCAGCAGCCAGCACCGGCGCCGCGGCGCTGCTCATGACGTACTGGAACCCGATCGAACGACACGGGGCCGCATCCCTCGCCCGCGCCCTGGCCGACGCCGGCGCGGCCGGGGTGATCACGCCCGACCTGCTGCCCGAGGAAGCCGCCCCGTGGATCGCGGCCACCGACGCGGTGGCGCTGCCCCGAGTCTTTCTGGTCGCACCCAGCTCGACCGACGCCCGGATTGCCCGGACCGCGGCGGCGTGCAGCGGGTTCGTCTACGCCGCCTCGACGATGGGCGTCACCGGTGCCCGTGCGGCGGTGTCCAACCGGGCCGCGGAACTGGTGGCGCGTGTACGCCCGCACACCGACCTTCCCATCGGGGTCGGCCTCGGCGTCTCCACCGGCGACCAGGCGGCAACCGTCGCCGGCTTCGCGGACGGGGTCATCGTCGGCTCGGCGCTGGTCCGGTGCCTGCTTGAGGCGTCGGACGAGAAGGCCGGCCTGGCCGCTATCCATACGCTGGCAGCCGATCTCGCGGACGGCGTACGCCGGCCCGTACGCTGAGCCGGTGCGTGCCAGCATTCCCAGCCCCAGCGACTCGGAGCTCCATCTCGGTTCGCTGCCCATCCACGCGTACGCGCTGTGCATCCTGGTGGGCGTCATCGTCTGCATCTGGCTCGCGGAGAAGCGGATGCAGGCGCGCGGTTACCCGGCTGGCGCGGTGGTCGACGTCGCGGTCTGGGCGGTGCCGTTCGGCATCATCGGTGGTCGGCTCTACCACGTCATCACCGACAACCAGCTCTACTTCCGCAGCGGCCGGGATCCCTGGCAGGCCTTCGAGATCTGGCACGGCGGTCTCGGCATCTGGGGGGCGATATCGCTCGGCGCCCTCGGCGCCTGGATCGGGGTGCGCCGCTCATCCGTGCCGATCCGGTTCAACCACCTGGCCGACTCGCTCGCGGTCGGGATCCCGATCGCGCAGGCCATCGGCCGCTGGGGCAACTGGTTCAACCAGGAGCTCTATGGCAAGCCGAGCGACCTGCCCTGGGCGCTGCAGATCTCCCCGTCACACCGGGAACCGCGGTACGCCGACGTCGCGACGTACCAGCCGACGTTCCTGTACGAGTGCATCTGGGATCTCGGCACCGCCGGTGTCGTCTTCTGGGCGGAACGCCGGTTCAAGCTCGGGGCTGGCCGGGCGTTCGCGCTGTACGTCGCGATCTACTGCGTCGGCCGGGGCTGGATCGAAGCGTTGCGGATCGACGAGGCGCACCGCTACCTCGGCCTGCGGCTGAACGACTACACCTCGATCGTGCTGTTCGTGCTGGCGGTCGGCTATATCTACGCCAGGAGGAACGCGCCGCGCCAGGGTCCGCACGAGGGTCCGCGCACCCAGGAGGGCGCGGACCTCGACCCGGTCGCGACGCCCACCGCATCATGACCGGGTACCCCGGCGGCCTCTCCGCTCCGGGCCGGCCCTGCGGGCCGTGTCCTCACTTCGAGACCGCCTCATGACCGGGTACCCCGGCGGCCTCTCCGCTCCGGGCCGGCCCTGCGGGCCGTGTCCTCACTTCGAGACCGCCTCATGACCGGGTACCCCGTGACTGGATCGGGCTCGGACGTACGGCTGCCGCCCCCGGACCACCACCGCGATGTGGCCGGGGGCTCGCTGCGGCCGGCGCTGTTCGGCGCTATGGACGGGCTGGTCTCCAATGCGAGCCTGGTGGCCGGCGTCGGCGGTGCGGGAGCCAGCGGGCACACGGTCCTACTGACCGGTCTGGCCGGGCTGGTGGCGGGGGCGTTCTCGATGGCCGCGGGGGAGTACACCTCGGTGCGGGCACAGCGCGAGGCGACCTTCGCGCAGGTGGCGATGGAAAAGCTGGAGTTGCGGCGTTCGCCCCGCTCGGAGCACGCCGAACTGTCGCTGGCCTACCAGGAGCGCGGCTTGGAGCGGCAGCTCGCGGACGAGGTGGCGCGCCAGCTCATGCGGCAACCTGACACCGCCCTGCGGGTACACACCCAGGAGGAACTCGGTGTCGACATCGACCGGCTGCCGAGCCCGTGGGTGGCCGCGGGGTCCAGCCTGCTGGCGTTCGCCCTCGGCGCGTTCGTGCCGGTGCTGCCGTACGCGGTGGGCGCACGCTGGTTGTGGCTCGCCCTGCTGCTCGCGGCGGTGGCGCTGTTCGGCGCCGGCGCGCTGGCGACCCGGCTCACGGCGCGCAACGCGTGGTACGCCGGTACCCGGCAGCTGTTGATGGGAGCGGCCGCTGCTGCCGTCACCTATGGCGTCGGCTCGGCGGTCGGCGCCGGCGTCAGCTAAGCATCGCGGACGCCGGCGCCCCCGCTGCGACGTAACCGGTGGCCGGACCGGGTAAGCTTTTAGCGCTCCGGGCAATGTCGCTCGTGGCCCGCGTTACCTGCACTCAGATACTGCTCGAAGACCTGCTTCACCGCCCTGCACCGCGTACCAGCGGCCTGTGGGCGGTGCGACACCAGGACAGCGTCGTCCATTCCTGCAGCACCCGTTTTCGGTTACGACGAAGGACGCTCCCGGTGACCTCTTCCTCCCATCCGCTGCCCGTCGTCCGTACCGTGCGCCCGGTGCCGGCCGCAGAGGGTCTGTACGACCCCGCGAACGAGCACGATGCGTGCGGCGTCGCCTTCGTGGTCGACGTTCAGGGTCGCCGGCAGCACGAGATCATCAAGCACGGCCTGACCGCGCTACGCAACCTGGACCATCGCGGCGCCGCCGGTTGCGATCCGGAGACCGGCGACGGCGCCGGCATCCTGGTTCAGGTGCCGGACGAGTTCCTGCGCGCGAGCGTCGACTTCCCGCTGCCGGTGAAGGGCGCGTACGCCGTCGGCGCCGCCTTTCTGCCCGTGCTCGCGGAGGTTCGCGACGCCACCCTGCAGACCTTCGAGCGGATCGTGCGGCAGGAACAGCTCGCGGTCGTCGGCTGGCGCGTCGTCCCGGTCGATCACGAGGCGATCGGCGTGGTCGCGCGCAGCGTCGAGCCGGTGATCCGGCAGGTCTTCCTGACCGCACCGGACGGCGTCACCGGCATGGATCTGGAGCGGCGCGCGTACCGGGTGCGCAAGCGGGTCGAGAACGAGGCCGACATCTACTTCCCGTCGCTGTCCTCGCGAACCCTGGTCTACAAGGGGATGCTGACTCCGGACCAGCTCAGCGAGTACTACCCGGACCTGCACGACGAGCGGTTCACCAGTGCGCTCGCGCTGGTGCACAGCCGGTTCTCCACCAACACCTTCCCGTCCTGGCCGCTGGCGCACCCGTACCGGATGCTGGCGCACAACGGCGAGATCAACACGGTTCGCGGCAACCGGAACTGGATGCGGGCCCGGGAAGCGCTGCTGGCCAGCGACCTGCTGGACGGCGACGGTCCGAACAGCAGCCTCGGTCAGCTGTTCCCGATCTGCGCGGACCTGGTCAGCGACAGTGCCAGCTTCGACGACGTGCTGGAGCTGTTGCACCTCGGCGGCCGGTCACTGCCGCACGCGGTGATGATGATGGTGCCGGAGGCGTGGGAGAACAACGCCGACATGGACCCGGCGCTGCGCGACTTCTACCGGTTCCACGCCAGCCTGATCGAGCCGTGGGACGGTCCGGCGGCGATCTGCTTCACCGACGGCGAGCTGATCGGCGCCACCCTGGACCGCAATGGGCTGCGGCCGTGCCGGTACTGGGTCACCCACGACGGCCTGGTGGTGATGGCCAGCGAGGTGGGCGTGCTGGACCTCCCGGCCGCGGACATCAAGGCGAAGGGCCGGCTACAGCCGGGCCGGATGTTCCTGGTGGACACCGCCCAAGGCCGCATCGTGGACGACGCCGAGATCAAGGGCCAGCTCGCCCACGCGCACCCGTACGGGGAATGGGTCCGGGACGGCATCATCAACCTGTCCGCGCTGCCCGAGCGCGAGCATGTCATCTACTCCAAGGACTCGGTCACCCGCCGGCAGCAGGCATTCGGCTACACCGAGGAGGAGCTGCGGGTACTGCTGGCGCCGATGGCGCAGACCGGTGCCGAGCCGATCGGCTCGATGGGCACCGACACCCCCATCGCAGTGCTGTCCACCCGACCCCGGCTGCTGTTCGACTACTTCACCCAGCTGTTCGCGCAGGTCACCAACCCGCCGCTGGACGCGATCCGGGAGGAACTCGTCACCGCGCTGGGCGGCACCGTGGGGCCGGAGGGCAACCTGCTCGACCCGGGACCGGGCTCCTGCCGCCAGGTCGTCATCCCGTACCCGGTCATCGACAACGACGAGTTGGCCAAGTTGGTCGGCATCAACGACGACGACGACCGCGCCGGGTTCGCCTCGGTGACGGTCAGCGGCCTGTACGAGGTGCAGGGCGGCGGCGAGTCGCTGCGGGCCCGGTTGGACCGGATCAATGAGCTGGTGGACGAGGCGATCGAGGACGGCGCCCGGATCATCGTGCTGTCCGACCGGCACTCGGACGCCAACCTGGCGCCGATCCCGTCACTGCTGCTGACCGGGTCCGTGCATCACCACCTGATTCGCAGCAAGACCCGGACCAAGGTCGGTCTGGTGGTGGCCTGTGGGGATGCGCGCGAGGTGCACCACATCGCGCTGCTGATGGGGTTCGGTGCCGCCGCGGTGAACCCCTACTTGGCGATGGAGTCGGTGGAGCACCTGGTCCGGGAGGGCCTGGTCACCGGGGTCAGCGGCCAGCAGGCCGCCCGTAACCTGGTGAAGGCGCTGGGCAAGGGCGTGCTCAAGGTGATGAGCAAGATGGGCATCTCGACCGTCCAGTCCTACACCGGCGCGCAGGTGTTCGAGGCGATCGGCCTCGGGCCGGGCGTGATCGACCGCTACTTCACTGGCACCCCCTCCCGGCTCGGTGGGGTCGAGCTGGACGTGCTGGCCGCCGAGGTGGCGCAGCGCCACCTGCGGGCGCATCCGTCGAACCCGGTGGATCGAGCGCACCGCCGGCTGGAGGTCGGTGGTGAGTATCAGTGGCGGCGTGAGGGCGAGATCCACCTGTTCAACCCGGAGACCGTCTTCACCCTGCAGCACGCCACCCGGCAGCGGCGGGAGGACCTGTTCCGCGAGTACACCCGGAAGGTGGACGAACTGTCCGCGCAGGCGGCGACGCTGCGCGGACTGTTCCAGTTCCGCGAGGGGCTGCGGCCATCAGTACCGCTGGACGAGGTCGAGCCGGTCAGCGAGATCGTCAAGCGCTTCGCCACCGGCGCGATGAGCTACGGCTCGATCAGCGCGGAAGCGCACGAGACGCTGGCGATCGCCATGAACCGGCTCGGCGGCAAGTCCAACACCGGTGAAGGCGGTGAGGACGTCGCTCGGTTCACCCCGGACGAGAACGGCGACCTGCGCCGCAGCGCGGTCAAGCAGGTCGCGTCCGGTCGGTTCGGCGTGACCAGCGAGTACCTGACCAACGCCGACGACATCCAGATCAAGATGGCGCAGGGCGCCAAGCCCGGGGAGGGCGGCCAGCTGCCCGGGCACAAGGTGTACCCGTGGATCGCGAAGGTGCGCTATTCCACGCCCGGGGTCGGCCTGATCAGCCCGCCGCCGCACCACGACATCTACTCGATCGAGGATCTCAAGCAGCTCATCCACGACCTGAAGAACGCCAACCCGAAGGCCCGGATCCACGTCAAGCTGGTGGCCGAGGTCGGGGTCGGCACGGTGGCTGCCGGGGTGTCGAAGGCACACGCCGACGTGGTGCTGATCTCCGGCCACGACGGCGGTACCGGTGCCAGCCCACTCACCTCGCTCAAGCACGCCGGTGGGCCGTGGGAACTGGGCCTGGCCGAGACTCAGCAGACGCTGTTGCTCAACGGACTGCGGGACCGGATCACCGTGCAGGTCGATGGCTCGATGAAAACCGGCCGGGATGTGATCATCGGGGCGTTGCTCGGCGGTGAGGAGTTCGGCTTCGCCACCGCACCGCTGGTCGTAGCCGGCTGCGTGATGATGCGGGTCTGTCACCTCGACACCTGCCCGGTCGGGATCGCCACCCAGAATCCGGCGCTGCGAGAGAAGTTCAGCGGCAAGCCGGAGTTCGTGGAGAACTTCTTCGTGTTCATCGCCCAGGAGGTGCGCGAGTACCTCGCCGCGCTGGGGTTCCGTTCCATCGCGGAGGCGGTCGGGCACAGCGAGATGCTGGAGATGCGCCCGGCCATCGACCACTGGAAGGCCGCCGGTCTGGACCTCACCCCGATCCTGCACGTCCCGGAACGGCCGTACGGCGGATCGCTGCACTGCACGAGCGGGCAGGACCACGGGTTGGAGAAGGCGCTCGACAACACCCTCATCCAGCTCTGCGAGGCGGCTCTGGAGGACGGCAAGCCGGTATGGCTGGACATGCCGATCCGGAACGTGAACCGGACTGTCGGGACCATGCTCGGGCACGCGGTCACCACCCGTTGCGGCGGCGCTGGGCTGCCGGAGGACACCATCTCGGTGCACTTCACCGGGTCCGCCGGGCAGTCGTTCGGTGCCTTCGTCCCCCGCGGCATCACGCTGCGGCTGGAGGGCGACGCCAACGACTACCTCGGCAAGGGCCTGTCCGGTGGCCGGCTGGTGGTGCATCCGCCGGCCGACTCGACGTACGCAGCGGAGGAGAACGTGGTCGCGGGCAACGTCGTGCTCTACGGAGCCACTGGCGGCACCGCGTACCTGCGCGGGGTCGTGGGCGAGCGGTTCGCGGTCCGCAACAGCGGCGCGACCGCGGTCGTCGAGGGCACCGGGGACCACGCCTGCGAGTACATGACCGGGGGGCGGGTGTTGATCCTCGGACAGACCGGCCGGAACGTGGCGGCGGGCATGTCCGGCGGGATCGCGTACCTGCGCGACCTGCCCGGCGCCCGTGAGAAGGTGAACCCCGAGTTCGTGGACGTCGAGCCGCTGGACGCGGACGACCGCGCTTTCGTCGCCGAGCAGCTGGCCCGGCATGCGAAGGAAACCGGCTCCACGCTGGCGTCCGGTCTTACCCCGGCGGACTTCGTCAAGATCATGCCGCGCGACTACAAGAAGGTGCTGACTGCGATGCGGGACGCCGACAAGCGCGGCATCGCCGCGGACGAGGCTGTGCTGGAGGTGTTGGCTCGTGGCTGACCCGCGCGGGTTCCTCAAGGCCGGCCGGGAGCTGCCTAAGCGGCGGCCGGTAGACATCCGGATCCGGGACTGGAAGGAGGTCTACGAGCCGTTCGCCGTCGACCACCTGCAGACCCAGGCCGCGCGCTGCATGGATTGCGGTATCCCGTTTTGCCACAACGGCTGCCCGCTCGGGAACTTGATCCCGGAGTGGAACGACCTGGTGCGGCGGGACGACTGGAAGATGGCCAGTGACCGGCTGCACGCGACGAACAACTTCCCGGAGTTCACCGGGCGGCTATGCCCGGCGCCGTGTGAGGCCGCGTGTGTGCTGGGCATCAACAGCGACGCAGTCACGATCAAGCAGATCGAGGTCGAGATCGTCGACCGGGCGTGGGCCGAGGGCTGGCTGGAGCCGCAGCCGCCGCAGACCCGCACCGGCAAGAAGGTCGCCGTCGTCGGTTCGGGGCCGGCCGGGCTCGCGGCAGCGCAGCAGCTCACCCGCGCCGGACACGAGGTCGTGGTGTACGAGCGAGCCGATCGGATCGGCGGGCTGCTGCGCTACGGCATTCCGCAGTTCAAGATGGAGAAGCGGCACCTGGACCGCCGGCTCGCGCAGATGACGGCGGAGGGCACGGTGTTCCGGACCGGGGTGGACGTCGGCGTCGACCTGACCGTCCGGGAGCTGCGGGACGAGTACGACGCGGTGGTGCTGGCCGGCGGCTCCACCGTCGGCCGGGACCTGCCGATCCCGGGCCGTGAGCATCGCGGCATCTACCTGGCGATGGAGTACCTCGAACCGGCGAACCGGGTGCAGCAGGGAGACCTGGAGCACCCGCCGGAGCACCTGGACGCGGCCGATCTGGACGTCGTCATCATCGGTGGCGGTGACACCGGTGCGGACTGCCTGGGAACCGCGCACCGGCAGGGTGCACGGTCGGTGACGCAGCTGGAGATCATGCCGCAGCCGCCGCAGCAGCGCGACCCGTCCACCCCATGGCCGCTGTGGCCGCTGATGCTCCGCACGTCCTCGGCGCACGAGGAGGGCGGCGAGCGGATCTTCGCGGTGCAGACGCAGCAGTTCACCGCCGACGCCAGCGGTCGGGTCAGCGGCCTGACGCTGATCGAGGTCGAGTCCCGAGACGGTGCGTTCATGCCGGTCGAGGGCACCGAGCGGAGCGTGCCGGCGCAACTGGTGCTGCTCGCGATGGGCTTCACCGGCCCGCAGCGCGAAGGGCTGCTCGAGCAGCTCGGGGTGGAGCTGGACGGACGGGGCAACGTGGCGCGCGATGCCCGGTACGAGAGCAGCGTGCCCGGGGTCTACGTCTGCGGCGACATGGGTCGTGGCCAGTCGCTGATCGTGTGGGCGATCGCCGAGGGCCGCTCCGCTGCGGCGGCCGTACACGAGGCGCTGTCCGGCCGGGCGACGCTACCTGCACCGCTGACGGCTGCCGCCAGTCGCTGATATCCCGGGGCACACCCGGGCGCGCGGCGGCACTCGGTGCCGATAAGCTGCGGGAAACCGATCCGAGGAGTGCCCATGCCTGAGCCCACCGCCACCATCGATGCCCCGAGCACCGACACGATCACCGACGCCGAGGCCCTGATCGAGGCCGACCTGCTGGTCGAGGACGTGTCCATCGACGGCATGTGCGGCGTCTACTAGCGGCTCGCGGCTACGAGAGCTCGCAGCACCCGTGTCTTCGTGCCCTGACTTCGCCTCGGGCCGTGGTTGGCGGCTGCACCCGTCGGTCGGGTTGCGACCGGAGCCGTTCGGCGCGCTGGCGTATCACTTCGGCACCCGTCGGCTCACCTTCCTCAAGGACCCGACGCTCACCCAGATCGTGCGCTCCCTGCAGTCACACCAGGACGTGTCCGCCGCACTGGATGCAGCCGGGGTGCCGGAGGAGCGGCGTCCTACCTACCGCGCCGCGCTACGGCGGCTCGCCGAGGCGGACGTCATCTGCCGTACCGAGTCCGCCGCCCAGGGCGCGTCGCAGCCCGCCACCGAGACGATCGGAGCCCACGCGTGAGTGTCGACACCGCACCGCCGATCTCGACCTTGCCGCTGGTCGAGCACATGGACCGGGGTCTGGACGCGCCGGTCTGCATCACCTGGGAGCTGACCTACGGCTGCAACCTGGCTTGTACCCACTGCCTGTCGTCATCGGGGCGGCGAGACCCGCGGGAGCTGAGCACCGCCGAGTGCTTCCGGGTGATCGACGAGCTGCAGGCGATGCAGGTCTTCTACGTCAACATGGGCGGCGGCGAGCCGACCCTGCGGCCTGACTTCTGGGAGATCCTGGACTACAGCGTCGACCACCAGGTCGGGGTCAAGTTCTCCACCAACGGCAGCCGGCTGGACGCCACCGCGGCCCGGCGGATCGCCGGCACCGACTACGTCGACGTACAGATCTCGCTGGACGGGGCGACCGCGGCGGTGAACGATGCGGTTCGCGGTCCCGGCTCGTACGCCGCGGCCGTCGCGGCGATGGACAACCTGGCGGCGGCCGGCTTCCCCAACTTCAAGATCAGCGTCGTGGTGACCCGGGAGAACATCGCCGAGCTGGACGGCTTCCGCGCGATCGCGGACCGGTACGGCGCGACGTTGCGGTTGACCCGGCTCCGCCCGAGCGGACGCGGTGCCGATGTGTGGGACCAGTTGCACCCGACCCAGGCGCAGCAGCGGGAGCTGTACGACTGGCTGGTCGGGCACGGCGAGAAGGTGCTCACCGGTGACTCGTTCTTCCACCTGAACGCGCTCGGCTCGGATCCGCTGCCCGGCCTCAACCTGTGTGGCGCCGGGCGGGTGGTGTGCCTGATCGACCCGGTC
>Ga0164242_10003237_pt1 | contig 18645 bp, 16 predicted proteins | sample OricomgcompostMG_FD_108783 | JGI IMG/M metagenome (GOLD analysis project Ga0164242, IMG submission 108783) | Miracle-Growth compost microbial communities from Emeryville, California, USA - Original compost - Miracle growth compost (MG) ... | reverse complement strand
TCCGACCGAGCCGAGGAGATCTTGTCGTTCGTGGTAGAGGGGCTCGTGTCGGCTGGTTTCCGGGTCGAGTGCATGTGAGGCTTATGTGCATCACTGGCACAGGTGGTCCCGGCCTCATACGGTGATCGGATTCGCTACCGGGTACGGCGCTGAGAAGCCGCCGTGGACGCGACGTACCACCGATCCGGTCGCGGTCACGCCGCATCGATGGCCGGCTGGAGGCCAAGCGGGTCCAAGGCGTGCAGCGGATCGTTGCCAGCGAAGGAGATCCCTGGGGCCAGCCACGCGTCCGTGAGCCTCCATGAGCATCTGCCCTTCCCGCGTTCAACCGACGCCGGTCACGAACCGCGAGACAGCCAACAGCTTGCCGGCACGAGACAAACCGCCATAGCGACCGGACGGACTGACTCCGTCTGTCAGTCTGCCTCGTCAGGAAACCTGGAGCGCCACGGCCCGCAGCGGTGAGCGGGACCCGGCTGCGGAGCGGAGGCTTGCTGTGGGACGCGTGGCGAGTGCCCCTGGGTGGACTACTGCTGGTCGGGGAAGATGACGGTGACCTTGTCGGCGGCGCCGGGGGTGGCGGCAAGGGTGAGGGCGTCGAGTGCGTCGTGGTAGGGGATCCGGTGGCTGATGATCTGGGCGTACTTCTCCCAGTTGGCGACCAGGTCCTCGGTGACCTCGAAGATCTCGGTGGGATAGCCCATCGAGAGGGCGAGCGTGAGCTCGGTGGACAGCAGTGCTCCGAGGTCGAACTCGACCGGCTTCTTGTGGACCGCGACGATGGTCAGGCGGGCACCGTGCTTCGCCGCGGCTTGGGCGGTGGCGATGACGGCGGGCACTCCGGCGGCGTCGTAGTAGACGTCGCTGTCGGGGCGTACGCCGCGGACGAAGCTGGGTCCAGCCTGGCCATGCAGCTCGATGAGCCGTGTGATTACGTCCTCCTGGGTGGAGTCGATGACGGCGTCGGCGCCGATCGCCGTGGCCTTCGCCAGTCGGCCGGGCTGGACGTCGACCACGGTCACGTGTCCGGCGCCCTGGGACTTGAAGCCGAGCAGAGCACCCAGTCCGATGGGCCCGGCGCCGAAGATCACCACCTTCTCGCCCGGACGGAGCCGGGATCGGTTGACCCCGTGCAGAGCCACGGCCATCGGCTCGTTGAGCGCCGCGACCTCCCACGGCACCTCGGCGGGGACGACCTTGAGCTGTCGTCCGGCGACCACGTCCTTCACGACGACGTACTCCGACAGGCCGCCCTGGGCGCCGCCGGAGCCGAGGAGACCGTCGGTGAAGGCCATCGTGTCGATGACGACGTGGTCACCGACACGTACGCCGGCGGTCTCGGCGACCTCGGCGCCGATCTCGACCACTTCGGCGGCTGGCTCGTGACCCAGCGGCGTGGCGCCTTGGCGGGGCGGGATGCCACCGACCGCTGTGTACATCGCGTCCGAGCCGCAGATGCCGACGGCACGCATCCGCAGTTTGACGTCGCGCGGACCGCACGACGGTTCGGGGACCTCGACCCACGAGGCGACGCCGGGGGCGGTGACTTGGACCGAGCGCATCAGGCTGCTCCGTCCCACCGGGCGACCAGGCGGCCAGTGACCTGGTTGGCCTTGAGCCGCTCAAGCCCGGCGCCGATCTCCTCGAAGGCGATCTCCTCATATGCCGGCCTGATCTCACCCCGCGCCATCAGGTCGTAGACCTCCTCGATGTCGCCGACCGTGCCACCGAGTGACCCGACCAGGCTCTTGCCGAGGATGGTGTGGGTGGCGACCGTGAACGTCGGCTTGCCGAGCCCGACCTGCACGACCCGGCCGCCGCGCTTGACGGCGTTGAGTGCCTTCTGGGTGGTGTCGAAGCCGGCGTAGTCGACCACGAGGTCGAATCCGGTGCCGCCGCGCAGGTCACCGGGCGTGAACGAGGCCCACTCCTCGGCGTCTTCCACACATGCGGTGACACCGGCCTCCAGAGCAAGCGGCCACACATCCTTCTTCATCTCGGCCACATGGACCTCGGCGCCGGCCAGGACGGCGGCACGCGCCCCGATCTGCCCGAGTCCGCCGTAGCCGATGACGCCGACCTTCATGCCGGCTGCGGCCCCGCCAGCCTTGATCATTGCGTGGTACGACGTCATGCCCGCATCGGTGGCCAGCGCAGCTAGCGACAGGTCGAGGCCCTCGGGCACTCGTGCGAGATCTTCGTAGTTCGCGACCAGCTTGTCGGCGAACCCGCCCGGGGTGAACATCCCCAGCGGCGGGCGCACACCTGAGGGACAGACCCCGACGATGTCGCCGACCTTCCAGCCCGTGACGCCCTCACCCAGCGCACTGATGACGCCGGCGTTCTCGTGGCCCTGGGTCATCGGGAGGAACGGCATCGCCCTGCCCCCGGTCTCCATGTACATCACATCGGAGTGGCACAGACCCGCAGCACGCACGTCGATGACGACCTCGCCCGGCCCGGGAGTCGGCTCGGGGATCTCGTTCAGGGAGATCGGCGCCGTGCCGCCCTCGTACTGCCAAGCCCGCATCAATCCTCCATTGCAGTTGGCACGTTGTGTCATATGTGGCGCACAGTGCACGATCTCACCATACTCATTGCCACGATCGGGCGGAAGAACCGCGCGGCGGGTTGTGGCCGCGCGGTGTCGACCTGCCTCGAGCGGTCCATCGTGGGTCTACGGCGATAGTGTGCGTCGCTGTGACTGGTCTGCCTCCTCGGGGAGACGGCGAGCGGGTCTTGCTCGTCGCCAGCGACCCAACGCTGGTCGAGCCGCTCCAGACCGCTCTGACGCTGGCCGGTTACGACATGGAGACCGCGGCGTCCGGGACTGCTGGACTGGTGAGGGCCGGCGCGTCCACGTTCGACCTGATCATCCTCGACACCGACCTGGAAGACCTCCCGCGCATCCCTCGTCACCGTCGGCGCCGCTACACCGGCATCCCGATCCTTCATCTCGGGACCACGGAGACGCTCACAGCCTCGCTCGCCGAGTTGGGAATGGCCGGCGAGGACTACGTCGCCAAGCCCCTGCGACTGGCGGAGGTGCTCGTGCGCATGCGGGTCCTGCTGGGGCACCGCAGTACCGCAGGCACGCTGCGCTACGCCGACCTCGTCATCGATGAGGGTGCGTGCCGGGCATGGCGCGGTGACCGGGAGCTCGACCTGGCCCCCGCCGAGTTCCGCCTGCTGCGCTACCTCCTCCTGCATTGCGAGAAGGTCCTGTCGAAGGAGCAGATCGCTCGGGAGGTCTGGGGAGCAACACGCGGCGACAACGCGATCGAGAGGCTCGTCTCCCGCCTGCGCCGCAAGGTCGACGCCCATGGTGCCGCCCTGATCCGGACCCATCGCGGATTCGGCTACTACTTCGGCCTGGCGTCTTCGTGAGACCGATTCAACCGATCCCAGGAAATGTCAGCCGACTGTCAGGGTCGCGTCAAGGCGATGACAGGTCGTACTGGTTGCATGCGGCTGTGACCCACCGGAGCTCGGGACCTGAAGGAGTCAGATGACCAGTCACGCGACCAACGATGCTCTCGACGCTGAGAGCGACCTGGTGCCCTACTACCCCATGCCTCGCAGCGGAGCATGCCCGTTCGCCCCGCACGCGACGCTCAGGAAGATGGCGGCGAGCGGGGCGCCTGCGAAGGTTCGGATCTGGGACGACAGTACCCCGTGGATCGTCACCGGTCATGCTGACCAGCGGGCGTTGCTGCTCGACGCACGGATGAGCAACAACGAGAAGGCTGCGGGGTATCCGCACATGACCCGCGGGCGGTCGGAGACGGCGAAGCACACACCGCCAATGATCACCAACACTGACGCGCCCGAGCACACCCGGCTGCGTCGGCTGGTCAACGGCCCCTTTCTCGCCAAGCGCATCGAGGCGCTACGCCCGAAGATCCAGCAGGTCGTCGATGAGCGCATCGATGACCTGCTGGCCGGACCGAAGCCGGTCGATTTGGTCAAGACCTTTGGTCTGCCCGTGCCGACCCTGGTGATCTGCGACCTCCTCGGGGTGCCCTACGACGATCACGAGTTCTTCCAAGACTGCAGCAACCGTTGCATCAGCCACTCCTCCTCCGAGCAGGAGGCCGCCGAGGCCAGTGCGGCGCTCGCCGGGAAGTTCGGAGAGCTCATCGAACTGAAGATGAAGGAACCGGCGAACGACGTTCTCTCCCAGATGGGGGCTTTCGTCACCAGCGGGCAGATGACGCACCTGGAGGCGATCCTGCAGTGCACCGCCATGCTGATCGCCGGCCACGAGACCACCGCGAGCATGATTTCCCTGGGCACCCTCGCATTGCTACAGAACCCGGACCAGCTCGCCCAGCTGCGCGAACGCTGGGACGAACCAGCGTTCGTGGCCAACGCCGTCGAAGAGCTGTTGCGCTACCTGACGATCGTGCACTCCGGCATCCGGCGCATCGCGACAGAGCCCGTCGAGGTGGGCGGGGTGCGGATCGAGGCGGGTGACGGCGTCATCTTCGACCTCGCGTCCGCCAACTACGATCCCGCTGCGTTCCCCGATCCCGACACCCTGGACCTCACCCGGCCCGCACGCACCCACCATGCGTTCGGCGTCGGCCCACACCAGTGCCTGGGTCAGTCACTCGCGCGCGTCGAGCTCCAGGTGGTCTACAGCACCCTGTACCGCCGCATCCCCGGGCTGGCACTCGCCGAACCCGGCGCCACCGCCGACGTCAACTTCGACGGCGTCGCCTACGGACTGCACTCGCTGCCCGTCACCTGGTGAACCGCGGACCCGGACTGGAGGAGATGACGATGAAGGTGATCGTGGACGAGCCCAAGTGCGTGGCCTCGGGGCAGTGCGTCTTCGCAGCTCCCGACGTCTTCGACCAGCGCGATGACGACGGGGTGGCCATCGTCCTGGTCGAGGAACCCACTGGGGAGATGGTTCCAGGGGTACGCGAGGCAGTAGCGGTCTGCCCTGCCGCAGCGATCCGGCTGACGCAGGAGTGAGCCAGCGCGCCGCGCAGCGGGTCGTGGTCGTCGGGGCCTCCGCGGCAGGGCTGGCCACCGTCGAAGCCCTCCGAGCGGCCGGCCACACCGGTCAGATCACGCTCGTTGGCGAGGAAGCACACACGCCGTACGACCGGCCGCCGCTGTCCAAGCACCTGTTGTCCGGCGATTGGGAACCGGATCGCCTTGCCCTGCGACCCGATGACGCACTGAACGCCCTTGATCTGGATCTCCGGCTTGCGACCACCGCGGTCGCCGCCGACATCACGGCGCATACGGTGACGCTGTCGGACGGTGCGGTGCTCGACTACGACGCCCTCGTGATTGCGACCGGCGTACGTCCACGCCCGCTGCCGGGCGTTGACGGGCACGTGATAAGAACGCTCGATGATGCGCTGCAGCTGCGGTCGCGGCTAAGGCCGGGTACCCGCGTCGCCGTCGTCGGCGCGGGCTTCTTGGGCGCCGAGACAGCAGCGGTTGCGCGTAGCCTCGGCTGTCGGGTGACTCTGGTGGAACCCGCGCCGGCACCGCTGTCGCAGGCCCTTGGGGACGCGGTCGGGAATCTGGTCGCGGACCTCCACCGTGCTCACGGAGTCGATCTCCGCACGGGCGTGGGTGTGGTCTCCACCTCCGACGGCAGCCTGGCTCTGAGCGACGGCAGCAGCGTCGAAGCCGACCTCGTGGTGGTCGCCATCGGCTCGCTGCCGAACACCGAGTGGCTGACCGGCAGCGGCCTCACCCTCGCAGACGGCGTCGTGTGCGACCACTTCTGCCAGGCAGCACCGGGCGTGTGGGCCGCCGGCGACGTGGCGCGATGGCACAACCCGCTCTTCGACACCACCATGCGCATCGAGCACCGCACCAACGCCGCCGAGCAGGGCACGCACGTCGCACGCAACCTGCTCGCCCGGCCCGAGGACCGGCGCCGCTTTGCACCGGTGCCGTACTTCTGGTCCGACCAGTACGGCATCCGGCTTCAGGCCTACGGCTACCTACGCGATCACGACGAGGCCGTCCTCCTCGACGCCGACGCCGACATCCGACGGCTCCTCATGGGATACCGCCGAGGAGAGCGTCTCGTCGGCGTCCTCGGCGTTGGCCTACCGCCCAGGCAGCTGCGAGGCTGGCGAGCCGCCATCGCCGGCGCGATGGACTGGGCCGAGATAGGAGCCGTCAGCGACGCCGTGTGAGGACTGCCGACGAGCTTCAGCGAGATGGGCGTCGGCGGATCCCACTCACGGTTGCCCGTCGCTCCTCAGCGGGCGCCTGCCTCCACGGGCACTTGCCGGTGCGGCACCGTGAGGACGAGTGCCGCGGCCAGGATCGCGGCGGCCGCGCAGACGGCGAAGAGCCAGCGGTACGCCGTCAGGCTGGGGGCGCCGCCGACGACCTGTCCGTCGACGACGTGGTAGACCAGCGAGCTGGCCAGGATGCTGGAGCCGATGGCGGCGGCGAGCGTGCTGCCCAGGCTGCGGAAGAGCGTGTTCAGGCCGTTCGCGGCGGCGATCTCGGTGGGCGGCGTGTGGGTGTTGATGATCGAGGGCAGCGCCGCGTATCCGATACCGGTGCCGATCCCCACGATGGCGGTGGCGAGGATGACCTCCCACAATGCTCCGGAGAGCACGATGCGCAGGGCCCACCCGGCAGCAACCACGACGGCGCCCAGTGCGAGCGTCTGGGGTGCGCCGCGCAGCGCGATCAACCGAGCGGCGACCGGGGAGAACAGCAGCATCGCGATCCCACTGGGCAGCAGAGTCAGGCCGCCGACGAACAGGCTGGACCCGAGCCCGTACCCGGTCCAGGTCCCGGCCTCGACGAACGTAGCGGTGCCGATGAAAGAGGCGAAGAGCGCGAAGCCGAAGCAGATCGAGGCGAGGTTGGTGATCACGATCGGGCGGCGCCGCAGCGCGGTGAGATCGACCAGCGGCTCGGCCCGGCGCAGCTCGACAAGGGCGAAGACCACCAGGATCACCGCAGCAGCGATCAGCAGGCCCCACACCTTGACCGAGCCCCAGCCCCATTCGGCCGACTGCTCCAGCGGCAGGACCAGGCACACCAGCGCCGCAGAGAGCAGGATGGCGCCGGGCAGGTCGACCCGGCCGCCGTCGCGCTGGCCGGACTCGGGCACCACCAGCAGGATCCCGGCGAACGCGATGGCCCCGACGATGGTCGTGACCCAGAAGAGCACGTGCCAGTTCGAGTACTGGGCGACCAGCCCCGCCAGCGGCAGTCCGAGCGCGCCGCCGACACCGAGCATGGCGCTGATCAGCGCGACCGAGGAGGCGACCTTCTCCCGCGGCATGAGGGTGGCGAGCAGGCTGATGCCGAGCGGGATCGCGGCGGCAGAGGCGCCGGTGATCGCACGACCCACGATGAGCAGGCCGATGTTGGACGTCACGGCGTCGATCAGCGACCCGATAGTCAACGAGCCCACGGCGACGAGCAGGATCAGCCGCTTGCCGAACATGTCGCCCAGCCGGCCCATGATCGGCACGCTCACCGCCCCCACCAGCAGCGTCGCCGTCAGCAGCCAGTTGGCGGACTCGCCGTAACGGGTCTGCAGGTCGCCTAGGACCGGGATGAGGATCGACTGGCTCAGCGAGACCACCAGCGCACCCAGGCCGACCAGGAAGAGCTCCAGGTTGGCGCGCGCCGGGGAGGTATGCGCCCGAGTGTCTGCGTCCTCCATCTCGGAACCTGGCGCGGCGAGGTCACCGTTGGACATCTTCGTTCCTTCCCAGAGCGAATGCGGGACGCGCGCGGCACGTCCGCTGGGGCAACGGCACTGTAGGACATCAGTGTCACTCAGTGTCAATCCTGGCCGGTATGCTCACCTCCGTGTCGACCGAGTCGTTGCGAGATGTGGCCCGCACGGCGGTCCGCACGGAGGTGGTCCGGATCGCCTGGGATCTGTTCGCTCACCAGGGCTTCGAGGCGACCACCATCGAGGAGATCGCCGAGCGTGCCGGAATGTCGCGCCGGACGTTCTTCCGGTACTTCTCCGGCAAGGACGAGCTGATCGTGGAGAAGCTCGTCGAGGCGGGTGAGCGGGTCGCCGCTGCGCTCGAGGCGCGCCCTGAGGAGGAGAGCGCCTGGACGGCGCTGCGCGAGGCCTTCCAGGTGGTCGTCGTCGGCCAGGAGCAGAACCCCGGGCCCGCACGGGCGCTGCGCCTGATGCTCCGCGACGAGCCCGGCGTCCGCTCGAGCATCGAGGAGTGGCGCCGAGCGTGGACCCACCTGCTCGCCCCGGTGCTCGCCCGTCGGCTATCCCCCGACGGGCCGTCGTCGGGGTCCGACATACGCGCCGAGGCCATCGCCGGCGCGGGGTTGGCGTGTCTGGACGCCGCACAGCTCGCCTGGACCGAGACCCCTTCGACCTCACTGGGGAAACTCCTGGACCAGGCCATGAGCGCGGTCTGTCCGACCACTGATCGATCTGCGGCGGCGAAGAACGACCGGCCAGGTTGCCCCTCCTGAAACGGGCCGACAGCCAACCGGTGACACCATGGCCGAGTTGAACTCGTCACGGCTCCCAAGGTCTGTCGACCACCGCGAGGAGAGCCACCGTCTCGACGATCACTCTCACAGGCACTTTCACAGACCGCGGTAGGTCGCCTCCGGTCCTCGTCGGGCTGTTGCTCTGAGCGGTTCCAGAGAACTCGCCGTTCCCGGTCGTTCGCGCAAGCCCGCTGGGGTGAAGGGCCACGACGGGAAGGCGACGAACAAGTCTCTCTACATCGGCGACTCCGAAGATGGGGCGTGGCGGACAGCCGTCCTCCGGTCGCTGAAGGCCCGAGGACCCGAGCAGTGCGCGGGTGGTCATCAGCACCGCCACACCGGGGCAATGCCGCGATCGCCTCAATGCCCTCTCAGCGCGATCCGCACCGTCTTCGCCCAGCCAGACGACGGGCACGTGCACGACGAGCTTGACGCCGTCGCCAGATGTTCGCCAAGCAGCTTCCTCAGGTCGAGCAGATGCTGCAACGCCCACGAGGACCTGCCGCCGGCGAGCGCGGAGTGACACCTCGCCGGCCTCGGGCCTTACGCAGCTATCGGCGCGACCTACGCCTGGCGCTCCGCGAACGGCAACACGAGCCGAGAGCGATGGGACGCGTCGCGGTAGACCTTGTGGGTCACCGGGCGGCCGACGGGCAGGTGGAAGGCGTCCGGCGGCAGCAGCGCGTTGTGCTCGTCGGTGAGCGGCTCGTCGCAGGAGAGCTCCAGCACGACCCGGTGGCCGGGCAGGATCGTGGCCGCGAACGGGTAGACCCGCAGGACGTACTCCTCGATCTTCCCGGGCTCGACCGGCACCTTGCGAGTGTGCGGATGCCACGGGTCGCCCTCGGTCGTGCGCTCGGCGTCGAGCTCGCGCTGCGAGGCCTTGAGGTACGCCGTTGTGAGCAGCTGACGCTTGCCGTTCGGGGCATAGTCCCAGATCCGCGCGATGAAGTTGGTGTCGTCCTGGTCGATCTCGGCGAAGAGGTGCAGCGCTCCCTGGCCGATCATCTCCACCGGCTCCTCGAAGACGTCGGTCGACCACGAGATGATCTCGACCTTGTCGGTCACCGTGAGCGGCGCCTGGAAGAAGCCGTCGGGCGCGGCGTGCTCCTCCCCCATCGGCTCGGGTTCGAAGGACAGCTTGCGCCGCGGGCGGAGGTAAAGCGCCTTGTGCTCGACCGGCTTGGGCGGCCAGGTCTCGCCGGTGACGTAGGTGCGGGAGCCCTCGACGAAGACCTCGACCGCCGGCTCCTCGTCGACGCCGTTGTCGATGCCCTTGATCCACTTGTCGTACCAGCGGAACATCTTGTCGTGCTCCTCGATGAAGGGGCGCGACTGCATCGGCGGGTAGGGGCCGATGGTGAGCTTCTTGTGCTTCGCCGGGATGTTGTGGAAGAGCTCGATCGTGCCGTCGAGCGTCCAGCCGCGGCCCTGGTCGATCTGGAGCCAGACCGGGATGTCGATGTTGCGGGCGAGGTTGACCGGGTTACGCTCCTCGTACCACTCACCGTCGAGGTCGTTCATCACGATGTCGAACCACGCCTCGTGGTGCGTCGGGTAGTGCAGGGTGTGGACGAGGTTGGGCCATGCCTGGATGTCGGGGTCGGCGAGCCGCTCTTCGACGAGCTTCTCCAACTCCTCGGGCGAGTAGGTCTCGAGCATGCGGGACTTCACCCGGTCGGTGAATGCCCAGCCCGAGTCGCCACCGCGGCCCTCCCGGGCGGCGCGCGGCATGAACCACATGACGCCGCCGTGGTAGGTGGTCTCGTAGAAGTCGTAGTGGCCGCCGGAGACAAAGATCGCCTTGAGTGACGGCGGCCGCTCGGCGGCGGCGAGCACCTGCATGGAGCCGAAGTAGGAGATGCCGATCATCCCGACGTTGCCGTCGCACCACGGCTGTGCGGCGACCCACTCGATGAAGTCGTAGGCGTCCTGACCCAGCGGCACGCCACCGGCGTTGTAGTTGCCGATGTGCTCGCCCTCAGAGCCGCCCGAGCCGCGCAGGTCGCCGATGACGTGGACGTAGCCGTTGTCCACGACGCGGGCGATGTCGCCGGCCTCGATGCAGCCGTCCCACATCGGGGAGGGACGGCGCTGCGGCGGCATCGTCAGCGCGAGGGCCTGGAGCTCCTTGCCGTAGGGGCTCAGCGCCACGAGCGCGGGCCGCGGGGTGCTGAAGTCCTCGGCGTACGCGTCGCCGACGAGCTTGATGCCGTCGCGCATCGGGATCTTGAGGTCCTTGTGCACCTCGATCCTCCGACCGCCGGCGTCGATGATCTTCTGCTCGGTCATGGTCACTCCTGCGTGCTGTGCGTGCGGTAGGCGTGCAGCGTGGTGAAGAAGGGGGACGGCTCCAGGGTCGGGTCGCCCCGATAGCCGAGCTCCTTCGCGGCCGCTTCGAAGGGGGAGTACGCCGAGTCGGACTCGACCGGCGTGTAGTCGTTCATCGCCGCCCGGATCGCCGCCTCGCACGCGAGGCTGCCATCGAGGGCCTCGCGGGCATCGGCTGCGTCGAGGACGACCGGGAACGGCGTACCGTCGGCCCGGCGGTAGGGGTGGCCGAGATAGAGATGCGCGGGCTGGAGTGCCAGCAGTCTTTCCAGTGATGCCCGGTAGGCGTCGGGGTCCTCATAGCCGGGGAAGCCGCTGGCCGCGCCGTAGCACTGAGCGGCGTCGCCGACGAAGACGTGGTCCTCCGCGACGTAGGCCACCGCACCTGGGGTGTGACCGGGGATCGCAACGACGCGGACCTGCAGGCCGCCCAGGTCCAGGACCTCGCCGTCGGAGACGGTGAGCGTAGGCTCCATCTCCCCGGAGATGGCCTCGAGGGTCTCCGCGGTCTTCTGCGCCTCGAGCGCGGCCGCGTCGACGTACGGCCCGCGCAGCGCGAGCGCCTCCTCGACGTGAGCGCGGCGCGAGCGCAGGAAGTGGGCGTCGGTCTCTGAGATGACGACCTGCGCCCTCCGGCCGGTGGCTTCCCACAGCGCGTGCGCGCCACCGACGTGGTCGATGTGACCGTGGGTGAGGAGGATCCAGCGGACGTCCTCGATCCGCCTGCCGAGCTTCTCCAGCTCGGCCGGTACGCCGGCCGCCGAGGCGCTCACGCCGGTGTCGACGAGCGCGAGCTCGGGCGCGTCGAGCAGGAAGCTGTAGAGGTGGAACCGCCCCCACGGGGCCGCGATCGGGTGGACCTCGACCATGCTCACACCTCCTTCAGGAAGGCGGCGATCTCGTCGTAGACGCGGTGGTACTCCGGAATCTGAGCGAAGTGCTGGACGAAACCGTGCCCGGCGCCGGCGTAGCGGCTGACTGTGGCCTCGACGCCGGCCGCGCGCAGCCGCTCGCCGTAGAGCTCGCCCTCGTCGCGGAGCGGATCGAGCTCCGCTGTGATGATCAGCGCCGGCGGAAGGCCCGAGAGGTCCTCGCGCTTGATCGGCGAGACGCGCGGATCGGCCGGATCGGCGCCACTCTCGAGGTAGAAGGCGTTGAACGGCTTCAGGCCCGCGGTTTCCAGACCGTAGCCGACGGCGTTCTCGCGCAGTGACGGATAGCGGTCCTCGTCGAAGTCCAGGTCGAGGCTCGGATAGAGCAGCACCTGGTGGCTGACCACACGCCGATCCTCGGACGCTGCCTCGTCGTGGGCACGTGCCGCAATGGCGGCAGCGAAGGTGCCGCCGGAGGAGTCGCCCACGATCGCGACCGGCGCCTGCGCGCCCAGCTCCGTCACGACGGCGTAGCAGTCGTCGAGCCCGGCGGGGAAGGCGTGCTCGGGGGCGAGACGATAGTCCACCGAGACCACGGTGCGACCCGTCGCCCGGGCCAGTTCGCGGGCGACGTGATCGTGGGTGTCGAGGCTGCCGAGGAAGAAGGCGCCGCCGTGGAAGTAGACCAGCGTGGCGTCGGCGTCCTTCGGCGTGTAGACGCGCACGGGTACGCCGCCGACGGCCGTGTCCTCGACCGATGGCAGCTCGACGGTGACCGGCGGGAGGTGTTCGGCCTCGCTGGCGCGCATGGCGACGGGGTCGAGCGGGCCGGCGGGCGGAGCGGGCAGGCTCGCGAGGGCCTTGGCGATCTCAGGGTGAAGGGGCATGGCTCAGGCCTCGCTCATCGTGGCAGGCTTCTGGCCGGGGAAGACTTCGTTGAGCTCATCCTCGGTCCATCCGTTGCGGGAGATGCGCTGGAGTTCGTCGGTGATCGGCTTGCGCCTTGCGGCGTACGCCGCAAGAGCCGCCTTCACCGAGCCCTCCTCGACCAAGGCATCCGCAACGGCGCCCGCGTCGAGGATGGCCGAGTTGGCGCCTTGGCCCTGGTGGTGGCACATGGCGTGGGCGGCGTCGCCGAGCAGGGCGATCGAGTCGGTGTGCCACGTCTCGACGGGGTCGATGTCGTAGACCGCCCGGACGTTCACCTTCGCGAGGTCGAGGCGCTTGGTGACGTTCACGATGCGCTCGTCGAAGCCCTCGACGGTCTTCACGATCTCCTCGTGGGTGACCTCGGGCGCCCAGGTTCCGTCGGTGTGGAGCGCTGTGATGTCGAAGGAGACCTGCCCGCGGGAGAGCAGCGGGAGGAGGTAGACCTTGGTGCCGCGACCGATGTACATGCGCAGGTTGCCGTCGGCCACCATGCTCAGCGCTTCGGGGTCATCGATGACCACGCGGTAGGCGTGCTCGCCGGCGAAGACCGGCTGCTGATCGGAGAAGACCTGCTCGCGCACGGTGGACTTGATGCCGTCGGCGGCGATCACGAGATCGGCGGTGACGCTTTCGCCGTTGGCGAAGGTCAGCGTGGCAGCCTCGCCGTGGTCGACGACCTTCTCCAGCCGGTGGCCGAGCTTGACCATGCCGTCGGGCAGGACGCTGGACAGGGCGTCGATGAAGTCGCCGCGGTGGATGAGGTGTGTGGTCGTGCCGAAGGTGTCGATCTCCGGCCACGCCTCCTTCGCGATCGGATGGGCGTCGGCGGTGAGGATCTCGAAGGCGTCGCTCGGATTGGAGACGCTGGCGACCGCGTCGAAGATGCCCCACTTGCGGAACTGCGCCATGGAGGAGGGCCGCAGTCCGATGCCGGCGCCCACCTCCTTGATCTCGGGGGCCTGCTCGTAGACGGTGACGTTCGCTCCGGCGACGGAGAGCGCCTTCGCCGCGGCAAGGCCGCCGTACCCGCCACCCACGACGGCGATGTTCAGGTTCTTGAGGTCCATGGTCGTGCTTCTTTCGTGGAGATGGTCAGTTCTGGGGGGCGGCGCCGGGCTGGATCGACAGGAAGCCCGCGGGCAGCTCGACGAAGATGCGGTGGATCGTGGCGTCGTCCACGCCGTTCTCACGCAACGCGGGGAGGAGCGTGTCGAATAGGTAGTTGACGGTGTGTCCCTTGACGCCGGGCCAGCCGAGCGGGCTGCAGTTGGCGTCGGCTGATGCGAGGACGCTGTCGACGAGGCCGTCGCGCAGGTAGCCGAGGAAGTGCTCGAGCCGCTCCTGGCGGGGGCGGCCCCAGAACGGCGGGTCTGGCAGCTCGAGGTCGTAGCCGAAGGTGTCGAAGCCGATCCGGCCGCCCTGCTCTGCGATCCAGCGGTCGCGGACCTTGCCCTGGCTGACGCCGTCGTCGGCGTGGCCGAAGAGCACCCGGTCCAGCGGCAGTCCTTCCTCACCGAAGATCGCGATCGCCGGCTCGGCGTCGACGGCGAGGTGGGTGAAGATCGGTACGCCGGTCTCCAGCGCCGCACGGGCGGCGGCGCGGTAGATGCGGAGGTCGAGCTCCTTCATCTTGAAGCCACGACTCACGCCGACCTTGATGATGCCGGCCTTGCCGCCGGTGTTGCCGATGCCGACGGTGATCTCGTGGACGAACTGGCGGTAGAGGTAGTCGACGCTGGCCCGCGCGAAGAACGGCAGCGCGGTGTCGCCGCCGACGAAGCCGGTGGACGCGACGATGTGCACGCCGGTCTTCTCCGAGAGCGACTGGTAGTAGCTGACGTCGCGGCCATTGCAGATGCCGGTCGCGTCGACGAACGTCGCGGCGCCGTAGGGGCGGGCGTTCTCGTGGAACCTCCGCAGTTTGGGGACGGTTTCCTCGTAGCGCTGCTCGGGCGTCTTCCACCACTGCGTGTCGAGCTCGGAGCCAGGCATCCCGTAGCCGATGTGCTCGTGGATGGCGACGAAGCCGGCCTCCTCGGGAGCGATCGGGCCCAGGACGGTGTTGATCCGAGTCATGCTCATGCCTCCTTCACGGCGAGCAGGGCGGCGGGGTTGGCGGCCAACAGCTGCGGGGCGAGCTCGGCCGGCACGGCGCGGGCGAGGTCGGCGTAGGACGCCGAGGCGACGTCGTGGCCGAACGCGATCGCGGCACCGCCCGTGGCAACCAGGGTCCGGTGGGCGTGACCCTCCCGCGCGAACGCGACAGCGGTCACAACGTCGGTGAAGACCACGAACGCGCCGGTGTCCGCGAGCTCGGCGGCCCGCTCACCAGCGCCGGCGACCGCGACGCGATCGGCGGCCAGGCCCTCATCGAGGGCAACCTCGAGCTCGGCGACCGGGTCGCTGCCGGCACGGAACGTCAGGGCGACACCGGTCTGCTTCGCGGCGCGGGCACAGCCGCGCAGCTGGCTCTCGTCGGTCGGCGTCATGGACTCGGCGGTGACCGCGGTCGAGACCACGCCGGCCGCACCCCGGCGCTCGACCCGTGGCACGACCATGCCCTCGGTGACCTCGGCGGCGTAGAGGGCGGCGAACTTCTCGGCCGGCCACGGCGTCGGCGGGTTGGTCTGTGGGGTGAGGAAGTAGCCGCCGAGCATGCCCTCCTCCATCTGGCCGGTCGAAGCGACGATATGGACCCCGGTGGCGCGCGAGAGCGCCTCGTAGAGCGGGACGTCGCGGCCGGCGTACATGCCGCCGACGTCGACGACCGTGCCGCCACCGGCGGCCTTGAAGGCGTCCAGCTTCTCGGCGATCGCGCGGAAGATCGCCGCGCGGTCCATCTCGATGTCGTAGGCGTACTGGGCGCCGGGCAGCACCGAGAGCAGCGCCTCGTGTACGGCGACGACGCCGAGGTCCTCGGCCGGCACGGGGCCGAGCACGGTGTTCACGGTGGTGGCGGTCATAGAAGCCTCACGCTTGAAGACGGTGTGGTGCAGCGCACCCTGTGGCGGCTGTCACAGTAGCCAGGCGCTTTACACTGTGTCAAGTATGTAAACGTAAGGACCAGCGAGTCTCGCATCCTGAGTGCCGCTCCGCGGCGTATGCATCAGGAGCCTCGGCGCCGCAACCGTCGCGACGCCGAGGCTCCTGATGCGCGCCCTCAGGCAGGCTGGACGTCTTCGGCGACGCGGCCGACGTTGTGGAGCACGTCCGTGCCCAAATCGACGTCCTCGACGGAGGCACTCTTCGCGCCGGCCAGGCCGACGGCCGTCAACACCGCCGAGGCCAGCGCGCAGAGCGCCGCGACGAGGAAGGTGACGTTGAAGGCGTGCGAGAGCGAGCTGAAGGCCAGGTCGTGCAGCGCGAGGGGCATGTCCACGAAGGGCTTGCCCGTCGCTGGATCGGTCACCACTGGGACGGAGTTGACCGCCACGGCTCCTCCTCCGTCGGCGATGCCGTGCAGCGCGCCGATCACGGAGCCCGTGGGCACGTGGGGGTCGAGCGGCTGACCGAGGACGGTGAAGCCCTGCTGGGATGCCTTGCCGAGCGCGGCGTCGAGGCCGCCGTCGAGCCTGCGATTGGCGATCGAGTTGTAGATCGCACCTCCGAGCACCGGCCCGAGGGCGAACCCGAAGTCACGCAGCAGGTTGGTCGTCGCCGAGGCCATGCCGGCCAGTCGCAGGGGCACGGAGTTGATCGCCACCGCCGTGATCGAGCCGACGGTCAGGGCGAAGCCGATGCCGTTGAGAACCATGGGGGCGACGAACTTCACGAAGTCCCCGTCCTGCGGGGCGCCGTGGCTGCCGAGGAACGAGTGCGCATCGAAGCGCGAGGCCCAGAACGCGGCAGCGGCGATGAAGGCAAATCCCGCGGTCAAGACCCACTGCGGACTGACCGAGTGGATCAACTTCGCGACCAGCGGCACCAGGAGCAGCGCCGGGATCTGGATGACGAGGAAGAGAACGCCGATGTAGACGGCGCCGATGTGGACCACCGTGCCGAGGAACATGGTCATCGAGAAGCAGACGGCGAGATAGGCGAACATGCCGACGATCGCGACAATGCCGGTGATCGCGAAGGATCGGTTGGCGAAGAGATCGAGATGGACCAGCGGCGCGGCAGACCTCACCTCGATGACGACGAACGCTGCGAGGAAGACCACCGCCATGAGGAAGGCGACGAGGATGCTGCCCTTCGCGTAGCCGTCCTCGGACCCCTGCGTGAGCGCCCACACGAGCGCCAACAGACCGACGATCAGCGTCAGCTGGCCTGGAATGTCGAGTCGACGACCTGCTGGCGCCGAGGAGTTCTTGGCCCACAGCGAGGCCACGAACGCCACCGCCGCGAGCGCGACAGGGATCCAGAACGCCGCCTTCCAGTGGCCGTTCTCGGCGAGCGAGCCGGCTGCGATCGGCGAAACGGCCGCGCCGATCGAGAGGAAACCGGCCCACAGCGCGATCGAGCGCGCCCGCCTGAGCGGGTCCGGCGCAAGCGCAGCGATCATCGTCAGCGAGATCGGGTAGAGCGCGCCGGCTCCGATGCCCGCGATGGCCTGGCCGATCCACAGTGCGTGGACGTCGCTCGCGCCGGCGACGGTGACGATCTCGCCGACGGCGAGAAGACCAAGGCCGCCGAGCAGCAACTGCTTGCGGCCGAAGATGTCGCCGAACACGCCGAAGGTGAGCTCGAAGATCACCATGGCGGCAGCGAAGGACGCGCTCACCCAGGTGAGCTGGGCACCCGAGATACCGAGATCCTGCTGGATCGTTCCCAAGACCGACGCCGGCAGCGAATACGCCACCTGCGCCACGAAGACGCCGAGACAGCCGGCGACCAGAGTCGGGACATAGCCCCGGACCTGCGTGTCACTCATCGAGTGCTCCTTGCGTATGCATCAGCTGGCTCGCCCTGCCCCGAGCCGGGCACAGCGCAGCTACGGAGTGACGGGTATCACGTCACGTGGCGTGAACCGTGTCACGTCGCTTTACTGCATGTCAATAGAGGAGTCGGGGTGTATTTCTTCGAATCGTCGCGCTCGTTCGCCGTACCTCGCTGCACTAGGGTGCGGGCATGGCTAACCTGCGCGAGGCCCAGAAGCAGATGACCCGTCGCCTGCTGCTGGAATCGGGGCTCGAGCTCTTCAAGACGAAGGGGTACGCCGCCACCACGGTCGATGACATCGCGAAGGCGGCCGGCACAACGCGGGTGACGTTTTATGCCTACTTCCCCTCGCGGAGCGCACTCATGAAGGCACTCATCGACGAGCAGCTCAACGAGGTGCTCGAGCGGGTCCGCTCCCCTGAGCACGGCTCCACGGCACAGGATCTGGTTGCCACCGTGGCCGACGGGACCCGGGATGCGATCAAGGCGTGGCTCCGTCGTACCGCCGACAGCTGGCCGGCCATCCGCCCGATCATCCGGATCGGCCGCGACGCGGCAGCCGTCGATCCGGAGCTGGCCAACTTGGTCGAGCGATGGCTGGAGGAAGCGATCAGCGACGTCGAGGATGGGCTCACCCGGGCCGGCCGCTTCGAGCCCCACCAGCGACACTTCCGGGGCGTCCTGGCGATGGCGCAGCTCGACTTCGTCGCCCAGAACTGGGAGGACGCCGACTGGCGGCTCACCCATGAGCAGATGCTGGAGGAGCTCACCGACAGCTGGACCGGGCTCCTGACCTGACGCCGGGCGGGGTCAGCTGGTGCGGGCGGCGTCGAACAGCACCTGACGGAGCCACTCGATGAAGCGCTGGTCGCTCAGGTGCGGATTCCAGACCATGTCGATCCCGAGAGGCGGCAGCCGGAGGGGGAGCTCCTCGATCCGCAGGTCGACCAGGGCCGCCATCTCGGCGGCGACCCGCCGGCGCATCAGGGCCACCCCGCCGGACCGGGCGACCAGGTAGGGCACGAGGACGTAGTCGGAGACCATCTGGCCGATCCGGTAGGCGATGCCCATCTCGTCCAGCTGCGGATAGGGAAAGACCCTCCCGCGCCGCTCGGTGTCGACGGCGATGTGCGGCTGCGTGGTCACCAGG
>Ga0164242_10003236_pt1 | contig 18646 bp, 21 predicted proteins | sample OricomgcompostMG_FD_108783 | JGI IMG/M metagenome (GOLD analysis project Ga0164242, IMG submission 108783) | Miracle-Growth compost microbial communities from Emeryville, California, USA - Original compost - Miracle growth compost (MG) ... | reverse complement strand
TTACCAAAACCTTTTTATGAGAAGTATATTGAGTTAGTGACTGCTAATGGGGCAATCCCAACAGCTGCCCAGGCAAAGTTAGACCTTGCAGAAGCGTATGCGTACTTAGGTGCCTACGCAGAATTTCATGATAAAGATGATGCCAAGGCGCTGGATCTTTTTACCAAAGCCAAAGAATTAAATCCGACTAACGACCAGGTAGTATATTACTTTGAGCAGAAGGCGGCTGCTCAAAAGGCGCCTCCTGCTCAAAAGAAATAACTTGTAACAAACATTATACCATTAAAGGCGCTCGGATAACTATTCGGGCGCCTTTTTTTATAAGCGCTACATTGTATATATTTGCAAAATGGAAGTACAAAGTTTGCCTGTAAATTATTTACCCATAATTATACAAATGCTGGTAGCAATAGCGTTTGTAGTAGGTACCATGTTTGCTACGCACCAACTGGGGCCTAAGCGTAAAACAAAAGATAAGCTAACGCCCTTTGAATCGGGTATTGAAGTTATTGGTAATGCCCGTACCCCTATATCCATCAAATATTTCCTGGTGGCTATACTGTTTGTATTGTTTGATGTGGAGGTAATATTCATGTATCCCTGGGCTGTAAATTTCAGACAGATGGGCGTTGAGGGCCTGGTGGAAATGTTCATTTTCATGGCCACATTGCTGCTTGGCTTTATTTATATCCTTAAAAAAGGAGCGCTTGACTGGGACTAAGCCCCACCCAACCCTCCCCGGAGGGTTTTAAGGGCTTGGGCTTTTTGAAATTTCAAACATAAGTCTTCCCTTCCGGAGGGAGATTTAGAAGGAGCTGTTTAGATTGATTCTAAATATGTCCGTCTTATCATAGTGTACTTTTAACAAAGCCTAATTATTGTAAATTTGCCCGTCAGTTTCAAAAAGGCTGATGGCTTTATTATTATTGAATTCATGAGTGATATTCAGATTGTTGAAGCTCCGCCGGGAGTAGAAGGCTCCGGATTTTTTGCCACCTCGCTGGATAAGGCAGTAGGGCTGGCACGGTCATACTCCTTATGGCCCCTGCCTTTTGCTACCTCATGCTGTGGAATTGAATTTATGGCTACTATGGCCTCGCACTATGATCTTTCGCGTTTCGGCGCCGAGCGTTTAAGCTTTTCACCCCGCCAGGCCGACCTGCTGATGGTGATGGGTACCATATCAAAAAAAATGGGTCCGGTTTTAAGGCAGGTTTACCTGCAAATGGCCGAGCCGCGCTGGGTAATGGCCGTTGGCGCCTGCGCCTCAAGCGGGGGTATATTTGATACCTATTCCGTTTTGCAGGGGATTGACGAGGTAATACCGGTTGATGTTTACGTGCCCGGTTGCCCGCCCCGCCCTGAAGCAATTATCGACGGCTTTATGCAGATCCAGAAACTGGTTCAAACCGAATCGGGCCGTCGCAGGGAATCTCCCGAATATCAGAAACTATTAGCATCATACGGTATCCAGTAATGAGCACGATCACGAACGAAGAGATTATTGGACTGATAAGCGCCAAATTTGGTGACCAGATAATAATAGAAGGCGAACCTTATGGTTTACTGACCATTGAAACCGGTCGCGGGCAGATCATTGATCTGTTAACATTCCTGAAAACAGACGCCGCGCTGCAGTTTATATTTTTAACAGATATTACCGCTATCCATTATCCCGAAAGGGAAAAACCGATAGGTGTAATTTATCACCTGCACAGCTTGGCGAATAATGTGCGCATCCGCGTAAAGGTATTCCTGGCCGATGGCGATGTACATATCCCTACCGCTACTGTGCTATGGGATGGCGCCAACTGGATGGAGCGCGAAACGTACGACTTTTTTGGTGTGCAATTTGACGGCCACCCCGATTTACGCAGAATATTAAATGTTGACGACATGACAGTTTTCCCGATGCGCAAAGAATATCCGCTGGAAGACCCGAACCGCGTTGATAAAAAAGATTACTTTTTTGGAAGATAATAATGCAGAACCATCCGGTATATACAGATAACGATCCGCAGAACGAGCTTTCCACCCTTAACCTGGGGCCAACGCACCCGGCCACGCATGGCGTGTTCCAGAACGTGCTGCAGCTGGATGGCGAGCGCATTGTAAGCGGCGTATCAACCATAGGTTACATTCACCGCGCGTTTGAAAAAATTGCCGAGCACCGCCCGTTCTACCAGATCACCCCGTTGACAGACAGGATGAATTACTGTTCGTCCCCCATCAACAACATGGGCTGGCACATGACGGTTGAAAAGCTGCTGAGCATACAGCTGCCTAAACGTGTGGAATATCTGCGCGTAATTATTATGGAACTGGCCCGTATTTCCGACCATATTGTTTGTAATGGCGTATTGGGTGTGGATACCGGCGCTTTCACGGGTTTCCTGTACATGATGGAACACCGCGAAGCTATTTATGAGATTTACGAAGAGATCTGCGGATCGAGACTAACCACCAACGTGGGCCGGATAGGTGGTTTTGAGCGCAATTTTAACGATATATTTTTCCGCAAGGTGCGCAAGTTCCTGGTGGATTTCCCGCCTGCGCTGGCCGAGTTTGAAGCCTTGTTTAACCGTAACCGCATCTTTATCGACCGTACCAAAGGCGTGGCCTGCGTTACACCCGAAACAGCTTTAAGTTACAGCTGGACCGGTCCGCTGCTGCGTGCCGCCGGTGTGGATTATGATGTAAGGGCCATGAATCCCTATTCATCCTACCAGGATTTTGATTTTGAAGTGCCCGTAGGTACCAGCGGCGACGTTTACGATCGTTTTTTGGTGCGTAACGAGGAAATGAAACAAAGCATGCGCATGATTGACCAGGCGCTGAAAATGATAGAAAAGGAAGATTCCAATATCTTCCATGCCGACGTGCCCGATTATTACCTGCCTCCGAAAGAGGAAGTGTATAATAACATGGAAGCGCTCATCTATCACTTTAAAATTGTAATGGGCGAAGTGGATACACCGGTTGGCGAAGTTTATCATTCGGTAGAAGGCGCTAATGGCGAACTGGGTTTTTACCTGGTGAACGACGGCGGCCGTTCGCCGTACCGCCTGCATTTCCGCAGGCCAAGTTTCATCAATTACCAGATGTACGCGCCCATGAGCCGCGGCATGCTGCTAAGCGACGCGATTATTAACATGAGTAGTTTAAACGTTATAGCCGGAGAGTTAGATGCTTAAAGTTGAAGACACACAAATGCCTGTCACCTTTTCCGACGGACTGATCGCTCAGTTTGCCGATGTGGTAAGCAGGTATCCGGCAGGTAAACAAAAATCGGCTTTGCTGCCTATACTGCACATAGTACAGGCGGAATACGGCTGGTTAAGCGCGCCTGCCATGGATAAGGTAGCCGAATACCTGGAAATTTTACCGATAGAGGTATATGAGGTGGCCACTTTTTACAGCATGTACTTTATGCGCCCGCAAGGCAAATATGTGCTGGAAGTTTGCCGCACCGGTCCCTGCTGTTTAGTAGGCGCCGAAAAGATAATGGATCACCTGGAAGCAAAGCTGGGCGTGAAGGAAGGCGATGTTACCGCCGATGGCCTGTTTAGCTGGCGCGGGGTAGAGTGCTTGGCCGCCTGCGGTTTTGGCCCGGTATTACAAATTGGCCCGGAATATACTTTTTACGAAAAGTTAACCAACGAATCGGTTGATAAACTGATCGGTGATTTAAAGGTAAAAGCAAATAATTAAGATGAAAAAAATTAGCAACAGGGCCAACTTGATTGTATGGGATTCGGGTTTACTGATCGGAACCGCGTTATATCTCTTTTTAAACGCCTCTGCTAATTCCAATCATCAAAATCTGATAGTCGGTTTTATAACCGCAGCGGTAATATTGCCGAATAGTATAAGAAATCATATAGCCGCTTATAAACTAAACGGTAAAATATATTAGTAATGGGACGCAAGCTATTATTAGAACATATTAACGTACCGGGCATCAATACCTTTGATGTTTACCGCTCAAAAGGTGGTTATGCTGCTGTTGAAAAAGCGCTTAAGCAACTTACCCCTGAAGCTATTGTAGAGGAGGTGAAGAAATCGGGTTTACGCGGTCGTGGCGGCGCGGGGTTCCCTACCGGGATGAAATGGAGCTTTTTGGCTAAGCCGGAAGGTGTGGCCCGTTACCTGGTATGCAACGCCGACGAATCGGAGCCGGGTACTTTTAAGGACCGTTACCTGATGACCTATATCCCTCACCTGTTAATTGAGGGCATGATCGTTTCCAGTTTCGCGCTGGGAGCCAATACATCATACATATACGTACGAGGCGAAATGATGCCGCAGATCCGGATCCTGGAAAAAGCCATCGCCGAAGCAAAAGCAGCCGGCTTTTTAGGTAAAAATATTTTAGGTACGGGTTATGATCTGGAACTATATGTACAGCCAGGTGGCGGCGCCTATATTTGCGGCGAAGAAACCGCCTTGCTGGAATCATTGGAAGGCAAGCGTGGTAACCCACGTATTAAACCGCCATTCCCGGCTATCGCCGGTTTGTATGGCTGCCCAACGGTAGTAAACAATGTAGAATCCATAGCCGCGGTAGTACCCATTATTAATGATGGCGCTGAGGAATATGCCAAGATCGGTATCGGCAGAAGCACGGGTACCAAGCTAATTTCGGCCGGTGGCAATGTACGCAAGCCAGGTGTGTACGAAATAGACCTGGGCATTAGCTGCGAAGAATTTTTATATAGCGATGAATATTGCGGTGGCATAGCCAACGGCAAACGCCTGAAAGCGGTGGTGGCCGGTGGTTCATCTGTCCCTATTTTACCAGCCAATCTGTTCCTGAAAACCATTAACGGCGATGCCCGCCTGATGAGTTATGAATCATTAGCCGACGGTGGCTTTGTAAGCGGCTCCATGATGGGGTCGGGTGGTTTTATCGCTTATGATGAGGATGCCTGTATTGTGCGTAATACCTGGAACTTTACCCGTTTTTATCACCATGAAAGCTGCGGACAATGCTCGCCTTGCCGCGAGGGTACCGGCTGGATGGAGAAAGTTTTGCACCGCCTGGAATACGGACATGGCAAAATGAGCGATATGGATTTGTTGGTAGATGTATCCAAAAAAATAGAAGGAAATACGATTTGTCCGCTTGGCGACGCGGCAGCCTGGCCGGTAGCCAGCGCTATCCGCCATTTCAGGGATGAGTTTGAGTGGCACGTAACAAATGCCGCCCACGCGACAACGCATAATTTCGGACTGGCGCATTATGCTGATCCGTTGCAAAAAGCAGAAGTACCCCTCTAAATCTCCCCGAAGGGGAGACTTAAAAAGGGTTAACGAAATAACTGTAGAGACAGATGATTATCTGTCTCCAATAATGAATAGGGGGAGACAGAAATCTTCGTCTGCAACAACCAACACGAGCGAGACAGATAATCATCTGTCTATACAGGTGGATTAATAATGTAGAGACACAATACTTTGTGTCTCCATAAAGAGAAAAGAATTTTTGACGAACAAAAAATGTCAGATAAACATAAAGTAACCATAGACGGGATAGCCATTGAGGTAGAACCCGGAACAAGCATTCTGAACGCCGCGAGGCTGATCGGGGGCGACATTGTTCCGCCTGCTATGTGCTATTATTCAAAGCTGGAAGGCAGCGGCGGTAAATGCCGTACCTGTTTGGTACAGGTAAGTAAGGGATCGGAAAAAGACCCTCGGCCTATGCCTAAGCTGGTAGCCAGCTGCCGTACCACCGTAATGGATGGTATGGAAGTAAAAAACATCACCTCGCCCGAAGTAGTTGAAGCACGCAAAGGTGTGGTGGAAATGCTGCTGATCAATCACCCGCTGGATTGCCCTATTTGCGATCAGGCCGGCGAATGCCAGCTGCAGGATTTGGGCTACGAACACGGCCGGGCTAAAACCCGTTACGAGTTTGACCGCCGTACATTTGAGAAAATTGACATTGGCGATAAGATACAGCTGCACATGACCAGGTGTATTCTGTGCTACCGCTGCGTTTTTGTTGCCGACCAGATCACCAACACCCGCCTGCATGGCATATTGAACCGCGGCGATCATTCTGAAATATCAACCTATATATCCAAAGCGGTTGATAACGATTTTTCGGGCAATGTAATTGACGTTTGCCCGGTAGGCGCTTTAACCGACAAAACCTTCCGCTTTAAAAATCGTGTTTGGTTTACCAAACCTGTTGACGCCCATCGCAATTGCGACCACGAGCATTGCAATGGCAAGGTAACGCTATGGTATAAAGGCGAAGATGTGATCCGGGTAACGGCACGTAAGGATGTTTACGGCGAAGTGGAGGAATTTATTTGTAATACCTGCCGCTTTGATAAAAAGAAAACAGCCGACTGGGTAATTGAAGGCCCGCGCAAAATTTCCAATCAATCGGTAATCAGCAGTAATCATTACGAGATGCTGCACCCGCTGCCGGTGGTGAAAACCAACCCGCTTTTGCAGGAAGCTAATAAAGAACAATTTGAACGAGATACACGCTTATAATGGGTACCGCAGATTTAATTATAAAATTAGTATTGGTGGTGGTAATATTCGCCATCAGTTTGGTGGTGGCCATGTATTCCACCTATGCCGAGCGTAAGGTAGCCGCGTTTTTGCAGGATAGGGTAGGCCCTAACCGCGCCGGTCCGTTTGGTATTTTGCAGCCTTTGGCCGATGGCGCCAAAATGTTCATGAAAGAGGAGATCATCCCTACCCGTTCCAGCGGCTTGCTGTTTATTGTAGGGCCATCGCTGGCCATCATGACGGCTTGTATCGGTTCGGCAGTGATACCCTGGGGCCAAAAAATTGTAACCGGCTCGCATGTAATAGATTTGCAGGTTACCGATATTAATGTGGGGATCCTGTATATCTTTGGCGTGGTATCCTTAGGTGTTTACGGCATCATGATAGGCGGCTGGGCATCAAACAACAAATATTCGCTGCTGGGAGCAATCCGCGCGGCATCGCAAAATATCAGCTACGAAATTTCAATGGGCCTGTCCATCATTGCCCTATTGATGGTAAGCGGTACCCTGAGCCTGCGCGAAATTGCCGAAAATCAGCACGGCTTTTGGCAGCATGGCTGGTTTAGCTGGTATGTTTTTAAACAGCCGTTAGGCTTCCTGCTGTTTATAGTTTGCGCTTTTGCCGAAACCAACCGTTCGCCCTTTGATTTACCTGAATGCGAAACCGAGCTGGTAGGCGGTTATCATACCGAATATTCGTCCATGAAATTAGGTTTTTACCTGTTTGCCGAATATATTAACATGTTCATTTCATCGGCAGTAATGGCTACCTTATACTGGGGCGGTTATAATTACCCGGGTATGGATTGGGTTACCGCGCATGTAGGCCCGGTTATCGGCCCGCTGGTAGGTGTGGTGGTTTTGTTTGTTAAGGTCTTCGCGTTTATCTTCTTCTTTATGTGGGTACGCTGGACTATCCCGCGTTTCCGCTATGACCAGCTGATGGACCTGGGTTGGAAGATCCTGATCCCGCTGGCTATCACTAATATTGTACTTACCGGTGCCTGGGTTACCGTTTATGATAAATTTTTTAAGTAAGAGATTGAAATGGAACCACTAAGTAATAAACGGAAGGTTTTAGAGGTAAAGCCCCTTACCCTGGCAGAACGTTCATACCTGCCTGCCATTATAAAAGGCATGGCTATTACGATAAAACACTTTTTCAAGAAGGACGTAACCATTCGTTATCCTGAACAAAAGCGGGAGTTCTCTGAAAACTTCAGGGGCCTTCACTCGCTGAAACGTGACGAAAATGGTGCCGAGCGCTGCACGGCCTGTGGCTTATGCGCCCTATCGTGCCCGGCCGAAGCGATTACCATGACGGCTGCCGAGCGCCAGAAAGGCGAGGAAAACCTGTATCGCGAAGAAAAATACGCCGCGGTTTATGAAATTAATATGCTGCGCTGCATTTTTTGCGGTTTATGCGAGGAGGCCTGCCCTAAAGAAGCGATATACCTTGACGGCGATATTGTGCCATCGGATATGTTGAGGAAAGACTTTATTTATGGTAAAGACAAATTAGTTGAGGCGCCCTTAAATCAATAAAGAAGTTTTATACCTTTGCCCCACCAATTATAGGTTAAAGGTGTTATTGTAATAAATAAAATGAGTATATTTTACTTCATCGCGTTTTTATCCGTACTGTTTGCGTTGCTGGTTATATCAGCAAAAAATCCGGTACATAGCGTATTATACCTTATCCTTACATTTTTTACCATTACCATTCACTACATTTTACTGAACGCGCAATTTTTGGCCATTGTAAACTTCATTGTTTACATGGGGGCTATTATGGTGCTGTTTTTGTTTGTGCTGATGCTGCTTAACCTTAACGTGGCTACCGAACCTGCCAAAAGCAATATTGTAAAGTTTGCCGGGGTTATAGGCGGCTGTTGCCTGCTGGCTGTATTGGTAGCATCGCTTAAAGCGCTGGGTGTATCCAAACCGGTAGTGTTAACCAACCCGGGATTGGGTTTAGTGAAAAATTTAGGTAAAGTATTGTTCACCGAGTTTTTATTGCCGTTTGAAATTTCGTCTATCCTGCTGTTATCAGCTATGGTAGGCGCGGTTTTGCTGGCTAAAAAAGAAAAGCAGCCTGATGGAAAGTTTTTTTAATACCGTTAAAGCCGTACCGCTTAACCATTATATATTGTTATGCAGTATTCTTTTCTCAATTGGCGTAATTGGGGTGCTGATACGTCGCAACGCTATCGTGATCTTCATGTCGGTTGAGTTAATGCTGAATGCCGTTAACCTGCTGCTTACCGCTTTCTCTGTTTACAGGGGCGATGCATCGGGGCAGGTATTCGTGTTTTTTATTATGGCCCTGGCGGCTGCCGAAGTAGCGGTAGGGCTGGCTATTATAGTAATGATATATCGCAACACCAGCTCAATTGATATCAACGTGCTGAATAAATTAAAATGGTAACCCCCCAACCCCCTAAAGGGGGAGTTTGGAAGGGTTTTAACAAAATATATAAATAAATTATACACTAATACCCCCTTTAGGGGGTTAGGGGGCTCTATGGATAAATACATCTGGCTTATTCCTTTACTACCGTTTGCAGGGTTTGTGATTAACGGACTTGGCCGAAACACTTTCTCTAAAAACGCCATTGGCTTTATCGGTACCTTCCTGGTGCTCATCTCATTCGGGATCAGTTTAGCATTATTCTTCCAGGTTAAATCAACCGGTCATGTAATTAATGCCCCGCTTTGCGCGTGGATCAGCGCCGGCAGCGTAAATATACCGTTCGGCTTCATGATAGATCAGCTGAGTGCCATTATGCTGCTGATTATTACGGGGGTGGGTACGCTTATACATCTGTATTCTATTGGCTATATGGAGCACGATATGGGTTTTGGTAAGTTCTTCGCTTATCTTAACCTGTTTATTTTCTTCATGCTGCTGCTGGTAATGGGGTCCAACTATGTGGTAATGTTTATTGGCTGGGAAGGTGTAGGCCTATGTTCATACCTGCTTATCGGTTTTTGGTACAGCAATGCTGATTATGCCGATGCCGCCAAAAAAGCCTTTGTAATGAACCGTATTGGCGATTTGGGGTTCCTGATAGCGATATTCCTCATCATTAACATTTTCGGCAGCGCCAACTTTTCGGATATATTTCCAAAGGCGCATGCTATGGCTTCGGGCAACTGGGCCATTGTACTGCTTACCATGCTGCTGTTTGTAGGCGCTACCGGTAAATCGGCGCAAATACCTTTGTTTACCTGGCTGCCCGACGCGATGGCCGGCCCTACACCGGTATCGGCATTGATACACGCGGCCACCATGGTTACCGCCGGTATTTATATGATAGCGCGCTCGAACGCGTTGTTCAGCATCGCGCCGCTTACTATGAACGTTATCGCTGTTATCGGTTTAGCTACGGCTTTACTGGCGGCGCTTATCGCGTTAACGCAAACAGATATTAAAAAGGTACTGGCTTATTCCACCGTATCGCAACTGGGCTATATGTTTTTAGGCCTGGGGGTAGGCGCTTATACCGGAGCTTTTTTCCATGTTATTACCCACGCGTTTTTTAAAGCGCTGTTGTTTTTGGGCGCGGGCTCGGTTATCCACGCCGTTAGCGGCGAACAGGATATGCGCAATATGGGCGGCCTGCGTAAAAAATTGCCGATCACTTTCTGGACAATGCTGATCGGCACTATAGCTATTTCAGGTATACCTCCGTTTTCCGGTTTCTTTTCTAAGGACGAGATATTGGCGCACGCTTATGAGCATAGTAAAACCATGTATGTAATTGGTGTGGTTACGGCTGTGTTCACTTCCTTTTACATGTTCCGGATGCTGTTCCTTACATTTTATGGAAAATTCCGCGGGACAAGTGATCAGGAGCATCACCTGCATGAGTCGCCAATCAGCATGACGCTGCCTTTAATTATATTGGCAGTGCTATCGGCCGTAGGCGGTTTTATTGGCGTGCCCGAAGTATTAGGCGGGCATCATGAACTGGGCGCATTTTTGAGGCCGGTGCTTGAAAATCATTTCGTAAAGTTTACCGCCGAGGTTATTCCAGCCGGTACGGAAATAACACTAATGTGCCTGTCGGTAGGCGGCGCTTTACTGGCGCTTGTGTACGCTTATTTTAAATACCTGAAAAACGGCCATGTTCCGGCGCGCGACAGTGAAGAACGGTCGTTCCTGGCTACACTATCCTACAGGAAATTTTATGTTGATGAATTATACGACGCCATTATACGTAAGCCATTGGATGCCTTGTCCGACTTTTTATATAAAGTGTTTGATAAGTTAGGGATTGATGGCCTGGTTAACGGTTTAGGCCGCGGCTCGGTTGAGGCCAGCAAGGGGCTGCGCCTGTTACAAACGGGTAATGTGGGTTTCTATATTTTTATGATGGTAGTGGGCATTATTGCCGTGCTATTTTATAGTTTGGGTTTAATGGATAAGCTGCATATAATAAAATGACGGTTACGATATTAATTTTTTTACCATTACTGGCTGCCTTTGCCCTGTTATTTTTTAAAAACGAGATAGCGAAATATGCCGCTTTCGGCTTTTCATTAATTGAACTGGCGTTGTCCGTAGTATTTTTGGCAAAGTTTGTTCCTGATGATTCTCTTCAATTTTATGTTGATTACGCGTGGGTACCAAAATTAGGCATTCACTTTAGCGCGGGTATTGATGGGATAAATATCATCCCTATTATGCTGAGCACCCTGTTGGTGCCAATTATTATCCTTACAACCTTTAAGCATTTTTATAATAAGGCGCCTGTATTTTACGCGCTGGTATTATTTATGCAGGCCGGAATGCTGTTGGTATTTACCGCTCTTGACGGGTTTTTGTTTTATGTAGGCTGGGAAGCAGCGCTTATACCAATCTATTTTATTTCGGCGTTGTGGGGGGGCGAGAACAGGATACGGGTTACACTCAAATTTTTTATCTACACCTTTGCCGGCTCGTTGTTTATGCTGGCTGCCCTGATTTACCTGTATATCCAAAACCCCAGCCGCACATTTGACATTCAACAGTTTTATCAGCTAAACTTAACCAGCGTACAGCAGTCAATGGTATTTTGGGCCTTCTTTTTAGCCTTTGCTATAAAAATGCCGATCTTCCCGTTCCATACCTGGCAGCCCGATACTTATACCGAAGCGCCTTCGGGCGGTACTATGATGCTATCGGGCATAATGCTTAAAATGGGTGTTTACGGTTTAATCCGCTGGCTTATTCCGGTTGTTCCTATAGGGTTTAACCACTGGTACCCGCTGGCTATTACGCTGTCGGTTATCGGTATTATTTACGCCTCCATCATCGCGTTTAAACAAAAGGACGGTAAACGCCTGGTAGCTTACTCATCTATAGCGCACGTTGGCTTAATAGCCGCCGGTATATTCGCGTTTAATACGGAAGGTTTACAGGGCAGCATGATACAAATGCTTAGCCATGGTATAAACGTGGTGGGCCTGTTCTTTATATGGGATATCATCAGCCGTAGAATGAACACACGCGATATTGGCCAGCTGGGCGGCATAGCTAAAGTAGCGCCGTGGTTTGCCACTTCGTTTTTAATAATTGTATTAGGTACGGTAGCATTGCCGCTAACCAATGGTTTTATAGGCGAATTTTTACTGCTGGATGGCTTGTACAACTATAATATGTATTTAGCCATGGCAGCAGGCACAACCATTATATTTGGCGCGGTTTATATGCTGCGTATGTATAAAGGTGTAATGCAGGGGCCAACTAACGATTTAACTATTACTTTTACCGATATTACCGGTAGCGAAAAAGTGGCGATGGTTATTATTTGTACGCTGATAATTGTAATTGGCATACACCCGCAACCTATACTGCACCTGAGCGAAGCCTCTGTTAAACAAATGATGCATTTTTTTGATGATAAAATAGCCGCTCAGGCCACTTTAAAGATCAAATAAAAATATCCGGATTAGAAAAAATTGAAATATAAGCAATGAACACCTTAATACTCCTATCTGTTTTACCCATATTGCTGTTGTATTTAGGTTTATATAAAGCCAAAAGCGCGTTGCTGCCCGTTACTATTATTGGTTTGCTGGCCGCGTTAGGTTTAGCTATAGCAAAATGGAACAGCATTGCCGAGCCGATCTATCACGGAATGATGCTGTTTGATAATTTCGCCATCGCGTTCTCTGGCATCACCATCGTATCTACCATTCTGATCCTGATGCTTTCAAAAAATTATTTTGAAAGCATCAGTAGCAATGTAGCCGAATACTACGCCATTATATTGTTCGCCCTTACAGGGATTATTGTAATGGTATCGTACCATAATTTAACCATGCTGTTTATTGGCATTGAAATTATGTCGGTTAGTTTATATATACTGGCGGGTATTAAGAAAAATGATTTCGCGTCTAACGAAGCCGCGTTAAAGTATTTCCTGATGGGCGCTTTTTCAACTGGTTTTCTGTTGTTTGGCATAGCGCTTATTTATGGCGCGACAGGCTCATTCGACCTGGAACAAATAAGGGATTGGGGCCTTGCACATACCAGGGACCATGCCGCGCTGCCGCTATTTTATATTGGCATTGCTTTATTAATAATAGGATTATGCTTTAAGGTGGGCGCCGCGCCGTTTCATTTCTGGACACCCGATGTTTATGAAGGTTCGCCAACGCTTATCACAGCGTTTATGTCAACCGTAGTTAAAACCGCTGGCTTCGCCGCATTTTTAAGGCTATTCTCTACCTGTTTTGCTTTTGCCGGCGATTTCTGGGGGCCAATTCTGCAGGTAATAGTTATTCTTACCTTATGTATAGGTAACATAACCGCCCTGTATCAGCATAGCTTTAAACGGATGCTGGCTTACTCCAGTATATCACATGCCGGTTACCTGTTATTTGCTATTTTGGCTTTAAACGCGGCTTCGGGCAATGCCGTATTTATGTATGCAACGGCCTACTCGATAGCCTCAATCATCGCGTTCGCTGTTTTAATACTGGTTCAGCAACAAACGGGTAATGATAACTTTGAAAGCTTTAATGGGTTAGGTAAAACCAATCCCTTCCTGGCGCTTATGTTAACCATAGCCATGCTGTCATTGGCAGGTATCCCGCTTACCGCAGGTTTCTTTGGTAAGTTCCTGATGTTTACCAATGCGCTGACCCATGGGCAGATAGTGCTGGTAGTTATCGCTATTATTAATGCCATTATCGCCATATTTTACTATTTCAGGGTTATTGTGGCTATGTATTTCCGTAGCGCCGATCGCAGCGAATTGGTGGTGCCGGCGTATTTTAATATTGTGTTAACGCTTTCGGCCATTATTACACTTATTATTGGTATTTATCCCACGATAATTTCTAATCTTATTTAATGCGCTATGTATGATTACAAATTAAATAATATTTGTAGTTTTACTTATATCGCGAATGGAAAGTTTTTGGGAAAGCCTGCATAATTTAACCGATGCCAATTCTATCATAAGCACTGGAGGGTTTTACCTTTTGCTTATTGTTGTGTATGCTGAAACAGGCTTGTTTTTTGGTTTCTTCCTCCCCGGCGATTATCTGTTATTTATGGCAGGGCTGCTTTGCGCCACCGGTATTTTGGATGTACCGCTCTACACACTCTTATTTTCACTGATAGCCGCGGGCATTTTAGGTAATTATACCGGTTACTGGTTTGGCTACCGCACGGGCCCCCTGCTTTTTAAAAAGAACGAGTCCTTTTTCTTTAAAAAACGATATGTAGCTATAGCGGAGGCCTTTTATGGGAAGTATGGCGGCATGGCGCTGGTTTTAGGGAGATTTTTCCCGATAATCAGAACTTTTGCACCTATCTTTGCAGGCGTAGTTAAAGTGAATCTGAAACGATTTACATTATACAATATAGTTGGCAGCGTTGCCTGGGTATGTATTTTAACCTTAAGCGGTTATTTTTTAGGGCGCAAATATCCCGAACTAAAAAACTACTTAGAGTATATTGTAATCGTACTGATCTTTATTACCAGTATCCCGTTAATTGTAGCGGTATTTAGAAAACGGAGCAAGGTAAATTCAGATCAGTAAAACAAATTGGAATAATAAACATTAGAATAACGAATGAGTACACAACACCCCTGGCACGATGTATCCCCCGGCGAAGATATTCCCTCAATAGTAAATGCTATAATTGAGATACCTAAAGGCTCAAAAGCAAAATACGAGCTGGATAAGGATTCGGGATTATTAAGGCTCGACAGGATCTTGTTTTCATCCGTAATGTATCCGGCTAATTATGGTTTTATTCCGCAAACTTATTGCGACGACCAGGATCCGCTTGATATATTAGTGCTTTGCTCTGCCGATGTATACCCTATGTGTATGATTGAAGCTAAAGTAATAGGCGTAATGCACATGGTTGATAATGGAGAGCAGGACGATAAAATTATCGCGGTGGCAAAAAACGATATGTCTGTAAATTATATTGACGACTTAAATGAATTGCCGCCTCACGCCATGAAAGAGATTGTACGCTTCTTTCAGGATTATAAGGCCCTTGAAGGTAAAAATGTTACTATTGAACATCTTTTAGGAAAGCCATACGCGTATAAAGTAATTAAGGAAAGCTTGGAACTTTATAAAACCACTTTCAATGTTGAACATCATCAGTAATTAATGGCGCCCCCGGACCCTCTTTATGTAAACGGCTACTTTATTGTTTTAACCATATTCCTGGTTTTCCTGAACGGCTTTTTTGTAGCCGCCGAGTTTGCATTAGTGCGCGTGCGCGGCTCGCAAATTGAATTGCAGGTAAAAACAGGTAGCCGGATGGCCCGCCTTACACGTAATATCATGGCCAACATGGCAGGATACCTTGCCGCCACGCAATTAGGCATCACTATTGCATCGTTAGGTTTGGGTGTAATAGGCGAAGATGTTTTTACGCGCGTAATGCTTAACCTGGTTAATGTATTAGGTTTCCAGATTAAATCGGGAATTGTTATTAACATATGCCATGTATTGGCGTTTGTGGTAATTACCGTACTAAGCATTGTTTTTGGCGAACTGGCGCCAAAAAGGCTGGCTATACAAAGTTCTGTTCGTACGGCTATGACGGTGTCGGCCCCGCTTCGCATATTTTTTGTGGTTTTTAAACCCATCATCTGGTTGCTTGATGCCTTTGCCAACTTTATACTTAAAATTTTAGGAATTAATGCCGTACAGGGCGAAATGCACCATAGTTCGGAAGAATTGCAATACCTGCTGGAACAGGGTAAGGAAACCGGCGCGCTTGATTCCAGCGAGCACGAACTGATTAAGAACGTATTTGATTTTAATGAGCGGGTGGTAAAAAATATTATGGTACCCCGTACCAAAATATCGGGTATGGATATTGACACCAGTAGGGAAAAACTGCTGGAATTGCTGATTACCGAAGGCTACTCGCGCATGCCTGTTTACCAGGATAGCATTGATAAAATTGTGGGGGTAGTGCATGCCAAGGATATTTTGCCGCTGCTGGCCCGCAATACCGATTTTGAGCTGAAGGACATTATCCGCAAACCTTATTTTATCCCCGAAACCAAAAAGATCAACGATCTGATGGCCGAACTGCAGCAAAAACGGATGCAGATAGCCATTGTGCTCGACGAGTTTGGCGGCACTGCCGGCATGGTTACCCTGGAAGATATTGTAGAGGAACTGGTAGGAGAGATACAGGACGAGTTTGACGAAGAAAAGCCTATTGTAGATAAGGTAAACGACCGCGAGTTTATTGTGAACGCCGTGGCTTCTATTTATGATGTGAACAGCTACCTGCCGCATGATTTGCCCGAAGATGGCGACTTTGACACCGTATCGGGTTGGGTGAGCGAGATTTTTGGAAAGATCCCTGAGGTTGGCGAGCAAAAGGAAGCCGATGGCTATAATATTACCGTGCTTAAAAAATCAGACCAGAACATTGAATCGGTTAAACTGGAGCTGCTGCTGAATGAAGAAGACGCGGTGGACCTACATTAACCCCTGCCGGTTATGCACCTTTTTTATACGCCCGATATTATCCCCAGTGCTGCCGCCTATTTTTTGAATGAGGAGGAGAGTAAGCATTGTACCCGCGTACTGCGCCTTGCCACCGGTGATGAAGTAAACCTGATTGACGGCCGGGGCGGCTTGTACACCGCCGTCATTTCCGACGCGCATCCCAAACGCACCATACTACATATCAGTAAGGTAATTACGGAATACGGGATGCGTAACCATTACCTGCACATTGCCATTGCGCCCACAAAAAACATGGAGCGTTTGGAGTGGTTCCTGGAAAAGGCGACGGAAATAGGTATTGATGAAATATCGCTGATCATAACGCAGCGGTCGGAACGTAAAGAAGCGAAAACAGAGCGCCTGAACAAGATCATCACTTCGGCGGTTAAACAATCCCTAAAAGCATATCACCCGGTATTAAATGAGGTGATCGGGTTTAATAAATTCCTTTCGCAACCATTTAACGGCCAGAAATTTATTGCCCATTGCGCCGATGGCGATAAGCTGAATTTGCGCGATGAGCTAAGCCTTCGAGGCCGTTACCTGGTATTAATTGGGCCCGAAGGCGATTTTTCGGAAAAAGAAATAGCCGATGCTTCACAAAATGATTATAAAGCCATAACTTTAGGTACCAGCAGGCTGCGTACCGAAACAGCGGCGCTGGAGGCTTGTTTCGAGATCAATTTTTTAAACCGTTAATATGAAGCTGAAAGTCATGATAGGTATGGCCTTGCTGTTTTGCCTGTTTACAGGGTTTAACGCGCCGGCCTATAAAATGGCTAAACTGAAGTATAACGGCGGCGGCGACTGGTATGGCGACCGTACGGCCCTGCCCAATCTTATTAAGTTTTGCAACGATAATTTGAAAACCAACTTCCAGGCCGATGATGAAGTGGTAGAAGTAGGCAGCGCCGAATTATTTAATTACCCCTTTGTGTTTATGACGGGGCACGGCAACGTAATTTTCACCGATGCCGAAGCCCGTAACCTGCGCAAATATTTAACCGGCGGCGGCTTTTTGCATATCGACGATAATTACGGGCTGGACCAGTTTGTACGATCGCAAATGAAAAAGGTATTTCCTGAATTGGATTTTGTAGAATTGCCTGTCAATCACCCTATCTATCACCAAAAATATGATTTCCCTGCCGGGCTGCCTAAAATACACGAACACGATGGTAAACGCGCCCAGGGTTTTGGATTGATATATAAGGGCCGGTTGGTTTGTTTTTACACCTACGAGTGCGATTTGGGAAATGGTTGGGAAGATTACGGTACTTATGCCGGCGATACCCAGGAGGCCCGTATGAAAGCGCTTAAAATGGGCGCCAACCTAATTCAATACGCACTTACACAATAACGCATGCACAAGGTACAAGTAAACGGGAAACTGAATTTTGATACGGATAGCCTTAATGGTATAACTACGGTTAACAACCAGGTTACCAATGCCGATATAAGGCAATTAGCCGCCTTGAGCTATCATGTTATATATAATAGTACATCGTACAACGTGGAGGTGGTAAGCTTAGATAAGGCAACCAAAATGGCCGAGATAAAAGTAAACGGCAACACCTACAGGATTACCGCGAAAGATCAGTTCGACCTGTTGTTGGATCAGTTAGGTATGAGCGACCAGAATACTTCAAGGGTAAGCGAGATAAAGGCCCCGATGCCCGGCCTGGTGCTCAAGGTGTTTGTAGCCGAAGGCGATGTGGTAAACAAAGGCGACAACCTGTTTATACTGGAAGCCATGAAGATGGAAAACATTATTAAGGCCCCGGCCGATGTAACCATTAAAAGCGCCAAAATTAAAGCCGGTGATAAAGTGGAAAAAGGCCAGGTGCTAATGCTGTTTTAAAGAACTCAACGCTACACTTGCACAAATTACTCTACGTATTATATATCATAGCAAGAAGGGGCGAACGAAGCACCCCCCCAGTTTGAAAAGCAGTTATATAATCACATTGTCATTCTGAGTTATAAAATCCGGGGCCTCTTAGAAGGTGTTTAAAAACGGTTCAACATAATTCTTATGGCAGCTAAATGTATGATAGCGATGCTGGTATTATTAAAGCGTTCATAATTTTTAGCGGCCCTTCTGTTAGTATCGATCCATG